>SPJK01069742.1_pt1 | contig 42335 bp, 46 predicted proteins | sample 3741771 | NCBI WGS metagenome assembly SPJK01 (sample SAMN10925997, study PRJNA522277) | cold seep metagenome | isolation source: Elba SIP-enriched marine methane seep metagenome, extraction at timepoint T2 | place: Italy: coast of Elba, Mediterranean Sea
CAAATTCACCCTGACCTTGCCTAGGAAGAACTACGAAATGGAAACTTCGACGCCTCAACAACCGACAGTCGTTATTCAACAACGCGAGAGCATGTTCGGTCGATTCGGCAAATTGCTACTCTTCGTTCTTGGCATCTGCGTTCTGATCATTATTGGAATGGCATCCTCGTACTCAGAATACTTTGGAGATGGGGAAGGCCCCACCGAGAAGTACCATTCCTTAAGCCGGACCGCTACGGACAAAATTGCGATCGTGCGAGCCGTTGGCACAATCATCGAAAGTGATGATTTTGTTGAAGAACAACTCAAAAAAATTGATCGTGACCCCTCCGTCAAGGCCATCGTCTTACGGATTGACTCACCCGGCGGGACGGTGACCTACAGCGACAGGCTGTATCACAAAGTAAAGGAACTCGCCGATGAACGAGAACTGCCGGTAGTCGTTAGCATGGGAAGCCTTTGTGCTAGCGGTGGCTATTACCTTGCGATGGCAGTTGGTGATCAAGAAGAGGCAATCTTTGCCGAACCTACCACTTGGACCGGATCGATCGGGGTTGTGATTCCTCACTACAACTTTTCCCGCCTGATGGCGATGACCGGTATTCAAGATGGATCAATCACTAGCGGCGATCTTAAGTTGATGGGTAGCCCGACCCACGCTATGTCCGATAAAGAGCGTGAAGTTCTGCAAACATTAGTTGATGAATCCTTTGAAGGCTTCAAAGAGATCGTCCGCTCAGGACGTCCCGCCTTTCGTGAAAATGACGAAGCCTTGGACGCGGTTGCAACCGGCCAAATTTTTACCGCAAAGCAAGCTCTTGAAAAAGGGTTAGTTGATAAGCTTGGCTTTATTGAAGTGGCAATCGAACGAGCTGCCGAGCTCGCGGGCGTTTCGACTGACTCGGTCCGATGTGTAAAATACAGCAAGAAAGTAACGCCTGTGGAAGCTTTTATGGGTGCTTCGGCTCCAACAACGCAATCCGTTTCCTTCGGAACCGACTTACGTGCTTTGATCGAATTGTCGACACCACGGGCCTACTATCTATGTACAATGTTGCCTTCACTAATCGATGCCTCCGCAAATTAACTCTCTGAGGAAGAAATTCTGTTGACCCACCTTCTCGACCAGATCGACACTCATCTTGCCGAGCTGGCTCAGCAAAGAGATTTGCCTAAGTATCGGCAGAAGCAAATCCGTGAATGGCTTTTTGCGAGTCGGGCAGAATCTTGGGACGATATGACCAATCTCCCCAAGAAACTTCGATCGGACCTTGCAGAGCAGTTTCCCCTATGGCAATCGAAGATTGCTAAGCACACGAGCAGTCCTGACGGCACCGAAAAGCTATTACTCGAATTGGAAGACGGTGGACGAATCGAATGCGTACTGCTTCGGGAGAATATACGGGGTAATATCGCAACTGGCACGGGACGTCGTCGCACGATGTGTGTGAGCACTCAAGTTGGTTGTGGAATGGGATGTGTCTTCTGTGCAAGCGGGCTAGATGGCGTTGACCGCAACCTCACAACGGGTGAAATCATAGAACAAATTCTTCGCCTTCAGCATCGACTGGGAGAAGAGGAACGACTAAGCCACATGGTCATCATGGGCATGGGCGAACCGCTAGCGAATCTGGACAACTTGCTGGCTGCCCTGGATGAGGTAAGCCGTGAAGACGGTATGGGCATAAGCCCTAGGAGGATAACCATCTCAACCGTTGGTTTACCCCCTGCCATTCGCCGCCTGGCTAAAACTGATAATCGTTATCGATTGGCAATTTCGCTGCACGCCCCAAATGATGAGTTGCGCAATAAAATCGTACCCGTCAATCAAAAGATTGGTGTCGAGGCCATCATGGATGCTGCCGACGAATACTACTCGGTATCGGGCCGTCGGTTAACGTTCGAGTACGTACTGCTATCAGGCTTAAACGATCAACCCGAGCATGCGATGCAGCTTGTAAGGCTACTCAAACCACGTCATGCCTTATTGAATGTCATTCCTTATAACCACGTCGAAGGCCTTCCCTACGAAACCCCTTCACTCGAAGCTCAAAAGGCGTTTCGTAAAGTCCTGGACCAACACGAAATCCCAATTCGCTTTCGGCACAAGAAGGGTGACAAAATCAATGCCGCATGTGGACAGCTACGTCGCAACACGCCGACGAACGTCGTTCCCCTCACGTTGCCTGATCAGTCAAACAAGTGACATACACCCGTTCCATCAGCCGGCTGGAAGTTCAATTTCACTAGGCTCTGATTGAGAATCAGGATCTGGTTCGTTTCTTGGCAGCATAAGTTTAGGTTGCAGTGGATTCTCAAACATGTGCTCCCTTAAACGCTGAATCTCTTCACCGAATCGATTTGCATCGTTGCGCCCCTGCAGCATCCCTTCGACTTGGTCACGCAGATCTTCGGGTAGCGCGGCAAGAGCTTCGGGATCGTCGCTTTCTATTTCCCAGCGCTCGTTTCCACGTTGGACGCTTATTTTTGGCGGGCCATTGTCTGATTGCTGAATGATGATGGACGCGCCATTCATCACACGTTGTTGCCTTTGAAAGTTGCCGAAATCACCACCTTCAAAAAAGCCGCCTCGGTTTGGAAATGGTTGCGCCTCAGGCGCAGGGCGTTCTGATGGAGTGACCCAAACCGTATTTGGACGACCTTCGCGGATGATCTCTACGGCCAAGCGTCCTTTGCGCTCGCCCTGCTCGCCAACATGTTCGGACAACTGGCTGATCGTTCGGACTGGTTTTCCATTCACGCGGGTAACTACGTCATAAACTTTTAGCTCTCCTTCATCGGCAGGACTATCAGGCATGACTCGATTGATTAGTAGTCCTTGATCTTCATTTAAACGAAGATGTGAACGCAACGCCGGCGGCGCTTCGCCACCTTCGATACCAATCCAATACTGGGAAACAATCATCGCCTGCTGTCGTACTGGCCTGCGGGAGGACTCGTTTTGAGCGCCACGATCAGGGCCTATTCGAATGACGTTTTCTTCTTGATTTTGCTGGCCATTGGCAACTGTTGAAATGCAAAACACAACAACTGATAAACCAATACTAATAACAGACATAGAAAAAATTCGGTTTAACATGTTTACTCCTACGGAGTGTAGCTCCTAAATGAATCTTTTTAATCTGGCCCAACAAGCCAGCATCTCAACTGAATTATACGCATCCAAGTTTTAGGGAGTTCCCTCAGTTTGGGTCTCGATGTAAGTAGCATCAGACAAGCGAGGTAAAAAATACCAGCCGGCTACAACAGGCACTAGCAGTAGCAAACTTACATTCTGTGAGATGCTAAGACCTGTGCCAAATATCGCGGATTCATCGGTTCGAATAATCTCAAGCAAGAACCGTGAGAAGGGATAAATCGTAAGTAGTAATAGGATTACTTGTCCATTCCAACGACGCATGGGGTAAAAGCTCCATAGAAGCCAAGCTAGTAAACCCGCATTGATAGCACTGTAAATTTGCGTCGGATGAATCGGTAAGCTTCTTTCATAGGAAGATGCTTCCGTTTTATGTACTTCACCACCCGAAGTTACAACAGTAAGTCCTACTTCTTGTCCAAGCGCTGCGCCAAGCACCGCAGAAACTTGCATCTGGTTTTCTGCCTGGTAACCATTGATAGATTCTATTTTTTTAACTCCCTCTTCGGTTACTAGCATCATTCCTTCGTCATTCTCGGCTTGAATGAAGGTCAGTCCGTGGAGCTTGCCAGCAAGTAGCTGATCTACATAGGGCGGACTATCCTGCGGGAATGTAATCGCCCAAGGCAAATCGCAAGCCCCTCCGTAGCAGCAACCATTCAATAAACACCCAATGCGACCAAGTGCCAAACCTGCTGCCAAACTGGGAGCTAAGATGTCAGCCATCTTGAGCATGGATAATTGGTGCCTCAGGCAAAAATAGACAAAGGCCCCAGTTGCTCCAAGCAAAGAACCGTAAACAACGAGACCCCCCTCAGTAAATTTCACCACATCGAGTAACGCGGCAGCAAGCGACTGATTCGCATAACGAGTCTCCCAATATTCAATCACAAAGAAGATTCGTGCGCCGGCAATGCCGAAGATAAACAGCAAGAAAGAGAGTGAAAAAATCGTATCCGCTGAAATGCCCTGCTCACGTGCTCGATGAACGGCCATCCAAAGACCGGTGATTATAGCGGCGAGCAGCATTACTCCGTAGCCACGAATTGGAATCCCATCAGGTACAAACCGAGGAGCAAAAAGGATGGCCGCCCCACTTATTCCAAACGGGAGTAACATACTCCAAAAATCAGAGTCGATACCTTGCTTGCGATAGTGCCCTACTAAAAAAAAGGCTGCTCCCAATGCCCAAAGCGTCAGCAAAACACCGGCCCCAAACAGGGGAACCTCACCCAATTGCATCGGTATTCGAAACAGTTCGCTTCGCATGAGTGGGTAAACTCGGGAGATGATTCGTGGATGTCTGGCTTCAAGGTTGTGCCATCTAGCTTCGATGACGGCAACAGACTACTTGAGAATGAGGTTATCAATCAATCGGGTTTCGCCAACCTTTGCTGCCACAATTGCCACAACACCAGGCTCGGCAGAATGTGCCAATTCAACGGATCCTGGTGCTAGCAGTGCCAGATACTGCAACTCGACACCGTCGGTTGAATGAATCAGTTCCTTAGCTTCCGTTTCAAGCTCGCTTGTTTGGACTACACCTTCAGAAAAACGTTGTTGAATCAAACTAAGTGCGCCAGATAATGCCAAAGCCCGCTGCCGATCTTCTTTGGTGAGATAAACATTTCGGCTACTCTTCGCCAAGCCGTCTGGTTCTCGAATGGTCGGACAAACAATTACTTGCGTAGGAACGTGCAGATCACGCACCATCTGCTTGATAACTAACGTTTGCTGATAATCTTTTTGCCCAAAAAATACTTTCTCAGCAGGAACAAGATTCATCAACTTGAGAACAACGGTAGCAACACCCTCAAAGTGTCCTGGACGGAGCTCCCCTTCCCATGGCTGGGCAACAGAACCAACATCAACGTAGGTGCTGTCCCCTTCTGGATAAACATCTTCAACTTGAGGTGAAAAGCAAGCGTCGGTCGCAACACTTTGTAGTTTTTCGATGTCACTTTCAAGTTCGCGGGGATATCGTTCGAAGTCTTCGCCGGGTCCAAACTGAGTAGGATTGACAAAGATGGTGGCTATGACTTTATCACATTGTTTTTTTGCATGCTCAACAAGACTAAGATGCCCTTCATGCAAAGCACCCATCGTAGGGACTAAGCCAACCGTCTTGCCATTGGCCTGTATTTCACGCACCCAGCGTCGGCAAGATTCCGCCGTTGATAACCGAATAGGTTCCGCCATGGTATTGCTAGGGCTCATAAAATTAAGTTAACCGATGTCACACCTAATCGTATCACTCGGTCAAGCACAAGGTTAGGGTCCTCAATAATTCAGCTGGTTAGATCCTTGGCCATACCGCTTCTATCGCGGCAAGTATCTCCTTACGCCAGGCAATGTCTGAAGACTCGGGCAAAACAACGCTCGGGCCAATATGCCGATACTGCTGAGATAACAAAATTGATAGTTTTGGCTGACGGGCCATTTCGATAGGCACTACTTGAACAAGCTCGCTCAATGCCATGTTGGATATTTCAAGTTTCACAAGTGGCAATATCTCACGGGCGGCCCCAATTTCGTCTTTTCCATGACGAAGTTGATCGAGAATATCTGTCACCGTTCTTCCTATCTGAGGATGCACCCAATTTGGAACAAGCTCATTCAAAGGCTCAAGAACAAACGGTCGAAACGACATTCGCGGATGAGGCACCGCGAGCGTTTCACTATGAACGATTTGGTTGCCATAACCGACTAAATCGAGGTCGATTTTACGCGAAGCCCAGCGTTCATTCCGTTCTCGACCTAAAGTTTGCTCAACCTGAATCAGCCGCTTATGCAACTGCTCTGCGGACAAAGAAGTTTGAAGCTTAATAGCCCCGTTAAGATAGGGAGGGTCGTCAAGTGATCCACCAATCGGAGCCGTTTCGACGAGTCGGCTGACTGATAATTGATGCAGGTCTGATTCATCTTTTAGCAGCTTAACTGCTTGCTGAATCATACTGCCACGGTCGCCCAAATTCGAACCAACCGCAATGAGTGAAGTGATCACCTACTTTTGAATCATCGGCAAATTGACTACAAAGCCGAACGACTCCTGACTCCTGAAAAAATAAAAGGGGACCTCCGTGTCTTGGCTATTTGTGCAATTGCCAAGCGCCATGCTCCCTCAAACGCGCCCCGATAATGATTAAAGTTCCGAGTTGGTATTCAACTTGTATGCTAACACCTATGAATTATTAGCAACTCCCTGATGCTATCCAATCCATAGACGCTACTAATGAGCACTTTCGTGTTCAAAGTGGCAGTAAGGTAAACTATTGAGTAACTCTTGTTTGTTTTTTGATTGTGAGAAGATGACTTATCAAGTGATGAATGACTAGGGTTCATGCCCGAGAAAACGGAAGATTGCTTGATGTACTAATAAAAAATCAGAACTGACAGCACACTTCACTTCATCAAATCACAAGTCCTCCCCAGCTCAAAAACAAATCACGTCTGTTCTTATCGATAACAAGGTGCCAAGAACGTTGTTCTGGACCGCCAAGGATAAGTCCGCCCTTAGGAAAAGCTGCCCACGCAAAAAAGGTAGGTCTGACGAGGTTAAACAATTTCAACAACATCAGCGGTAAAGAAGTTTGGCGAACTTCAAATCAGATGTCAAGAACTTTGAGCAATTCCTTACAAGAACACTCTAAGATTTCCACAAGATAAAATTTTCTTCTTGTTGTTGAAGAACTTTTGTTAGACAGGCCTTGTAATTCGACCAAGAAGTTGTTCTCAATTTTTCGCTCGTATTCGCCAGAAGACTTTAGCACTAGAATAATAGAGAAAAGCAAAGATATCTAAGAATTTTTCCCGCCGTTAATTTAGAAACAACTTCAACGATGACATCGCAATCGGTAAAGCAGACAAGCCAATCCAATTTTAGTGGATTACGTGTTGGTTCTCTTGAAAGTCGACGCTCGGTTGAAATGCAAAAGATGATTGAGCGAGCTGGTGGGGTAGCCATGGTTAGCCCCTCCATGCGAGAGGCGGCACTTCCCGATAATCGAGGAGCAATCGAGTTTGCTCATCGTATGCTTGCTGGTCAAATTGACGCCATACTCTTGCTTACCGGCGTCGGTGTCAAAATGTTTGTTGAACAAGTTGAACGTCATGTTGGGCGCGATCGTTTGATCAACGCGCTGTCTGACATACCCACCATTGCCAGAGGCCCAAAGCCGACAGCGGTCCTACGAGAGTTTGGTATCACACCCACTCATCGCGCGCCGGCACCGAACACCTGGCGAGAAGTTCTGTCGATCATCGATACGGAATTCCCAGTCGCAAATCTTACGGTCGGTTTACAAGAATATGGCGAGACGAATCCAAGTTTGATTGCTGGACTTGAAGCTCGTGGTGCTATCGTCGATCGAATTGAAGTCTATCGCTGGGAGCTTCCTGAGAACTGCGAACTCTTGAAAGCCAATGCCAGACGAATTGCTGAAGGCGAGCTTGATGTCTTGCTCTTAACCTCGGCACAGCAACTTAATCACTTGTTACTAGTAAGTGAGCAGCTTGGAATAGCGCAGCAAGTTCGTGAAGGTTTTGAAAATGTCGTCATCGCTTCGATCGGACCAACAACCTCGGAACGACTTCGCAATCTCGACTTACCGGTCGATATGGAATCTTCAGCAGGTTCAATGGGCCGTTTAGTAACTGAAGCAGCCGAACAAAGCCAAACACTCAAAGCTCGCAAACAACAGGTCAAGCAAATCGTACAAGAATTGCCTTCGGTTGATACTTCTCAGCGAGAATCTCGCCGCGAAGAACTCCGTCAAGCAACCGCGGACCAACCTTGGGGGGACAGTGATTTTCTTCGTGCCTGCCGACAAGAACCAGTCCGTCGAACTCCGATCTGGCTGATGCGACAGGCTGGGCGTTATATGGCCGAATATCGGGCGGTTCGAGAGAAAATAGGTTTCTTAGATCTCTGCAAAAACCCCTCACTTTGCAGCGAAGTAATGTGCACGGCGGTCGATTATTTGGGTGTCGATGCAGCAATCATTTTCAGCGATCTCTTGCCAATTTTAGAGCCCATGGGAATGGAACTTGAATTTGCCAAGGGAGATGGGCCGGTAATTCACAATCCAGTCCGAGAATCGGTAGATGTTGATCGTGTGATCGATTTGCAAAGCGTTGAGTCTTTGCACTATGTCTTCGAAACGGTTAGCAAGACACGGGCTGATCTTCCCGAGGCAATGCCACTAATAGGTTTTGCTGGCGCGCCATTCACTCTGGCAAGTTATGCGATCGAAGGAGGTGGTAGCCGAAACTATCTGCACACGAAAACGCTCATGCAACGTGATGAAGGAGCTTGGCGTGCTTTGATGCAACGCTTCGCTAGGAGTGTAACTCTTTACCTAAACGCTCAGATAGCCGCGGGTGCTCAAGCCGTTCAACTGTTTGACAGTTGGGTTGGTTGCCTCGGTCCCGAAGATTATCGCCGATACGTTCTGCCTTACACCAAGGAATTGATCGACGGCATCCACCCGAGTGCCGTGATTATTCACTTTGGCGCTGGCAACCCTGAATTGCTTCCCTTGATTGCCGAAGCAGGTGGTGACGTTATCGGCATCGATTGGAGAACAAGACTCGACACAGCATGGCAAAAGGTTGGATACGACCGCAGTGTGCAAGGAAACCTTGACCCATTGTCACTTCTCGCTGACCAAAAGACACTCACGGATCGAGCGAATCACATCTTGAAAAGTGTAGCGGGTCGTCCGGGACACATCTTCAATCTTGGACACGGCATTGTGCCTCAGACACCACCGGAAAATGCAAAAGCACTCGTAGACTACGTCCACAGCATCGATCCGAAACAGATCGTTGCGGAGTAGTGCCTCTGGTTACTCTAGGCACCAGGGCGGCGGAAGTGCTGATATGCCATTAGCACTTCATAAAGGTCAGCCGATAGGGTGATCTCATCGTCTTCGAAATCAGTAAGCCAAGTACGCTCACTGAGAAGAGCATCTGCCAAAAGTGGAAGCACCGAACCTGCCCTGACGGTCACGTCACGGTTATCTTGGGACATCTCAGCAGAAGAGACCTCTTCTGGCCCACGATAAAGACGTAATTTAGATGTTGAGCTGGTCTTAGATGGTAACATGCCGAATCCTTGGCTTAGCAAATAGGTAATCCATTACCACCGTGCGCAAGAGTCACGGTACTTCGTTAATCGTCCTTAGCGGCGAGAGACCTAAAGCTAAACTTTGCTGATGAGTAGAAATCTACTGACTCCTTTGCTAGCAACGCTTGCAGGCACAACGCACAGCATCTTGCAGCCTGTCGACTCTTTCTGATCGTTTTAAGCGTTACCAACAGGCTAAGATTACTGTCCATCCTGCGATTTAAGGTGAGTTAGGAGAAGCGAAGCACTCGATTAGAGATGATGGTGGAGACCCCGATAGGTGTATAGCTCCATTCAGCAGTTATTTCCGTTTCTGAACCGACTCCGAGTCAAAGTCTCATGTGGCGTTCGTTCTTTCTTGCGATTGGTGTCTATTGTTGCCTGCTAGGCTTCGAAGCACTCTGCATCGACCGAGCTGTACTAAAACCTCGCATGAATGGCTCTCAGGTCGTTGCTGAGTCCCGCGTGGTAGATCCACCGCAATGGGCGGCATGGAGCCTTCTTTCCGGTGGGGCCATTGTTGTGCTTTACTCTTTCACACTCACCAAAAGTAGTGGCTAAAAAGCGATAAACCTCTCGCAGATTGAGGGTTACGAATACTAGTATCGCTAATAAAAGCGTTAATAAGCGGACTTGAAAGACAACTAATCAAATCGCTCAGTTGGTTCCAATTTTGGCTTATTTGGCTTATACTGAAGAGCTTGTAGGATCTATTCCGTGGATGGCTATGCATAGCCATCCACCAGCCGTTTACCCCCAATTTGACTATGTCGACTACCGCATCAAATTCAGAGACTAAATCTGCCGCCCAGCTCACCAACGGAGCCGACATTGTGGTGCAGTCTCTTGTGCGTCATGGTGTCGATACGATCTTCGCTTATCCGGGCGGCTGTAGTATGCCGCTTCACCAAGCGCTCACGCGGGTGACGGACAAGCTTCGAACCATTTTGCCGCGTCATGAACAAGGGGGCGCCTTTGCTGCCCAAGGACTTGCTCGATCTACCGGCAAGGTTGGCGTTGCCATGGCAACCAGTGGACCAGGCGCGACAAATCTGGTCACCGCAATTGCTGATGCCAAGCTTGATAGTATTCCACTTGTCTGCATCACTGGTCAGGTTCCGACACCTGTTATCGGATCCGATGCGTTCCAAGAAACCCCCATGGTTGAAGTTTGCCGGGGCATTACCAAGCACCATTACTTGGTCACCGATGTAGAAGATCTTGCACGCGTTATGAAGGAAGCCTTCATCATCGCCGCGACGGGACGCCCGGGACCTGTGTTGGTTGACATTCCTAAGAATATTCAATTAGCCCAATGCGTTCCAGACTTTGATTGTGAAGTCAATCTTCCCGGTTACGATCCTGTTCAACCTCAGGCAAAGCCGGAAGCGATCAAACAAGTAGCTGCTGCGATCAAAAGATCGAAAAAGCCTGTCATTTACGCTGGCGGTGGTATCATCACAGCAGAAGCTTCTGAAGATCTTCGCGAGTTAGTTGCGAAGACCGGCATCCCCATTACAACAACTGTCATGGGGCTGGGTGCTTATCCTGGCACGGACAAACTTTCGCTCGATATGCTCGGCATGCACGGGTCGGTTTACTCCAACTATGCTGTTGATGAAGCCGATCTTTTGATTGGCCTTGGCGTTCGGTTCGATGACCGAGTCACCGGAAAGCTCGAAGAGTTCTGTAAGCACGGCAAGATTGTCCATATCGATACCGATGCAGCAGAGCTTAACAAAAATAAGCCTGCTCATATTCCTGTCCAAAGCGATGTTAAATTTGCGCTGCAAGAGCTTAACAAGATTGTTGAAGCCCCTGAGGATATTTCGGATTGGGTTGCAAAGTGCATGTCTTGGAAGGAAGAGTTTCCCTTCTCCTACAACGAAGACTTCAAGGGAATTACCCAGCAGCATGCGATTAGAACGCTCTGGCAAATGACCGAGAAATTTGATCCGGTTGTTGCCGTTGGCGTTGGTCAGCACCAAATGTGGGCAGCTCAGTTCTACAAGTTTAAGAACCCACGCACATGGCTCAGCTCTTCAGGTCTGGGCACCATGGGATTTGGTTTGCCTGCTGCGATGGGTGCTCAGGCTGCTTATCCTGGCCGACTTTGTATCGACATTGATGGCGATGGATCGTTCCAAATGAACATCCAAGAATTGTCGACTCTCGCTTGTGAAGATCTTCCTGTTAAAGTTCTTCTGCTTAACAATCAACACTTGGGAATGGTTGTTCAGTGGGAAGATCGCTTCGAAGCAGGTAACCGAGCTCACACCTACTTAGGCCCTATCGATAAACCCGAATGGTCTGGCAAAGGTGATGGCATCGGCGAGACGGGCCAAGAAAATCGCTATGCCGACTTTGTCGCGATTGCCAAGGGCTATGGCCTCGGTGGTGGTTACGTCGAACGCAAAGAAGATCTTGAAGCCGCCATCCAAGAGATGATTGACTACCCAGGTGCCTACATTCTAGACGTCAACGTTCCTTATCAAGAACACGTCTTGCCAATGATTCCAAGTGGCCACACGGTTAAGGATATCATTACCCAATAGTCTTTCAAGAAATTGAATCTTAGAACGCCCAGCTTGCCATCGTGTTTGCTGGGCGTTTTTTATTCAGCGTTCTCATCTGGCGAGTAATTATCGTCCCATTGCTTGGGTTTGGGGTCATGTAGCAAACCACTGCTCTTGGCTACTAACATTGAGACCGTTGCATCGCCTGTAACGTTGGCAACCGTTCGACACATATCTAAGACCCGATCGACGGCAAAGATTAGGGCAATCCCTTCTTCTGGTACCTTAATAGTACCGAGCACGATGACCAACATTACGATTCCCGCACTTGGCACAGCCGCCGTGCCTATCGATGCCAGGGTTGCCGTTAAAACGATGGCCAATTGATCCGTGAAAGTAAGATCGATGTTAAACGCTTGGGCGATGAAGACGGCAGCAACCGCTTGATAGAGGCTCGTACCATCCATGTTGACAGTTGCACCGATTGGCAGCACGAAGCTCGCGACATCCTCGTCCACACCAAGATGTTCTTCGACACGTTCCATCGTCACAGGTAAAGTCGCTGCGGAACTGCTTGTTGAGAAGGCAAGCAACTGTGCTGGGGATATACCACGGAAAAACGAGCCATAGCTCCGTCCTGTGAAAGCGACCACCAATCCCGGATAAAACCCAAGGATCAATATCGCAAGGCCTGCGATCACACACAGCATATAGATCAGCAGTGCCTGAAAGACTGTCCACGATTCAATATTGACCACAAGTGCGGCCATAAGTGCAAACACGCCATAAGGAGCGGCCAGCATGATTAAATCAATCAGCTTCAAGATCACCTCGTTGAGACCATCAAAGAAGTTTTTAACCGGCGCTGCTTTCTCTTCGGGCGTAAGAATGAGGCCGATACCGAAGAAGATGACAAAGACAATCACTTGCAACATGTTGCCATTGCTGGTCGCGGCTGCAAATAGGTTGTCCGGAACCAAGTCGACCAACGGTTGCAAAGGCCCCTGCTCTTGCTGTTCCTGAGCAATTCCAATTTTCTCTTGGGCTTTATCAGCCGATGCACTGGCAAGCGTCTCGCGAGTCGCTTCGTCAATGGATGCTCCCGGTGCGACCAGATTAACAACCAATAGCCCCAACGAAACTGCCACAACGGTTGTGCAGAGATAGAGAGCAATCGTTTTGCCGCCAAGTGAAGAAAGCTTCGACAAGTCTTTCATGTCGGACACGCCCTTCACAAGCGATGCAACCACCAACGGCAGGGCGATCATCTTCAATGAATTGATAAAGATCGTCCCGAACGGCTCGATCCAGTCAGAGACCTGCTCGCCTAGGCCAACCACTCGAGCCAAGTATCCAATTACAAGGCCAAGAAACATTCCAAGCAGGATTCGAATGTGCAGCGGCATCGATAGAGCGTCCTAGTAGCTAGTTTGCGTTTGAAAGGTAACAGTAAGTTCTTTGAAGCCAGAAGCTTAGTTGCCCTCAGCTTATCTGGCCAACAGCATAATTCATACAACCCTTACCTTTTGAACTAGTACGAATTACCCAAAATAAAATGTTTACTTAGTCGATTAACTCTTACATAAAAGACTGCAAACTCTTTTATAGCTGACCTTATGCAATCCAAGTGCTCCAAACCCATTGCTTTCAAAGAGATTCCCGCCTGAAATCCTCCCAATAGACAATGACCACCTCCAGCGAAACACCTATTGTCATCCCCAACTCGGCAGCCAATCCGCGCCTCAACGAAACACGCCGTCGCGCTACCTTTGTCGACCGACAGGAAAGAGTCTTGCAAGGCGTGGCTGGTATGTTTGGCGCCTTTGCCGTTGAAGCATGGCTGTTAAACGATGATTCGACCCAGCTACATAGAACATTTGCCTGGGAGGGATCGAATCACGTAACTCTCGATGCGAAATCACGTGAACTCGCACAAGCTGATGCCGATCTCGCTGCACTTGCCGGTGGCGCTGTCGTCTTAGAAAAGCCTGAAGAACTTGTAGATTGGTCCCTACCACGGCAAGCTGTCGCGGCTATTTGCTTACCGATCTCTTCGGATACAACCATTCACGGTTCACTATGGTATTACTTCGATCGACAAAGAACCTTCAACGATCAAGAGCTTGAGATCCTAGAAATCGTGGCTGGTCGCATTGCGGTTGAAATAGAACGTGATGAATATCTTCGCGAGATTGCTAAGCTCTCAAAGAATAGCACTAATGAAGATGGATCAAAAAACCATTCCCTGATTGGCGAACTACAAATATCGACTTGGAATAATCCTGAGGTAGACGCAGAAGCTCTATGGGCCCGCCTTCCTTCGGGTCAATCCCTTGCGTTTAGTAGTGCAATCGTTGGCGAGACTGAGCTCTCCGAGGAAGATGCTAACGAAGCAATCGCGTTGGCCAACAGAAAAGTTCATAAGCTTTCACAGCAACACAGCGACGCTGGCGAACTACTTAACCACGTGAATCACGAACTCTTCGATTCACTTTCGTCCGGTGTCGGTCTCTCCCTATCGGTAGCTTTGTTAAACGGCGAAGGAGAAGGTACCTATGCCATGGCTGGTCCGGGACTAACTCTTCGTGTTCGTGCCGCAACCACGATAACGAATGCCAGCGAATCGACGCCACTTGGCTGGGATCTCGATGCTCATTACGAAAGTAGCCCCCTTCAATTGAACGTAAACGAACGGTTGCTACTGCTTGCTGGTACCCCTCAGCTAACTAACCCAATCCTTGAAAGAGGCTTGGGCGATCAATTCCGTGCCCTTACCGCTGAATCGCACCGTTCAATGTCAGCAAACGCCTGCATTGAAACGCTTCTGAAATCGGGTAACGAAGAACTATCAGCTGTCGCTGCCGTTAGGCGGATTTAGAGTAACTAATTTAAACCCTTGGGAGTAGTTGTTACTGAAGACAAATCAGGCTTCAGGTAAACTAGTTTGAAGTTAGCTCGTTGATGTAATCCCAGTAAAAATGCATCTAATAAATCAAGATCACGATAAGCAGCAGCTGCAATTTTCAAACGATATTCTCGATCTACTGCATTAGCTCTGGCTATGTCTTGATTTTGCCTGGAAGACACATTGTATATACCTAGAGAATCAGATGACATCATAGATAACACCATAGGCATCATAGGTGCTCGATCATCCGGGGCGTATCTAGCATATTCGCCCCACTTTCTTCTTTCTCGTTTCACAGCATCAAAGTTTAGAGCAACTGCCTGGCCATTGTCTGCCTTGACTTCTGGCTTAATAACAATAGCTTCCTCAAAGCGCCCTCCTTTTTTTCTCCTAGTTCTCTCAACAACAATTCTAATGCGATTTGCAGAAGGAAATAATATAGTTGCCTCTTGACCTGATGAAATACCTCCCAATGGTTGTTCAACTTTAGTCGTGGTGTTGGCACCCTCAAGTCCCAAAATCTCTAAAGTGCCTTCTTTCATTTCATCCCAAGTTAAATACGGAAATATTTCCCCAATGAAATACACCAACTTTTTCTTATCAAAATCTAAAGTGACCTCAACGGGTTCAACATCTCCAATATATAGCTGACGTCCATATGACTGATTGCCTAATCGCTGTTCGATATCAGAATCAATTTTTTGTTCATTAGAATCTGATGAAATAGTTGATGAAGGGATCTCTTTAATAGGAACGTATCGCACTGGTGGCGTATTGGTAGTACCTGCAGGGTGGTGATGCTTTGTATTTACAGGGTTATCATTATGTAGATTGTCCTGCGACTTATCCTTTACAGGATCTTTATTGAGCACGATTAAAAAGGGTTCGCCCCTAATTAGCACAATGACCGCTGGTGCGATGGTCAGTGCCATAAAAAACATTAAGAACAATGCCTTGAATATTGATTTATTTGACCTGCGTCGTCTTTTTTTCATCTCGTTCGTGACACTCATTCATTGCTCCGCAAAATAGGATGCTTGAGTACTTGCGTAAACAAGATACTATAAATACATAGAATGAACAAATCGAGAATGTTATAATAGAGAGATGAAATAAGGATTTCAAAAGAATCCAATCATTTATCAGCTTCGGGATCTTCACTGTTTGGCTTGTAATACATTGCCAAGTCACGCGATCCCCAAACTTCGACGTAGAGGCTTGCCTTCTTATCGCTTTTGTTTTGGACGAGTACCCCATCGGATGATTTAAATCTGCGTACAACTGTCTCGCCTGGCTTCACTTCGCCCACAACTTCACGTCGCTTCTCACGTGTGGCTAGAATAGTCACCGCCACCTGACCATCATTGCGTGCCGATACGGTAAAGTCTCCGGTTTGACGCTCACCCAGGTGGAAGGTCTCACCAGCCGGAACACGTAGACCTGATGTAAGGTTAGGAGGAAGAAAAGGACGCTTGGCTTCCTGTGCTATCGATACTTTATTGCCATTGGAATCATCGACTGTCTTCTCTTCCGATTGAAGTGAAACCGCTACCAACAACATGAAACCTACTAAGGTCAGTCTGGATAGGTATTTAACAGCGTTCATAATAAGCTCCTTTCGCTATAGACCAGATTGTTTTGACTAAGCAAAGGTACGCGAATCTGCCTCGGATGGATGCAGAAATTTATTGCTCAGTGTTTAAAGAAGAGTAAGCCATGCGGATAAGTTCTTGCAAACCTTCACCCGTTGCCGAGGAAAAAAGCATGACTTCTTTGCCAGTTGCTTTAGAAAGATCCGCGGCAACTTCGGTGGCTGTCGGGAGTTCGCATTTACTCACGGCAATGATTTCGTGACGGGCTGCCAAGTCGGTACCGAGCTGTTCACTATAAGTAACCACTTCGTTCCGAATCGATTGATAGTTTTCAATCGGATCCGTTTGATCCATCGGTTCTGGCTCAACTAAATGGATAAGAACTCGAGTCCGTTCCACGTGACGAAGGAATTCATGACCAAGGCCATGACCTTGGCTTGCTCCCTCAATCAAACCAGGAATGTCTGCCATCACGAATTCGTTATCGAAATCGACCTGCACGATACCGAGGTTCGGCTTTTTGGTTGTGAAGGGATAGTCAGCAATCTCCGGTCGAGCACGGCTAGCACGAGAAAGAAGCGTACTCTTGCCCGCGTTGGGTTTACCTAGCAGACCAACGTCGGCAATGACTTTCAGTTCAAACGTAACATGCCGATGTTCACCGGCTGAGCCACGCGTGAATTCCCGTGGGGCTTGGTTGGAGGCCGACTTGAATCGTGTGTTTCCCTTGCCCCCTTTACCACCGTGGGCAACTACGACTTGATCGCCATCCGTTGCCATGTCACGAAGGACCAAATCGTGAGTTGCGTCTCGGATGATCGTACCTGGGGGAACGTAGATCGTCAGGTCGTCAGCACAAGCGCCGTGCCGATTGGAGCCTTGGCCAGGAACGCCGCCTTTGGCCCGCCAGTGCTTTTTATGAACCAGCAAAGCAAGGCTATCAACACCTTGCTTAGCGATGACAATGATACTCCCGCCGTTGCCACCGTCTCCTCCGTCAGGTCCACCGCGCGGCACGTACTTCTCACGACGAAAGCTCATACAGCCATCACCGCCAGAACCCGCTTGGACTTCAATGGATACGCGATCAACAAACATGGGCTTATTGTAGCCAACGAACTCATTACATGCAGTATGGCACCTGGGAAAGCATCGAAGGATTTATCCGTCGTGGATCAGGTGTGAGAAGCGAAGAAGGTTTGGACAGGATTTACAGGATGGACAAGATTTTATCCTGTCGATCCTGTAAATCCTGTCTAACCTCTTCAGGAATGCGCACGAAAAAAGGATGTCACCAATAAGTATGGTGACATCCAAATGGTTTATATAAACGCTCGCGAGCATAGCTCGCCTCGTTTAGTTTGCTTCTACAGGAGCGATGTTAATGCGGCGACCCTTTTGGTCAAACTCAACATGTCCCTCAACGAGTGCAAACAAGGTGTAATCTTTACCTTGACCAACATGGCGACCTGCACGCCACTTGTTACCAAGCTGACGGATCAAAATGTTGCCAGGAATGACGTGCTCGCCACCAAACTTCTTCACACCACGACGCTGGGCGTTCGAGTCGCGACCGTTGCGGCTTGAGCCTTGTCCCTTTTTATGTGCCATGACTTAAGTTCCTCGCTAATGGCGGTAATCCAATGCAAGCAAAGTGGTCTGCTTGCAACGTCCGGAATCCGCTGAATGGGCCTGGTGTAACTTGGAAGACAACTTGTCCCTGCCGAGGCAAGGATTTGTCTCTGAGCCCCGTAATTTAGCGGTAAACCCACTGGTAAGCAACCCCCTCGTCGACTCCGTAGAGCGAGGATTTGCCGGCTGGAACGCCGTAAGTTACTTCGGACTCGTGCTGCATGAATCGGTCACCAGGACGCCAAAAGTTTAGCTGGAGAGCCTTGCGGACGAATTCTCGCCCTTTTCCGGGGGCATCACCTGCCATGTAGGCCCCTTCCGGATCGGTCCATTGATAGGCATTTGAGAGCCCCTTTACGTAGATGCTGAAGAAATCCATCTCAGGATCGACATTCTCCCACATGGCAACGCCCCAAGCTTCTTCGCCTTCGGCTAGCTCCTTCTGTGCCATCTCGACGTTTGAGAGCAACACACGGCCGGGGACTTCTCTCTGATGGATTGGGTCCAAAGCGCCTGGGATGAGCTGATCGAGATAGGCTCGGTAAAGCTTACCGCCGGTCGGAGCTACATCCTGACCCTGTAAGACGAAGTGAGGTAGAAAGCGGATTGGGCCAGAGGAGACTTTCTCGACGGTTAATTCGCCGTCTTCTTCCTTCTCCATTGGTTTGAGCATCTCGCCTGTGTTTCTGACCTTATAAACCATGTACCAAACAAGCTTTTGCGATCTTTCAGCATTTGGCGTTTCAAGACGAATCATCCGAAGCGGCTTAAAGGAAAACTCCAAACACCACACATCCCGAGAGAAGCGTGAACGCTCGGTTAGGTTGTGGAGCGTACGCGAAGGGGTCATTAACTCAGGATTCCAGGCAAGATCTTGCTGAGCGCGAATTTCAACCATCGGGTGAATACTGACAGTCTCGTCAGGATCCAAACTCACCGGAATCGTTGTTTCAACACCTGGCGCAAAAACTCGGGGCTCGGTCGCTTGAGCAACAGAGTTCAATGAGATACTGCCCAAAAGCGCAGCCAACAGAGTACGAGCCAACATGTGTGTCAAAACCGAGATGAAGTGATAAATAAGCCCGTGGTAATAGGTCAGCCTATATGGCCTCCCATGCCACGGAATGGGTCACTCCAGTATATTTCCCACAGTCAAAGAGGGCAACTTACGGAATTCGGGTGATTTCCAGCCATTTGAGGCTATCTTCGTATCGATTGGATCATAATGGTTGTAGGGGCCATGATTTCAATTCGCGAAGAGTGACCCAGCATCGAGGGGGCAAACTTTTGCTCCGCCTGCTATGCTGGCTCTCATCGAAATTGTTGGTTTCCTCCCGACCATGCCCCCTTATCGACCGCAGCCAGACACGATTCATGAAAGAGAAAAGTCACATCTTTCCAATCGTCCTCATTGCGCTGATTGCTTTTGCGCACCTGTTTGCATGGCAATTTGATTTGTCTAGTAAGGTGGGAGCCCTGGATGAGAATATCTATCTTGCAGGTGTGCTAGGAATTGGCATCTTGGCACAGTGGCTTGCATGGCGATTCAAATTACCTGCGATTGTGCTGCTTCTTGTGTTCGGTTTTGAACTTGGCTATTGGGTAGGCCCTCCGGAGTCCTATGTCGGTGAAGCGGGTCTACTTTCGGTCGTCTCGCTCGCGGTTGGAGTCATTCTCTTCGAAGGGGGTCTCTCACTGCACTTCAAAGAGATCAAAGAGACGGGACATGTAATTTTTCGCTTGGTCACCGTAGGTCTGCTTATTACCTGGGGTCTAACCGCTTGTGCTGCGCATTGGTTCATGGCCTTCAGTTGGCCTATGGCGATTCTGCTGGGTGCACTATTAACGGTCAGTGGACCGACAGTCATTCTTCCTTTGCTTCGCCAAGTTCGCCCCACCGGGCGCATTGGTTCGGTGATGAAGTGGGAAGGGATCGTCAATGACCCGATCGGTGCCGTCCTTGCCGCCCTCGTTTTTGAAGTGGTCGCCCACGGCATCGGTAGCGGTGGTCTCGCTCGTGAGACCGCTTGGATCCTCGGCAAGACAACGCTCTTAGGAATTACTCTAGGAGCATGCTCGGCTTGGTTGGTGGTGAAACTCTTCTCACGCTACATGGTTCCTGACTACCTGCAAAACCCTGTAGTGCTGGCGATCGTGGTCCTTGTCTACGCTTGGTCAAACTACCTGCAGGAAGAATCAGGGCTGGTAACGGTCACCGTGCTTGGCCTGGTCCTTGCCAATCAAGAACGGACCACCGTCAAGCATGTCATCGAGTTCAAAGAAAACCTGCGCGTTCTGCTGATCTCAATTCTGTTTATTGTCCTCTCCTCGCGCATTTCAATTGGCTTCGAGGAGGTACAGCAAATTGGCTTCGGCGGAATCGCCTTCTTGCTAACCTTGATCTTGTTCATTCGCCCATTAGCTGCGTATGTCGCAACCTTCGGTAGTGAGCTATCGCGTAATGAACGATTATTGCTCGCTTGGATTCACCCGCGTGGAATCGTTGCCGCCGCTGTCGCCTCCCTCTTTGCCATCGGACTAACTGGCACCGAATTGGAATCCGAAGGGAACCGACTCGTAATGACCACCTTCTTGGTCATCGTCGGGACGGTGACAACTTACGGCCTAACGCTCGGTCCCATCGCTCGTCGGCTCGGTCTCTCAAGAGAAAATCCGCAAGGGATTCTCTTCGCAGGTGCTTCGCCCATGGTTCGGCAAATCGCCACAACGTTACAGCAAGAAGATATCCCCGTTCTGCTAGTCGATACCAATCCTCAAAACGTCGCGGCAGCACGAATGAGTGGCCTGAGCGTTCACTACGCCAGCATCGGGAGCGAGTTTGTTCACCAAGGACTCGACCTTTCTGAACTGGGCCGCATGCTTGCTATGACACCCAACGACGAAGTGAATTCGATCGCCGCCATGGAGTTCCGCGAACTCTTCGGCAGCGTTAACGTCTTCCAGCTAGCTCCTCCAAAGAAGACGAGCGAACGGCATCGTCGCATTCCCGATCACTTGCGCGGCCGAGTGATGTTTGGCGAACGGCTAACCTACGAAGAACTGACCCGACGAATTAACGAAGGGGCGGTCCTTAAGAAGACAACCATCTCGGAAGACTTCACCTATTCTGATTTTCTCGAACAATACGGGCCGACGGCGATCATCATGTTCGAGATCCCCGAGCCAGGCAAACTCCGCGTCGGCACTGTCGGTCATCCCATCGACCCCAAACCGAGCAACAAGATCCTCGCGCTGATCGATCCCCCCGAAGGTGGTTTCCAATCAACCGAGAGCGGGATATTGGGTTGACCTTAATTTCGTCTGAAACAACGAAGATCTACGATGTCTCCAAACGATGGCACTGAGCAACCCAAACATAAATTTAGTTTTAAAACTAAACATCTATTAATCGTCACTACGATCGCGGCTATTCTGCTTGGACTCTATCTGCTGTTTGATAAAGTAACTGATAACATCATGTCCGACATCATGTTCGGTCAAAGTGGTGAAATAACAGACCCCGCAGATTGGCCAAGGCCTCTTATAACAATCCAAAATGCAGCCATTGATCTGGGTCTGCCAATCGACAGTATTGATGTTTATTGCTTAGCAGATGGTTTAGCCCTTAACAATTTCTTGTGGAAGATCAAAGCAGATCAAGATTTAATTGATCATCTAATCTTAAATCATAAAGATATTCTTCTCTATGATTTAGAGCCTTATATCCCTTCAGAAAGCAATCGATTCCGTTCGCAAAAGAGTCTACCGACTTGGTGGGACCCAAATGAAAACAACAATCACAATTACTATTCAGCAAATCGATGCGGCTTAGGTAATCAATTCGTAATCTTCCAAGATCTTGATAACCAAGTGATTTACACTTGGTACAACTACAACTAAGCAAATTAGATTTAAGATTTCACAAAGATTGTTGTTGCTGTCTCCGATCATCTCTTCAACATCAACAGAAAACGATCTCTACCCCGAACCTCCTCTCTGTTAAATAGTCGTAGCTGAGAACCTATTAACGAGATAAAATATGGGAGCAGTTAGCTACCCTCAAGGAGGTCATGATGACAACACAGAATTTGCAAGACCGTATGCGAGCAACGGGGGACGCGACGGCGATCTTGCCAACCGACAGCACCGAGCCAATTCGTGTCTTTGGCACCGAAGCGATTCGTAAGACGTTTGATGACGTTTGCTTAAAGCAAGCTATCAACTCTCGACTTGCGCCAGGCGTGACCGACCTTGTTCTTAATCCTGATGCCCATTGCGGATATGGTGCGCCGGTTGGTTGCGTGATGGTTTCACCGTCCCATATCTACCCAGGTCCGGTCGGAGTCGATATCAAGTGTTCGATGAGCTTGCTGCAAACCAGCTTGCCCGAAGAGGCTGTGGCTGATAAGAAGACCCGTCGTGCGTTGATTGATGCCATCTGTGACCGAACTCCAACCGGCACAGGCAAAGGTCAACGCAATGTGCCTAAGGCTCGGCATGTTAACGAAGAACTCGGCAAAAGGGTCATGGTCGAAGGTGCCTCGGCGGGCGTTTGTCGTGAACTTGGTATCCCTGTTGACTGGGCTTACCGTTGCGAAGATGCTTCGCATGTTGGTCACGACAGTTCGACCGCGGCACTAGCCCTTCGACTGGATCGCCAACTGCCAAGCTACTTCAAGTTTGCCGACAAAATGACGCAGCTTGGTTCCTACGGTGGTGGAAACCACTTCGGCGAATGCGAAGTCGTTCACGTGGCCAAAGATGTCAAAGCGGAACGCGTTGCCAAGACGTTTGGCCTGGTTGATGGTGGTGTGGCATTCTTGTCGCACTGCGGGTCACGAGGCATTGGTCACCAATTGGCAAGTAACCAATTCAAATCACTGGAAGCGATGTTCAAACGTTGGAGCATTCCACTTCCGGCAGGTGATCGACAATTGGTTTACGCGCCACTTGGAACGACCGAGGCAAACGACTACCTGGATGACATGGCAATGGGAGCCAACTTTGCTACCGTGAATCACTTGTTGATTAACGCGTTAGTTCTGGAGGCATTCCAAGAAGTTATCCCAGGAACGACCGGCGATTTGGTTTACTTCATCAGCCACAACATTGCTCGGCAAGAAGTGGTTGATAACCAACTTGCGTGGGTTCACCGAAAGGGAGCAACTCGCGCTTATCCAGGTGGGCATCACACCCTGAAGGATACGCCGTTTGCCGATTCGGGACACCCAATCTTGTTGCCAGGTAATCCGCAAGCCGGTTCGGCTGTGATGGTAGCGGAAGCTGGTGCCGAAGCGAGCTGCTACAGCGTCAACCATGGCGCTGGTCGACAGCTTGGCCGAAAGGCGGCAGCAAGAACGCTTGACCAACGCCAAGTCGATACGTCGTTTGAAGAATCAGACATTCTGTTCAACGGGCGACGATACCCAATCGACGAAGCACCCGCAGCTTACAAAGACTTCGACGAAGTTCTTAACTCCGTTAAGTCGGCTGGGTTGGCAAGTGAGGTTGCCCGATTGAAAGCACGCTTTGTTATCAAAGATGGTAGCAAAGCCGATGATTAACGACTAAGGCGTAAGCCACCAGCTTGCTTGGCTGGGGCTTACGTCTTTTTGATTGACGGTCGTGTAATCGCCCGCTGGCATGATTCCTGCCTCGACGCTTAGTTCGAGTTCTTCTTCGACAAACGGCCATGGATCTACCCGGAGAACCGATTTGCCATTGCTCGCAATACCCTGCGGAATGAATCGAATCTCGGGCCAATCGGTTTTGCCATCGAAGATATCACCGCCGATGATCATCGGTTCGGGCGTCCTGTCTTCGGCATAGAGCGGCGCGTAGCAACAGAGCCAAAGGCTCATCCAATCAAACGCTTGAAGCCAAGCAAGTGACCGTTCGGCTAGCTCCTCGGTAAACGCAGGCGATTGCGCAATCCACTCGTCGAGCATCGCCGTCCGATCAGCATCGACCTTCCTAAGCCATGGTTCCCATTCGTGGAAATCTTCATCCTTTTTCGATTGCAGCCAGGAGAAATGGTTCGCCACGATCGTCCCGGCAAACGGCCCGATCTGTCGGCAGCGCTCAATCGAATCGGACCAAATCCGTTGTGCCGCCTGCGTAGGCATTTCCGTAAAACCATAAGGCCGACCGTGGGCAGGATCAATCTCCGGATTATCACCCCAGGCAATCCAACCATCGTCGTGGATACGCACCGCTTCAAGAAATTCATGGCGAACCCGATGAAGGGGATGCTTGTCGTCTTGAGGATCACAAAAAAGCGGGCCGATCGCTTCCGAACCCCAAGCGATCGCCAAATCGTAACTCAACTGGGCATGCACGGTCTGCTTGACCAACAGCCAACTCGCGGGCGAATCAGAACCAAGAGGAATATTGCGACGGATCATTCTACTATTCTATCAAAAAAGCCGCCGAGGGTTTCCTCGGCGGCTTTCATCGTTTTCACTTAATCAATCGGTCGCTTAACCATAGAAGCCAACGAACTCGTTGATTGATTGTGGCTTGATCTTGCCTGCGTTGCCGGCTTGGCCGAAGGCGGTCATGCGGGCGACGCAGACTGCTTTCATAGCTTCCCGAGCTGGCTTCAGGTAATCGCGTGGGTCGAACTTCTCAGGCTGAGTCGCAAGTACCTTGCGGATCGCACCGGTAAGTGCCATACGATTGTCGGTGTCAACGTTCACCTTACGAACACCGTGCTTGATACCCTTTTGAATCTCTTCAACAGGGACGCCGAACGTTGGCTTCATTTCGCCACCGTACTCGTTGATGATGTCCTGTAGCTCTTGCGGAACGCTACTCGAACCGTGCATCACCAAGTGGCAGTTAGGCAGACGCTTGTGAATTTCTTCGATGCGGTCCATTGCCAAGACGTCGCCGGTTGGCTTGGTCGTGAACTTGTAAGCACCGTGGCTCGTGCCGATGGCAACCGCCAAAGCGTCGACGCCGGTGTCCTTCACGAATTGTTCTGCTTCGTCGGGATCGGTCAGAAGCTGATCGTGCGAAAGTTCGCCCGTCGCCCCGTGACCATCTTCTTGCTCACCCGTACCCGATTCAAGCGAACCCAAGCAGCCGAGTTCCCCTTCGACCGAAACCCCTTGCTTGTGCGCCGACTCACAAACTGCCTTGGTCACTTTGACGTTGTAATCGTAATCGCCAGGCGTGGAGCCATCTTCCTCAAGCGAGCCGTCCATCATGACGCTGGTGAAGCCGTTGTCGATCGCACTTTGGCAAGTCTCAGGGCTGTTGCCATGGTCTTGGTGCATGACGATGGGGATGTTCGGATAAAGTTCCGCAGCAGCCAACATCAGGTGACGCAGGTAAGCATCTTGCGAATACTTACGAGCACCGCGCGAGGCTTGGATAATGACCGGCGACTCGGTCTCTTCGGCCGCTTCCATGATGGCCTGAATCTGTTCCATGTTGTTAACGTTAAAAGCTGCGAGGCCATAATCATTCTCAGCAGCGTGGTCCAAAAGCAGACGCATGGGGACCAAAGGCATGGCGGAACTCCGTGGATGGAAAGTATCAGGGGAAGGGGTGCTGAGCGTTGCTAAAGAAGCAACCGCCCACGGCGGCCCCGAAACGGTTGGTTTAGTCCCGATAGTATATCGGCAACCGAGAGGATGACGCTAGGGGTAGCGAAAACCGTGCGGGAGACGCGTTTCTTGTATTGGGGGCGGGTCGGGAATCAAGAAATCGTGTCAATGAAATTTTCGTTTAGCTTCATCGGTGAATCCTCCACCTCGAGGGAGGCCAATAAGTATGCGTGACTACTCCGCTGATATAGTTTTTCGGGACGGCAAAGGGATTGTGTCCTGGAGCTCCCTTCTTCCACCAACGTGAGTCATTTGACTGAATTGAAAAGTCACCCAAGACAAAGTACTCTCCCTCAGACAATGTTGCTGGATTTTCTTTAGTACCCCAGAGTTTGACATCTGCCCAAGTGGGTGGTTCTGATTCGTATTGGATGCCTTCCAGATGCTCTGGAACCTCTACTTTCTTTCCATTTACCCAAACAGCTCCATCCTCAATGTGAATCGTTTCTCCTGGTAATCCAACCAATCGTTTTAAATAGCAAATATCAGGTTGCTCTGGATGATAAAAGACTAAAAGGTCCCATCGCTTTGGCTTAATATACTTGGAAACAACAAATCGATCTTGTTGTGAGAATTTTATGTTAAGTATTTTGATCTCATTGACATGGAAATTGGAACATATGCAGCGGTAGATAGGTCGTGTGCGAGATGGTGAACTACCATAACAAAATTCAGAACACTCTGGGCAAGTACTTACTATATGTTGTCCTAATATGGTTGGTGCCATACTGTTCGTTGGCATTGTAAACATTTCAAAAACGCATGGCTTAACGACAAATGCATATCCCAGGAGAAAGACTAAGCATGGAACCCATGTAAGCATCCATGTCTGTAGCGATCGAAGAGCCGTTATCTTGTGCCTACGATTAATGACTAGACACGCTATTGCGGCTCCAACTAGAACATCGATCAGCATCTGCCACACAAACGAATCTAACACTGGGACCTTGAGCAATATCCTCAGCCCAAAATCAAGAAAATTAAAGAATGTAATCAACAACAAGGTGGCAATTGATTTTGGAATGGAGAGGTTTTCAGCGTTGACCCAACTTAGGCCTTTACTAAAAAAGACGACGGTAAGAAAGAGATTACCAACAATGATTCCTATAATCACCAAGAGGAAGATGACTGTTGTAAGCATGCATAGTCCTAAGGTTTAATTCACTCTAAGTTAGGGGACGTCTTATCCTGCTCTCTTGAAAATCATATTAACTCATTTCATCTTCCTATATCTACAGAATAAGTGTTTTGATTCGACCTTTTAGAATCGCTTCACTCAGCTAATTCAAACGCCTTGCTCGGCGCTTGCGTTAGGCGGATGACAATCGCTTTGCGATGACTCGAGGCGGTTTCGTCTGCCTTATGGAAGTAGTAGCCGAGGCGGCTGTCGGCGTTGGGCAGGCTGGTGGCGATTAACATCTCGCCGACGACAAGCGGTGCTTCGATCCGCAGGTTAGAAAAGATTTCGCGTTCGCGTTGAGCAATGCCGCGGGCAATCATCCCTTGCTCGTCGGAGTTCCAACGCATCTTCGTGTCGCCGAAGTGAAGTTCGGGCGTCATTACGACCGAGTAGCCGCCCTGTTGATCTTGTTCGACTTGGATGTCGTAGATTGGTTGCACATTTTTGTAAGTCTTGCCGCGGATCGGTCCCCCGTCGGCAAGTAACAGCGGGGCACGCGCGATGATCTCAGCCGCTTTGATTGTGGCGGACTTCCCTGGACGAAGTTGCTTCGTACTGCGCGATACACCGGTCGGTGAGTCGAGCGTCATCGCCAGTGCGTTCTCATCGTTCTCGGTGCTTTGACCGATTGGATTCAGCAGCTCGACGATCTGTTCTGGTGGAACCCCACCGACGATGCCGGCTCGGAAACCGTTCTGTATCAAATGACCTCGGAGCTCGGCGTCGAGTCGATCTTCCTGGACATATCGCCAGAGGGATTCATCCGAATCGTCGGGCAAGGTTGCCCAATAGATATCGACCGTCACCGCATCGGCGGAGGCTTGAGCCGCCCGGAGTAGCGAAGGCGATTGCGAAATCGACTCTTCAGGAAACAACAACGTGGTGCAACCGGCGCAAGCGAACCCAACCGCTAAGAGGAGCATGCTGAGGATCGATTGTTGACGGACCATCATTGCCACCACGGAAGGAATAAGACAAGGCGGCGAAAGAGTACATGGTTGCTGCTATGCCAGCAAGATGAATGTGCAATATGCGAATGCTAGCATGATCCATGGTCCAAGTCGTATTAACAAAATAATCCCCATTCATTACACCCGCGGGGAACGGCTAGGAGTGGGTATTCTTTTCTTGAGCTCCCTCCCCTAACCCCTCCCTCTGAAGAAGGAGGGGAAACTTGAAGACCTCTAATCTTGTTTATAAGCATCCACACAAATTAGCCTGCCATGCGGCGCAGCTTAGGGACGGTATACCGATCGCCGACGACGCTCCCATGCTCGGCGACCAATTCTTCGAAACTGCGTTCGAGAAAGGCGTATAAGCCCGAGGGTGGATCGGCATCAAGCCATTGGCGGGCCAAGTCGGCGGCGTGCCGATCAAATTCTTTCTGTGAGGTGCCGTGGGCGTAGCAACGGCCTTCATGTCGGCGGAGATCGCCATCCATTGCAGGGCCTATGTGCCAAAGCTCGTGTGTGATCGTTGTTAGCTTCTCTTCAAACGGATGCTCGAAGAACCGAGGCAAATAGAAGTTAAGCAGATAAAGGCACTCAACGCCATCACTTCGATAAAGACGGGGGCAAACATAGCGATGCAGACCAACCTTTCCGACCGATTCACCTTGCTCGAATCGAAGTGGCGTCAGCGAAGCTTGCAGACCGTGCGAGACGGCACGACGCGTCTGTCGATAGCCGACGGCAACCTGCTCCATATCAATATGGCTGAGCGCATCGACCCGCTTCGTCATGTCGGTACAAACCGATCGCATGGCGGCGGTGAAATCGAATGGCATGATGCTAGCACCGTTGATAGACGTCAATAAAAAAGGACGCCCCCAATTAGGGACGCCCTTTGATAAATGATTTAGCGTGAAGAGCGAAGATCAATCTTCCTTCTTCTCTTCGTCGGCGGCTTCTTCAGCGGAAGCTTCGTCGGCTGACGCTTCTTCTACTTCCTCTTCAGCGACTTCTTCGACGGGCTCGTCAGCGGGTGCTTCGTCCTCGGTCGCGTCGAAGGCAGGCTTGACACTCTTTTGGACAACGCGGTCGTGGTTGCCAACGAATTCAAGAATCGCCTGGGTGCCGGCGTCGCCAAGACGTGGATTCGCTAGGCGTAGCACGCGTGTATAACCGCCGGGACGATCGACGAAGCGTGGGGCTACTTCTTCGAAAAGAACGCTAACCGCATTCTTATCGCCAAGCAGCTGAACGCAACGACGACGTGCGGTGACAACCGGTGCAATGGCTTGGTTCCATTGTGTCCAATTTTCGCTGCTGCGCCACTTCTTCCAAGCATCCGAACCACGTTCGGCATCGGTGCCCAACTTGTCGGCTGCTTCTTGAGCGGAAAGCGACTTTTTGGCAATGGTGACACACTTTTCAACGAGCGGACGAACTTCCTTGGCCTTACTGATGGTCGTAACGATTCGGCCCTTAACCTTTGGCTCAGATTCAAGCTGCAGGAAACGGAAATCGTCCGGATCACGCTCGGTTAGGATCAGAGCACTAGCCAAGTTGCGAAGCAACGCACGTTGATGGTTTGGATTGCGGCCGAGTTTACGGCCTCGTCTACGGTGACGCATGGTACTTGCCGTTAGCGGTTAGCTGTAAGCGTTTAGTAAATAATCTTTTGTAAGCAGATGGTTCTGATCAAGGATCAAGAAACACCGACTGCTGGGGCGACACGCATGCCAAGGTGAAGTCCTAGCTCACGGAGCTTTTCTTGAACTTCAACTAAGGTCGTTTCGCCAAAGTTGCGAACCTCAAGCAGGTGATCTTCTGAGCGACTCACCAACTCGCGGACCGTCATAATGTTTTCTGACTCGAGGCAGTTGCCTGCTCGAACTGACAAGTTCAACTCAGCGATAGGCATGTTGAGCTTGGCTTCCAAAGCAGGATCGATTCCTGAGTTGCTCGTCGCACGGGCTGGCGAGCGAACTTGCGGGCCGAGCTCTGAGTATTGAACGAATGGATTGAGGTGCTTGCGAAGAATCTTCGCCGACTCAACCATTGCCATTTCAGGGCCAATTGAACCGTCGGTCCAAATTTCAAGGGTTAGCTTATCGTAGTTGGTCTTTTGACCAACACGTGTCTCGTCTACCGAGTAGCGAACACGAGTCACTGGGCTGAAGATCGCATCAACCGGGATGATGCCAACTTCTTGGACGTTTTGGCTGTGCTCCGTGCTAGGTACATAGCCACGACCATTTTCAACAACCATTTCCATGACAAAAGGAATGTCATCGGTCAAAGTTGCGATCACGTGGTCCTTGTTGATGACGTCAACGGATTCGTCCGTTTCAATATCACCAGCAAGAATGTCACCAGCTGTGTTACGCTCAACACGAAGCACACGGGTTGTTTCGGAATGATTCTTTACAACAAGTGACTTGATGTTAAGAACAATATCGGTGACGTCTTGGAGGACGCCAGGTATCGTTGTGAACTCGTGTAGAGCATTTTGAATTTTGATTTGCGTTACAGCACTTCCTTCGAGGCTCGAAAGAAGAATGCGACGCAAGCCGTTCCCAACCGTGGTACCAAAACCACGATGGAAGGGCTCGGCAACAAACTTGCCATAGTTTGAAGAGAGCGTTTCTTGCTCGCAAGTAACCATACTTGGGAGTTCTAATCCGCGCCACCGAATGTGCATCGACGTCTCCATTTGCTAAGACGCAAGAACCGCCGTGGCGATTCAGCGTGATATCTGTAAGATCTCACCCGAAAGGAATCAAACCTTAGTTTGACAGCCTCTCACTCAGTTTTCCTCTGTCGCTACCACAAAGTTCCTTCTTAGTGGATTTCTGTTCTCTGCTGCAAACAAAAGTTTGCCCGTCAATTCTGATTGATCTCAGTAGGTGGCCGCCATAACCCCAGCCGAAATGAATCAAATGGCTTAGACGCGACGCTTCTTGCGTGGACGGCAACCATTGTGTGGAAGTGGTGTTACGTCTTCGATCGACTTGACCTTCAGGCCAGCCGCTTCAAGAGCCGTAATGGCGCTTTCGCGACCACTGCCAGGCCCCTTCACCTTAACGTCGACGTCACGCAAGCCGAACTTCTTTGCCTTCTCAGCAGCTTGCTGAGCAGCACTTTGGCCTGCGAACGGGGTGCTCTTTCGACTTCCCTTGAAGCCGCTGGTGCCTGCGCTGGCCCAGCAAAGCGTGTCACCCTTGGTGTCGGTGATAGTAACTGTCGTATTGTTAAACGTCGCGTTAATGTGAGCGACACCTGCCGCGATGTTGCGACGAGTACGACGACGTGATTCTGATTTACCCTTAGCCACGCTAAAGCTTCCTGATGAAGATTATGTCGAGCTGAATAACGAACGATATATTTTTTGAAACAACCAAGCGACCCAACCAGCGTTATGACTAACGCAAGTCCTTAACGCCCTTCTTACCTGCAACGGTCTTCTTCTTACCTTTGCGAGTACGAGCATTCGTCTTGGTGCGTTGTCCTCGAACAGGCAAACCACGGCGATGGCGAATGCCACGGTAGCTTGCAATGTCGCGGAGACGCGAAATGTTTTGATTAACCTGGCGACGAAGCTGACCTTCAATGACATAGTCTTTGTCAAGAAGCGCTGCAATGCGTGCGACTTCGTCTTCGGTCAACTCACGAGCACGTGCTTGTGGATTAACACCAGCCTTGACGCAAAGCTCACGGGCTGTCTTTGGACCAACACCATAAAGGTAAGTCAACGAAACTACCGTTGGGCGGTCAGTCGGGATATCAACACCTTGAATACGCGGCATCGACAGGTTTCCTTTTGATCTTTCCCCAACCCGTTAGGATCAGGAAGCAAGTTAATGATGTCTTGTTTTACGGTTTTAGTCGCAACGAACCGGTATTGCCTAAAAGTTGGCTTAACCTTGACGCTGCTTATGTCGTGGGTTTTCGCAAACGACGTAAACCACGCCACGGCGACGTACCACTTTGCACTTGGCACAAATACGTTTTACGCTTGCACGAACCTTCATTGGGTTCTCCCAGCTAGTTTTACTAAACCATCGGCTTAGTCAGTTATCGGTTTGGGTCTCTCAAGCATGTCCTCGATGGCATGCTTCGCTTCTCTAAGAGGGCAAACTCCTGGCACACCCTTAGGTGATCAACAGGTGTCTGCATCGAGCAGAAAACCGGTCATCTCCCTTGGATCAGGCTTAGCAATAAGCCACCAAGAGATATTTCGATTAGGCTCATCAGCGCCGATTGCCCGGTAGGGCCTCAGTGCCTCCCCTTATTTGTCCCAAAGGTATTGGGCGAATCGGTGAGTATACGCGTTTCTAGGGCAGGTGCTCAACCCCCGATCTCCTAGGTTTTCGTCATTGCCGAGGTAAAAATCGACCTCAGATCCGAAAAGCTGGTCGAGAGTTCTAGCTTTGCGAGCCACAATTCTACCTAACCAGCAAACTCAACATCACACAGACAGCAGAAGTGCTGAATATAAAGGGAGTTAGCCCTCTAGCAGCTCAAGCTCATCCTCGGAAGGAGGGCCTGTCAAAAGCTTGGGGCCATCTGCTGTAATCGCAATCGTATGCTCGAAATGAGCGCTCAAAGACCCGTCCCGAGTCACCTGAGTCCAATAATCGGGTAGCTCGACCACTTCCTTCGTGCCAACATTTACCATCGGCTCGACAGCGATTACCAAACCAGGCTCGATTTGGAAGTCGTTGTTGCCACGGAGTCCACGGCTGAAATAGTTGGGAACTTGTGGGTCCTCATGTAAATTCCGACCGATTCCATGGCCAACAAAACACTCAACCGAATGAAAACCTCGGTCGGTAACATAGCGACCCATCTCACAAGCGACTTCGCTCCATCGATGGCAGCTTGCTAACAATTCAATCGCGAGCAACAATACGCCTTCGGTTGCATCAAGCAAAGCTTGCGTCTTGGGACTGATCTCACCGACCGCATAAGTCCAAGCCGAGTCGCCACACCAGCCACCGATTTTGCAACCGGTATCCAGGCTAAGAATATCACCCTCTTGCAATGGTTCTTCAGTTGGAATGCCATGGACCACTGCTTCGTTGACCGACATACAACAGACCGCTGGAAAGCTTGGCTTCCCCTCAACCGCATTCGGATAATCCAAGAAGAGTGGTGTTGCACTTCGTGACTTGAAGTACTCGGCAATGGTATCATCAATCCGCTGAGTGGTTTCGCCAGGGACAACCATCTCACGGGCAATTTGGTGTGCCTTCCAAACAGCAAGACCGGCTTTTCGCATCAACCCAATCTCACGAGCCGATTTCAGCTGGATCATGACTTTCCTCCGGGCTGGGCTCCTGAGGCATCATCAACTTCAAGGGATTCAACCGCCTTGAGAAGTCTTGCAAAAACTTCTTCCTCGCTACCAACGGCATCAATACGACGAAGGATGCCACGATTTTCGTAGTACTCATCCAAGGGTTTGGTCATGTCAGCATAGATTTGCAAGCGTTGTTTGATGGTCTCTTCATCATCATCCGAACGACCACGTTTGCTAAGTCGTTCAAATAGAACCTCAAGAGGCACAATAAACTCGAGGGCTCCTTCGAGCGGTGCGGAATGCTTTTCAAGCAATTCGTCCAAGGCCTCAGCCTGTGGCAACGTACGTGGGAAACCATCAAAGAGATAACCCTTCTGGCAACAGTCGCTTGAGCCAAGTCGTTGCGCGACAATCTCGACGACAATATCATCAGGCACCAACTCGCCGGCATCGAGATACTCAGCCGCCTTGAGACCAATTTCTTCGCCTGCATCCCGTGCTTCGCGAAGGACATCTCCAGTGGACAGATTCTTAACCCCTAAGTGCTCTGCCAAATGCCCCGATTGAGTCCCCTTGCCTGCTCCCGGCGGGCCGATGAAGACGATTCTCATGTTTAACTCCGAACAAAACAGAAGAGAATCCAGCAAGCTGAACCGCCAACTGGGCTATTCGAGTAAGCCCTTGTAGTTTCGCATAATCAGGTGGCTATCAATCTTCTGTACCAAGTCAAACGCCACACTAACAGCAATGAGGAGGCTCGTACCACCGTAGAACATCGCAATGCCGAACGGCACGTTGAGCGTACCACTAACCAGCGTCGGAATGATCGCAATCAATGCCAAGAAGGCAGCGCCAACATAGGTAATGCGGAACATTACTTTCTCTAAATAATCTGCCGTTGGACGGCCAGGACGATAGCCGGGAATAAACGAACCGTAGTTCTTAAGATTGTCGGCCATATCCTTTGGATTGAAGGTAATCGCGGTCCAGAAGTAACAGAAGAAATAAATCAGCACGAGGAAAGTCAGGTTGTAGAAGAACCCATTTCGTCCGTCGTTTCCAAAGGCACTATTCAAGCCACCTATAATTGCCTTGAGCCAGTTGCCATCTTCCCAACCGGTTGCCGCTGAGTGGAGTGGTCCCAAAATCAACATGGGGAACATCAACAAGCTGCTCGCAAAGATGATTGGCATAACGCCCGCTTGATTAACCTTCAAGGGCAAGTAGCTACGCCCACCAGCCGTTTGACGGCGGCCACGTTGGTGCTTGGCACTTTGCATCGTGATACGACGTTGACCAAGCGTTATATAAACAGTCCCAGCAACCACCGCGACAAACATGATCGCAAGAAGTAACAAGCGGACAGGATCAAGCTTCGTGCTATCGCCCAGGGTCAGGGACGCACGTTGGTAAAGTTGATAACCGGCACCTGGCATACTTGCCAAAATACCTGCCATGATCAAAAGGCTGATACCGTTGCCGATTCCATATTCATCAATTTGTTCACCCAACCACATCAAGAAGACCGTACCTGCGGTCATCGTCAGAATGGCTGTGATCTTCCAACCGAAGAACATACTATTGGTTCCCGGGTAACAGAACTCATCCGCTACGAGTCCCTGCCCTTCAGCAAAAGCACCGATAAAGAACCAACTCTGGACCAAACAAATTGCTACGGTTGCGTAGCGTGTGTACTCGTTGATCTTCTTCCGACCTGCTTCGCCCTCTTTCTGCAAAGCTTCAAGGGAAGGAATCACACTTCCTAACAGTTGGAAGATAATCGAGGCCGAAATGTAGGGCATGATGCCCAGGCCAAAGATCGTAATATTATTAAGCTGGCTAGCACTAAGAACGGCTACCTGCTTTAGGACATCATTAAATCCACCTTGCCCACTTTGAAAATTCTGAAGTGCTTCAAAATCGACGATGGGTAAGTTGATCTGAAACCCGACTCGATAGACAGCGAGCATAAATAACGTCAGGAAGATCTTCCTGCGTAGTTCGGGAATAGTAAAGATCAGGCGAAACTTCTCAAGCATGGGTTGATCCGTCTAATAGCTTGTAGGCGGCGATATATTTGCAAGTGGGTAGAATAACGACTTCTGCCAAAGCACGCCATGCTGAAGCTTCTCTCCGAAGGTTTCAAGACCCCAGTAGTGGTTGATCCATCAATAAAAGGGTCTGAACAGGCCTGAGAAAACAGCCAGAACTAGGCTTTGCTAGCTGCTTCCCGCTTTTGGCGTTGTTTTTCGGCGACCGGTGTCTTGCCTGGTACGACAACCATCTTGCCGCCAGCTTTTTCGATCTTCTCGGCAGCTGATTTGCTGAAGCGATGAGCCGAAATAGTCAGCTTTTTGGTGACCTCACCCTCGCCCAAAATCTTGAGCTGGTCGAAACGTCCTTTAGCAATATTCTTCGATACCAAGGCTTCGATGGTAACTTCAGCACCCTCTTCGAAGGCGTCGTTGATTTGGCCAACATTCACAACCACCACATCCAGAGCCCAGCGGTTGTTAAAACCACGCTTTGGAATACGGCGGATCAGTGGCATGGCGCCACCTTGGAAAGTAACGTGAGCTGAGTTACCGGCACGCGATCCAGCACCCTTATGGCCACGGCCAGAAGTTTTGCCATGACCAGAACCTGGTCCTCGACCAACACGCTTACGTTTGCGGTTCTTTTGTATCCCGCGATGGACATCATCCAAAATCATGACAAGGTTACTCCTCGCAAACGTTCAATCTCTGACTTAGGGCGAAGCTGCTTAAGAGCTTCCATGGTTGCTTTTACCAAAGGAACTGGATTATTAGATCCAAAGCTCTTGGTAAGAATGTTGTGGATACCTGCTGATTCGCAAACGGCACGGACCGCCGCACCAGCGATAACCCCGGTACCCTCTGATGCAGGAACTAGAATCACTTCCGATCCACCGTAACGGCCTTTGACCATGTGGGGAATCGTTGAACCTTCCATAGGGACGTTGATCATGCTTCGCATCGCTTCTTTGCGAGCTTTTTCAACGCTAGGCGGAACTTCGTTGGCCTTACCATAGCCAAGTCCGACCTTGCCTTTGTTGTCGCCAACAACAACAAGCGCTGCAAAGCTAAAGCGACGGCCACCCTTAACAACGGCAGCACAACGCTTAATCTTTACGACGTTCTCTGAGAGTTCGCCTTGTTGGCGTTCTTTTGGTTTGCGATCTTTAGCAGGTTTGGCCACAGTGTTTCCTCGTTCGAGGTGTGATTAACTTATGTATTGTTTTTGGTGCGATTGTGCGATCTTAAAACTCAAGACCACCCTCGCGGGCAGCAGATGCTAAGGCTTCGAGACGTCCATGATACCTGTAAGGGCCTCGATCGAAGCAAATTTGTTTCACACCAACCTCGGCTGCACGTTCGGCAATTGCTTTACCAATAGCAGCAGCCGCATTTTTGTTGCCGCCGTAGCTAATGCTTGAAGAAATTTGCTTATCAAGCGTCGAAGCAGAGGCAAGCGTCTTGCCTGACTGATCATCAATCAACTGGGCAGCAATGTTGCGGTGACTTCGTGATATGCTTAAACGCGGACGCTCAGCCGTACCGGTCAGGCTCTTCCGGACGCGGAACTTGCGGCGTTGGCGGCGTTTGCCGATGGCTCGTCTTGGGTCCATAACAGTTTCAGCTTGGTTAGGTAGCTTGTGTAATTTGTTTGGTCAGTCTTATATCAATAGGGAAGGTCGCAGACTACTTGGCGGTCTTACCAGCCTTGCGTCGGACATGTTCGCCTTCGTAACGTATTCCTTTACCCTTATATGGCTCAGGCTTACGAACCGCACGCACTTCAGCGGCAAACTGACCAACTTTTTGTTTGTCTGTGCCTTTGATCGTTATGTGGGTTTGGTCGGGAAGCGAAACGTCTAATTCCTTCGGTATCTTCTTGTGGATTTCATTCGCGAAACCAACACGAAGCTGTAGGGTATCACCTTGAATCGCTCCAAGATAACCAACGCCATGAATCTCGAGTCGCTTCTCATAGCCTTCGGTAACACCAACCATCATGTTAGCAAGCAAAGCACGGGTGAGCCCATGATAAGCCCGATCTGATCGATCATTGCTTTCGCGGCTACAAACAAGTTCCTTAGCATCTTCGTCTACTTTGACGATGACTTCAGGGCGATGTTCGAAGCTGAGTTTGCCAAGCTTGCCTTCGACCGTGACCTTGCGGTCAGCAATATCAACCTTCACACCGGAAGGAATGGCAACAGGTTTATTACCGATTCGGGACATGATATTCTTCTTTGTCTTTAACTTTCAGCTCTTCAGCTTGCTTTGACGTGGTTGTCTTTCAAGCCTTCGCTTGTTTGTATAAAGGACGTTGTTTGCTTAGTTTGCTTACCAAAGTTAGCAAAGCCATTTCCACTGCCTTGTTTACCAAAGCTCGCAAAGGACTTCACCACCGAGGTTCTTTTGTCGTGCTTCACGATCACTCAAAACACCGCGGCTAGTGCTAATGATCGAAATGCCCAGACCGTTAAGCACAGGGCGAAGGGTTTTTGCTTGTGAGTAAACGCGACAACCGGGTGAACTAACACGTTTGATGTGTTGGATCACACGTTCCCCGTTTGGGCCGTACTTCAAATCGATGCACAACTGCTTCACGGGTTGATTGTCAGTTTCTTCTTCGTGCCAATCCCAAATGTAGCCCTCACGTTTGAGAACTTCAGCAACGCCTCGTTTCACTTTGGAAATGGGCATATGCACGATTGGGCGCTCTACGCTAACCGCATTGCGGATTCGGGTGAGCATATCGGCGATTGGGTCGGTCATCATCGCGACGCGTACTCCTCAGGCAACTTTCGTCCGGCGACTTTAGTTATCAGGGTAAAGTGATTTGGTAAACGGTTCGTTATGTCTCTTAAGTTAGCTTGGGATCTCTAAGCGGCCGCTTCATCGCGGACGAAAGGAAAACCAAACATTTCAAGCATCACGCGTGCTTCTTCATCCGTTGCACCCTTGGTGCAAATTGCGATGTTCAAGCCTTGCGGACGTAAGTATTTATCAGGGTTAAGCTCAGGAAATACCAACTGCTCAGTCAGCCCGAGGCTGTAGTTTCCGTTGCCATCAAAAGCGGTCTTCTTAACACCACGGAAGTCACGCACACGAGGAAGAGCGATTGAAATCAATCGATCAAAGAACTCGTACATGCGATCTCCTCGCAAAGTTACTTTTGCACCAATCGGCATTCCTTCACGAAGACGGAAGGTCGCGATTGATTTGCGAGCACGACAGATCAAAGCTTTTTGGCCAGTGATGTCAGCAAGAGCCGAGACGGCCTCTTCAATATGCTTCTTATCACTAATGGCACTGCCAACACCCATGCTGAGAACAATCTTCTCCAGGCGAGGCAAAGCAAGTCGATTAGTACGACCAAGCTTCTCTTGCAAAGCTGGCAAGATCTCTTCTTCGTAGCGATCTTTTAGTCGAATGGCGACAGTCATGGTTATGTGTGCTTGTTGTTGGTTTATGGGTTAAAAGCGGGTTACTTCTTTGCGTAAGCAGCCTTCGGTGGAGCTAGCTCACCGGCCGAGGCATCACATTTACGACAGAAGCGTTCCTTGCTGCCATCATCCAAGTAACGGGTACCCAAACGCGAAGGCTTGCCGCACGATTCACAGTAAAACTGTATGTTGGCAAGCTGAACGGGCATCTCTTTCTTGAGACGACCACCGTTTGGGTATTTCTGACTACGCTTCACGTGCTTCATTACCGTATTGACGCCTTCCACGATTGCTTTGTTAGCTTCGCGGTCGATCTTGATGATGCGACTGCGGGTGCCCTTGTCGGCGCCTGCAATCACTTCGACGGTGTCTCCAGTTTTGATCAACATGATTCGTAGCGGATGGTGTTAACGTTGTTTGTTTGGAACGAAGTAGGCCTAAGTTAGATTACTTCGTTTGCGAGGCTTACGATCTTCATGAAGCGTCGGTCGCGAAGCTCACGAGCAACAGCACCGAAGATACGTGTACCACGAGGGTTATTGTCTTTATCAATTAGTACAATCGCATTGGAATCAAAGCGAACGTAGCTGCCATCAGGACGGCGTGTTGGAGCCTTTTGGCGGACGATAACGCCACGCACAACGGCTTTCTTTTTAACATCACTACCTGGAATGACACTCTTAACGCTGCAAATGATCACGTCGCCAAGTCCAGCAAATCGGCGTCGGCTACCGCCAAGCACCTTAATGCACATGACCTCTTTGGCACCGGTGTTGTCCGCGACATTCAATCGCGTTTGCATTTGGATCATTGGAAGCTCTTGTCTGACCCTAAGGGTCTTATAAACGTTAGTTTGGTTTTCTTTTGGCTTAACTTATTAAATCAAGCCGACGCTTTTGATCACCTCGAAGAGTGATCAGCTGCTGCTACCCGTCCCGGCTGGGGCTGAAGCTTCGCTGCCACCACCTGCCACCTGGGATTCAGCAAGTTGTTGGGCCTTTTGAGCAGCACGCATCGCAGTGATGTCAACGATTTGACTCTTCGTGACGACCTTTACAAGTTCCCACCGTTTAGTCTTTGACTTGGGAGGGCACTCGATGATCTCAACGGTGTCGCCTTCGTGCGATTCATTGTTCTCGTCATGGACGTGACACACGGTACGGCTTTGAATGTACTTGCCATACTTTGGGTGACGAACCTGACGAGCGATTTCGACGCGACGGCTCTTGTCCATCTTGTCGCTCGTTACAACGCCGGTGACTACTTTTTTTGGCATGGTTTACTTGGTTGGTTTGCTTAGTTGTTTTACTTTTCAATCACAGCTAAGCGTGCTAATAAAACTTCTTGGTCTATTTATTCAGCGGCCTGAGCAGTTTCTGCTTTTGCGCGCTCGGATTGGATCGTTTTTACACGAGCAATTAAGCGACGGTTGCGACGCATTTCGCTAGGGCTATCAAGCTTTTCCGTTTGAGCTTGGATACGCAAACGAAACAGGCTATCGGCGGCATCCTTGATGGTTAGATCAAGTTGCTCGTCGCTCATTTCACGTAATTCTTTGGCAGTGCTCATGGCTCTGTCGTTTCAATCTTTAATTTGTCGGTGTAAATACTTAATCAAGTATCGTTTCGATTAAACATTCTCGCGTTTCACTAACCGAACACGTACTGGCATCTTATGAGCAAGACGTGCAAAGCAAACCTTTGCCGCATCCTCGGAAATGCCACTCACCTCGTAGAGGATCGTGCCTGGCTTCACCACAGCAGCCCAATAGTCGGGCTCACCCTTACCTTTACCCATTCGAGTTTCGAGTGGGATTGAGGTAATGGATTTGTGGGGAAAAATTCGAATGTAAAGTCGGCCTTCGCCACGAACGTATTGCTGGGCAGCAATACGACCCGCTTCGATGGTTTGCGAGCTGATCCAGCCGCCTTCGGTTGATTGTAAGCCGAATTCGCCAAAGATTACTCGGTTACCGCGAGTCGCGTTACCTTTTATACGCCCTCTTTGGCTTTTTCGATGCTTGACCCTCTTGGGCATCAGCGCCATCGTTTTGGTCCTCGTATTCGCCTTGGTTAATCCACACTTGAATGCCAATTTGGCCTTGTGGGGTTTTCGCTTCTACATATCCGTAATCAATCTTCGCTCGCAAAGTGCTCAGCGGAATCGATCCCGAAATCTGTTTCTCACGGCGAGCCATCTCGGCACCGCCTAGTCGTCCTGCCAACTGGATCTTGATCCCCTTGGCTCCGGACTCCATGGTTTGTTCCATCGCTCGCTTCATGGTACGGCGGAAAGCGGCACGCTTCATGAGCTGTTCAGCGATGTCCTCAGCCACAAGATGCGCTTGCAACTCAGGGCGTGAAATTTCTTCAATCTTGATGTTAATGCGACGACCAACAAGAACCTGAAGCTCGTCTTGCAATTGTTCGATTTGTGTTCCCTTGCGACCGATGATGACACCTGGACGGGCGGCATGCATCAGGACGCGGACTTCATCACGAGTTCGCTCGATTTCAATCTTAGGAATACCAGCGAACTTGTACTTCTTAGAAATGTAATCGCGGATCTTCTTGTCTTCGACAAGCAGGTCGGCAAATTCCTTCTTGGAAGCATACCAACGGCTCTTCCAATCCAGCATGATGCCAGTACGGAAACCGATAGGATTTACTTTTTGACCCATAACGAAGTTGGGAGGTTAAAGGTTATGCGGCCGTGAGGCCTTGATTGGTTCAAGATCAACATCGACTAATAAGCCAATGCGATCTTACATTTGTGTTACTCGACTTCTACGGTAATGTGGGCAAAACGCTTTTTGATCACGTGTGCCATTCCGCGAGCACCCGGACGAATTCGCTTGAACATGGGGCCACCATCAACCTTTACTTGGCTGATCTTTAGGCCTGCTCGGTTCGGGGCGCCACGATCTTCTGCGTTAGCAAAAGCACTCTTGATCACTTTCTCCAACATGCGGGCTCCGCGGTGTGGTTGAAAGCGAAGAATTGCAAGTGCATCGTCAACTCGCTTACCACGCACCAAGTCGGCCAAAGGACGAACTTTGGTTGCGCTGATGCGGGCGTGCTTGTGGGTTGCTCGGTATGCCATGATCGACTCGGGTATGTCGCGTAATTTTACGTTTGTGTATCTCTAATTTGTCTTTAGCAAATGCTACTTCTTACCGCCGTGACCTCGGAAGGTTCGTGTAGGTGAAAACTCACCTAGCTTGTGGCCAACCATATCCTCGGTAACAAGCACCTTTACGTGCTGACGTCCGTTGTGAACCATGAACGTGTGGCCAACAAACTCAGGGACAATCGTGCAAGCACGCGCCCAAGTGGTGATTGGCTCTTTCATACCTGCATCGTTCAGCTTGTCTACTTTGAGGTAGAGCTTTGGATCGACGTAAGGTCCTTTTTTAAGTGAACGACTCATGGTTTCAACTTATTAGGTTGTTATGTTGTGTGCGGTTTATTTACTTACTAGCTTTTGGACGCCATAACGCTTCGATTTACGTCGGCGAACAATTGCTGCATTGGATGGCTTACGACGCTGACGTGTCATACCGCCCTTAGCACTCTTACCTTCCGGGCTAACTGGGTGACGTCCACCCTTGGTGCGACCTTCACCACCACCGTGCGGGTGATCGATTGGGTTCATCGCGGTACCACGAACGTGTGGACGACGACCGAGCCAACGCTTACGACCAGCCTTACCCAAAACAACCGAGCTGTGGTCCGGATTGCTAGTGGTGCCAACCACGGCTCGGCAAGCTGAAGGGATACGGCGAATTTCACCACTAGGTAGCGAAATCTGAGCCCAGCCCGCCTCACGTGCCATCAAAGTAGCACTCGTTCCCGCACTTCGGCATAGAACGGCACCACGACCGGCACG
>SPJK01001177.1_pt1 | contig 41775 bp, 39 predicted proteins | sample 3741771 | NCBI WGS metagenome assembly SPJK01 (sample SAMN10925997, study PRJNA522277) | cold seep metagenome | isolation source: Elba SIP-enriched marine methane seep metagenome, extraction at timepoint T2 | place: Italy: coast of Elba, Mediterranean Sea
CCACCGCGAACATGCCGGGAATGACGCGGTTATCCGGAAAGTAGGCTTTGACTTCTTCCTGCGACAATTGGTAATGATGCTGGCGCATCTTCTCGGAATAATAGCTGATGTCCCATGATTCCAACTTGTCGATGCCGTAGTGTTCATGGGCAAACAGTTGCAGGTCGGACAGGTCATGTTCTGCCTGATGTTTGGATTTTTCCGCCAGGTCGTTAAGAAAATCGATGACCTGCTGCGGTTGTTCTGCCATTTTGGTGTACAGGGATAATTCTGCGTAATTGGCAAAGCCGAGCAAGTGAGCTTTCTCGTGGCGCAGGGACAGACTGTCTTCCATAATCTGCGTGTTATCCCATTGGTTGGCGTGCGGGCCTTGTTCCGATGCGCGGGTAGCGAATGCCTCATAATGTTCTCTGCGCAGCTCACGATTATCGGCATAGGTCATCACCGCCAGATAGGATGGAAACTGCAGGTTTATCATCCAACCCTCTTGGCCTTCCTGTTCGGCACTTTGTTTTGCCTGTTGCAGGGCAGTGTCTGGCAGGCCGGCCAGCTCTTTTTCGTCAGTGATTAATTTACTCCAGAAATTGGTGGCATCCAGTACGTTGTCGCTAAACTGACTGGTGAGTTTGGATAATTGCTGACTGATTTCCTTGTAACGCGCCTGCTTATCTTCCGGTAGATCAATGCCGGACAGGCGAAAGTCACGCAAGGCATTGCTGATGATTTTTTGTTGGGCACTATCCAGTGTGGCAAACTCTTCGCCATCGGCAATGCTGCGATAGGCATTGTATAAATCCTTGTTTTGCCCCATTTCAGTGGCGTACTCGCTCAGCTTGGGTAAACAGGCATTGTAGGCATCGCGCAATGGGTCCGTGTTGACGACAGAATTCATGTGGCTGACCGGCGACCAGGCCTTGTTCAGTTTGTCCTCGATTTCATCGATGGGGGCGACCAGGTTATCCCAAGTGTAACTGCTGTGCTTAGCCAGCTGCTCGGCAGTGACTTTACGTGCATCAGCCAGTAACTGGTCAATAGCGGGTTCGATGTGTTCGGGTTTTAACTTGGAAAATTGAGGGAGATCGGTAGTTGCTAATAACGGGTTGGACATGGGTTGATTATTTCAAGGCAAGTTATTTTGAATGCCATGCAGTGTAGCTTGTGAGGGACCAACCGACAACAGGTTTGTTTTTTGGTTATGAAAATAACGGTTGATGTCAGATAAACAGGCGCATGGTTTCCTGCACTTTTTGTTTGGACTGATGAAGAATCAGTAATGTGTTCTCAGGAGATAAAGCAAAATCATTCAGTTTTCCAGATGCGGGAATAGCAGCAATTGGCGGCAAGGCGTGATGTTTGTTTTGATTGATTTGGGAGTGCAGGCGAGATAAAAGCACCAGGTCGGTTAGGGTAAGTTGAGGCTGTTGATGATAAAACCAGTTATTTGACTCCAGCGTGACATCAATAAATTCTCTGGAAAAGCTCCATTGCTCCAATACCATGGCACCGACAACTTTTTTTACGGTAGGCAATGCCTGGTCTATTTCTTCTTTGTTTTGGTACTCCTGGGGCAAATTGGCGACAAAATTCAAAAAGGGGATGGCACCAATATCGCAGACTAATCCTGCTAAAAGAGCTTCTTCCGGATTGTATTGTTTACTTTCCTTGGCAAGAACATAGCACATACTGGAAAGTCTTACACTGTTTTGCCACAGATACTGCAGGTATTTTTTTATGTTTTCAGAATGCCCCTTGTAAACGCCTTTTATACAAAAACTGGTGACCAGGTTTTGCGTTGCATTCAAGCCAATGCGTTTAACCGCATCATGGCAACTTTTCGCAGGATTTAGTGATAAATACAATGGGCAATTGGCAATATCAATGAGTTTTGCAGAGATAACAGGGTCATGCTGAATAATGTCTGTGGCTTCTGCAATACCAATATCCTGTTGGATGGCTTCTCTGAGTTTCAGTGCAACTTTGGGTAAAGAAGAGACTTCCAGGCGTTCTTCCTTAAAATGTTGGGCAAACAGTTCCAGCAAGCGATTTTGCGCCAGCTTGGGAGGGATGACCAGCTCGGCATGGCCAGAGTCATCTTTAAGGCTCATAATTGCAGGGGATACACGTAAAATGCAGACATCAGTTTTGGCAACGGCTGATGTGCTGTGAGTATGGCCTGAACATAAGGGAAAATTTGATAAAGCTGCATTTGAATCAACGTCATGACTGTTTTTGTTCTGGTCTGTTAAAGAGACACAGCCATTTATCAGGTAAATCGCAGATTCGACCGGTTGTCCAAAAGTAAAAAGTGTTGTCCCTTTTAAAATGACTTCCGTATGTTGCTCACTGGCAAACGCAGAAAGCTTATCTTCGCTGAGTGAGCGAATAGGAATGAACTTTTTAAGCTGGTCAACAGAAAGTTGCTCACTCTCAATGCTCTTGTGATCTTTTTTATCGTTGCTTTTCTTTTTGAAAAACGATCCCATTGATGCCATGTGTAATTTGAAAGCCAGTCTTATTTGTATCTAATTAGAAAATAATAGCATTTGTCTAATATTTTTTAGGTGACGGGGACAATTTTAGGGGTTAATGGTGTGTTATGCGCAGACATAACTAAAGATTTTGCTATGATTATTTCATCATAAATCAGCGATAGCCCACACGTTTAAAGATGTGCTGAAAAACATTACCTTTCTACAGTGTTTAATTAATATTTTATGTCATCAATAGAGCAAGCTCGCTTTAAGAATGTTCCTGAACAGGAAATGTTGCAAAATGTAATGACCTGGCAGCCCGGGCAATTAGCGGTGTGGATTGCTGATTTGCCTTTGCAGCCACAACATGCGTGTAGAAAAATTTGCTCCGCTTTGCATCAGCTGAATCAGACTTCAATTTCAATCGAAGTAAGAAAATCATATTTTGAAATATTTGCGCAAAAGCTGTTTAGTTTAGATAAACAAATAGAGCGAGGATATTTAAATGCTTCTGTGCCTTTGTCCAGAGAAAAAAGGGAACAGGTTGAGTGGCTTATATGGAGTGATATGCGTCTGGTGCGAGGCATTCAATTAGCATTGGACAGTATTGAAGATGAAGAAGGACGATTAGGACTTATTTCACTTGCGATGCACGTGTTGGCGCGAGCTCTACAACATATTTCGTCCTTATATTTTGATCCTAATGATGATTTTTGGCGGCTATGCTATTGGTTTTACCAATTAGCTGAAAAGGAAGGATTGCTGGATTTCAAAAAACTGTCAGATGCAGGTGATTGCAACTATACCCCGTTACAGGTTTTTAAAGCTATTGTTCTGTATGCAGTGTCTGACTTTCGCCAGTTCAGGCCAACTGAAATGCGGCAGATATTTCAACTGTTTTGCAAGCACCCTGAATATTTGGATATTAAGGTTGATCTGGGTGCAGAGTATGTGGAAAAGCTCTATGTGCTAGATTTATCTAATGGCGAAAGTCCAAAAAAATTCTTTCAAAAAGGTGACTTATCAAGTGAACATAGGCTTTTGGACTTTTCTGTTGCGCCTGCTTTGCTCATGGCATTGGTAAATTCAGGAGACATAAAAAAGGAAGTTGGTGAAATTGAGCCTCATGTCATTGTCAGAGTGGCTAAGGCTTTAGCGCAAGTAAATAAGAGGCGTTTTAAAAGACAGGAGGATAAAGGAAAGTTTTCCGCTATCGCCGGTTTGCAGTATTTTCTTGATTATGTAAACCAGATTGAAAAAAAACGCGGGCCGATAACTCTGCCTGAGTCATTAATGCCGGGTTTTGAATACAGTACTGAACACTTTGAGTTGGTTAAGGAAGGCGAAGAGTTCATCTATGAAATGAATAATTCTTTAGTCGAGAATGCTGGAGCGGATCAAAAGGTTCAGAATATTTTTGTATCGGGTAATCAATTAAGTAAAGCCAGCTGGACAGATGCGATTGATGGCAGCCAACCTGAGTCAATATCGCCCGCAGACTATGGAAAGTTAAACAGTGGTGCCAAAGGTTTTGGCTTATCAGCCAAATTTAATGTTGTCAATGCACTCATAGGAGAATTATTTTTTATTGTCAGAGAAGATCACTCTTTTGAGATAGGCGTGGTAAGGCATATTCATCGCCTGGAGAATGAACGGTTATATTTAGGCGTGGAATTACTGGGGATATCGTCAGGGCTGGCCGATATTCAGTTAAAAACGAAGTCTGAAGTAAAGACAACAGGTGTTTTATTGCCCGAGTTGAAAGCAATAAAACAACCCAACACGATCATTATTAATAGTCGGGATTTTAAAGAAGGTGACTTTATTACGCTTACGTCGGGAACCCAGAAAAGGTCCTGTCGCATCAATAATAAAATTAATTCAACGTCTTATTTCAAGCAGTTTGAAGTCAGTTTTCTCCAGCTATGAATGAGTTATTTTTTGCAGAATGGAATCAGCATAGGGACGTTTTGCTTATATTTAACATAAGCGTCTCCCAGAAAATGAACCAGATCTTTTTCTTCCAGTTGAATGGCCACCAGAATATAGGCTGATGCAACGGCGGCAAATAATAAATGCCCTTGGGACATGGATGGTGTCACCCAAAAGCAGATAAACCAGCCTGCGTACAAGGGGTGTCGGAGATATTGATACAGCCAGGGTGTTTTAAACTCCAATGGCGTATAAGGTTGGTCTTTATAATTCAGATAGATTTGTCGCAGACCAAATAAGTCAAAGTGATTGATGAGAAAGGTCGCAACCAGCACCAGCCCCCAACCCGCCGCATGAATCCCCCACATCAAACGACTAAAAAAGCTGTTTTCTATATGCCAGATCATGCCTGGTAGGGGTTGCCAACACCAGAAAAGTAATAATAATGCCAGACTAGATGCCAGCACATAGACACTGCGTTCGGCTGATTCAGGCACATATTGGTGCCACCATGCCTTGAATTTTGGACGGGCCATAACACTGTGTTGCACTGCAAAAAGGCTTAATAACAGTAAGTTGATAATAATGGCGGATAGCGAGCTTCCTGGCGTCCCACTGTCAATTGATGTGGGTACCAGCCAGTTTGTGATAAAGCCGATAGCATAGAGAAACGTCAACAGGAAAATAAGGTAGCTAATGGTGCCAAAGATCAGGATATTTTTTTTATCTTGTACAAGTGGGTGCATAAAAGGCTAGCATTCTTATCGTTATACTTTTGTGAAACGCTAGGAGACTGTCAGGTTATGGATGATTCTACTGCAGCGATGGGAAAGCGGCAGATTTTTCCGGTCTTTTTCGTTACGTAGCCCCACTATGCGCCTCAAAAGATCAAAAAATCCGCTCGATGTCCCGCTCGCCTCGCGGCGAACCCCATAACCCGACAGCCTCCTGGATATTTTCTGTAGGCAATCAAAAGACTGGAACTCACATTAGTTTAATGTGAATAAACGAAATCAACTTTTGAGCGCTGTAATCACGGGTGCAGTGTCGGGCTGTACACCCCGCCAGATAAAAAAAGCGGCTGCGGCCTGTTCAACCAGCATGCCCAGACCATCCAGGCTTTTTTGGGCGTTCTGTTGATATCCCCAGGTGACAAACGGGGTATCTTCATTGCCGTAAGCCAGGTCGTAACACACGCCGTCGTTTGCCAGCAAATGTGGCGGAAGGGGCGGTAGATCTCCGCTCAGGCTTGCCGAGGTAGCGTTGAGTATGATGTTAAATTGTTGGTCGTTCAGGTCATTAAACCCACAGCCAGAGGTCGATCCGGACGCTTTAAACTCATCAGCCAGCCGTTCCGCTTTATTGACCGTTCGATTGGCAATGGTAATTGAGGTGACATTTTCTGCTTGCAATGGCAATAGAATGCCACGTGAGGCCCCCCCTGCGCCCGGAATTAACACCTTTTTGCCAGACAAGGTGACATTATTGTTTTTCAGGTCAGTCACTAACCCGACACCATCCGTGTTATCGCCTAGTAATAAGCCATCAGATTGCATGGCCAACGTATTTACGGCTTTACTCTTTTGTGCTCTGGGGGTAAGCGTGTCGGCACGTTGGAATGCCAGTTCTTTTAAAGGTACAGTGCAATTTACACCGCGTCCGCCTTGCGCAAAAAACTGGGAAATCGCGGCCTTAAACTGTTCGGCTGGGACGTCCTGCTTATCATATTGCATTTGCTGGCCGGTTTGCTCGGCAAACATGCTATGGATTACCGGAGATTTACTGTGTTTGATCGGTGACCCAAACACCGCATAGGTATCAATTGGGGGCATTGTTCAGTTTGTCTATCCAGATTTCCCAAAAAATGGTGAGGATTACCGTAATGATGGCAAGGACAATTTCGACCCACATAAAATCTTCAATATAGGCAACGATTATTGAGGAAATGCCCAGATACAGTCCGACCACACTGAACCGCCAGCCAATGCGGATACCATCCAGCATCGTAGCCAGTGCAAGGATCAACAGGATGACCAGACTGGCACTGGTTTCAGTCAGCTGACCGGATTTTTGCAGTAAAAAAGTGCCACCGACAACGACCAGTGAGGTCGTCCAGTGCAGAAACTGTTCTTTCAGGATTGAGGTGAAATCCATCACATCATGTTTTTTGGATTGCAGCCAGGCAATCAGGATGGCGCACATGGCAAATACAATTACCATGATCAACCAGTAGCCATAGCCATCATCCGGATTAAAATCGGTAATGCCGATACCCAGCAAAGAAAGCAAAAGCAAAATAATTAAAATGCCTTCTTCAATCTGGAATTTTGTTTTTTTACTTATGAATGCCTCGTTTTCCTGCATGATAGACCTCGTTATTCATTCTGGTTATTCTTGTTGAAGCCACATTGCTACCGATTTGGCGAAGTAGGTAAGTACCGCATCGGCGCCTGCTCGTTTAAAGGAGAGTAGGGATTCTAACACCACCTGCTTTTCATCCAGCCAGCCCTTCATACTGGCAGCTTTCAGCATAGCGTACTCACCACTGACCTGATAGGCAAATGTTGGTACGCCAAATGTTTGATTTGCCCGGCAAACAATATCCAGATAGGGCATGCCAGGCTTAACCATAATCATATCCGCCCCTTCCTGAAGATCAAGCGCAATTTCTCGTAATGCTTCATTCGTGTTGGCCGGGTCCATTTGATAACTGTATTTATTGCCGCTGCCCAGATTTCCGGCTGAGCCCACTGCATCACGAAACGGGCCGTAAAAACTGGATGCATATTTGGCAGAATAGGCCGAAATGCAGGTGTTGATATGGTGATGTTGCTCAAGAATGTTTCTGATGGCGCCGATGCGTCCATCCATCATATCTGAAGGCGCGACGATATCAGCGCCGGCTTCGGCATGCGAAAGCGCCTGTTTACATAACACCTCGACAGTTTCATCATTTAAAACATAACCCGCATCATTAATCAGACCATCTTGCCCGTGAGTCGTGAAAGGGTCAAGAGCGACATCGGTAATTACGCCGAGTTGTGGGACATGTTGTTTTAACAGGCGTACGGTGCGTTGCACCAGACCTTCCGGATTCCATGCTTCTTGTGCATTGAGAGATTTTTTTTCAGCCGGAACCACAGGGAAAAGTGCAATTGCCTGAATGCCGAATGAACTTAACTGCTCGGCTTCTTTCAATAATAAATCCAGGCTGAGTCTTTCTATACCCGGCATGGAATGGATGGCTTGAGTCTGGTTTTCGCCTTCCACGATAAACATGGGGTAAATCAGGTCGTTTACAGTTAAGCAGTGTTCGCTCATTAGCTTGCGCGTGAATGGATTAAACCGCATTCTGCGCATGCGCGAGGAAGGAAAAGTGCGAGTATTAGACATTGGGTTTTGCATACATATATTGTGAAATATTCACTATTGAATTCTTTAAATCCGGATGTTTGAATGAGGATCCGGGGGCGAGGCTGAGATAAAAACCAATATTAATTTATGGGATCCTTTATAAATAATACATTTTGTGACAGTAAGCAGGCTGCCAACGCCGCTATCGCGGAAAAAAATATTTATAGAGGCGCCCATATGACAAACTTGTTAAACTTCGCCTATATTATCATCAGCGGATATTACTTAACCAAAGCGGATCATGCAAATGGATGTAAGCACTGGTTGCAATGTAAGGAGTTATTATGAACGTCGTAAAACATTTTTATTTTAATGCAGGTTTTTTTATCCTGTTGATGGCTCCTTTAGCTCATCTGCAGGCGGCTCAGCTAGAGGAGCCTCAAATGGTGATTGAAAGCACCTCTAACAAGTTAAAGGAAAAGTTGAAGGATGAAAATTTTAAGAAGGACTTTCGAAAGATTAACGCGTTTGTTGAAGCCACTATCACTCCGCATGTAGATTTCAACCGTATTTCAGCACTGGTTTTAGGAAAATTATGGCGCAAGGCTTCCGCAGAAGAACGAGCTGGGTTCAGTTCGGAATTCCGTGTGATGCTGATACGAACCTATTCGCGTGCGTTTGTTGAATTTAAAGACTGGTCGGTACGTTTTTTGCCGCTTATGGTGAAAGATGTCAACAAAAAAGTCATTGTCAAAACCGAAATTCTACAACCGGGAATTCAGCCCATCGGCGTGAATTATCGTATGTATGAAAAAAATGGTGTTTGGAAAACCTACGACATCATCATCGAAGGTGTCAGTCTGGTGACCAATTATCGCACGTCGTTTAAAAACGAAGTGAAGCGCGCCGGTTCCTTGCAAGCGGTGATTGACCAATTGGCCAAACGCAATACTGAAGCACTTGCTGTAAACGAAAACTCCTAATCTCACCGGCCCGCTTGAATCAGCGGGCTTTCTCTCTCACTCGCTATGCCGTCCGCAAAAGATTCCATATATGCCAACCCTTTGCAGGAGATTGGTGATTTTTCATTTGATAGTCAGGTCGTCGACGTTTTCCCGGACATGATTCGGCGTTCTGTGCCGGGCTATAACACCATCATCAATGCAATCGGGCTGTTGACTGGAAAATTCGCCCAGCATGATTCTTACTGTTATGACCTTGGCTGTTCGCTAGGGGCGGCGACATTGTCCATGCGTCAGCAAATTGAGGCTGAAAATTGCACGATTATCGCGGTAGATAATTCACAGGCGATGATTGAACAGCTACAGGATAACCTGTTTGCCAACACCGGCCATGTTCATGTTGAAACCCGCTGTGCAGATGTGCGCAACATAGATGTTCAACGTGCTTCGGTCGTCGTTGTAAATTTTACCTTGCAGTTTATTCCGTTGGCCGACCGCCATGCCTTGTTAAGCAAAATTTATCGGGGCATGTTGCCGGGCGGCATTTTGATTATTTCCGAGAAAATCCAGTTTAATGATGCATGTCAGCAAAATCTGCAGACCGAGATGCACCATGCATTCAAAAAGGCACAAGGGTATTCAGATCTTGAGATCAGTCAGAAACGCACCGCGCTGGAGAATGTGTTAATCCCGGAAACCTTTGCGCAGCATCAGCAACGATTGCTAGAGGTGGGGTTCAATAGTGCTGAACAATGGTTTCAGTATTTCAACTTTGTTTCCATGGTGGCGTTGAAATAAATGGATTACTCGCTACTTTACCGCCGGTTGCGCTCGATGGGCGCTGAACAATGGGCAGAAGAGCTGCCTCAGCTTATCGAACACGCGTTTGACAGCAAACCGAATGGTCAGCAGCAGCAGTTGTGTCAGGTTGTAGATGGCATACCGCTTATCACAACCCGGCATGCTGAATATGCGTCCCGTTTGGTAATCGGGGCCGCGGAAGACATTGATGCGGAAACGCAACAGCAGCTTAAACAACACCTGCAAATGCTGATGCCGTGGCGCAAAGGCCCCCTGGAACTGTTTGGTATACCCATTGATACAGAGTGGCGTTCCGACTGGAAATGGGACAGACTGAAAAATCATATCAGCCCGCTCAACGGACGTTTTGTGCTGGATGTCGGCTGCGGCAATGGCTATCATTGCTGGCGCATGCTGGGAGCGGGTGCAGACATGGTGGTAGGGATAGATCCGACTATCCTCAGCGTATTGCAGTTTCAGGTGGTAAAAAAAATGCAGGCGGATGCCCCGGTGTTTGTTTTACCGTTGGGTATTGAGCATATGCCGGCCGGAAATCGCTTGTTTGATACTGTATTTTCTATGGGGGTGCTCTATCACCGGCGCTCCCCCATTGATCATTTGATGGAACTGAAAGGGTGTTTGCGCAATGGTGGCGAGTTATTGCTGGAAACTTTGGTTATTGAAGGAACAAAAGGTGAGTCCCTGGTGCCTGCTGGCCGCTATGCGCAAATGCGAAATGTCTGGTTTATTCCGTCTGTGGATACGTTGGTCGGCTGGATGCAGCGCTGTGGTTTCCAGAATATTCAAGTGATTGATGTCACCAAAACCACTACAGAAGAACAGCGGCGCACCGATTGGATGACCTCCTATTCACTAACCCATTTTCTCGACCCGGAAAACCCCGAGCTGACCTGCGAAGGTTATCCGGCACCCGTCAGGGCAATGATTCTGGCGACAATTTAGCCGTCACCTCTGGCAGTCAAACAAGACATGGAGCGTAAGCTACGTTAAATCAGCTTGTTGACCCAGCCGAATCTCTGCAGTAGTCAGGAGCGGTAAAAATGACAAAATTGTAATGTTGCCGTCATCTTGCTGTTTGCGTGCAATCGATAAAATTCTGTCTCCTCAGAGCAATTAGCGAAAGACATGACAATAAATCCACTTGATCAAAAACTGCAACATAGCATTATGCTTTTGCTGGGAACTGGTTTAGTCAGCGGAGCACTGTCACCGGTATTCGCACATACTGAGCATGAGGCCGATAGCTATTCCGATTTAGGCGTGCTGGAAGTCACCGGGCGGGCAGCGGACTTGCTGGGACAAACGGACTCGGCATCTACCGGGTTTATCGGTCAGCCGGAGTTTGAATTCAGGCCATTGTCACGGCCAGGGGAGTTGGTCGAGGTGGTTCCGGGCATGATGGCAACCCAGCACAGTGGTAACGGCAAGGCCAATCAGTATTTTCTGCGCGGGTTTAACCTGGATCATGGCACTGATTTTTCAGCCATGGTCGATGGGGTGCCGTTGAATATGCCAACGCATGGGCATGGTCAGGGCTATCTGGATTTAAACAGTATTATTCCGGAGCTGGTGGATGTGGTGGAATTCGGTAAAGGACCTTATCATGCCGAAGTGGGTGATTTTTCATCTGCCGGTCACGTGCGTTTTCATACCAAACACCGCCTGGACAAGGCCTTGCTAAAGTTTGGTTATGGCGAATACGAATATTACCGCGGCGTGGTGGCCAATTCTCATCAAATCGGGGATGGCGACCTGCTCTATGCGGGTGAGGTCAATTTCAATAACGGGCCGTGGATCAAGGACGAAAAACTTAATAAGTTCAATGGTATGTTGCGGTATACCGTGGATGAAGGTTATACCGGCTATGCGCTGATCTTCAATACTTATCATAACAATTGGGATTCTACCGAGCAGATTCCGCAACGCGCGGTAAATAGCGGTTTACTAAATGAACGGGCGACACTGGATGATACCGCCGGGGGAGACATGCAGCGCTACAGCTTTTCCGCCAACTGGTGGCGCGATTCAGAATATGGCTCCACTGAAATCAATGCTTTTGCGGTTTACAGTGATTTTAACCTGTTTTCCAATTTTACTTATTTCCTTGATGACCCGGTCAACGGTGACCAGATTACCCAGCGTGATCGGCGTTATATATTTGGCGGTGAAGTCAAACACAGCCGTAATGATGAATGGTTCGGTCTTGATTGGTTTAACACGGTAGGGGTGCAGGCGCGTCACGATTACATCCCGCTGGTTGGCTTATACAAAAGCCGTTCGCGCGAAATTTTGAGCACCGTGACGGAACACGATGTCAGTCAGACCAGTGTCGGTGTTTTTCTTGAAAACACGATTCAATGGCATGACAAGTTCAAGTCGATCATCGGATTGCGTGGTGATTTTTATCACTATGATGTCGATAGCCATAATATTGCGGTCAACTCTGGCAGTGCTGATGACGCACAGTTTAGCCCCAAGATCAGCCTGGTGTTTGGGCCGTGGTTTGATACAGAGTTTTATGCCAATGCTGGCTATGGTTTTCACAGTAATGATGCGCGAGGCACAACCATTCAAGTTGATCCGGCTACATTGGCATCTGCCTCTCAGGTGGATCCGCTGGTGGCAAGTAAAGGTGCAGAATTTGGTATTCGCAGTCAGGCTATTCCAGGCTTGGTGTCTACCTTGTCGGTATGGTGGCTGGAGCTGGATTCAGAACTGGTATTTATTGGCGATGCTGGTGGAACGGAAGAGTCAGGCAAAAGCCAGCGCTATGGTATTGAGCTGACCAATTATTACAAACCGGTCGAATGGTTGACGCTGGACTTTGATGTCGCCTTGTCCGAAGCAGAGTTCAGTGACGCTCCCGCCAATGTAAATGAAGTCACCAATTCTGTTGGGTTGACTATCGCCGGCGGAGCAACAGTTGATTTGCCCTATGGCTTATTCGGGAGCATGCGGGTCAGACATTTTGATGATGTGCCGTTAACGGAAGACAATAGCGTAAAAGCAGGTTCAACCACGGTGGTTAATCTAGGTACCGGTTATCGCTACCATGATTACAAGGTGGAATTAAATGTATTTAACCTGTTTGATTCCGGAGACAGGGATATTGCCTATCACTATACCTCACGGTTGTCAGGTGAAGCAGTCGCAGGCGTGGATGATGTGCATTTTCATCCGGTTGAACCTCGCTCTATTCGTGTGCAGGTTAGTTTGGAGTTCTGATTGAGGGGAATGTTTAACAGGACGTTGATTAACCCCGTTTAAGCGGGGTTTTTTTTGTCTGATTAATCATCTGCCACTTTGAAATGGTTGAAATACAGATTAAGGTGGTCATTCAAAACCTTTTCTGCATCACTGATATCAAGTTCTTTATTTTCCATGTATTGCAAGCGCCTTCTGACGATAATCAGCTGTCCCTTAGCTTTCTCGAGATCAGTTTCAATGAGGGCATCAAAATTTCTCAAATGTTTGGTCATTGAGTTGATATAGGTTGGTTTTACCTCGTTATATTCCAAAGGCTTGTCACGATTCTGTTCCCGTAAGGCTTTTAACACAGCCTGAGTAACAGGGGGGATGTTATCGACAACAACCGCGTCCTGTTTACTGGGCTTAAAAATAAAAAACAGAACAATAACCAGAATGACAATACCGATGTGGTATTTATTAATTCCTGATTTGAAAGACAAGGTGAAATTATTCGATTCCATAATGTATTACAGCTAAAAATAAAAAATGATTGCAGCGAGGACTGTAGACATTGTTCAGTGTGCCTGGCTGGCAGTGTTATCCGTCAGTGTAGCATGAATGTTATTCTGTACTATTTGATGCAGGACAAAAACGGTTACCTGCCATCAAGGTGTGGCAGGTAATCAAGCCGTCATTTAGTTAATCTTCAACTTTTTCTACTTCAAGAAACGAAAGTGTTTCTGCGGTATGATCTTTGGTAAAGTCCAGTAAGACATAATTAGTGCCTACAAAACGATTGAATGCCTGTTTTGCGGTGGTTTCACCTGAAACCGCTTCCAGCGTGGCAGCGCCATTTTCGTTAATTTCCTTGATCGTAGTGGTAATCGTGAAGGTTTTGCTTAAAAAGGCGTGACGATTTTTTTTCGCTTCGAATTTGATTTTAAGTTTGTCGCCAATACGGAACAGCTCTTCGTTCGACACACTGAAGAAACCGGATTTTGTGACCAGTTTGCCATTATATTCAGTAACCGGTTTATACAAGACAAGGAATGTGGCTTCCCAGGCAAATGGGGTACACATCAATGGGCGTGAATCCTTGTAAAAATCGATGACATAATTTTCCTTGTGCATGCGTTTGATTTTCCCTTTGCTGAAAAAACCATGGCAATTAGCCAGGACATCGGCTCCGACAGGAAGATGTTCGGCATGGGCTGTTGGAATAAACAATGCAGCCAGTAAAACAAACGGGGTAAGACGAGTTATTTTCATGGACCTTCTCCTCAATTAATTATTGTCGTTATAAGCATGACCACAATAAAGTCCCTGTTATTCGGGGCTTGAACTGGTTATAGATTTCAATCGTTGTGCGTTATCCTGCATGATGGTTAAAAAATCCCCGGATTCCGGCCGGTTCCCAGCAGGGTTAAATACTATACTCTGTACACCCAAAGATTGCAGTTTGGCAACTGTTTTTTCATTCGGATGATTTTCCCATAACATCCATTTGGCAGGATGTGTTTGCAGTAATGTTGCAAATGCTTGCCATTGTTGGTCATCAGGAAATGTCCCGGGTTCCCAGTGTACGCTTTTCAGATTCAGTTGATAAGCCCGTTTCAGATACTGATAAACAGGATGAGAACCAATCAGGGGCGCACCTTGTAATGCCTCTCCGGTTTGTTTTAAAGAGCTGTCGAGCTGTTGCAGGGCATCCTGTAGGGGAATAAATTTTTTGACGAAATCCGCTTTATATTTAGGTCGTTTTTTTGCTAATGCTTTATAAACAGATTTTGCTTGTAACGCAGCCTGGGAAAAGTCCAGCCAGGTGGTAAAAGCGGTGCCTTTGTGAGAATGTTCACCGCCGGAGCCATGATTATGGGTGACGTCCTCTTCCAGCGGAATATAGGCATTACGAAAATCGGAAGAGGTATTGACCAGCTTGAATATCGGCAATGAAACTTTTGGCAGCCATTTCGCGTAATAGGCACCATTCAACAAAATGAGATCCATTTGCTGCAGTTGGCCTACATTTTCCGCCGTAGGGCTCCAGTAAGCAGGGTCTATGTCGGCAGGCATGGGCAATAAAATGTCGGCGTGTGGCCCTGCGATCGTCTGTGCAAAATAGTGCAGTGGATAGTTTACAGTCGCTACTTGCAAGGTTGGTGCAGCGGGCAACTGGCTTGAGAAAAGGCTTCCGGCCATAGCGATGGGAAGCAGGATGCGTTGCAATAAATTCATTTTTATCGTAGTTGATTATGAAACAAAAAGGCGGAGTACAATTCCGCTTTGAACATGCTGTAAAGCCAGCAAGCCGAGGGCGCACAAACCTGCACTGAAAAGCAGAATAATGCTGATCTCAGCAGCAATCAATTGTATAACGGTTCCCTGGCTACAACCTAAATGAAAAATAGTATTGATCTCGTTTTTTCGTAAACGATAAGACAGGCTGAAGACCAAGCAGATGGCTAATAGCATGGCCAGTGCAACAATGAAAACTACAGCATCAATAAAGCTCTTCATTTTAAAGATGGTATTGAGAAGGTCGGAGATGACGTCCTGGGGGCGTACCAGTTGTTCGGTCTGCTCTGAAGACAGGTAGCGCCCACGCAAAATGGTGGCGGATTTGTTTTCTGTAGGGACAGCAATGATGGCGGTTAGCGGATAGATGGAGGGATTCCCGTGAAAATGAAAAGAATCCAGGTTGTTGCCGTCAATTTCAGTGTATTGTTTGATTTTGGCCGAGGTGGTCACGCTGTTTTTATTGCGGTTCAGCAGGGTTTCATTGTCAGTAATGGTGTTCACGTCCTGATGGCCGTGGCCAAGCCCCTGAATCACCCAGGCAGTTTTCAGGTCAACAAAAACAGACTTGTCATCAACAGAATATGATTTTTTCAAAATGCCGGTAATGGTCATTTTTAGCGGATAAACACCTGCCAGATCAAACAGGTTTTCCGGTGAGGATAAAATTTTATCTCCGGTCGACAGGCCAAGGCGTTCGGCAACTTCAGCGCCAATCACGCATTCACCCAGCATGGCAAAAAGTCGGCCACTGGAAAGTTCCAGCTGACGAAAATCAAAATAATCCAGTGACGTGCCGACAATCGGGTGGTCGCCGGATTTGAAGCGCGCATACAATGGAATCGGTAAGGCCATCCCGCTGTGATAAATGTCTTCAACGGATTGCATTTTGATGCTGTCCGGGCGTTCATCGGCAAAATACAGCGAGTTCATCACCAGATCCAGCGAATTGCCACGCGCTCCAAGTAATAGCGGGGTGGAGACTGCCCGCGACATTAATTGCTGCTCGCTTTTCATTAACAGCATTTTTAACGCAAGCGGAAGAAACAGAATCAGCGCGATGCAGGTGACCAGCGTCAATGTTTTAAAGCGGTTAAAGCTGATATAGCGCCAGGCCAGATAAAAAATGTCATTCATGCCGAAGCTGCCTGCTGGTAAAACTGTTTGAAGTCAATCACCCGGTCAAAACGATCCAGCAGTTCATGATCATGCGTGACGGCAATCAGGGTGGCGTCGCGTTTTTCCACGCTGCGGAACAATGCATCCAGAATCTTGCTTTTGTTGGCCGGATCAAGATTGCCTGTGGCTTCATCGGCCAAAATCACATCGGGTTCCGGCAGCATGGCGCGGCAAATTGCCACGCGTTGTTTTTCTCCCTGAGACAAGGACTGGCTGAGTTGCTTGAGTTTATCCGCTATGCCCAATTCATCGGCCAGCTCATCACAACGGTTGCGCACTGAAGCATTGAGTTTAAGTGCCCGGCTGATACGGAATGGATGTAGGATATTATCGCGTGTATTCAGGTATTCCATCAGTTCAAAATCCTGAAAAATGATTCCGATGCGGCTGATGCGAAAGTCGCGGCGTTGAGCATCGGACAATTGGTGGATGCCGACATCATCAATCGATATCTTTCCTTGTTGGGGTACCAGAATGCCGGCCAGCAGTTTCAGTAAAGACGTTTTGCCGGCACCGCTGGGGCCAATAATGGCGACTTTTTCCGACTGCTGGATGCTTAATTCGGGAATACGTAGCGAAAATCCCTGAGTGGGATAGGAGAACGACAGGTTGTTTACACTGATCATGAAAGCGGGTTAAAGATAATAGCTGTCCTGATTGGACGGTTCGTCATCGTTGGCAGGGTCGCTAGGAATTTTATGCGCTTCACTGGCCCAGTCGCCAAGATCAATCAGTTTACAACGTTCACTACAGAACGGGCGAAACTCATTGTCTGTTCGCCATTCAGTTTTTTTATGGCAGGTTGGACAGGAAACGACGGGAGAGGAAGGGGGTGTCATCAGAACATGCAGTTGGTCAGGTAAAACGAAATGTCTTCTGTTATTTGTGATGGTCGGCTACCATCAGATGAAGGCTTCATAAAGCGAATGGTAAACCGGTGTTTACCGCCACTGATTTCCGCAAAACAGGGAAGCGTTGGGTCAACGCCAACACGAATCAATTGAATAGGCTGGCTGCTATCCAGCCCCATTTGAAAAAAACCGGCTGTGGCTTGCTTTTGTTGCGGGACGCTGCTTTGTCTGACGAAATTTAAGACCAGGTCAATGGCAGTTTGAATTTTTGTAAAAGGCTGGGTCCAGCGTTCAAGATCCACCATTTTTTCTGCATCGCTTTGTTCCAGCCAGTAATGAAATGCAGGTAAATCAAAAGAGCAACTGCCACCAGGAATGGAGCTGCGTTGAGCAATGCTCTGGAACAGGTCACTTTCCATGACATTGATACCGATTTTCCCATTTGCCTGGTGTAATTCGTTTTTGACCTGATGCAGTTGCACCAGAATGTCTTCAAGTTTGCTGCTATCCACCCCCTGGTTATCAGCCAGTTGGCCGAGCGCCTTGATAATACGATCCAGTTCTTTAAGTAATTCTGATTTTAAGTCATTGCGGCTGAAAATCTGTAGAATCTCAAGTAATACCGAAATCGCGGCGCGATTGTCATATACGGAAGCGCCGGCTAAAAAATGGCTTAATTGCATAAAAAGCAGTTCAAGCCGCATAAAAACACGAATCCGTTCATTTAGCGGGAATTCATAAGTGGTCAGTGTATTCAAACCGGGTGTGTCCTGAGGTTAGCTCAATTTATCGAATGTCCAGCACTTTAATGGGAAGCGATTTGCTTTTTGTCCCGGCGTTGAAACAAAAAATCTGCTGACAAACAACGCCACAAACTAAGACAGGTTTAAATACTGATTGTGCAGTTTTTTTACCTGTTCTGCAAGTGAATCCAGAGAATCACTATTATCAATAATGTCATCGGCTTGAGATAGCCGTTGTTTGCGTGAAACCTGACTGGCAATAATACTGTCGATACGTGCATCAGATAGCTGGTCACGCTGCCTTACTCGCTGCCGTTGTTGCGCTTCTGGGCAATCTATAACGAGTACACGGTCAACCAGACGGGTCTGTTTTGTTTCAAGCAATAATGGAATACTTAAAATGCAATAGGGATGCTGATGCCCCAAGGTTTTTACGTGTTCATCTATGCGTTGATAAATGAGCGGATGCATGATGGATTCCAACAGTTTTTTTTGTTGCGGGCTTGAGAAGACCTGGTCGCGTAAAAAGGCGCGATTTAATTGCCCATTGCTTTGTAATATATGGGTGCCAAACCTATCTTTTAATATGTCTAATACCGGTTGGCCAGGTTCAACACACTGATGAGCAATGACATCAGCATCGATGACAGGAATGTTTAATTGTTCAAACAATCGGGTCACGGTTGTTTTGCCGCAGCCTATGCCGCCAGTTAAACCAATTTTAAGCATGGGGAGTAAAGGAATAAAGATAATTTAGGTTGAGGTTTAGTGTTAGTGTTAGTTGTATGAATCTTCCAATCATTTTCATTAAGGAAAGAATTCATCATGTCATATAAAAACGTTGTTATCACGCTCGCCTTGTGCTTTTCTTCAAGTGCGTAAGCCAATGTCGTTATGTTAAGTGAGATAGCGCTAGAAACCTACTGGTCAACACTAAAAAAGAGTGGTGCTGTTATGACGCCTACGACTGTAACAGTGCCAGGTGAGAGTCATACCCCCATATCTACGGCTGAATTTACAGGTATAGAATATTCGGGCATTGGAGGGGTTAAAACAAGCGAAGACGGAGCATTTAATGGCGGCACGACGCTGACAGTTTCTTATGCCTCGCCTGCGCAAAGTCTTGTGGCAGAATATGGTGATGAAGTCAGTTTTGCATCATCGGGCGTTGCAGAGAAAAATGCGAGTGGCCTGGCTTATTATGGGCGCAATTTTTTATTTAAAGCTGGAGAAACTGGGCTTGCAAGGGTTCAGGATGACGCGCAAGACATCTTAGTCTTTTTTGCTATGGTAAGTCACCGACCAGAGACAGGTCATCCGGTATAATCTGATCGGTGCTTGCTATTTACATGTGCTCTACAAATGACTTTAAGTCACGTTTTATATTATCTGAAACCTGGCGGATTTGTTGGCTGAGGTCATTCATTTCTTTGGAGATGACACCAAAACTTTTGCCAGCGTCTCCGGCGCGGGCAGCTTCAACCGAGGCATTCAGTGCCAGCATTTTTACAGTCAGGTTAATATTGTCTACGTCACTTAATGAGTCTTCCACTTCTTTCGCCAGGTCGCTAATGCCTGCCGATTTGTTATCACTTACTTTATTTAGTTGGGATTCAAAAAAACTGACTATTTTGTTTAGCGCCGCCAGCAAATCAGTCGCAATGAGTTTTAAAAAGCGTTGCAACGAACTTGATGTTGCTTGAGTTGCTGTGGGTAAATGTTCACTGAGTCTTGATGATTTTGTCATGAAGTCGCTGATGACTGATTCAATGGAACTCTCATTCTCAGCGCGCTTATGCAGCAATGCATGAAATGATCGGGAGAGGTCTGCGTCATTGGCCACTTTATCGACAATGAGTTGGTAACTGGTGTGGAAATTGGTACTGGTTTTTTCCAGTTCATCACTAAACCAAGGGTCAGGGGATGAAGAATGACTCACAAACGATAAAAGCATGCCGGAGCGATGGGAAAGCATGCGTAACCGCCCACTCTGATTAATTAAGTCACTGATTTCACTTTCTTTCAACATGATAGGCCAGTTGTATAATGGTTAAAACAGCGTTGTGTGTTTATAAAGCAAGAAAATCTAAATAATAATTATTAATTTGTTCGCCCCATAACAAAGCCAGCCAGCCGGCGGCGGCCAGGTATGGCCCATACGGAATAGGGATATTGCGATCATGTTGGGTGAGTAATACCATGCTGATGCCAATGGTTGCCCCCACCAGGGATGATAACAAGATGATAAGGACAATGTAATGCCAGCCCAACCAGGCACCGAACATGGCTAACAGCTTAAAATCACCAAATCCCATGCCTTCTTTTCCGGTCAGCAATTTAAATCCCATGTACACCGACCATAAACTTAGATAACCGGCGATGGCACCGATAATACTGGCGTCAGTGTCGGTAAATACATCGAATAAACTGAGAAATATACCTAGCCAAAGAAGAGGCAGCGTCATTGAGTCGGGTAATAATTGATGATCAATATCAATAAAGCTTAAGGCAATTAGGCACCAGGTTAAGAGCAGGGCAAAACACATGTCAACGCCATAGCCAAATTGCCAGGCAACCATGGCAGAACAGATGGCTGTCAAGGCTTCGATGAGGGGGTAGCGAGGGGATATGGGGGTGCCACAATGCGCACAGGCACCTTTTAGAAAAAGATAGCTGAGCACGGGGATATTTTGTTGTGGCAGGATTTGTGTATTGCAGTGAGGGCAGCTGGAGTGTGGGAGAAAAAGGTTAAATGTTTCTTGTTCTGGATCTGGTGCTAGTTCAAGGTATTCCAGACACTCCTTGCGCCAGTTCCGGTTCATCATGATGGGCAAGCGATAAATGACAACATTTAGAAAACTGCCTACCATCAAACTAAAGATAAACGTCAGACTGATTAATAGTGTCGGTGATTCTTGGAGTAAATCTAATATCGGTTGCATGAAAAGTGTACGTGTTTTTTGATTAACCCGGATAATCTATCAGGGCGATGAGCAACTGGGACATTTGAAAAAAACAGTGCTTTCAGTCACCTGGGAACACTGTTTTTAAAATAGTTACATAGTCGGAAGCTTTTTGTTTCCACTATGTATAGCGTAGTCGGCTTTCTATTTTTATGGACAAGATTAACTGTTAACCGATGGCGGCACCCATTTTGAAGATAGGCAGATACATTGCTACAATCAGGCCCCCAACAAGTATTCCAAGCACAGACATGATAAGGGGCTCCATCAGGCTGCTAAGGTTGTCGACCAGGTTATCGACTTCTTCCTCGTAAAAATCTGCAACCTTATCCAACATGGCATCAATGGAGCCGGATTCTTCACCAATGGCGACCATCTGGATGACCATGTGGGGGAAAATGCCTGTCTGGGCCATGGAGAATTGTAGCTGTTGACCCGTTGCGATGTCTTCTTTCATCTGCATGACACCTTCGTAAAACACCACGTTGCCACAAGCGCCTGCAACAGAGTTTAATGCTTCTACAAGGGGGACGCCGGCGGCAGACATGGTTGACAGCGTGCGTGAAAAACGGGCAATTGCGGATTTGTCCAATATCGTTCCAACAACTGGAATTTTTAGCATGGACCTATCAAGGAAATGATTAAAGGCCCGAGAGCGTTTTTTGAAGAAGTTAAATGTATATACTGTACTGAAAACACCACCCAGAACTGCCCACCACCACTGTTGAAGCCATTCAGAGAGCGTGATAACAAATTTGGTAAATGAGGGTAAATCAGCGCCAAAGCCTTTAAACAGGTCTTCAAAAACCGGTACAACGAAAATCAATAAAATCGCGGTTACGATGAAGGCCACAACGAGAACCGCGATGGGATAGGTTAATGCCTTCTTTACTTTCTTCTTGATGGACTCGGATTTTTCTTTATAAGTGGCAATTTTATCCAGCAAGGACTCCAGTACACCGGCCTGCTCACCAGCATCGACCAGGTTGCAGAACAAGTCGTCAAAATACAGGTTTTTTCGTCCCAAAGCCTGGGCCAGCGTATCCCCGCCCTCAATATCAGCTTTAATCGATAATAGCATTTCAGACATGCTTGCATTTTCATGGCCTTTACCGATGATTTCGAAGGATTGAACCAATGGAACGCCTGCCTCAAGCATGGTGGCCAGTTGTCGGGAAAATATTGCGATATCGCCTGCAGTTATTTTTTGCGCCCGTTTACTGAATATGGGCTTGGGTTTGGGTTTCACTTTGAGGACACGAATGCCCATTTTGCGTAATTCGGCGCGGGCGACAGTTTCACTGTTAGCCGTGAGTTCGCCTTTGGTTTTATTACGTTGTTTGTCGAAACCTTCCCAGATGAAGTCGGTTGGTTGATCTGCGGTTTTTGCTGCCATAATTATTCTTTGGTTACTCGGTCAATTTCTTCCAGTGTTGTGATTCCCTGCTTTACTTTTAGCAAACCGGAAGTTCTTAAGTCGTTAGTGCCTTCACTTTTAGATAGTTCAGCCATTTCCATGGCATTGCCACCTCTGAGTATTAAGGCACGCATGTTTTCAGAAATGGGCATGACCTGATAAATACCGACCCGCCCCTTATAGCCTCCATTGCAATGTTCACATCCATCATGTGAATAAATTTTAAGCTCAGGAAGCTCTTCTTTCTTGAACCCAGCTTCCAAATATACATTTTCGGGGTAATCAGCCGGTTTTTTACAATGTTCACATAGTCGGCGCGCCAGTCTTTGCGCCATGATCAAGTTGACAGCGGAGACAATGTTAAAAGGTTCTATACCCATTTGCACCAGGCGGTTAATGGTTTGTGGTGCATCGTTGGTATGCAGCGTGGACAACACAAGGTGACCGGTTTGCGCGGCTTTCACTGCGATGCCGGCTGTTTCCAGGTCACGAATCTCACCCACCATGATGATGTCAGGATCTTGCCTCAAAAAGGCTTTAAGTGCTTCTGCAAAGGAGAGTCCTGCTTTGGGGTTGACATTAACCTGATTGATACCTTCCACGGTGATCTCTACAGGGTCTTCAGCGGTTGAAATATTGCGTTCTGTGCTGTTTAGAATGTTCAGACTGGTATACAGGGAAACTGTTTTACCACTGCCTGTCGGGCCAGTAACCAATACCATGCCATAAGGTTTATGGATGGCATCCAGCAATAACTTCTGTTGCTCAGGTTCAAACCCCAGCTTTTCAATCCCAAGTTGGGCGTTAGTCGGGTCTAAAATACGCAGGACGACTTTCTCGCCAAACAGCGTTGGGCAGGTATTGACCCGGAAGTCAATCGCACGGTTTCGAGATAACTGCATTTTGATTCTGCCGTCCTGGGGGACACGGCGCTCGGCAATATCCATTTTCGACATGACTTTCAGACGTGAAATAATGCGATTGGATATATTGGAAGGAGGTGATGCAGCTTCATATAATATACCGTCTCCCCTAAAGCGAATTCTGAATTTTTTCTCAAAGGGTTCAAGGTGTATATCAGAAACCCCTTTTTTAATGGCATCCAGCAAGATTTTGTTTACAAAGCGGACTATGGGGGCGTCATCAACATCAGAACTGGTGTCTTCCTGGGGCAGTTCATCTTCGCCGGACGAGATGTCGATATTATCCAGGTCCTCATCCAGCAGGTCGGTCATTGACGTGTCTGCCGCTTCCAGTGAAGATTCAATTGCTTTATTGAGTTTATCTTCTTCAACCAGAATGTTTTCAGTATTTAAGCGAGTCTGGAATTTAACCTCGTCCAGTGCCTGAAAATTAGTTGGGTCTGATGTGGCTATGAATAAGCGGTTGCCTCTTTTATATACAGGAAGAATGTGGTGTTTGCGGATCAGCTTTTCACTGACTAATTTTACAGGTACACTTTGTAATTCAATCGCATCCAGGTCTAGAAATGGCAGGCCAAACTCGGTCGATGCCAGGCTGGCAATAGTCTTACTGTCTATTTTTAGGTCGTTAACCAGATGACTGATCAGTGACACTTTTTTGTCTAAAGCTGTCTGAATAGCAATCTGTGCCGATTCTTCATCAAGAAGACCTTGAGAGATCAGGCACCGGGTTAAGCCTCCAAATTGTAAATCACTCGCTACAGATGACATGAATGAAATTTAAGTTGATTTACTAACAATATAGATGAAGAACGTGTATTGTCTAGGAGGCTGTCGGGTTATCGGGTTCGTAGCGAGGCGAGCGGGGCATCGAGGGATTTTTTGATCTTCTGAGGTGCATAGTGGGGCTGCGTAACGAAAAAGACCGGAAAAATCAGCCGATGTCCCATCGCCGCAGTAGAATTATCCATAATCCTACAGTCTCCTGGCCGGAAAGAATTGAAAAGTAAGCGATGTATTTGCTTAATGCGGGGGAAATGTCGAATAGCGTCATCGGTTCAAGATGAAAACTTGAGCGATGAGAAATTAGGAATTAATAGAGCTAAACCGTTAAAGGTTTGTGAAAGGTGGGTATCACTTTCTGAAGGAAAATAAAAGATGCAGCCAAGCATGTATTTTGCGAAATGTATCAGCTAGAATGAAGCCAAAATGGCGGAGCGGACGGGACTCGAACCCGCGACCCCCGGCGTGACAGGCCGGTATTCTAACCAACTGAACTACCGCTCCGAAAAAGAAGGGCGTATTATATATATGAGATTTTGATCGTCAAGCATTAATAAGGCATGAAAACGGAAACCCACAAGATTACGCTTAGTCCTAAAGCTTATTTTTCCTCCAACTGGTTAATTCCCAATCAATATGATGCAATATTATTGATTGCGCCTGGCGCAGGGAAAGATATGCATTCAGAGTTCATTAGTCATCTTCATAAAGGTATTGCAGAAAAGGGAATAATGACGGTTAAATTCAATTTTCCTTATCTTGAAATTGGTCGCAATGCACCCAATACGCCGTCAATACTGGAAGATACTTGGCTGGCTATAATCGATGCCGTGATAGCACAGACCGGTTTCCCCAAAGAAAAAATATTTCTGTCAGGAAAAAGCATGGGCGGACGCTATGCAACATTATTAGCGGCCAAGATGGATGGGTTTGCCGGGATCATTTTGTACGGTTATCCATTGCATGCGCCTGGAAGAAAAGATAAGCCGCGTAGTGAAGACTTAAACTCCGTTCATTCACCTATGCTGTTTTTTCAGGGCAGCCGCGACTCTTTATGTGAGCTTGAAGTATTCAAGCCACTGGTAGGAAAGATTCAGGGCAGAGCTGATTTGCGTATTATTGAAGGGGGCGACCATTCTTTCAAAATGCTGAAGCGGCTAAACCGCAGTGATGACTCTGTGCTTGATGAATTAGTCAACGATAGCGTTAAATGGATTAACGAACACAGCAAATAATAAAGTGCAGCAAACTTGTCCGTTATGCGGAGAGGATAATGCCCATGTTTTCCATGAAGATAAGCGGCGAAGCTATTTTCGTTGTTCCCAATGTCTTCTGGTCTTTGTACCTGAATATCAACACCTCTCTTTGGCCGCAGAAAAGGCCATTTATGAGCTTCACCAAAATGATCGCTACGATCCACGATATCGGGCGTTTTTATCTCGTGCTGTTGACCCACTGCGCGATAAATTAAATTCAAATGCCTGCGGTCTTGATTTCGGCTGCGGGCCAGGGTCAGCCATTGTCCCGATGATGCACGAATATGGTTTTCAGATTGAGCAATATGATCCTGTTTATGCGGATGATCCAGGTGTACTAGAAAGCCAGTATGAGTATCTGATGTGTACGGAAGTGGTTGAGCATTTTCGACAGCCTTCGGTATCCTTTGATGTGCTGTTTTCATTACTTCAGCCACGAGGGGTGATGGCAATAATGACGAAAATGGTCTTGGACAGAGACGCTTTTTCGCGTTGGCATTATAAAAACGATTTAACGCACATTTCGTTTTTCAGTAGGGAAACATTCCAATGGCTGGCCAAAAAATATCAGGCTAGCCTGGAGTTTTATCATAATGATGTGGTTATTCTGCAAAAATGCTGATGATGGGGTGTTTACGCCTGGAAAATGCTGCCAGACCTGTTAATGCAGTTAACATAAGGACAATTCCGGAAGGTAGTGGAACCTCATCAACTTTAGTGAGTTGAATGTCCCCCAAAGCATAATTTATGAATTCAGAATTTCCGAAAATGCCTGCAGCCGGGTTTGAGCCATCAAACCAGACAATATAATCAAAAATAAATGAAGTGGATGTCGGTGTAAATGAACCGGATAAATCTGTCTGGATAATAAATTCGCCTTGTTCAGCAGGAAGGTTAGTCCCTGTGATTGTAAGTTGGCTTGATTCATATTTCAGATTGATATCACCGTAAAAACCGCCTGAAAAAGTATCTTCTATTGTGCCGGGTAGTGACAGGTCAGGAATAGTGAAAATTTCTGGCGCAGGGTCTGCAATAAAAAAAACATCGCCATCCAGATCGAAAGTTAATTCCCATTCGCCGGGAACAACTGTATCCGTGTTGATGACGAGGTGCGCATTTCCTGATGCTTGAAATGTGGTGTTATTCCAAGTGCCTGAGTAGTGTGTTACAGAGGCATGGACGACATTATTGAAAATAAAAAATAATGGCAAAATTAGATGTAATTGTTTCATAGTGGTGGACTGTAGAGGGTTGAATTTACAGTTCAAAACCTAGTTGTCCTTTAGCAATATGTCAAACCATGACATTAATCAAAATTGAAATTGATTTTTCGTGAGCGGGAGCGCGGTTTTCAAAATTACGTTAGAATTAGGCAAATTTACATTTCTGGAGTGTTTCTGGAGATGTCACATAAATAATTAAATGCTAAGAGGGGAAAGCGTGGCGAAATTTTCTGAAGTGCCCAGTCCTTTTTGCGGTATCGGTATTGATGATCTTGACGTTGAGGTGGATGGCTCAAAGGTGTCGATAACCGCGAATGCGTGTGCAGTCACATCAGCAGGTTTTGAACAGCCTATTGGTAGTGCAGAAGCCAAGATATCAGGTCAATCGGTATCGTTGGAACAGGCCGTAAACAAAGCGGCCGAGTTACTATCATCGGCAAAACAGTCATTCATTGGAGGGTGCGCGACTGATGTAAGTGGTATGAGAGCGTTATTGGCTGTTGCTGATAAATCAGGAGCCGTGGTCGATAACATGAAGTTTAATGCAACACGTAATAATTTTCTGGCCATGCAAGACAGCGGCTGGATGAATACCACGTTGTCAGAAATTAAAAATCGTTGCGATTTTTTACTGGTTTTCGGCGTGGACCTTGAAAGCTTTGCCCCACGTTTTTTCGAGCGCTACCTGTGGAATGAAGAACCTCTTTATTTAACAGAGAATACCGCGCGCAAGATCGTTTATCTGGGTGCGGCGCCTTCGGGTAAAGCGGCAACGTCTCCTTCCGGCCAACAACCTGATGTATTTGCATGTGCCAATGAAAACGTGCCCGATGTGGTGGCCGCTTTGTCTGCTCTGGTTAAAGGAAAAACATTAGCCGTTGAGCACGTAGGGGGTATTGCTGTCAGCACTCTGGCCGAAATTGCAAAACAATTGCAGGAAGCCAAATACAGTGTGGTGACCTGGTCTTCAAGTACGCTTGATTATTCTCATGCCGAATTAACCGTGCAGACTCTGTGCAATATTGTTAAGGAAATCAATAACCAGGATGCACGCTGCTCAGGCTTTCCGCTGGGTGGAAAAGAAGGCGATTATACGGCTAACCAGGTGTGCGGCTGGATTACCGGATACCCGGCACGAGTGAATTTTAATAAAGGTTACCCTGAATACGATCCCTTTCTGTTTGATAGTCAGATCATGTTGAATGACGGCCAAGCTGATGCCTTGCTCTGGGTTCATTCTTATAATGTCGATGCCACGCCGCCTGAGACTGATATACCGACAATTGTAGTAGGGCGTTCCGGCATGACGTTTGATAGCGTGCCGGATGTTTTCATTCCTGTCGGTGTGCCGGGTATAGATCATGCGGGTCACAGTTATCGACTGGATAGTGTGGTGGCTTTGCGTCTTAAAAAATTGCGAGATGCGGGTTTGCCATCGACCGCAGACGTGCTGCAAGCCATTGAACAAGCGTTGTAGGTGAAACATGCTGACTAAACTGACAGGTGGAACTGTGTACGATCCTGCAAGCGGGATTGATGGACAGATACAGGATATTTATATAGAAGACGGCAAAATTGTTGCCGCACCGGAAGCGGGAACCCCGCTTGCTAAGGAATATGATTTAAAAGGTAAAGTCGTGATGTCTGGCGCGATTGATATGCATACGCATATTGGAGGCGGTAAGGGCAATATTGCCCGGATAATGTTGCCGGAAGACCACCGAGCCGATCCGGTGATACGCACGCAGTTAACCCGTTCAGGCAGTGGACATGCCATGCCGAGCAGTTATGTGACGGGTTATCGTTATGCCGAGATGGGCTACACCGCCGCCTTTGAACCGGCCGTGCTGCCGGTGAATGCGCGTCAGGCGCATATGGAAATGGGCGACACGCCGATTCTGGATAAAGGCGGTTACGCTATGCTGGGCAGTGACGATTTTCTGTTGCGCATGATGACGGCTAAAAAAGACCAGCAAGCGATTAACGACTATGTCGCCTGGACGCTGAATGCCACCAAAGCCATTGGTATTAAAGTGGTCAACCCCGGAGGCATTAATGCCTTCAAATTCAATCAGCGCAAGCTTGATCTGGATGAAAAAAACACCTATTACGATGTTACCCCGCGTGACATTTTGCATGCGTTGGCGACGGCGGTAAAAGAACTTGGTGTGAGTCATCCTTTGCATGTGCATGGCTGTAACCTGGGGGTGCCGGGTAATATCGAGACCACGCTGGATACCATCCAGGGCAGTGGCGGCCTGCCGATGCACTTGACCCATATCCAGTTTCATAGTTATGGCGAAGAAGGTGATTTTAAATTTTCTTCCGGTGGCGCGCAGATTGCCGAAGCAATTAACAAAAACAAGAATATCACAGCCGATGTCGGCCAGATTTTGTTCGGGCAGACGGTGACAGCCTCTGGCGATACCATGCGTCAGCATGCTAATCACGCGTTTGCCAGCCCCAACAAATGGGTGTGTATGGATATTGAATGTGATGCCGGGTGCGGTGTCGTGCCATTCAAATACCGCGACCAGAACTTTGTTAACGCATTACAGTGGGCCATCGGACTGGAAATCTTCCTGCTGGTCGATGACCCGTGGCGCGTGTTCCTGACTACCGATCATCCCAACGGGGCGCCGTTTACCAGTTATCCACATTTGATTCGCCTGTTGATGGATAAATCGTTCCGTAATGACATGCTGGCGACGATACACCCGGAAGCGCAAAAAATGACGACTTTGGCCTCCATTGATCGCGAATATTCATTGCAGGAAATCGCCATCATGACGCGTGCAGGCGCGGCTAAATTGATTGGACTGGAGGGGCGCGGTGGACTGACGGCAGGCAATTTTGCCGACATCACCGTGTACACAGAAAATAATGATCGTGAAAAAATGTTCGAAAAACCGGATTACGTCTTCAAGGACGGCGAACTGGTGGTACAGGATGGCCAGGTGGTGCATGTGACCTGGGGTACCACGCATATTGTCAAGCCAGATTACGATGCCGCTATTGAAAAAGACCTTACCAGCTATTTTGATAAATATCTGACGATGAAACTGGGTAACTTCAAGATCAGTGATGACGAATTCACTGAAGATGGCCGTGCCAGTCTGACTGTGCATGCAACACAGGGAGGCCGCTTATGATTATCAACGGTGTCAGTATCGACGATACCTTTGCCGAAGCGTTTCCGATGAAAGGCACGCGCGCCATTATCACGGCGCAAAACGAAAAATGGGCGATGATTTCAGCACAAGCCATGACCGGTTTTGCCACCTCGGTGATTGCCTGCGGTTGTGAAGCAGGTATCGAGCGTGTACTTGATCCGTCCGAGACGCCGGATGGACGACCGGGCGTGTCGATTATGATTTTTGCGATGGGCGGCAAGGGACTAGCCAAGCAACTGGAAACCCGTGCCGGACAGTGTGTGCTGACTTCACCGACCTCGGCCTTGTTTGCCGGAATTGATGAAGGTAAACAAATTCCACTAGGTAAAAATTTGCGCTATTTCGGTGATGGTTTTCAAATCGCCAAAAAAATCAACGGCAAGCGTTATTGGCGGGTGCCGGTGATGGATGGCGAGTTTCTGACAGAAGCCACCACAGCCCAGGTTGAGTCAGTCGGTGGCGGTAACTTCCTGGTATTGGCAGAATCACAACCGCAAGCGTTGGCAGCCTGTGAAGCCGCGATTGAAGAAATGCGTAAAATTCCGAATGTCATCATGCCGTTCCCGGGGGGGGTGGTACGTTCCGGTTCTAAAGTTGGCTCTAAATATCCGGCTTTGGGAGCGTCAACCAATGATGCGTTCTGTCCGACCTTGAAAGGCGTGACCAAAACGGATTTGTCGCCAGAAATTGAATCAGTCATGGAAATTGTCATCGACGGCTTGAGTAAAGAAGATATTGATAAGGCTATGCGTGTCGGCATACAAGCGGTATGTGATCTGGGTGCAGAAAACGGTATCAAGCGCATCAGCGCCGGAAACTACGGCGGCAAGCTGGGGCCATTTCATTTTCATTTGCGGGAGATCATGGCATGAGTGCATTGACCTTTAATTTAAAAAAACGCACCGATCAACGGGTGGATATGTCGCCGCTGGTTTGCCAAAAACTGGAAGGAATGGCGCCAGCTGATATCGGAAGTATTGAACTGCAATGTGGCAAGCTGAAATTGCGTGCCGATGAATTGTTTTCTATTAGTGGCAAAGATACAAGCCATATCATCATTGCTGGCAGTTTTAGCAAACTGGATTTTATCGGCAAAGAACTGCAAGAGGGCAGCATCACGGTAGAAGGTGATGTCGGTGCCTATCTGGGGCAATCGATGAAATCAGGGCGAATTCATGTGAGCGGCAATGCTGGATTATACGCCGGCTGCGAAATGAAAAACGGTCTGTTGCAAGTTGATGGCGATGCAGGCGACTTTGTCGGCGCAGCTCTTCCCGGCAACAAACAAGGCATGAAAGGTGGCACGATTCTGGTCAAGGGTAATGCGACAGACCGCGTGGGTGACCACATGCGCCGCGGAGCGATTCTGATCGAAGGTAATGTCGGTGATTATTGTGGTTCGCGAATGGTGGCCGGAACCATCGCGGTGATGGGGCAAAGTGGCCGTTATCTGGGCTATGCCATGCGCCGGGGAACCTTGTTGATGTGGAATAAACCCGCATTACCCGCAACGTTCAGCGACTGTGGGTCACATACCCTGGCATTTTTGCCGATGTTGTTTAAATCGTTTGCAGAATTGAATAGTAAATTTGCCGATGCCGATGTTGCGTTTAATCGAGTTCAGCGCTTTGGGGGCGATCTGGCAGAAACCGGGAAAGGGGAAGTGTTGGTCAGGCTTTAAAAAAAGGTACTTCCCTGTACCGAAAATGATTAACTACTCTTAAACCGTGAGGTTTATGAATTTTGCGGTAGAGGGATTACCGCATCACAACCGCCTTGGCGATTGTGTTTGCACCTCATCTCCTGATGAGGTGCTAATGCTGAGACACAGCATTATTCTGGATAGTGTCGTCAAATGATGACGCTATCTTTAATCAGGCCGCTTTTTTGCGTAGACCCATCAAGCCTATCAAAGATGAACCAAATAACCATGCAGCGGCAGGAACCGGTACAGCGGAAACGCTTTTTTCGATGGATACAGTAATGTACTCAGAGTTATCACTGTAGCTTGAATCCCAGTAGAATAATTTCAATAAACCATTCGTTGGAGCCAGAACATCAAACGCTGTACCTAACAAAAAGTAGCTGCTGCCGATGTTACCAACCAATGCGCCAAAAGGAGCAGAGAAGCCGTGCATGGTAAATTGACCGAAATCTTTGCCGATATGTGTGCCAGTAGATTGAGCAGAGTCATCTGACCCTGTTGCATATAAATCATTAACCAAGCCATCAGCATTAGACCAACGAGGTAATGCTCCTGCATTCCATAAATCATCGGTATCAACAAACCCCGAGATTGAATCACCTGCATCAAATATCATGCCTGTGTCATAGCCATTGCCCAGAGCGCTGCTGTGTTCAAAGGCTTTTACATTAAACGCCATTAGTACGGGGACATTAACAGGAGGCACTAACAAATTTGGGGGCAGCGCTGCTGATGCCTGAGTAAGCGTCAGAGCGGATACACTCGTCAGGATTAATTGCAGTATAGATTTTTTTGATAACATAGTTTTTCCTCAACTGATATTAACACTTAAGCCAATGATTTTTTACGTATACCAATAATACCGGTCATACCAATCATCAGTAACATAAGGCTGCCTGGTTCCGGTACATCGGCAGGCGGATCAACCAGGATTGAGTCATTGGCGCAGTTCTGTGTCCAGTGGATATTGAAGCTTTCCCCGTTCCAACCAGCAAGGCGTAGGAGATCCAGGCTCACGCTGAATTCATAGAAATAGTGAACATCATTCGTCCATTCCCCATACCCTGTTTGGGCATCGCTGATAACTAATAATGCTGTGCCCAATAGGTCTCCGCTAAGGATGGAAGTGGGGTGTTCAGATTTCACATAACCCGGCACCGTATTATCAGCCCACAACCCTTCGTCCCATGCAACATTGTGATATACCCCGGCTTCGACACCAAAGGTATCCCAGCCTGGTTTGACGTTTATGCCCATTTCATACTGACCATTGATGCCGAAGTCAAAAGCAAAATCCCCTGCCCCATAGCTGTTAGCTGATGGGTTTTGTGCGGTTTCCGGGTTGTGGCCAGTAGCTAGGCCGACATAAACATTTTGATCATCCTTATAGGCATACAGTGCTTCTGCATCATAGGCTTGACCACCGTAACCCGGACTTAAGAAGCTGGAATGTTGATCTTCAATGGTATGGAAAATACCGGCGTTAGGTGTCCAGTCATTGGCATTACCATTTTGACTCACGCCCCAATCACTTAAATCACCATCAATGGTAAAAGCTGCATTTGCAGTACCTGAGAGTGCGAAAAGAATCGAGCTGGTCATTAAAATGTTTTTTAGTTTCACAGTTGGATCTCCAATAATTTGTGATCTATCAATCAATTTTGATGCCAAAACTGTGAACCCTTTAAATACTGCAATCTTTGGCTAGACTAGAACGTATCGACTGACATCACTGTCAGTTGATACGTCAGCTGTCATGGCATGTCTGACGTTATTCACAGTAAAGGACGAGTTACACATACAAATGCCCAAAAATTCTATTTCATTGCAGACATTGCTGGAAACTCATGAGTCACCTTTTATGGTGATAGATAGCGCGCTTACAATCGTTGGTGTAAATAAGGCGTGGGAACACAGCTTTTCTGTAAATCGTGAAGAATATATAGGGCGTACTTGTTGCAGTAATGCGCCAAACTGTCGTCATCAGGAACTGTTTAATAAGCTGGAACCTTATGAAGCAAGCATAATAAACGAACAAAATCACCAGTTAAATGTTCGGGGCGTGCCCTTGCTTGATAATGATGGGCAGGTTTTTCTGGGTGAGATGGTTAAGAAAATTTCTCATGAGAAAACTCATTCGGTGGAACCTAAAATGGTAGGGTCCTGTACTTCATTTATGAGTTATCAACGAAAATTAATGCAGGCTGCGCAATCTCAAGTGCCTGTTTTTCTTACCGGCGAAACCGGTACGGGTAAAGAATTGGCGGCCGATTTTATCCACAGTCATTCGGAAAGAGCTGAGTATGAATTAGTCATTGTTGATTGTACGGTATTAAGTGAAGAATTGTTTGAAAGTGAGTTATTTGGTCATGAAAAAGGCTCGTTTACCGGCGCAGGAAATGCAAAAAAAGGGCTGTTTGAAATAGCAGATAAAGGTACATTATTTTTAGATGAAATAGGTGAGTTGCCTTTATCTCAACAACCCAAACTATTGAGGGCTTTGGAAACCGGACAGTTTAGGCGTGTAGGGGGGACCAAAGCCCTGCATTCCAATGTCAGGCTGGTGTGTGCGACTCACCGCAATTTGGCACGGATGGTGAAAGACGGTTTGTTTAGAGAAGATTTATTTTATCGGTTATCAGTCTTTCCGGTACAAGTGCCTGCGCTGCGGGAACGAATGAATGATATTCCTGAGATTACAGATTACTTGCTCCATTTAATGGGGCAGCGAGAAGGAAAGAACTATTCAATAGAAAAAAGTGCCTTGATCAAACTTTTAAGGCATCAATGGCCAGGCAATATTCGAGAGTTAAAAAACTGTCTGCAATTGGCTACCAGTTTGTCAGTGGATGCTCATATCAGTGAAGCGGATATCAACTATATGCAGCAAGCAGAAAGCAATATTGTGTATCACCCAACACATATGTCAAATAGTGACCTTTTTCAGGACAGAAAAAATAATCCGTTGGAACAAATGGAAAGCAATGTCATTCAAGACTTGATAGAAAAATATCAGGGAAACAGAAAATTGATTGCCGCTGAGATGGATATTAGTGAACGTACCTTATACAGAAAATTAAAACGCTTTAATTTGAATTAAGCTAACAAGATGATGACACCTGAACTGGTCAACTGGACCTTGCACAGTATTGAAGAGAATAATCATACATTTATACCGCCGATGGATTTGCAGGCAGATGTTCAAAATATTCAGGCATTGCCCCCATTGCCCGGCATAGCCGCTAAGATCATGCAGTTGGCTGGAGATCCATATGCTGATGCTGCCAAACTGGCTAAAATCGTTGAGATGGATCCATTACTCACGACTCAGGTGATTCGCTGGGCCAGTTCTTCACTGTATGGATTTCGAGGTAAAATCACCAGTGTCAAGGATGCAATTAGCAGTGTCCTTGGTTATACCTTTGTTTTTAACCTGGTGTTAGGGCTAACCGCATTGAAGCCATTGCAATCGCCTGTTGAAGGTGTGATTGGCATGCGTGTGTTCTGGGAACATGCATTGGCAAGTACCCGATTGATGATGGCGTTAAATCAAAGATTGGGTGACCATCGATTTGACGAGCAAACCGTGTTTTTGGTGGCACTGATGCATAATATCGGTTTCCCTCTGCTAGGTGATCAATTTCGCAGTCAATTTCATTATCTGACTAGCCTGGTTGAAGCCAACCCGGGGCTGAACCGGGTGAAACTCGAAAAATTTTCGCTGGGAGCAAGTCATTGCGAATTGGGCAGCTGGTTATTAAATACCTGGGAAATGCCTAAAGAAATCGTGGATGTGATTTATCATCACCATAATCCGCATTATCGCGGGGACAACCATCGCCTGAGTTTGCTGACGTTTACGAGTGATTTTTTACTTGCTCAGATTAATATTGGTGACGGGTCAACCCAACATGAGATAGATGACATTCTGTCTTTACTTAATCTGAGTATTGAAGACTGCAATGAATTAATGAACGGAATAGAGCAGGAAATGGAATCAATCAGCTCATTAGTAGAAATTTGTTTAGCCCATTAAAGACGGGGTTACGCAAAGAAAAAAAAGCGGCGCAAGCGCCGCTTTTAAAAACCTGATGAATGGTTTTGTTGTCGTACTGCTGACCACCTTATAAGGATTGTGTGTGACAGAAGCTTCTGTTGTGGTTAAAGCAACGCTTGTGCCAATAGGTTAAATGCATTGAGTAATGCCGAATCTGAAGGGTAAGCCAGCTGTTTAAATGACAGCTTTGGCAGTTAGCTATGCCATTGTTGTCAGTCGACCTGACGTCATTGACGCGTTCTAAGTATTTTAAAGTTGAAAACCTTCTATATTTAGACGTATGGATCAAGCAATATTTCAACAAGAACGAAAACTGGAAATTGAAGAAGTCGCGCAATGGCTGCTTCATGATGACATCATCTGTCCTCAGGAGATGCATGATTTAATGGAGTTTGCCTCCCAATGGGAGTTTAGGGATAAGCCGCTAGTTGATATTTTTCTCTCTTATCATGATCAGCACCCTCTGTTAAATCAACGTAAGTTTGATGAAGACCAGTTTAACCAGTGGTTATGTACGCAAATAGACCTTCCTTACTTTTATATAGACCCTCTCAAAATTGATGTTGTTTCGGTAACAGCGGTATGCAGTAAACCCTACGCCTTACGATTTGGAATTTTACCGGTTAAAGTGGATGAGCAGACTATTACAGTGGCCACCAGTCAGCCATTCATGCATGAATGGGAAAGGGATCTTCATCATTTATTTAAAAAGACCATTCAGTGTGTTTATGCCAATCCAAATGATATCTTGCGCTATACGGAAGAGCTGTATGCATTTTCCAAGTCTGTAAAAGGCGCGTCTGATCGCATTGTTCCAACATCAAATCAGATCAATAACCTGGAACAGCTGGTAGAACTGGGCGAACAAAACGATCTGGAAGCCAACAACCAGCATATTGTGAATCTGGTTAACTGGTTGTTTCAATATGCATTTGATCAGCGAGCCAGTGATATTCACCTCGAGCCAAGGCGGGATACCAGTTGTGTACGGTTCCGGATTGATGGGGTTATGCACCAGGTCTATGAATTACCCGGTACGGTGATGGATGCAGTGTTAAGCAGAATCAAGACGCTAGGTAGAATGAATATCGCAGAAAAACGTCGCCCTCAGGATGGACGACTGAAAACCCTGAATGGCGAAAATGAAGTTGAATTACGATTATCTACCATGCCTACAGCCTTTGGTGAAAAACTGGTGATGCGAATATTTGATCCGGAAATTTTACTGCGAAACTTTTCTCAACTGGGATTCAGCAAAAATGAACAGACACATTGGCAAGAAATCACAGCGCACAAGCATGGCATTATTCTGGTCACAGGTCCAACCGGTTCAGGCAAAACAACAACGCTGTATTCCACGCTGAAACAATTATCCACGTCCGAAGTTAATTTGTGTACGGTAGAAGACCCCATAGAGCTGATCGAAACCTCATTTAATCAGATGCAAGTCCAGCATAATATCGGGCTGGATTTTGCTGCAGGCATCCGAACTTTACTCAGGCAAGATCCAGATATCATCATGGTGGGAGAAATTCGTGATCTGGAAACAGCAGAAATGGCGATCCAGGCGTCTTTGACCGGTCATCTTGTGTTGTCAACATTACATACCAATAATGCGGCCTCGGCAGTGACCCGACTGATGGAAATCGGGGTAAAACCCTATTTGATCAAATCAACATTATTAGGCGTGATGGCGCAACGCCTGATTCGTACATTGTGTCCTCAATGTAAAACAAACGGAGAGGTGAGTGATGAGGAGTGGAATGCATTGAGTCATCCCTACAAAATTAGAAAGCCGGTAAAAATATATGAAGCTGTGGGATGTAATGACTGTCGCCAAACCGGTTATTCCGGGCGCGTGGGTATCTATGAGGTTTTTAAAAACAGTGCGGCGATTCAACAACTCCTGATTGAAGATTGTGAAATAACAGCGTTACAAAAACAGGCGATCAAAGAGGGCATGCGTTCTTTACGAATCAGCGGGATAGAGAAAATCGTAAATGGAATAACATCAATTGAAGAGGTCTTGCGGGTAGTGCCGGTAAGTACGGTTCAATAACTGATAAACGGTTTACCCAGGCTATCATTTATATTATTGTCAGACATTCTTTCCAAGACCAGCTAAAGGAGTCTGTGATGAGTAAACAAATGATGATGACCAGCGGTATTGTCTTTCTGGTGTGGGCCGTGTTGGATTTTATTGTTCACGGCATGTTACTGGCTGATACCTACAAGGAAACCGCCCATTTGTGGCGACCGGAAGAAGAAATGAATATGCCGTTGATGTGGGGGGTAACGTTAATATTCAGTGGCTGTTTCGTGTATATTTACGAGCAACTCATCAATCCAAAATCACAGCAGGCAGGCATTAAATATGGCCTGATTTTAGGTGTGGCTACCGGGATATCCATGGGGATCGGCTCATATTGTTACATGCCTATCCCGTTCTCCCTGGCGTTTAGTTGGTTAGTGGGGAGTGTAATAGAGCTGAGTGTAGCAGGCTATATCGTGGGGATGATGGTTAAGGATGAAGACGTCACGGCTTAATTAAGTAGTTATAAACCGTACTGCATTTTCTGTAAATGCGGTACGGTGTCGGCCAGTGACGGAAAGAAAGAGGCGCGTCCACCGGGCTGGAGAAAGCATAAAAATGGACGTAATGATGTATAGGTTTAACTTGAATACAGTAATAATGAATTTAAAGTTAACCCGCCCCCAATAATTGCTGGATCAGTCTTGCCTGCGGATGATTGTGCTGTACATGCCAATGGATGTTTTTGCTGAATACAAGGCGGTGAATTCCAATTTACTTGTGAATGCCTTCCCTGGCAAGGGTTATAAGCTCACTATTTAATACATATCGTGCCAGACACGTTAAATTCGTTTACTCCACCGGCAGTGGGGTTTACACAGCCTTCAGAAATAACTCCGCCATCTTCAGGAACATAAGCGCGTTTAAAAAAACGGCTGCCCCAGGCAAAGGTGGAAATTTTTTCGATGATATGAAGACGGCCATCTGGACAAAAGCCAATTGCTTGGGCGACATCGTTTTCTGTTTCCACACGACTTCCATCGGCAAAAAACAGGCTGTGATCAAGAATGGATTGACCTGTGTTCGGATCAAAGGATTTCAATCGCCCTATTATTCCGCCTTGTTCATCAAAAAGTTCGCGACCTTTGTGGTCGGTGAGAAGCAGTTCGGTGGTGCCTACTTGTATGGTTTCATTGATTGTCGTTGTTTGGATGGTTCCAGTGACATGCGCCTTGTTACATGTTTTAGATGATTCTGCCTGAGCCGGTAGGCTGGTGAAACAAAAAAAAATGGTAATGGCTGGAACTAAAGATTTGATCATAAAAACTCCTGGGGTTAGAAAGGCAATTAAAATGCTAATGATGCATTCATTATAGTACTCCCCAATGTCCAGACCAATTTACCTAACATTTAATATAGAAATGTGTCCCATATTAAAAAATGATTATTGCGCCGCAGGCGGTTTAATATTTCTATGAGGTGGAGATTCAGTTCTGACGGTGTTTGTTTGTTAATGGTTTTGAGAAACGTCAAAAATTAGCTATGCCGATGCTGACTCCAGTGGCGATATTGAGTGCGGCAAATAATTGTGCATGTACCATGGCGTTTATCGTCATGCGTCATCGTCCCCTCTGGCACTTCCTGGCGCATTTGTCACCCGGCCATCTTTCTGAGTATGCGGACAATGCAAAAGCGGTGACAAATTTACAACACTTGGAGAAAAGGGGAAACTAAATAGCGTGTAAGTGCTTGAAAAAATGGGGTGAACGATGGGGCTCGAACCCACGACAACCGGAATCACAATCCGGGGCTCTACCAACTGAGCTACGCTCACCATAATATGAAGTGCAAGAATGGCACGCTTGGCAGGATTCGAACCTGCGACCCACGGCTTAGAAGGCCGTTGCTCTATCCAGCTGAGCTACAAGCGCAAATCGTGGTCGGGGTAGAGGGATTCGAACCCCCGACATCCTGCTCCCAAAGCAGGCGCGCTACCAAACTGCGCTATACCCCGATTTGAACCTTGTAAGGAGAACCTCGAACAGGTATCCTGCAAAGATCGACAATAATACTTTTCGATTACTGTAACGTCAAGTTATTTATCAGCCCTATTGGCTAAAATGTTATTGCAGTTTGGCTTTGACAATTTGATAGATTTCTTCGGTTTTGATGTCTGCACTTGCCAGTAAGGATTCCAGTTCGGCAATCCTGGCATCGGCAAAATCCTTGTCTTTAATGCTGCCGGCGTTAATGTAGACATTCAATGCCGCACTTTTTAATGCAGCGTATCCTGCCATGACAGCAACGCCAGCATCACTGATGACGCCAAGATTACCCTTGTTCGCGGCGATCTGGCTGAGTTCAATGGCTTCCCGACAGGCTTTTGCGCAGGCCAGAGGAACTTCAGTCGCTTCTTTTAAAACTGTCTGGATTTGCGCACTGCGCTCGGCTTTTTGTTGCTCGGTTTCTTTGGGTAGACTGTAGCAGGCCATCAATTTATCAAAGACATCGACATCGGCTTTAATCATACCGGTTAATTGTTCGCGCAGGGCTTCTGATGTTTCCAGTAATGCTTTCATGTCAGCTTCAACTTCGGCGTATTTTGGTTTGCCGATGGTCAGGTTGCAGACCATGCTGGTGAGCGCTGCTGATTGTGCGCCCATCACGGCTGCCGCACTGCCGCCGCCTGGGGTCGCGGCTTTGCTGGCCAGTTCCTGCAGGAAGGTATCTATGGATTTGTCTTTAATTTCGCTCATAGTTAATAATAAATAAAAATGTTGTTCAGCCGCTCTCGTCAACATGAGAGCGGTGAGGAAGGAATTAGCTTGCGCGCCGCCAGGTGGTGATACCGCCGGGCGCATCTTCAAGTACAATGCCCTGGTCTTTTAACTGATCACGGATCTGGTCAGCCAAAGCCCAGTTTTTTTCTTTCTTGGCATCGATGCGTTGCTGGATCAGTGTGTTGACGTCTTCTTCAGTAAGGCCATCTGCATCGTTTCCACCTTTTAGAAAGGTATCCGGGTCATCCTGCAAAATACCCAGGTGCAGGCTAAGAAATTTCAGCGTGTAAGCCAGGGTTTGCTGACGCTCTCCCGCATCTGTTTTATTCAGTTCGCGGGCAATCTCAAATAATACTGACAGGGCAACGGCTGTGTTGAAATCATCATTCATTGCATTTTCAAATTCGGCAATGAGCTTTTTATCGGCCTGTTCGGTGGAGATTTCAATGCCACGCAACGCGGTATACAAACGGGTCAATGCGGTTTGCGCTTCATCCAGCTGTTCGTCAGAATAATTTAACGGGCTGCGGTAATGGCTGGAGAGAATGAAAAAGCGAATGATTTCCGGTCGATATTGCTTAAGCACTTCGCGAACAGTGAAAAAATTACCCAGCGATTTGGACATTTTTTCTTCATTCACGCGTACAAAGCCATTGTGCATCCACAGGTTGACGAATTTATCGCCAGTGGCCCCTTCCGATTGCGCGATCTCGTTTTCATGGTGCGGAAACTGTAAATCCATGCCCCCGCCATGAATATCAAAATGAGTCCCCAGGCAGCACGTGGACATGGCCGAACACTCTATATGCCAGCCCGGTCTCCCCTGTCCCCACGGAGATTCCCAGGCAGGCTCTCCGGCTTTGGCCATTTTCCATAGCACAAAGTCCAGCGGATTCCGCTTGGCGTTATCGACTTCCACGCGCTCACCGGCCTGCAATTCATCCAGGTTTTTACCGGACAACTGGCCATACTTGGCAAATTTATTGACCGAATAAAACACATCGCCATTACCGCCGACATAGGCCAGGCCGTTGTCGATCAACTGTTGAATCATGGCCAGAATATCGTCCATGGATTGCGTTGCCCTGGGCTCAATGTCTGGTGGCAGTACCGCAAGCGCGCGCTCGTCCTCATGCATGGCATCAATAAAGCGTTCGGTTAACGCGCTGAAATCTTCACCGTTTTCATTGGCGCGTTTAATGATCTTGTCGTCAATATCGGTAATATTGCGCACATAAGTCAGGTCATAACCCAGATAACGGAAGTAGCGGGCGACGGTATCAAAGACCACCATAACGCGCGCGTGACCAATATGGCAGTAGTCATATACAGTCATGCCACACACGTACATGCCCACCTTGCCTTCAATGCGGGGGGTAAAAGCTTCTTTGTTACGACTCAGGGTATTGTAGATTTTTAACATCTCTGGCGATGGGTTGGAAAAACTTATTCAATTTAACAAGTATCGGCCTTCTCTTTCAAGCAAAAAACAAATAGAATCTGCGCCTTACACAGATAACAGGAAGAGGTTATGATTCGAGGTGTTTCTGCGCTAGCGCTGTTATTTTTTTCCACATTATTATTTGCTACGGAAGTCAAAATGTCTGAAAACAAAGTTAAGTTGACCACCAACCTGGGTGACATCACTATTGAACTGGAGACGGA
>SPJK01027791.1_pt1 | contig 41176 bp, 42 predicted proteins | sample 3741771 | NCBI WGS metagenome assembly SPJK01 (sample SAMN10925997, study PRJNA522277) | cold seep metagenome | isolation source: Elba SIP-enriched marine methane seep metagenome, extraction at timepoint T2 | place: Italy: coast of Elba, Mediterranean Sea
AAATGCCGTGCGCTCACCGGACAGCATTTGTATTCGGCTCCGCATAGAATAACACTCTCGCGACGATTTTCAACCAGGTCACTCCCAATGCAACGCCCTTGGGAGGTTCACGATATGCACCACCGAAATCTGACCGCCCCAACACCGGTTTTCAAAAGCCACCCCAATACCACATAAAAATATTGAAACCCCCTTCTTTACCATTAAAAGATTTGCTACACTAACAATATCTAATTCAAAGAGTCTCGGCATGTCCATTTGATCGTCATGCTGTTCGCGTAAAAATAGTGACCGTGGAGGGTATGATTTTACATTTATAGCGGAGGGTGGCAGATGTCCTATTCAATTCAACTTGAGAATGACTGCACAACCCTATTTTTTCAGGGCTCCCTTACCTTCTCCGAGTATAATCGCGCGATGGCTGACGTGTGGAATAACACCGCCTACCGCGGTGAAGTTCGCCAAATCCGAACCTTTGAACAGGTTGAAAGAACCGAACTTGATCGCATGGATGCGCATGTCTTCGCAGAAATGGACCGGATTGCCTATCGTGATGCAGAGGGTCTATCCATCGCCTTCGTGCGTAGCCCGCATTCGAGGCGCGCAAGCTCGATCCTCACAGAGGCCCTCTGCGCACGCGGCGTCCGGGCAATGATGTTCTCGACCCTAAGCAGTGCCCGCAGTTGGTTCAATATGCCTCCGGATACAAATGGCTGCCGTTTTTACCGCCATCCATCCGCCGAACCGAGCATTGCGTGAAGGCTAAGCCGCAACAACAGAAAGCTCTCGCGGTTTGCTCCGCAAACAGCTGCCGCTTGGTGCCAATTCAGAAAATCTCGCGCTTTCTTTCGAAAGTGCTTTATCGCCGACAACAATAAAACCGCAACAACGGAAAGCTCTCGCCGTTTGCTCCGCAAACAGCTGCCGCTTAGTGCCAATTCAGAAAATCTCGCGCTTTCTTTCGAAAGCGCTTTGGTGCGGGCGGCCGGACTCGAACCGGCACAGACATAAGTCCGAGGGATTTTAAGTCCCTTGCGTCTACCAATTTCGCCACGCCCGCTTTTGATGCCGGGAGATTATAGAGGCGGGAGTCCGGGGACAAGAATTTCTGCGTGGTTCCACCGCTAATTCTTCAAAATTGGGGGAACGCCTAGCCATTGGAAACGGTGCCGGTGTAATCGAGGCCGTAATGCACCCCGAGGCCGAGTGCCACGATCACGACGACGCTCCAGAAGAGCTTCCATCGCCAACCGCCTGATTTGCGTCTGGAATTTCCAAAACGTGACCGCCCCGGTGCCACACACAGGCGCCCCGGCAGGATCAAGGGAACGGTCCCACCAAGAGTATCCCCCCGGCATAGTTTGATTTTTCGGCGCATTGCGCCAGCCCTCCTCTATTCGCTGGGGAATCATTGCCGGCTGGCAAGGCGTCAGTTGGGTCTGATTAAGGCGAAATCGTGACAGGGCGCTTTTACTAGGCGACACTATGTCCCCATGGAACGCGGACCATTTTTTTACGGCCTTCTGGCAGCGGGTGCAGTCCTGCTCTGGCTGATTTTTCGGGCACGCCAACCGTCTCGGCGCGGGTGGATCCCCATGCTGGCGGTTGCCGGCGCCTGCGCGATCGGTTTCGCCGTCGGCTTTGAAATCTGGCAGGGATAGGCGTTAATCGCTAATGCGCTCCGGCGTAGCACCTAGGTCGCGGATCATCTCCTCCAAGGCCTCAGCCGCGATATCCAGCCGCGCCGGATCGTCGCCGCGCGCCACCAGGGACAGCGAAAACCCCTCCGTCGTCCAATGTGGATAGCTGCCGAAATCGATATCCGGCATCTCTGCTGCCAACGCCCCCAATCGCGCCGCCGCCATGCCTTCTGCGAGATTAGAGCGGATGGTCACCGCGCCCACCGGTCGGCCGGCTTTCAATGTCGGCAAAACACCTTCCAACATCGCCTGCATGATCCGCGGCACGCCCGCCATCACATGGACATTCCGGACGATGAAACCGGGGGCAGCAGAGATCGGATTATCGATCAAGGACGCGCCTTCCGGGATGCGCGCCATGCGGAGCCGCGCCTCGTTCAGTTCCATATCCGTACCCGCATAGTGAACTTCCAGCCGCCTCCGTGCCTCCGGATCAATATCTATCGGCAGATCAAAGGCTTCGGCGACACAATCCGCGGTGATGTCGTCATGGGTCGGACCGATCCCACCAGAGGTGAAAACATAATCATAGGCAGCGGAAAGCCCCCGAACGGTTTCAATGATCACTGCCGGATCGTCGGGAATAACCCGTGCCTCCTTCAGAATGATCCCGACCGCGGCCAATTTCTGCCCAGCGAAGCTTAAATTCTTATCCTGAGTCCGACCGGAGAGAATTTCGTTCCCAATGATCAGAAATGCAGCGGTAACAGTCATTCCCAACGTCCCCCCCCGTCGATCAGAAAAAGCTATTCGCCGCATAGGAGGTTACTCCGTTTCGATGGGGTAGTCGGCCTTGCGCCAGCCCATGAAACCGCCATCCATCTCAGCCACAGTCTCAACGCCCATGTCTTTCAAGGTCTTCGCGGCAAGTGCTGACCGCCAAGCGGATGCGCAAAACAGAACCAGTTTCTTCGCTTCCGCAAATTCCGGCTTGTGATAGGGGCTCTGCGGATCAACCCAGAACTCCAACATCCCACGCGGCGCATGCATCGCCCCCGGAATGCGCCCGTCGCGCTGTAATTCCCGCACATCGCGGATATCGACGAATAAGACATCATCCGAGCCATGAAGCGCCCGCGCCTCTTCAAGGGGAATGGTCTCAATCTCAGACTTGGCGGTGGCGACGAGATCTTTAACTGGGGTGATGGCCATCTATTAGACGCTCCTGCATGAGTGATTCCTTCCGGACAGAAAATGCAGCCCCAAAGCAATATTGCAAGGTGCAGGCGGTTGAATTCTCCAGGCCAAGCACTGTGCGGCTTCCATTAATTATACTCAAGATAGCAAAATATCTATCATCACCCTAATTTCGCACATTTTCTGTCGCCAAAATTATCTGGGCGTCCTATAAGGAAACATCCACAATCAAAACGTTTAATATTACCATGATCGCAAGGATAGTTATCGCCGCCCTTATGGCTCTCTGTGCTGCACCAGCGGCTGCAGGGCAGATGCATATTATCCATTGCCTGGGCGGTTGCCCGTCGGGCACGCCTGACACTAACGACACTGTTATCCGACAGATTTATGCACTCTCCGCAAATCCGGATACGAAGTTCGCAGATTGGGTCGCCTATCACATCACCAGGGAGACGATGGGCACGTCCGCGTCTTTGTCGCGGAGTTGGAAGCCTGATGGCTTCTTGGACAAGGAAGAGCGGCTGGAACCCAAGGACTATAAAGGCATTGGGACAGAGCTCGATTCCGACCGAGGTCACCTGGCCCCGTTGGCCTCTTTCGCCGGCACGGTCTTCTGGCGAGATACAAATATACTCAGCAATATTGCCCCGCAGCGCTCGGACCTGAACAAGGGCAGCTGGCTCGATTTGGAAGACGCCGTGCGGGAACTGACATGGGCGAAGCGCCGTGTCTGGGTAATGGCCGGTCCGCTCTATGAGAAGCCGATGAAACAGTTGGGCCATGTGACGGGCGGCAAAGACCACACCGTCCCCTCCGCCTTCTGGAAGGTCGTCGCGACAGAGGATGGCAAGATCGCGGCCTTTATCTTCGAGCAATCTCTCGCGCGAAGTGCCAGCCACTGCGCTCAGATTTCGTCACTGAACGCGATTGAAACACGCTCAGGCCTGACGCTCTTTCCCAATTCCTCCCCTGGTTGGGTCAAGGAAACACTGAAAGGCGCGCTTGGCTGTTAGGCCTACCTTTCAGGACGGCGGATACCGCTAGAGCCCATCGATTGTGATTGGCGTCTCAATATCAGCCGGTTCGAAGCCGAACACTTGACCGTAGAAGGATAATTCCGCTTCCAAGGCTGCCTGAATGTTACCCGCTTGCCGGAAGCCATGCCCTTCCCCTTCGAAGAGAACCATGGCGGTCGGGATGCCTTTTTCCCGCAGCTTGCCATGCATGGCCTCAGCCTGGTTTGGCGGGACCACCTTGTCCTCCACGCCTTGCAGGAACAGCACCGGACAATCGAGCCCATCCGCATGGTGCAAGGGAGATCGGGCGCGATAGATATCTTTCGACTGAGGATAAGGGCCAATCAACCCATCCAAATAGCGGCTTTCAAACTTATGCGTATCGGCGGCAAGGGCTTCCAGATCACCGATCCCATAGGACGAGCACCCGGCCTTGAAGGTGTCATGGAAGGCAAGCGCAGAGAGAACGGTAAACCCGCCGGCACTACCGCCAGAAATGGCGAGACGGTCCGGGTCCGCCAAACCTTCTCGCGCCGCCCATTCCGCACCGGCGACACAGTCTTCGACATCGACGATGCCCCACTGCCCGTCCAGCGATTTGCGGTAATCCCGGCCATAGCCGGTGCTGCCACCATAATCTACGTCCAGCACCGCAAAGCCACGCGAGGTCCAGAACTGAATCTTGAGACTATAACCGGGGGACGTCTGTCCTGTCGGCCCGCCATGCCCCTTCACGATCAGGGGTGGTCTCTCCCCCTCCAGCCCAGAGAAAGCCGCATTGGCCGGTGGATAATAGAAGCCATGGGAAACGCGCCCTCCCCGACTTTCGAAAGAGACTTTTCGCGCAAGTGAAACATCGTCCTCCCGGGGCCTCAGGTCGGTTGAAAGCTTAACGATTCTTTCTTCCCGTTGGTCCAGATCCAGCATTACAGCCGCCGCCGGCGCACCAGCACGCTGCCCCAGAAACGCGATCTTCCCCCCGTCAGCGACGAGACCATCAAACCGACACCACCCAGTCTCCAAAGGCGTCAACGCCGGCGCTGACAGATCGAACAGACCAAGCTGCCAATCGCCATCTCTCGCGAAGGCTACAATGGCGCGTGTCTCATCCAAGAACGCATAGGTTCGCATCCCGAACTGCCAATGGGGCAGGCCGAACTCCGCCGGTACATTGAAATGCGCTGGTTCTTCGCCGGCCCGATAGAGGTTCCAGTAACCAGACGCGTCAGAAACATAATAGAGCGTCCCGTCCGGGGCATATTCAGGCTGAAAGATCGATTCATCCTTCCCGCCCGCAATCTCCGCGATGGTCAGAACCGTTCCGTCCGGATTGATCAGCGCTTCCCGGCATCGCGTCCCATCCCAAGGCATGTTGGGATGGTCCCATTCGACCCAGGCCAATCGGTCCCCGTTTGGAGACAGCTTGGGCGCGGCATAAAAATCCGCGCCTGCCGCGATGACCTGCCGTGATCCGTCGAAACCAAGGGCGACGAGGCAATTTTCCGGCTCATTATCCTCGACAGTTTTCTCTTCCACACAGATCAACCGCTCCCGCGCCACATCGACGGCAAAATCCGCATAGCGCGCACCGGCCTCTCGATAGACAACGTCGATTGTGCCATTCACCGCGATGTGGCGAACCCCATCATCACCGCCATCGCTGAACCAGACCTGCCCTTCGCACACAGAAAAGGCGCCGCCGCCATATTCATGCGCCCGGCTTCGCACAGTCAAAGGCGCCGGAGTCAGATCAACAGGCGCCCCGTCGCCACACTGGCGCACCAGGACAATACGCCCTTTCTCCCAGGGCCGTTGTTCCAACCAATAAAGATCATCGCCATCCAGCGCGATCCCACCAAGCCCGACGGCCCCCTTGGTGATAAGGTCTGTCGTAATCGGCGATTCCCAACTACCGAATGGGGCAACTTGTCGAGGCACGTCAGTCTTCCTCAGTCACTTGGTAATGGCGGGCAACATTCACCGTCGCCGCAGCCCAGGGACTGTCCTTGGCCCGCGCCTGATGTGCGTCGAAGGCCGCACGATCAACAAATTCCTCATACACATCATACGTATCGGGAGCCCCCTCCCGCTCCGTCACCCGAAACACGATATTGCCGGGCTCCGCCAAGGTCAGACGCACATGCTCCGGCAACGCCGCCGCCACGGACGCACGATCCGCCTCCGGCACAACAATGTGACCGCTCAGGGTTACTTTCTTCGGCATAAGGGCTCTCCCACTCTATATTCAGCGCAGCAGATATGCTGTCCAAACAACCATATTCTTTGTTTCTTAGTTCTCTGGCGAACGCATACAGCAATTCAAAAACGAATTTACGTCTCCCGATACCTGTCAGTTTATAAGGTCAAAGTCGACCAGAGACTCCAAATTCAATTTTCCTACAAAATCTAATTCACTATCAAACATCAACAAGGCCGTCCCACCCGTCAGTCCGAGCTTTCCGTGAATACTGCCATCATCTCTTCGAATATTGAGACGCGATGACTGCAAATTTAACCCAACAATCCTATTCGCCTCGTTCGAATGCGACGCCGTTACGCCGTGAATTGTCCATGTACATTCCCCCTATTCCCCGTACGACAAAGGTTTAGGGGAAGCTTGCTCCCCCTAAGACTCCCCTCAAGAGGTAAAGACTATAAGATTCACGATTTAAAAACGATCCTGGCGACACGGAACCCTTGGTTGCCGCCATGGGCGCCGGTGTTGTTCCTGCCACGGTTGGCGGAGCGGAGGAGCCTAGGTTTGTCGACCCAGGACCCGCCGCGAAGAACACGAATTGAACAATCTCCAACTGCCCAAACTCTGCCGTCTGTTGGTGCGCCCGAGTAACTATCGTTCCAACAATCCTCTACCCATTCCCAAACATTCCCGTGAACGTCATGCAGCCCAAACGCATTCGCTGGATATCTTCCTACGTTCTCCGTACTTCTTCCATCTGCAACTTTTCCGCTATCATACCGGTCACCGAACCAGTACCTAGTTTGCGTTCCGGCGCGTGCCACATACTCCCATTCACTCTCACTCAATAAACGGTACTGCTCGCCAGTCTTACGGCTCAGCGCTTCTACATACCTCTTCGCATCCCTCCAACTGACCTTCTCTACAGGCCTATCATCACCCTTAAAACGACTGGGGTTGCTCCCCATCAAGAAGCGCCATTCACGCTGCATTACCTCATAAACGCCAACCGCCAAATCCTTCGGGAACGTTACGCGATGGACCGGCCACTGGTTCAAATGGCCCACGTACGACCCCATATCAAAACTGCCGCCAGGAACGACAATCATCTCCGGACAATCAGCACAGTCACGAAACTTTACCCCAGGCGCGTACTCAAGCTGATCGTAAGTGCCTACCGCCACTTGCGTATTCGAGGATGACCCAGTTGCTGTTTCTGTAATAGCCGGTTGCGCCGGACTTGGAGCCGGGGCCGGATCAAAAGACGTCAACAAATCCCCATGAATAAAACCAGACTTACCGCCGGAAAGGGCAACTCGGTACCAATCAGACCCAAGTACCTTGCCCGTAACACGCACACGCTCTCCACCACGGGCACGGCCAACGCGCTTCTCCGACGTGCTCGGCCCAGCCCGCACATTCACATTGCCTGATGCCTTAATACGACGTTCCTCCGACAGTTCCGCAATCTCCGGTCCATCCACCGGGTCAATCGCCGCCACCTGTGTCTGCTGTAGCTCGCTTAGGCGAATACGCGCCAAGCCCGCAAACTTGCCATTCGGATAAGCTGTCAAATAGGCCTCAAATGACGCCGGGTTCGTGCTACCCTGAACCGACTGCCAGAATAGCGCATCTGCATTTACCGTCTGACCGGAACTCTCCCCGGACCCACCGGAACCACGACCCGCAAAATAAAAGTCGCCCGTCAAAGACGACGAATCCCACGGGGTCTGTAACTTCGCGGTCTTCTCCAACACCTCCAAGCGCGTTCGCTTAAAGGCTTGTTCCACCGTCAGGCCCGGCTTCTGAATTGCCTTTACCAATGCCTTCGTAAAAGGGCTGTTTCGCCCGCTCCCATCCAATGCCTTTTCATCCGGTGCCGTCGCATAACCGATATAGCTTCCCGCCGGCGCGACCATCTTTGCGAGACCGCGTGTCGACGTTGTTCCACGATAACTTTTAGTCTTGAAGGGGTTATCCCGGCAGGAATCCAGGAAAACCATGTTAATGGCATTCCCCGCATTCTCCATCTGTCCCAATACCCAATTGGCGCTGACGGCGAATAGTTCCAGTTCGGACTCGTCCCGGACATCCAGGTTCAAAGGAAGCAGATAATTGACGCCGTTCGACTGAACTCCATGGCCTGCATAATAGAACAACCCGACCGCATCCTTGCCCGATGATCGAAGTTCACGCCCAAACTGAACAATAGCGAATTCCATACCCGCTTTGTCCTGATCAATCGCGCTGATCACGTCGAAGTTAAGCTTCTTCAACGTGGACACCATGAGGGTTGCGTCATTCGAAGGATTGGGAAGCGCTTGGATATTCGTGTAACCGCCATTCCCGATCACCAACGCCACACGCTTTTCCGCAAAAGCAGACGATGGCGTTGCAAAGTTGAACAACACCATAACCAACAAAATGCATAGGCTTCGGACCATCTTTGCATTCTCCCCTCAGGCCATCCTCAATGGTGCCAAAACACCGCAATCCCCGCAAGGGTCGGACATATACTTGGATGCCAGTTATGATGTGTGGGGCAACACTATGTGCCCAGTTTTAACCTGTCGGGTCGCCCCAAATGCAAAAACGGCCTCCGCTGACTATGCGTAGGCCGTTTGATAAAGCGGGATAAATTTGGTTGCGGGGGTAGGATTCGAACCTACGACCTTCAGGTTATGAGGTAGATGGCCGCCTGTTTCATCAAGATCGTTTTTAGCGCAATGTAAAATTATTTTGTTTATTTATATATGGTTACCGTTGATTTGGAGTTCTTCCCTAGCATATGATCATATATCAACATTGACCTCATTCGCTTACCCCTTGCTTACTTTCACGGAGACGCCGATGCAGAAGCTTACAAAATCTATCGTAGATAGGGCGCGGCGTGAGGCCGCGACGATGAACCATGACGTCTTCTATTGGGACGGGTCACTTCCTGGATTTGGCGTTCGCGCAAAACCGTCCGGCACAATAAGCTTCATGATCCAATATCGAAACGAGTTTAACAGATCTCGCCGACATACCATAGGGCGGTATGGAGTCATGACTTTAGAGGAAGCGAGAAAGGAGGCCCGCGATCTGCTAAGTGCTTCCGCAAGAGGTCGAGACCCTAGAGCAGACAGAGTAAAGAAGAAGTCTGATCTAACAATTGAGGATTTGGCGAAGCGATATATGTCCGAACATTGTGAAGGACGCTGCAAACCTTCGACGATAGAGGCTCATCGCTGGTTACTTGGAAAGTTCATTCTTCCCAGGATTGGTCGCCTTAAGATATCTGAGGTTTCAGGCTCGGATATTCATAGGCTGCATCAAAACCTAAAAGAGACGCCCTATAATGCGAACCGTGTGCTGGGGCTCTTGCGGGCAATGTATGGGAAAGCCGACGATTGGGGCCTCATTCAGAAGGGAGAAATCCCTACAGCCCAGGTTAAACGATTTGGCGAGCGAAAGCGACAAAGGTTTCTTTCCCCTGACGAGTTAAACAAATTGGCTCGAACTATTGATGCTGTCGAAGAGGAGCGATCCGTCAGCCGACATGTCGCGGGCGCGTTTAGGCTGCTGATCCTGACTGGCGCCCGCTTGAATGAAGTGCGGCTAGTTAAATGGAACGATATCGACTGGGAGCAAAGATACATTTACGTCCGCGAACACAAAACAGACGACAAAGGTCCCAAAACCATACCTTTGAATGCGGCAGCTATTGAAGTGTTGAAGGCCATTCCGCGTGAAATCAACAACCCATACATCATTGCAGGTAAGAAACCGGGAGAGCCTGTCGTAAACCTTCAAAAACCTTGGCGTCGAATTCGCGAACGCGCTGACATTCCAGATGTACGTATCCACGACCTCAGACATTCGTTCGCTAGTTTTGGGGTTACTGCTGGAGCATCATTGCCTGTCATAGGCGGCCTACTTGGGCATAGATCTATGGCGGCAACAGCAACCTACGCCCACCTCGCGACCGATCCTCTCCGAGAGGCGACAGAAAAAATTGGCGAGATCGTTGGCAAAGTAATTCGGGCAGACAGGTGAACGATTTGGCCAAACAACTTTTCAATGGCGCAATCAGAAACTTCAGCGTTGCGAAGAACTTTTCAGATATTCTTTCGCTATTCTGGCTATCAGCTCAACGCATTGAGCCGTAATTAGACCGCGCCTCGAGAAATGAGTAAGATTCGGTAAGCAAGTTGCAACCAACTCCTACCCTCTCACGACATGAAACTGATCTCTAACTAACGAAGATCCCACCGATCATGCTACAAATATGTTGCTTGCTCGACGACCGTCGATCTTGATGAAACAGGCGGCCATCTACCTCATACCTAAAACTCCAGGACGTCTATCGAAGAGAGGCAACCACAATGAGAAAACACAAGAATACCTTCACGACACCAAGCGAAGCTGAAGAAGAGGTCTTGGTGGAGCGTTGGCGGAGGGAGTGGCAAGAGCCAAGACCCTCCGACGTAACTTTCCTGACAGTCTTCAGATCTATCCAACGAGATTACCCGGACAAGGATATGTATTTCCTTTATCGCTTGCTTATCGAAGATATCTACTTCGGCTTCTTTGATGGACCGGCGGGCGTTCGGAAAGAAGAACAATGGCTGAGCTATCGTTGGAAGGAGCACACTTCCAACTTGTTCCAACAGCTTTACGCCCCTCCTGCAACACGGGGAGAATTAACCCGTGGAGATGACCGGATGGAGTTCTACAGAGGAAATTGGACGGCAAGCGTCTCATTCTTTTTCCCGTACCACAGAGTGAAGAATGCCGCTTTTGAGGGCACGCCTTCGCGGAAGCTTTTGACGCTGCTTCGGAAAACTACATGTGGGAGTGAACGTTACAACGAACGGGCCTTTCTCGAATTCCAGGATCTGAGCATCGAATTCCTTGACGAAACACATATCGAAACCAAGTTGAACCATCTTTGGACGAGCCGAGAATATGCCCTTCAGTGGGTCATAGAACGAATTGGGAGCGCTCCTGAAACTTTTTCGATGCTGATGCCAAGTTATGAGGACGATCCCTACAGTGCCACGTTAATCGAATTGTATCGTGCTGATATGCCAGTACTAGAAAAGCTCGGCACCCCAGGCAATCGAGGTGCGAAGACAGATCCGATCCTTCGCACGCGTGCAGCCAGAACTCTCGCAAAAATAATGTTTGCGCGTCTCAAGGAAGGAAAAGAACTTCCCACAATGACAGAAATGATCAATCTACTCGAATATCATTTTCAACGTGGGATTCTTGCTCCAAACGCCACCAGGAACTTTTTAATAAACAAGACATATCAACTCTTTGAGAAGATCGCAGACGATGATTTTGTTTCAGACTATCCATACAAATGAGTGACTTATATCCACACCAAGTAATATCAACAAACATCAAGTGACATTCTGCGCTCTGTTCGACCATTTGAATGGCAGATAAACGACGGAGCAATATGATGTCCGATGCACAGATCCCATTCCAACTATTGTTGCCGAAGGAAGTTGCCAAAATCCTCGGTGTTTCCGTGTCCACCTTAGCCGCTTGGCGCCATAAACGATCAGATGGCCCAATCTTCATACGGGTTGGTCGACGTGCTATTCGCTACGACCGAACAGCATTATTTGAATGGATCAAGAAACAAGAAAGGGTATCAACGTCAGATCCTCGTGACTTACCCCTTGAGAAACCTATCGGGAACACTAAAAAAGAACGCTGGAACGACGTCCCGTCACGCTGATCGGAAAACAGTAGACTGTGCTTCCTCCGCGTTGAAGGGCGAGAGAGCCTCTTCGCAATTGCCCGCCTCGATAAACCTCAAAAAGGATATCTCCGAAGCTCTGCCCAGATCTCTATCCAATTTCCCCCGATGTACCGACGTCTAGGTGCGACGCACTTGGCAACGGCCCAGGCACCGAAGATATCCCATTCTCATTCCGCCTTGCACGCGACGATGTTCTCGATCGCTCTTCCGGGCCACTCGGAACCCCCTTAGCTTGAGCCGTTGTATGTGAAAGATGCCCCGCTGAAGCCTTTTCTTTCATTAAACACACTCTTTTCTATCCGCTCCGAACATCACCCTTAAAATTCACATTCCGCACCAACAAACAGTGCCGGCGCATCAAAATTATATAATTTTATGCTATCCTGCTAACCCGAGGAACAGAAACGCACAGATCGTCCTTAGTACGAATTTCTCATTGCCTCGCAGTCGGATACTTAGCGCCCAGCATGGTCAGGCGGCTTAGGCTGATGCCTCGCCCCCTGTGACACGCCCAATTTGACGACAGTTTTCGCTGTGACACCGGTCCTGTAGGACTGTGACACGGCTTGGAAACACTTGTGACACGGCCTTCTGGAGCTGTGACACAGTCGAAAAGAGGTGTGACACAACGAAAATCCTGGAATTTCGCTTAAGACGGGTTGGTCGGGATCGGGATTGTCGAAATGTGACGGTCGTTTATTCGCAGAGGGGTGTCCCGCATCCTGAAGGATGCCGGAGACGTCGAAAGCCTATACATTGGCAAACCTCACCGGGGTACCCTGGGGTGACAATTCAAGTTATACCATATTTGTGGACGTCAATGGTCCACAGCCTCTCATAGCGCTTCGTCACGAATCTCTCTATGATCTCGACAAAACAGGAAGGATTTCGAATGCTGAAAGAGACACACTTGAGGATTCTGCCTTCAGATGTGCATGGCACGACACATTCTGGCCCGAGCCTGAATCCGGATTGCTATCCGGTGGACGAGAACGGTCGGCCACAGCCGCATATTTATCGCGGCGGCAGGCATTCACCGAGTTCTTCGCTAGCGCTCCGCGCCGACAAGTTGAAGGCGGACGAGACGGCGCCTTCATCTGGTAGCGGCCAGGAGGGCTAACAGCACAAAGTGTGTGACGAACGACACGATCCCCAAATGGTGCAGCAACCAAACTTCGACCGTTCCTAGAAACGCTTTCCACGCGGCTGCACGTAAGGCTTGGACGTTCGTAATCTCTTAAGTCAGACTACCAAGTTGGCGCGGCATCGTTCAATCTTTTAAAATTCTTCGGAACAGCGGTCTATCATGGTGAGCACTGGTTGGATCAATCTATTCAAGGCAGAGCGTGGAATCTCATATTGCCTAGGATCATGATCATGGGCGCGTGGGTCCACTAATGAACCCCGATCAGGATGTCCTCGAACGAGGCGTAAACGTGGTTCGCCAAGAATTTTTCTGAGACCAACTGAAGCCGGAACGATTGCCAGTACATTATTCAAATGAATCTGCGGATCAGTTAGGCTTTAACCAACAAATTGGCAACAGCATGACACTACGAGGGTGCTTAGCATTAGTACGTGAGCGACGCGACTTTAGGAGTAGCAACATGCCAGCATAAGAACTCAAGAACGCACCGTTACATCTCAGGTCAAGTTGTTATGTTCGTGATTGGATCAACGAATCTTGCTCGGATTAGCTTCTCAAATGTCTACGCTACCATTCTGCTTCGTCAGAAGACTTAGCTTCGCCAATGTGTCAAAAGGTCTAAAATCTATAGTCCTTCTTCAAGAACGAGTCCATGTCAGCACTTTTAACAGTCACTCGCTCTAGTCCTTCAATAGCTTTTTGAGCTTTGTGATACGTTCGATACGGTATCCCTGCTACCCCTGTATATACAGATTTGATCTCCTCCAAAAGCGCGCCAGAATCGGGGGCATTGACAGACGAAGGCTCCAAATTTCCTGCAACGTCGGTCCGCAGTGAAAGTATTTTTTTGTGAATTCGCTGAAGTTCAACTCCAGCCTGACGGTGCTTATTCACGATTTGGTCTAGTTCAAAATCGCCCTGAAATGCCTTCAACGAAATAAGCGCGCAAGAGAATACAGCACCAATCGAAGCACAAATTTGCCATTCTAAACCAGCAAGCCCCGCGAACAGGCTCGCTGTAACAAGTATGTAAAAGACAGATCTCCAAACATTAAACATAGCAAGCCGTGAGAGCAAAGCGTCAGCGCACTCTTCATGTTTATCCTGCAAAACCGCTAAAACACCCTCTAATTGTTTTATTTTTCTCATGTCATCAATGGGAGTCTGATCGGGTTTTGCAGTGTTAGTAGACGGGGCCATAGTTCCCTCTTCGTGCAATTAAGGCCTATCGTGATATCGAACGCTTGGTAGCTCTGGCCTGTCTTTTGTCTTCGGCTCAGTTACCTTGTAACACGGTCAGACGAAGGAACTAAAATAAATAAAGACTGCCAAGACAGTTTGGTGTTTTGCGTCATTATCTTCTCATCAAACTAACCCCTGGACCCAATCAGCGTTCTAATGTTAGTTCACTGCAATTAATCGAACGAGATCGCAGATAGGTATTACCCCAAAATTTGATTCGCATCTCATTGGCCCAACCCAGATACACGGATATGCTCGCTCCTTATGAACTATCATTCGAGAGTTTTGATTGTTTTTCCATCAGTCAGTACGATTTCAACTCCACAATCTCTGAATATGATAAAACTTGTTTTTTCACAGATTTCTGCTCTTTGTCTTCTAGCTTTTTTATGCGTAAGCTTCGAAAGTAATAGTTTTGGCAACGTCGAATCGTAAGCAAATGTTATTGACCTGCCAGACTTCACTTACTCCCCAGAATATGGCTATCTTCCGACCTTTTCAGCTATGGTTAGATTTTAAGGGCGTGACTATAAGGAGGGCAAGGTAGCGGTGGATATTCCTGATAGCAAAAAACACTTCTTGGTCACAGGTGGTGCAGGGTTTGTCGGGTCACACTTAGTCGCTGCTTTGTTGGGAAACACAGCATCGCAGAATATTGTTACCGTCATTGATAACCTTTCCAGCGGTGCATTGGAAAACATTCCGGATGGTGCAAACTTAATCACTGCAGATGTGACTTCTTTGCCGCGACAGGAACTCGGGTACAGGTCGATCAGCGGAATCTTCCATCTTGCTGCCGTCCCATCTGTTCAAGAATCCATTGAGGAACCATTCAAAACCTCCGTCGTAAATGCTGCAGCTACGCAACGGGTCATAGAATGGGCCACTCAGTTCCAATGTCCTGTAGTCTTCACATCATCAGCAGCAGTGTATGGAGACCAGTCTGATGGCGAACTAGATGAAACCTCGCCAATAGCCCCAATAAGCTCTTATGGTTTGGACAAGTATTATTCTGAGCGCTGCCTTGATTTGGCTGTTCGGCAGCTTGGGATCGGCGGCTACGCACTGCGCTTGTTTAATGTTTATGGGCCAAAACAGGTACCAAACTCGCCCTATAGCGGCGTTGTTTCTCGCTTCTCTGGGGCGATCCGATTCGGCAAACCATGTGTTATAAATGGCGATGGGTTGCAAACAAGAGACTTCATTTATGTTGGTGATGTCGTAGACATACTTTGTCGTGCAATGTCTGCGGCACAGGCGGGGCATTTTGGCGTCTTGAACGTCTGCCGTGGTGAGAGTGTTACAATCAATGATCTTGCCCATGAGCTTTTCACTCTGCTTGGACGCGACCCTGTAGTACGGCATATCGCCCCACGACCAAGTGACATCAGGCATTCGCGCGGAAACCCGCAAGCCCTTCAAGACACGCTGGGCATAAAATGCTCGACGCCCTTGTCGTCAGGGTTGCAACAACTCTTGACCTATAAGGGCGCCAAGACTGATTGTCAGGATGCGATCATTCATAATGGCAAAGACTAAGCGTTTGGCGATTGAAACGTGATAAGACTTGCACCCGCTGCTTTGTGGCTAGGTAGTTCAAATGCAAAACTTTGAAAAAATACATAGAGAGCCCGGTTCTTTCAGGGATCCAGCTGGGTATGTGTTTCACCAAGGGAACTCGGTATTTCGTGCGGTCAGTTCGATCGGCACCGAATCATATGCCATATTGAAAGAGCATAGGTTTATTAAAGAACTTGTAGATGGTAACCGATTGGTTGGTTTTACCTGTGACACGCTGCCTTGCGATGACGAATCCGGACCCGATGATGTAATAGGGACGCTGAAACTCAACAGGCTCCCCTTTATCGCCTTTCCTTATGAATGGCCTTTTAGTGCGTTAAAAACGGCGGCTGTCTTCCATCTTGATCTGCAAATCGACGCTCTGGACGCTGGCATTGAGCTCAGCGATGCCTCAGCATTTAATGTACAGTTCAACGGCGTGGCGCCGATCTTCATCGATCACCTTTCCTTCAGGCGATACAATGATGGCAGCTTGTGGACCGGGCATCGTCAGTTTTGCGAACAGTTTCTCAATCCTTTGTTGATGACGGCAAAAATAGGATTGCCATTCAATCGATACTATCGCGGTACGATGAATGGAATTGCAGCCGCCGATATTGCAAAGCTGCTTCCTATGGCGAGCAAACTGAGCCCAAAGGCGCTGATCCACATATACCTGCCGCTCCTTTTTGAACGCCGCGCGCTCAATAAAAAGGTCGGAACAATAAATATGCTTCCCAACGCCACACTCCCGAAATCCAGTTACCGTTCAATGCTGCAATCGTTAAGGCAATGGATAAAGGAGTTGGAGCCGAAAGGTGTCGAGGCCACGCATTGGGGCGATTATGAACACGTAAACAGCTACGGCGAGAAAGATCAGGAAGTAAAGGCGGCGTTCGTTGGAGAATTTGTCGAGAAAACACAGCCCAAGCTGTTGTGGGACATGGGATGTAATACCGGCTTTTACTCAAGTCTTGCGCTTCGACAAGGAGCCAAAAGAGTCATTGGTTTTGATACCGATTTCACGGCCTTGGAACGCGCCTTCAAGCGCGCGAAGCAACAGAGTCTAGCCTTTACACCACTCTTTCAAGACCTTGTAAATCCGTCACCAGACCAAGGTTGGCGGCAGCGGGAAAGACAAGGCCTCAATCATCGCACCACGCCTGATGCAATCCTGGCTTTAGCAATTCTTCATCATCTAGTTGTTGCAAACAACATACCCTTGGATGATGCCGTTAGTTCGATGATTGAATGTGCACCGTGCGGTGTCTTGGAGTTTGTTTCGGGCAACGACCCTATGACCAAGGCATTGATGGTTGGAAGAGAAAAAATGTTCCAGAACTTCACCGTACAAGCGTTCCTCGATGCTGTAGCGCGACGGTCACGAATTGTTTCTCGCCAGTCAATTCAAGAAGGAAATCGGCTCCTTGTTTGGTATGAGCGAGCGCATTGACGCAGGTTTCCGACAAGAAATACGGGGATGCAGGCCGATAACAGTTGACTAAGGATTTGGGTTCGCTTTGAAGTGATAATATTCACTTCTCGAACGAGCAATAAAATGCGTCGATGTGGTTTATTCATTGCTACCATACTGCTTCTCTCGTTGACAGTTAATCCTGTCAAAGCCAAGGATGATCCGGCATTTCTTGCGTTATCGATGGGTCTTTTTGACATTGTCAAAAATGACGATACAGCGGCGGAATTCAGATTTGAATACTTGTCGGAGTTTCGCATTCTTTGGTTTAAACCATTTTTGGGAACCACCATTAACGTTGATGGTGGAAAATTTATCTATGCGGGTGTCTATTCGGATTTCTACTTTGGGCGAAGGATCGTCGTTTCCCCGAGTATAGCCCCCGCCTACTACAACAAGGGCGGAAGTAAGGATCTTGGCTACGATCTGCAGTTCCGTTCTCAGTTAGATATTGCCTACCGACTGGATGACCGGTCCCGCATTGGACTTTCGTTCAATCACTTCTCTAACGCGGGGCTCGGTGATACGAATAAAGGATCGGAATCGCTAGCAATTACATACTCATTACCTCTCAACTTCGGTGAATGAAACATAGCAAATCGTTAAATTTTCGCGACGCAAACTTCTGTTTGATACCACCCCATTCCCATGATCCTCGATAGACAAATAATAAGAGTGGCGATAATATTCGTACATCATTGATTGGACTTCAGGTCTTGGAAAATTCGTTATGGCCCTGGCGTCGTATGTACGTAATCTAGCGCAACATCAGAAGCACCCGAGGATGGAACACAATGAATAAAATTCATCTTATGTCTGTTATAGTGTTTATTTTGGCACTCACTGCGCCAGGGGCGGACGCTTGGAGTTTCAGCTTCGGGTCATCAGATGATCCTACTTACGAGGAAGGGCGCGATCTTGCTCTCAAAGGAGAGTACAAGGATGCTGTCGGAATGCTGGAAAATGTCCTCAAAGAAGATGAGAAAAACTCTGACGCATGGAACATGCTGGGGTTTAGCTACCGAAACTTGGGGCAAATGGACTTAGCGTGGGACGCTTATGAAAAAGCGCTTACTATTGATCCCAACCACAAGGGTGCTCATGAGTATCTTGGGGAGTGGTATCTAATGCAAGGGGACCTGTCTTCCGCCAAAGCCCAGTTGGCTAAACTTGGTGCGCTTTGTCCCTCTGGCTGCCAGGAGCTCGAAACATTGGCTGCTAAGGTTTCTCAAATCAACAACTGACATCTAAGGACACGGGGAGTCAAAGAGATGGGCCGTAAACTTGCTTTGGTAATCACCCTTCTGTTTCTTGTGGGGTGCAACCGACTGACTGCTCTTCAGAACATACAAGACGAAGCAGTACTGACGGGATCTGGCAATACACCTACGTTGGAGGAAGTTCGTACCAGTGTACGGCGTGCTGTACTCGGTAAAACTTGGATCATAACGGACGATAGCCCAAACAAGATGGCCATCCGGCTGAGAAAAGCAAAGAAAACACTGGATGCAGTAATCGACTACAACACAAATTTCTACAGCATCACATACAAAGACAGTATCAATCTTTTGTATAAAGAAAAGGGAAGCAAACCCTATATTCATCGGCGTGTGAACACATGGTTTGTTAAGCTTAAGATAGATATCAACGCAAACCTTGCGGCCTTTTAGGAGGACACAGTCAATCAAATACTGACGAGAAGAAACGGACAGGCGCAACACGTTGTGCGATTTCCCCTAGTACAAACACTGACGAAGACAACTTGATTGTTTGAGGTTGAAGACCGTTAGCTTTGCAATATCTCGCAAATCCAAAGACAGTCTTGTCGGAAAGATCTCCCACAGCTAGCGACCATTGACCTTCATGAAATTGCTTGGGCGGTGTTGAAGCCCAACGGACATTTCCGAATGGATCCAAATCAAGGTCGACTGACGAAAGGGTATCCCAAATACTTCCACCAATTGCTTTGGCGATGCTTTCTTTCAATGCAAGTAACCGACGGGCATGACCGCTATTCTGGCCTATCTGGCGTGCAACACTTCTCTGCTCTTGTTCCGGAAAAAAAGTACGCGCGATGCGATCGGCAGCGGCATTACGGTTTGGAGAGATCACGTCTATGCCGAGTTGCGCATCGCGCGTAATGGCACAGGCGATTGTATCCCCACAATGGGATAGGTTGAAGTCTATGTTCGCACTGTTTACGCCCACAATGCGCGGTTTTTCTCCAGGGATGGCGGATAACCTAACGCTTCCGGGAGTCGTTCCCATATACTGGGCCAACACATTGTGAAGCATTCCCCGACCAATCAAAAACCGATCTCTTGCAGTTGACGAACGGATTGATTGAAGCCGTTCCCGTTCCACTAAGTTCAGAAGTGAGTGCGCATTTTCAATGATCTGCTTCCGGTCAGACTTACCCGTGGAGGCAATCCAAATATGGACATGTCCAGGAGATAGCGTTTGAGAGGGAGGCTCTGCGTTGTACCCATACGCAGTTCTGTTGCCGAACACATTACCCATACGGCCAGCGCCGGAATATCAAGGATGTGTTTACACCGCCAAACGCAAAATTGTTTGACATCACATAATCGGTGTCAATCACCTGGCAATCATCTGTAATGTAATCCAGATCAGCACAATCGCTATCGACATTGTCCAGGTTAATCGTCGGCGCAAACCACCCTGCATTCATCATTTCAACGGCAAGCCAAGCTTCAATAGCCCCGCATGCCCCTAACGTGTGCCCGATATAGCTTTTCATGGAACTAATCGGAACAGAACGGCCAATTGCAGCGCGAGTCGCGTGGGATTCGCGAATATCCCCCAAAAGCGTCCCGGTTCCATGTGCAGAGACATAGTCGATAGCATCTGGCAATACGCCCCGATCGCGCATCGCGAGCTTCATTGATTGCGCCATGGTCTCTTGCGTTGGCTGAGTAACATGCTGACCATCGGCAGTCGTTCCGAAGCCGACGACTTCTGCGAGGATTGCCGAACCGCGCGCCTTTGCATGTTCCAGCTCTTCAAGCACCAAACATCCGGCACCTTCGCCGACGACCATCCCATCCCTATCCTTGTCAAAGGGGCGGGGAGTCCTCTCAGGTGACTCATTCATCGTGCTTGTCGCAACCAGTGTGTCGAAAACGGCTGCTTGCAATACTGAGATTTCCTCAGCTCCCCCCGCAACCATGATCTTTTGTTGACCATGCTTAATCGCTTCATATGCCATCCCGATCGCAAGGCTGCCCGATGTACAGGCGGTTGACGTTGGTATGAGACGGCCGCAAATGCCGAAAAAGACCGATACATTTACTGCTGTCGCGTGGGGCATCATTTTTATGTAGCTGTTGGCATTGATGGTATCAGTGCTTTTGTTACGCAGTACCTGTCCGATCTCGACAACCGCGTCTGGAACCCCCGAAGAAGAACCAAAAGCAACCCCAACATCGCCGCTTTTTAGGATGGGATCCTCTACCAAGCCCGCATTGCTGATCGCCCTCTCACTTGCCATTGTCGCAAGAAGACTAAGGCGCCCCATACTACGGACCCGTTTGCGGGTATAATGCGCAGGTCGTTCGAATGGTTTGGAAGGTGCCCCAAGGTGGGTGTTCAAACCATCGATATCATACCATTCCGGCATTGAGCGCACGGTATTGAAGCGCGCCTTGAGTGCCTTTTCTGCTGTGGCCCAACTGTTGCCAAGGCCAGTCATCGCCCCCATTCCAGTTATCACGACCCTTTTCATCACACCATCCCACCATTAATCGATATGACTTGTCGCGTGATGTAGGATGCCTCAGAAGACATCAGGTAGCTCACTAAGCTAGCGACTTCCTCTGGCGTTCCTAACCGTCGGGCGGGCACCAGTGTTTTTATCACGGCTGCATCTAGCTCTTCGAGCATATCAGTTTCTATTAGGCCCGGCGCAACGCAATTCACAGTTATATTTCGGCTTGCCAGTTCTACTGCCAGGGCTTTAGCTGCGGCGATCACCCCACCTTTCGCAGCGCTATAATTGACTTGCCCACGGTTCCCCATAATTCCAGAAACTGAAGAAATGGCAACGATCCGACCGCCGCTTCGCATTCGAACCATCGGCATGATCAAAGGGTTCAGGACATTATAAAAACTGTCCAAATTGGTGCGTAGTACTGAATCCCAGTCATCAGGCTCCATCGCAGGAAATGCGGTATCTCTTGTAATGCCGGCGTTGTTAACGATTCCGTAGTAGGCGCCGTCTCTGTTGACGATGTTATCAATCGCCACGCGCGTTTCATCTCGATTTGAGACATCAAACTTTACGAGGTCAGCACATCCGCCTTGGGCGATGATCTCATCACGAACGGCATTGGCTTGTTCTTCACCCTGATTGTAGTGAATGGTGACCTCAAATCCTTGGGTTCCCAGATCCTTGGCAACCGCCGCACCGATTCCTCTGCTGGCGCCAGTCACAAGGACTCGTTTGGTCATGATTTGGATTCCTCTATAAACGACAACGGGTCTTCTGGTTGGAAGACGTTTATTTTCCCTGCCGCCAAGAGCATTTCGCTGGAGTCAACTACAGAGCAATCAAATACAGCCATCACCTTGTCGCGCCACTCTTCTTGAACATAAATGCTTAGAAGGCTCCCAAGACGGAAGAAATCGGTGTCAAACTTGATGGCGCGAGACCCAACCAGGAACCCTATTTTTACAGGATCGCCCGACAATTTTGCTTTGGCGCCTGCAAACATAGCAATCGTTTGCGCCATGTATTCGGCGCTAATCCAAGCAGGCACACCGTACCCCTGCTGATAGAACATGCTGTCCTCGCCAATAAGAACCGACGCGCGCGCCCAATCGTCACCAACATCATAAGGGTCATTGATAAGGAGCATGGGCGCGTCATGGGGTACCAATGATGATATGGGATATTTCTGAAACATCATCCGCTTCGCCCCAAGATCAAGGACGCATTGCTACCACCAAATGCAAAAGCATTACTAAGGGCGATGCCGCGGGAAGACACAGGAAGAGTCTGCCCAACCCTAACGAGTGATTCGGAAAGCAAACCTGGTTCTGCTTGTCCGTCCCAGACATGGGGGGGAAGAGTATATTCTTCATTGTATCCACGCAGGGCAAGCCAGCAGTGAGCGGCCCCAAGGGCGCCCGCTGCCCCTAACGTATGCCCAACCTGACCTTTAGAAGAACTGGCAGGTGTCTGATCCCCAAACATCCGCAAGACGACTTTGCTTTCCATAATGTCATTTTGTTCCGTACCGGTGCCATGCAATTGAATGTAGTCGATATCCTTGCACGCCAGACCCGCATCCTTGAGCGCTTCACGAATACCCCGCTCAACACCTTCTCCCTCCGGATTTGGGCCGGTCATGCTGTAGCCGTCAATCGAGTCACCCGTACCGAAAAGTGCAATCTCCGATTCCTCACGCGTCATCAGAAATACTGCTGCGCCCTCACCAATGCTCGTGCCATCACGATTGATGCTCATTGGATTGCAACGTTTGCCTGAAAGCGCAGAAAGCGAGTTGAAGCCGTTTACGGTTAATTGGCAAAGACTGTCTGCCCCTCCTGTAACGACGGCATCCGCCAATCCTGTTATAAGAAGCCTCCGCGCTACGGCGAGCGCCAAGGCGCTAGAACTGCATGCCGTTGAAATGGTATAGGCGACCCCCTTCGCACCTAAATATCGCGCTAAGGATTCGCCAACACTTCCAATCTCTTGGCGCCTAATATCATACCCTTTCGGAAGGCGGCCTGACTTCACCGCATCTTTCACGGCGACTTCACCTTCCGCGATACCGGAAGTACTGGTCCCCATAATGACAGCGACACGGGACGCGCCAAATTTGTCCAACGCCGCATTTATCTTGGGCAGGATTTGATCGACAGCCGAAATGATCAGACGGAGGTTCCTACTTCGATAATTGTCTAAATCTGAAGGAACTTCGGGAAGATATTCTGTCACTTCGCCGACAATGATCGGGCTGCCATCGACTAGCAAGTCGGTCCGTTCCCGCATTCCATTAATGCTGCCAGAAAGGAGATTCCTGGAAACTGTGTCTTTTCCGGATCCATTGGCACAAATGACACCAAGATCCGACAGAAATACGGTTCTACGTGAAGGCAAGTTCACGATGTTTCCCCACCCGGAAGTATCGATATTACGTACTGTAAATCGTAGTGACGAATTATAACCTTTTCGTCAACTGCATTGGGTGAAACAAAACTGACCTCGGCGATAATGTTACCATCGGCAGCAAAGGCTTTCCTTGTTCCGTCACGGCTATTTTGGTCAAAGCGGATGCCGATCTCCGCAAGGTTCTGCCTCAGAGTTTGTTCCGGCCAATAGGTCATATAAATGTCGAAAAGAATGAACCGCGGATCGAAGGCTGATCCTTTGTCAATCGATGTGACCCTGGGCTCTTCCAACCCAACATATTCGATTTGCGACAACACCAGTCCAAAGGGGGATAGGTTCACAATCGCAAGCCGGTTACCATAAATTTCTATAGCAAACTGAGATGAATAGGTCTTTCCGTCGATTTCTATATGCACCGTCCGGATTGTACTCAAACCCCGTCCCAAAGTCGAAGGTTCCAAAAGAAGTTCAGGCGCGCTCGGTTGCGGGAAAAGTATAGCACATGACGTAACGTACAGGGAAATCAGTAATAGAAGGGGCGTACGCATTTGTAGAGTTTACTTTCTGATCGGCTGCGTTTTGCCCAGCCGCGCTAAGGGGGCAGCCAAGACAGAAAAGGCGACGCCCAATGTGATCGTTATTCCAAAGGCCCGTATAGCCATAGTATCGGACAAGGAGAGAAGACCGAATGCGAGTAAGGTCGTTGCTGCAGATGTGACAATGGCAACGATTGTTCCTGTATCTGTCGATCTCGCCTCCCTAAAAAACACCGAGTAATCGACTCCAACACCCAAAACAAGAAGCAACGCGAAGATGCTGAATATGCTAACAGGTTCACCGACGATACCAAGTACCCCCATACTAAGTGAAGCAGCAAGGATTGGCGCACTTAAGACACTCAGACCGCCCCTAAAGCCGTACCGGCAAACAAGAACGAGCAAGACAACGAAGTAAGAAACGATGGTCAGCAAGATTGATTGGTGACGGTACTGATGAAAGAGTGTTGAGATATCGCCTGCAGGATCAAAGAAGTGAATGCTCTGCCCCGCATCCGCCAGGGCCCGAACCCTCGGCATATCAAGTATCCCCTTCAGCCCGACGATCCCGGCAACCTTTCCATGCCGCTCGCCAATCCAAAGATGCCTGTAGGGTACAGAGGCCGATGCTGCCAGCCAGTCATTCAGTGTTTCCGGTTTAGAGGCACCAGATTCTTCGAACGCCTCACGGTAGTTTTGTACTGCGGTCTCCGGCAGCCCAACAGTATCTGCGATACGGATCAATGAGCCATCCTCGCCGGCCAGGAGTTTTCCGATAAATGCCCTGTTTTCCGCTTGTCGGCTGATCGATGGGATAAAGTCGGATACGGCAAGATAGCCTTCCAAGGCATTGTCGGCGCGTAACTCCCTCAGCCGCTCAACAAGAATTTCCTCTTTCTGCAGATAGTTCTCTGCGTCTAACGCCTCTATCAAAAAAAACTGGCTTGATTGGTTTCTACCAATCAAGTTCCTGACCTTGAGTTCTTCGGCAAGTACAGACTCGCTGGGGGTTTGTAGTAATCTGATATCGTCGTTTGCGTTGATGTTCAGTATTCCTAAGACAGATATGAGTCCAACTATGGCACAGGCTATGACCGCCTTGGATACGGAAACGGTACGCCAAAGTGCAATGTAGGAAAGACTTACCTTCAGCAGCCAGGTGACATGCGGCTCTTTTAGTCCTACGGTCATTCGCGGGTACCAAACAACAACACAAATAAAAGCGCAGACCAGTCCAATACTCGAGAAAGTCGCCATTTCCTGCATTCCATGGAAAGGCGCAATGATAATACCAAGGAACCCAATCACACTTGTAGTCATGCCTAGAGAAATTCCCGGGGCGACGTGACGAAGTGCTTCTTTAGGGTTCCAGTCGCTGCCTGTGTCAACGCGTGTGCAGAAGTAGTGAAGCGAATAATCTACCGAAATCCCTATCAAACTGGAACCAAAGACCAAAGTCAGCAAATGTACTTGGTCGAAAATGAGGAGACAGCCTGCGCCCCCCCCCAAGCAACCGACCGCGATTGAAGCCAGACTCAGTAGAAGTGGTCTTAGGGAGCGAAAAACTAACCTAAAAATCAGTATGATTGTAATTAATGAGCCAAGGCCTACGCTACTCATCTCTTGGAAGCCGCGTGCGGTGCCCTCAGCAGCATGAGGGAGAACACCAGCGGTCAGAACTTCATTGTCAGGGTTTTCGCTCACAAATGCCGCCCGATAGGCTTCGAGCGCTCCCATAACATCGTTCTGAACGTCTAAGGAAAACGGGCTCCCACCAATCATCCCTGAAACGAAAACATAGGTGATCCCATTCTTCTCGATGCTCAGAAATCCCTCTTGAGAAATCAGACGATCCGAAATCCCAGAGCCGCGTTCTGAGAAAAACCGTGTCAAAAACAAAAAGGGATCTGCTTCCAACATAGATGATTGAAGAAGTGTTCCTGGGGAAAAATACCCTTTCAGAACCGCACTGTTAAACGCCTCCAGATCACCGTCTGCCAGCAACTCGCGGTCTGAGTGGGAAATTATCGTGAACCTATGTTTGCGATAATATCCCATAACCTCATTGGCAGTTGAACTCGGAAACTCGACCTGCAACTTATCGAAGCGACCTATCTTACTCATCGCATCGTAAAGGCCTACAGCCCCCACACGTGCGGTCTCAAAATCTCTCGCGCCAACCAACCAGACCACTCGCCTTTCAAACTGCTTGCGCGTAGCGGCAACTGTTTCTGCGACGGACACGGACATCTCTGATTTCGGCAATAACGAGAGGATATTTGTGTTAATGACATTGCCAGCCGTAAACTGCCCACCAACATAAAGGACCAGGATCACGACCGTAACCAACCAACCGATCGGTAGAAGCCTACTGCGTGAGGAGATGAGATTCATCGATTTCAATTTTGCAAGATATCGTTGAAACATTGGAAAACAGGATCAGTGTTTCATCGCCGCTCAATTCGGAAATTCGGACTTCTTCGATAAAATCATGCCCATCAATAGTGATCGCATGAATTACTGATCTGAGCGCCTCCGATCGAGGGGACAGTACGAGCTGCCATCCATTGCCTTCATCCGAAAGAACTGGTGTGAAGGCCAAAAGCAACGCGTCAAAATCGCCAGAAAAAAGCGTCAGAAATACATCGGTAAACCCTCGTAGAACCGGCGATCTCGATCTGTTTATTCGGACCGGCTCACCCTTTTCGGGCCATTGGATGATTTCCATTTCTCGAATAAGGACCTTGGCGGGGAAAGGGGTGTCGACTTTCCACAAGACACCTAAGCCCGATTGAAAAGAGACACTGCCGGCCGACTTAAGGGGCTTGCTCAGTGCTTTGAGATACTTTGTCTGTTGAAAGGATGAGCAATAGCTTTCGAAACTTAATTTGGCCTTCAGACCGTCAATGCTCATTTGCGCTGCGGCGAAAGATGGGCAACAAGTTACCAAGAGGACAAACGCGCCTGCTAGCGACGATATCAGGAATTGGTTTCGCAAGGTGACACCCCAAGCTTCTCAAAAAGTATGTTTGGAGACCGATACTGCATTTCGCCAGTATCAAGCGCTACAGCTGCTTGTATTGTGTAGGCTCGTGTCAGGCGTTTCTCGGTCTCTAAGTCAAATATCCGATAGGCGACCTTCAATCGCATCTCGTATTCAGTAATCTTCGCCTCAATTCGAATCTTGCTCCCAAACAGAACAGGTTTCGCATATTTGATGTTCATTTCGATAATCGGCCAAGCGAATCCTGAGTCTCTCATCTCTACATAGTTATAGGCCAAACGATCCATTAACGCGCTTCGGGCCAATTCGAAGTACTTCGGATAGTGTCCGTGCCAAGCAACCTCCATCGGATCGACGTCATAGAACGGGATCGCAGTAATCACTTCAGCGCTAGGCAGTGTCGGGACCGTCGACATATCACTAATACTGTTCAAACAGAGACCATCGCTGGCCGCGAATATGATGGCATAGTACCTTCAGATCCTTATCAAGTCTGCGATCTTCTTCGATAAACGCGACCAGGGACCTTACGTCCGAAACAAAAGCATCCAGCACCTCATTTGTGTGCGCCGACATATTCTCTTGCCCTTTCCGCAAGGAGACTGCTTGAACAGTGGCAAGAAGATGGGACGCCGCGACCTGCTCGGTCAACTCGATTACACGCAGGCAATCGCGAGCGCCGATCGTGCCCATAGAAACCTTGTCTTGATTGTGGCATTCGGTTGAACGTGAAAACACGCTCGCCGGCATCGTCAGTTTAAGCGCTTCAGCCGTCCATGCGGAGACACCGATTTGCACAGCTTTAAGCCCATGGTTTATCGCCGCGCGTTCCGTCGTTGCACCAGACAGATTGGCAGGCAGGCCGTGATTAAATTTCGTGTCAACTAGCAGGGCCATTTGGCGATCCATCAAGTCCGCTAGATTTGCGACATGCGTCTTCAAAGAATCAACGACCGCAGCGATATGGCCTCCATAGAAGTGACCGCCATGAAGGACCCGTTCTTCATACGCTTCAATAACCGGGTTATCATTTGTGCTGTTCAGCTCTGTCTCGATGAATTGCCGCATCCAGGGAAGACTATCCCTTAGAACACCAATGACATGAGGTGCACACCGGACCGAATAGCGATCCTGCAATCTATCGGGATTTCGCGGCGCTTCGCCTGCTTGTAAATCCGCGGAAATCCATGCCGCGACATCTGCTTGGCCTGGATGCGGCTTTAGTTCGAACAAGCGCGCATCGAAGTGGTGCTTGTTTCCAACAAGAGCAATACTCGCAAGGGACGTTAATCGGCTGCAAAGTCGTGTCAGATACTCTGCCCTGGAATAGGCCTCACAGGCCATGGCCGTCATCACGGCCGTACCATTCATGAGCGCCAGCCCTTCTTTTGGTCGTAACGACAGGGGCTCCAGTCCCAACTTACCGTGTACATCCTCAGCAGACATCAATGTTCCGCCAAAGCGGGCCTCGCGTTCCCCAACAATCAGTGCAGCAACATAGGAAAGGGGGGTTAGGTCGCCGCTTGCGCCAACGGATCCTTCTTCTGGGATCAACGGGAGAGCATCTTCATTTAGTAGCAATTCGAGACGTTCCAGTAGCCGCCATCTTACGCCTGAGTACCCCATAGCAAGAGAGTTCAATCTTACGACCATAACCGCGCGGGCAAGTTTATCGCTAAGATAGTGGCCCAATCCGCAGCCGTGGTACCGCGATAGGTTAAGGGGTAGCTCTTCAATCAGGCTTGCGGGGACCGTCGTCGTACACGAGTCGCCATAACCGGTTGTAACCCCGTAAATGACCCCTTCTTCTTCAAGAATTCTGTTGAGAAGTGCTTCTCCAGCCCTGATCTTGGCGACATAGGCAGGATCGCGATCCAATGAAATCAACTTTCGGCGTGACGCAACATCGAGCACATCCTCAATCGATAGGGAGACGTTCCCCACCGTTATAGAGATACATTTCTCCCGGGCATCGATTGAGACATCATGCATCACTTCTTGTTTCCAGTTTGATTTCATTGGAATTTAATGGAGAACTGTCATGGTTCGCCTGCCCCCAAAAGTCAAAGAAATTAAACCACTGAAAAGGGTATTCCAGACAGTAACTCTCTAGTATCGCGGCATACTTCTCGACATAGTTCTTAACGTCTTGATCACGCATCTTTCTTCTTAAGTTCACCTGGTCTGCGAAAGCTTCAAAAACGATACGATATCGCTCTCCTTTCTTAAGGCAGAACATCGTGATTACCGGGCATTTTAGTAACGACGCTAGGATGTAAGGCCCTTGCGGAAAAGGTGCTGGTTCCCCCAAGAACTCCGCCCAGGAAATGCGCTCAACCGCGTCCAGACTGGCCGACCGAACAGGCGTTCGATCCCCCACTATTACAACGAACTCACCGTTTTCGATACGCTGAGACAACATGATCGCAGTTGCAGGGTCTACGTCAGTGACCTGAAACAGAGAAGTTGTAGACTGGGGGCTGTAGATCCTCATCAGCCTGTTAAAATTCTCCGAATGTTTGGTATGAACTAAAACGTTTATTCTCACATTGAGAGCCATACTGCCTATTGCCCGGCTCACCTCGGCATTTCCCAAGTGAGACGCAAGTATAAGACCACCCCGTTTTTGCTCAATCAAAGTGAGCAGCACATCTAGGTCCTCGACATCGACATTCTTCTCATCGATCTCTCCTACCCAGGCTGAAAATTTATCTAGAATGATTTCTCCAAAGGTCCGTATATGGCGAAACGTGTCCCAATAGTTTGGATGTTTTTTCAAAGGGTGCGATGCGTTTGAGCGCTGGTGAACACGCTGGAGAAACGCCAGCGATGCTTGTCTTGCGGTTCTGCCAAACACAAAAAAATACCCGATAACAGGATAAAGAAAGATCATGAATATCCGACGACCCAACAACCGGTAAATTGCCAACATTGTCGATAGGCCGAGGTAAACGCCACGCTCTTCGATATGGGCCCAATGCCTATTTGACTTCGTAGTCATTTGAATTTCCGTACTATCAGGCTCGGCAAGCGCAACAGCATACCGAAAAATAACCGCGTATGCATCGCACTTATTAACCAGTTATCATGGAACAGCTTAAAATTCGACGTGCCACCAGGTGGGTAGATTACTTTTGTCTCAAGGGTTACGAATCTCGTACCTCGCCAGTAGTGACGAACCAGGATTTCCGGATCGAAATCCATTCGATTTCCTGTCTTGCTTTGCTTCAGTAGCTCAATTGTCGATGCGAGAGGGTATACCCTGAACCCACACATTGAATCACGAATTTCAAAGGATAGAGTTTCAATCCATATCCAGAAATGGGTTAAGTAACGTGCGATCAATCGCCCTTTAGGGATCGTATCGTCATAAACCGGGCAACCGACAATGATTGCATCCGGACATTTCATGGCGGCCTCCACAAACCGGCCAACGTCACCTGTGTCATGTTGCCCATCGCCGTCGATCTGTAAGGCATGCGTCAAGCCATGTTTGTGAACCGCGTCCAGACCGCTTTTAACAGCGGCACCTTTACCGCCATTATGCGACCTTTCTACCAAAGTCACGATGGCATGCTTGGTAGCAATTTCACCAAGAATTTTCGAACTGACATCATCGCTGCCATCATTAACCAGAAAAATAGGCAGATCATAAATAAGCAGTTTTTCCACAGTTTTTAGAGCGGCAACTCCGTGGTTGAAGATTGGAATCACAATGCCAATCGAAACCATCATTTTGGATCGCTATATTGGATGGAGCCGGACGAAACAGTCCTGTTTTTTTCGCTATATCTGAAATTCAACTTCCTGGCTTCTCTGTTTATTGACAGATTCAGATCAAGAGTAAGTGGTGGCGTTATCACGCGATGAAACTTCAAAGCTTTGATCGCACTAACACGCATTGGGGTTTTGAAGAGCTCATATGCGAATCCAACTGCCCAATTGAGTTGAGCAACCCCAGGCGTAACTGGCACATCAGCGAAGTGGCCCCTGAAGCACTCCAAGTCATTATCAATCCGAAGACGAAGATCGATACTATTAGCCTCTGTTTCTTTACTCACGACCAAAGGGCTATCGCGTCCATGTGGTTTCGTCTCGAAAAGTGCTAGCATCTCCAAATGCGAAAATTTACCATTGTCAGTTACTGGCAGTCGCCGAACAAATCGCCATTTTCGCGGAAGCACAACAGAATTTAGGTACGGTTTGATAGCACCTAGAATATCGGCTTTTAGAGTGGATTTTTCGTTCATTTGTAACCTTCTCCAGCCGGATTCGCTGGGGACGATAACAACCCCAATCGATTGTCTGGCGCTTTCTCCGGTCGCCACAACAAGGGCCCTCGCTGCGTCAACCATGGGAACCGCTTCGATACGTTTTTCAATCTCGTCAAGTGAGACCCGCGTTTCTTCGAGCTTCACGATGCGGTCAATCCGACTCAATAGCGTAAAGCGGCCATCCGCATGGACGAGCCCCCGATCATTCGTCATGAACACATCATCGCTTGGCAGATAAGATGATCTGATACCAAGCCTCTGTTCGTCCCCCTCCTGCGTGACAATGACGTCGGACAGTGGTTGCCAGGGCTTATCTTCGCCGTGCCGATTTCTTTGGCGATGCGCGATCCCCCCTGTTTCCGTACTGCCATAAACCTCAACGATAGGAACTACCAGTTTGCTGTTATAGCTCGCTGCAGTACCCTTGGGCAGCGCGCCTCCGGATGAGAAGAGCACACTTTCGCTTTCAGCTATTGGCGCGAAATCAAGGACTTCATCAACACGACGCAAAAATGATGGGCTCGTCGCCAAAAAAACACCGGATTGTGCAGCGAGAAATCGGCCCACTTCTTCCGGGCTTTCAATTCGCTTGGAGTGAAAAGGTCGGCCAGCGGCAAGCGGCCATAATACCCCAAATAGCAGCCCATAAATATGGTGAGATTGCACCGTAAGCAGAACAAGCTTGCGGCACTGGGCATCAAACTTGGCACCAAAAGCAGTTTCTAGCCCCTCTGCTTCTGCAGCAAGGCAGCGAAAGGGCTTAGTGATGATTTCCGGTGCCCCTGTACTGCCAGACGTGAACAATTTAACAAGAGCATCATCTTTTATCGCTCGATAAGGCTGTGACGTCTCCCTTGTCGGCGCTTCTCCATGTTGGTGTCTATAGATGGGAACTATTGGCAATTCACCCGCCGATACAGCCAAATTGGAAGTGATACCATTCAACTGAGCTGAGATTTCCTTTAGATGGCCAGGTGAAAAATTGTTGGGCAAAACAACCGTCCGGCCCGCGTACAAGACTCCCATGACACCGACGGCAATGGCGTATGCATCTTGGTCAAAGACTAGCCAATCACCGCTGCTATGCTGCGCAATCTTCTCCGACAGTATCGAAACGTCAGAGCAAAATTGTGACCAACTCTTCCACACATTTCTGGGCCCTGAATTCGACCGCTTCTGTGTTGGAGAGAATGCTACGCGGCAATCATGTTTGCGACCTTGGGCCAAAAGGTCGACAAGCACCAATGATCCATAATGCATTGAGTTTCCCACCCAGGAAATTCGCCGTTTATTGCACAGCCCCAGAACTGTTGAGGTTTCCATCGAATATACGGAGCCGACAGCCCACAAAAAAGCAAATTCTTGATTACAGGCGGCGTGTAAACTCTCGCGCTATATACGCTTACGGATATAAGGGCGTATCACAACTTCTCCAATGATTAGGAAACCAATCAAGACATATGAAATGAACCCGTTATAAAACGTCCATATGTCCATGTTATTGTACAAGGCGGTGCCAAGCGCAACTACACCATTCAACAGAAAGAAAACAGACCAAACTATCGTGACAGCTCGCGTGTATCGCACCCCGTTTTGGGGCAGCTCAGGGTGTTGCAAGCGAGCAAACTTTTCGATCATCGATGGAGGATAAATGACAGTATGCATGAACAATAAAAATAACAGGAAGTTTACGATCACAGGGTAGAAAAGAAGAGGGCCCTTCGAGTCCAGAACCAACACCAATAGGCAACAAGTAACAAGAAAGATTGACATCGAGTTATTTGTCTTGGTCAGTCTCCCGTCTGGTGCGACCTGACGGGCAACGATCAGCCGTATAATTGCCAGGGCTGCCAGCAAAATCGCGACAACGTCTACATTGAACTCCGATACACCAAAATAGACGATAAGGGGATATGCCAGCAATAAAGCCCCAGCAATATATTTAAGAAAGAGCAACGGTCCGTCAGCGCGTTGCCGTGATCGCCTGAATAAGGTCATCTACGGTTCTCACGCTCTTGAAGGTCTCAGGATCGAGTTTTTGACCAGTCTTCTTCTTCAACAAGACCATTAGATCTACAGCGTCGATACTGTCTATATCTAAATCCTCGTACAGCCGTGCATTTCGAGAAATGTCGTCTGGCTCTACTTCATAAAAGTCGACGAATATATCCTTCAGAATGACAAGAACCTCGTCCTGGCCCAGTGTTTGTTGTTTTATAGTCATTTCGCGCTCCCCTCCGCGATCAACTTGCTCAACGTCGCAACAGAATAAAATTGCTCCCTGGTTTCTTCTGCATTGCCGTCAATTGTTACACCAAAATGTTTTTGGAGGGCTACACCGATCTCTAGCGCGTCTATCGAATCCAATCCAAGGCCATCCACGAACAATGGGGCATCTGTTTCTATATCTTCAATCTCGATATCTTCTAAATCCAACGTTTCGATGATCAGAGACTTAATTTCAACCGCAATGTCAGTCATGACTTGCAAGACCTACCTTCAAATTTTCTAGAATGGTTTTGTTTACACGCCGATTCGATACACTCAAAAGCTCTGAGTCAACCGCATCTGGATCGAGTTCACAAAGGTCGTGAACCTTGATTTGGTAGTGGACTGAACTCGTTGCAGGCAAATACCATTTCATAGTCTTTGCTAATGTCAATGGCTTGCAAACGATCGTTATAGGCAAAAACGGCTTGTTGACTTTAGCGATGATCGCGGCTGCTCCGCGCTTCAACTTCATTGGCTTTCCCGGCACAGTGCGGGTCGCTTCCGGAAAAATCACCAGGTTGTTGCCCTGAGAAACTAAATTGACACATTGTTCCACCAAATCGATCGGATCCTCACTTTGGAGATAACCAGTGCCATACATAATTCCGAGAAGAAACGGGTTTCGCCAAGCCGCACGTTTGACGACACAGAGTGTTTCGGGAATTCGGGAGATAATGAAAACAACATCCAGCAAAGTTGGATGATTGGCTATTACTACCGTACCAGTCAAATTTTTGAGCCGTTCCGCGCCAGCAAACTCATAGGTTAATAGCCGCAATGTTGTCATTGTGCTAAGCGCAACCTTGAAGCTGAAATGCACACATCGCTGGCATTTTTTGTAAGCCCACATTTTCCCAAATACCGGCAAAAGACCAACTACGTGCAGGACCGGGAAGCAGAGAAACGCTACCAAAATTGCACCGACACCAAATACTGCGAAAGCGATGTCCGTACGCACCATACGAAACAAAAAGGTAGCGCTAGACCAAACTGCATTAGCTTTCACGGTTCCAAACCCAACGATGTATATCGGTCTCTATGCTGATAGAACGCTTATCACCAGCCAAAACCCGAATTAAATCCAGCGACTTGCCTGGTAAGTTCTCACCTCCGTCAATCTCCTTTCGATGTTGATCCTGAGTAAGCCTAATCACAGTTCCTACACCACGATCGTTCCGGTGTCTGAGAACCATCGATATGGCAATGGGGTTGTCTACCGTCGTCGATGAATTGTTGTACATTTCGGGCAACGGTATATCGAAATAAGTCAGAGCAACAGTCCTCGCCACCCCAGTGTTCAACTGCATCCAGGCCTCCGTAAAGGCGGCCTCAAGCGTTGCTTGAGCACCTGTTAGGGAAATGGCGCGTGGTGGAAATGGATCTATGCCTGCCTCGGCTCGGTGAATAGAGAAAAGCGAGCTGGCTGTGTTGTGGACTGAAAGGCTAAAGGCGAGCGCCGAAACAGGTTCGTCGCTCGCGATACCTTCTAGGATGCCTAAGGTTCGGGAAAACTCTCCGTATCGAGAGCAAAATACATAGCTGTCGGGCAAATGCTTTTGTGAAATACAATTTTCTAGAACACGAAACGCCATTCGAGTTTCCAGACTCAACTTCCTACGAAGCATCGCCTTCACGAACCTCACATCCGGTCTAACATCAGTAGACTGAGGAAGGTCTAAGTCACCTCTAGACCATAATCGCCAAATCCATTCGGTCTCCAATCCAGGCCCCCAAGCCGCCCAGTCTTGAACCGTGGAAACGACCTCCGTTATCTCTACCATGTCACGTTTCAAGGATCCCCACCCCATTCCGGTACGTCCGCATATCCCGTCACTGGCTTAAAAGCAAAGCCCTACGTAGGGCAAGGTCAAAAGAGAAAAATCTTAGATCAGTCACTAGTGATGTCCGAAATTCTTGGAATTGGCGTTGGTTCAAACGCGTTGTTGATACCCCGCACGAAAACTGTTGGATCCTTGGGCTCTTTTAACCCTGAGACGGTACCTTCTCTTACGCTTTGCAAGAGGTCGGTCAACGGCAACATGCGTGTATCAAAGCCGGGTGTTATGTTCGGCCCCCGCACGGCAAAAAGCGCGGAGTAAGCATCAACAAAATCACTTTCTGTGAAGTTCTGTAGAGCGTTTGTTTTTACGTTGTGGCGCATAATCCGCGCCCCGTGATCCCCGTGAACAATAACAATGGCACGTTCCAGCAAACCACTCATGCGCCATCTCTCAAAAACGCGATCCAAGACTTTCAGTCCGCATTTTAGCTGTGCGAAATAGTCATCATAACGAACAAACCTCTCTTGTATTGAGTTTAGTCCGCTCGCGGCGCTTCTCATTCGCCATGCCGACGGAGGACGAACATTGCATTGTTCATCATAAACATAAGGATGATGCGGCATCATAATATGCGCGAAGTGTAACTGTCCGGCCGCTGCGTTTGCAACTTGTGACGCGAACTGCTGAAAGTCGCGTGCTGAAGCTAATGGGCCGACCCGACCGTGCCAAAGTCCGAGGCCTGGTACCGCGACACCGTTACCTGCCGCAAGCCGTTGAACCTGAATTTCAGCCAACCGTATTAATTTTATTAATGCAAATGAACTAAAGTACATTCTTACTAGCACTTCATTGCGCTGCCAAGCTGACAGGCCATTCAGAACATCTGGACCAAAGCTGTCGTGGCGATAGACAGTGCAGTGAGAAACTACAGGCACAATACTGGAACATACATCAAAATAACTCGATTGGAGTACATTAATTGAATAACCTTCATCAGCGTACCGCTGGAAATATTTGTTTTGTAGGAGGTGTACGGTCGCTCTTTTTCTTTCGGTTAACGCATTTATTTCAGTTTTCTGTTCTGGGTTGAACATTGAGGCCATTGTTGCGTGGGTATCAAAATACTCACTGTAGGCATTTTCAAAGACTCGAAAATTGTATTTTTCGAACAATCGAACAGCTTCAGACCTTGCTTCCGCTCCCCCAGGAACACTCTCATTCATGCCTGCAAGGCCAATATGCTCATCCAACAACAAATGAATAACGGTGGGTTTTTGATTACCTGAAATCCTATTAGGTTGTATCAATTGGTGATTCTCATTTGGAACGGCTGGGATGATTATGGCCGAACCTAGTGTGGTGGCGAAAACGATAATCAGTATTTTACTTAGGTGCTCGCGCAAAAAATAGGCACAAAGAAGCAGACCTGTCAGAAGAAAAATGAAGAGCTGAAAAACGGTGCCTCCATCTGTAGTGCCAAATGTGAAAACAGCATCGCTCAGGAATACAAAAATAAGAAATGAGTAGAGGATGATCCTGAGTATCGTTCCGACCGACCAGAGAATAGCGGATATGACCATGCTGCAAAGAAACGCACCAATAGCCAGAATCATAACCTCAAGATTAAATTTCGGATAGTTCAAATAATTCACATAGTTTATAAGATGTGTCGCTACGATTAATAATACCGCTGTGAAATCTAGAAAATAGGAACGGGTGGCTCGCATGCGCTATACTTCCGCTTAATCGTTCTCGTCGGAGTAGGTTCGACCAAGTCTTTTTGAAAAGAAGCTTTTAATCTTACGCCAATAAAGGCTAACAGCAGCGATTGTCCCTGCAATAGCACCAATTAGGGCTTGCAGCATCATACTACCTGTACCTGGGTCCAAGTAGGCATAAGCCGTACTTTCCCAGAGAATGGCTTGTATCGCACAAAATAATGCGAGTTTGCTATAGTTGGCTTTGAACATTGATCGGGCCACCATTCACGTAAACGCTTCTATGAAGTTTCGATTGGACGAATTGCAGCGAGATTGACAAGTGTTTCCACACGGTTCGGAGAAGGAGGTATCTTAAGTACGGTTTCGCCAAGTGCAAGGTCCGGCCTACTCCACCACAAGTAGGGGAAGTTAATAGCGTGTTTGGGAACATCAAACCCTGCCGAACGAATAAGTTCGATATACTCCTCTGCCGATTTTTGAACCTCCATCGGATGCCGAAAGAGCAGTCGAATAATCCAAGAATGGATATAGGCTCGGGTTGATTCGGCAAATAATAATACGCCTCCCGGTCGCAGGATACGGAAGAACTCCGAAACGGATTTCTCCTGTTCTACAAAATGGTGGAAGGTTTGGTGGCAAAACACGATATCAACAGATTGATCCGAAAGCGGTATGGAAGAGCAGGAGCATTGATGAAAGGAAACACCTAAGCCAGCGTCACGGGTGCGATTTCTAGAGATCTCCAGCATGTTTGCGTCAATATCGAGACCGATCATCTTGTGAGGTTGAAACACCTCGTTCAATATCTCAAAAGACCGACCGCACCCGCATCCTACATCCACGATGCAAGGACGGGGTACTTTTGCCAGTGGCGCAAGCTTGGACAGATCTTCGATAGCGGGTTCAAGTACATACTGAACCCAAGTTTCTGTTCTCAGAAACCATTTGCCGAAAATAGTTTCCGGGACGTAGTTTTCTTTTCGAATCTCGATCATTGGACAAGTGCTACGCAATTGGTCTTTGCTGTCAATTGAAGTGACTGACTTTCTAGTAGTTTAGGACTTAGCGACAAAAAATTAAACCTTCGAGGGCATTTTCCCCTTGCAAAAATCATGGCGTACAGTTTCTAATCGACCATCATAATCTAGCATTCAGTCAGTCATGAACTGACTTTCGATCTTAGTCATTACCGCAACTATCATCGCACTACCCTAAACGTCCACTGAGCCTAGGAGGGAAAAATGAAAAAATTATTGGCCGTCGTCCTTTTTGGGATTCTGACGTCAGGTTGCGCAATCGGCAACAAGCACAATTATGACACTGGTGGTGCGAAAGTATCGGTTCTGACAGAGAACACGGTTGCTGTCGGTGCGGTTGATCTGCGACCCTACATTCTGAATAATGACAAGTCGCCGAATTTTGTTGGGTTGCGTCGTGGCGGTTTCGGAAACCCGTTCAATGTGTCTACGGCAAGTGGTAAACCCATGGCTTTTGATATGTCTTCATCGATTACGAAGTCTTTGTCCGCCGCTGATATTAAAGCTTTTCAGGTAGATCTATCGGATCAAACGTCACTCGACGGAGCCCGAAATGCATTGCTAGCGGCTGACGCTGCCCGGTACATGCTGCTCCTTATATACGAATGGAAGGCAGATACGTTCTCTCAAACGTCAGTTGCGCATAATATCTCACTTCAGGTCTATGGTGATGATGGAACGCGGTTGGCAGAAGCCAGCGAACAAGGAAAAGATGCCCATCCCCCCGCCGTGTTGGAGGACGAAATCAGTGCATTGGTTGTTTCCACCTTCAATGCCAAAGTTTCATCTATGGTAAATAACGAGAATATAAGGAACGCGTTAAAGTAGACGCCTACCCCTTCTTGAGTCTGTCGTGAAATACTTGGCTGCCTTGCCGCCGGCGGAGGCTAAGGGCGTAGTAGAAAATCTTAAAAAGTACGATTGGTAGGCGCTTAGGTAATGGGCGATACACATCACCGGCCAAGATTGAAATCACTGAGGACTTTATGCCCCATTTGTCCGAAGAATTCATGAATAGGAATTGGATAGCAGGGCTGGTGAACCGGTATATAAACCAGGAAAAACGTTTGATCCCTATCGTGACATGCGTTTGGTACCTACGTAGATGTTTCTTCGATAAGGTGGGGGTCGTCAAACAACCATCAACTGCCACGGCTGCGAATTCAGCACCACTCATTGCCAAATAAACGCCGCTGGAGAAAACAGGGTCGATGAAAGCATAGGCGTCGCCAACCAACAGGTATCTATCGCCAAAGATCGCTTTGGATGTATAAGAAAAATTTCCCGTTGCAGTCATGTCACCAATTAGTGCAGCTTTATTCAGTCTCTGGTGAAGTTGTGGCTGCAAGCCTACAGCTTTCCAAAAAAAAGCCTCCAACGGCTCGTTTCGAGATTTTAGATAGTATGGCCAACATACCATTCCTACGCTGGTGCGACCATCTCGTAACGGGATAAGCCAAAACCAGCCATGTTCAAACCAATAGATGCTTATGTTCCCACATTCATCCCCAGTTCGGCGGGGGACGTTCTGAAAATGCCCAAATACGGCGGCGCTGCTATGGTTTGGGTTGCGTTCTTTGAGATTTAACCGGCTGCTCAAGAACGTCTCACGCCCAGAAGCGTCGATCACAAAGTTCGCTCTTATACGTTTCAGTTCGCCATTCTTTTTGCTCTCAGCTTCCAATTCGACAGCATGATCATGAAAGTCGACGGTCTTAACAATGGTTTCATCAAAGCAATCTGCCCCAGTTTGAGCTGCATTGTTCCATAGAATTTCGTCAAATTCTTCCCGACGGACTTGAAAAGCTGTCGGCTCAGTGTTGTCCATTGCATCGGAAAAATCAAAGACCGCATAGTCATTCTCGAATGGCGCGTTAAAATCCGCACCGCGCTTTACGACGCCTATGTTCTCTACAGATTCGTAGACACCAATTTTTCGGAGAATCGGCATGTTCCTTGGCAATAGGGACTCGCCAATGTGGAAACGGGGATGTTTGTCCTTTTCCATTAATACAACAGTGTATCCCTTTTGAACAAGCAGAGTAGAAACCGTGCACCCAGCTGGCCCCCCGCCAATCACAGCAACGTCGTATTCCATATATGAGATGTCCTTACAGTTTTGCGAAATGCTTATAAAAACCGACTGTGAAATTTTCAACTTTGGAAAACAGTAATGGAGTGGCAGCTATCTCTCAGCCGTTTCTGAATTTAGCCTCTTACAGCCAAAACCAGATGAAATATATAACATGGATACTTCGGCCGTATAGTGGGTGATCTGCCCCGGTTGACTGGTCCAGTTTCAATGTTAATGCATCATCCGTTTTTCCTCTACAGGGATGATGCTTTCCGGTGCTGGGGGTCTGTATCCAAGGCATTGTCACATTGGCGATGTCACGTTAACCGCCGACTTGTGTTACTGAATTGAGATGCAACGCTCAATCTACCGCAGACACCGTTTTCACCCATCGATCATCCAGACCGCTGTTCGGCTGTACTACCGCTATACGCTGAGCTACCGCGACATTGAAGAGAACTTGTGACCTGAGAACTCTCACGTAATCAATAAATCATCAGGCCGGCTTGACCGGGGTTCATTAATGGATCCAGTTCCTAAGTTAGAATCTGGCGCCGTCAACCGCCATGATGCTGACCTGGGTTTAAAAAATGGCTCCACGTAGATTGAGAGAATCTGGCTCGTTTAACTATTGAAGGAGGAACGAGAATGAGTCGGAAAAGTTACACAGCAGAAAATATTATTGGGATACTTCGCGAAGCAGAGGTACGTCTGAGCCAAGGCCAGACTGTGGGTGAGATAGCGCGGTCTCTAGGGGTCTCGGAGCAGTCGTATTACCGTTGGCGTAGAGAATATGGCGGCATGGAAGTGAGCCAGGCCCACCGTCTGAAGGAACTTGAGCGGGAGAACCTTCGACTTCGGAAAGCCGTCTCTGATCTGACGTTGGACAAGTTTATCCTGAATGGTGAAGGGCGACCGTGAGCCCAGTGGGCTCGCGTAAGCGCCCTGAACCTGACGGGAAAGTACTGAGCCCTTCACGGCGCCGGCGGTGTGTCGATCACTTGGTCACGACGTTGTCTGTTTCAGAACGCCGTGCTTGCGCGGTGATTGGACAACCGAGATCGACGCAGCGCCGCGCGCCCGTTGGTCGGTTCGATGAGAAGCC
>SPJK01092414.1_pt1 | contig 40806 bp, 35 predicted proteins | sample 3741771 | NCBI WGS metagenome assembly SPJK01 (sample SAMN10925997, study PRJNA522277) | cold seep metagenome | isolation source: Elba SIP-enriched marine methane seep metagenome, extraction at timepoint T2 | place: Italy: coast of Elba, Mediterranean Sea
ATCGACAAGTATCTCCACAGGAAGTCATGCAACATATAAAGCATTGCCCAACGTGCGGTAAATCATTGTTTGGGACAGGTCAGTCAGAGGGACAATCTGCTGGCATGAACCATCAGCTCACCAAGCAGGTTGTGATGTGCATCAACCAGCACCAGTGGGAAATCACAAAAGTACGTTTTGGGGCAAAGGTACGAACGACCGTGGAACGGGTGGATGTATAGCCCAATCCTGTGGTATATAGTTACCAGGAGGTAACTTATGCCCAAAAAACCAAAAAATGAGCTATCCGTAGCTAAACGCGACAACACTAAGGCGATTTCCGCCAAACGATATAAACGTTGCCGAGAAGTAGAAAAAGAACTACTGCGTGGGGAGACACGTGTCTCTCATCTAGCCAAGAAGTTTGGCGTGTCTCGGCAAACGATATTTAACGATCTGCAGATCATCAGAAAACAATGGAGCCTAACCTACACTGGACAGGAGTGGGCTCACCGCAGGATCCAGCGGATATCTCAGCTAGAGGAACTCTTCCGTCTAGCGATCGAATCGTTTGAGAACTCTAAGCGTCCGACGATCAAGACCGATACCAAATACTCAATCAACGTGTGCCGTAATTGCGGTGGTGGTGGTATCGACGAAGACCTTGATGACTATTGCTATGACTGTGATGGCACAGGTGAATGCATGGTCAAAACGTCAGAATCAACTGTGAAGCACAGCAACGGCGATAATGCATTCTTAAGTACGGCTCAGAAGACCCTAGCTGAGATCGGGAAACTAGAAGGGTTGTATGTCAATCGATCCGAAGTGCACGGCGATATCCACGTTACTACGGATGGTGGCTTAGAAGAGAATCCCTATCAAGATGCAGATCCCGAAGCACTGCAAAAAGCATTGGCTGCTTTCAGGGAACTCGAGAAGAGTCAGAAGGGGCAGAAAGCTGAAGTAATCGATGTGGACTATTCGAAGGTAAAGCATGAGCAGTAAGCCATACACACCACAGGATAAAGAAAAGCTTTTTGCGGCTTGGCTAGAGATAGCAAAAACAGATTTTCTAAACTTCGTTGGTGGGTTGGTGATCCCACACGAGACCGGCGATGTGACGTGGCACAATGTTCTAGCACCACATCAGATGGAAGTCTTCGAAGCGGTCGCCCCCAACCTAGAAAAACTAGCTGTAGGCAAGATGCCGGATGCTCGCCGGTATTGGATCGAACGAACGAAGAAAGCTTCTAAGGATACCGATCTGGCTGCTATGTGTTTGTGGCTGATCGCGTTTACTGAGCGACCCCTCTACGTTCAGATCGCAGCATCCGATAAAGACCAGGCTGCTATTGTTCGACGCCGTATGGAAACGTTCGTCCACTACAACCCGTGGCTGGAAAACTATGTCGACGTACAAACGTATGCAGTGCGAGCGTTAAACTCTGGGGCCAAGATCGATATCCTGGCTGCTGACGTTAGCGGCTCTCACGGTGAGACTCCAGATCTGCTTGTCTGTAATGAGCTATCCCACGTTAGCAAATGGGAGTTTGTAGAAAACCTGTTGGACAATGCTGATGGTGTTCCATGGGGCATGGTGCTGATCGCCACTAATGCTGGGTTCAAGGGTACCGAGGCTGAGCGATGGCGGATGAACGCGATCGAATCCAAAGACTGGGAAACATATTTCTACGACAAGCCTGCCCCGTGGCATCACCAGTCCACAATCGACGATGCAAAAGCACGGAATCCCAAAGCAAGATACTTGCGATTGTGGTGGGGTAAGTGGAGCAGCGGCAAAGGTGACGCTTTCGATGAGGATTTGATCGAGCGAGCCTTGATGCCAGATGCTTGTGAGCACACCGAAGCCAAATCGGGCATGGTCTACCTCGGTGGGCTCGACCTTTCATCGTCACATGACCATTCTGGGCTCGTGGTGGTCGGTGTAGACGCGATGAACGACAAGATTGAGTTGGCAGCCATGAGGGCATTCAAGCCTGAGTACAACGAAGCTCTGGACGTGTATGAGGTCGACCTGATGGAGATCGAAAAAGAGGTCTACACCATGCACAAACGGTTCAACATGCGAAAAATCATGTACGACCCCCATGAAGGCCGGCTGATGGCGATGCGGCTGCGGAAGATGGGTGTCGTCATGGATCAAATGAATTTTGTAGGAAATAATCTATCCCTGATGGCAACAACCCTAAAAGAATGCCTCACTTCCGGTCGCCTGGTGCTGTATGACGACGAGGATCAGAGGCTTCGCCGCGACTTGGGTCGATTTAACATCGTCGAGAAGCAGTATGGCATCAAATTGGAGGCCACACGCGACGTCCACGGGCACGCAGACGTTGGAACTGCGTTGGCAATCGTCCTACCCTCTGCAGTGGCTTACATTCGAGCTGGGGGCCTCACAGCGGAAGATGACCTAAATTGGGATTTCGGGGATTTTGATCCCAACACTGAGGATTTGTCGGAATATCCTCAAGAATTGCGGGATATCATCATGGATCCAACAATGGGTGGAGATCCAGACGACGATTACCGAAGAATGCCCGTTTGGGACGACGATCCGGGGGATCCGGGGTTTTTGCCAGAATTCTAACATCGGTCGGCATAGTATTTACGACAATATAGGGTGTCGCATTATCTGTGTGCCTGGGGGATCCCGCTGTGTCAAAAAAATTCACTCGAATTAAAAAACAATTGACACCTTCTGAACTGGATCGCCATGCCGCTGTATGTGCAAAAGTCGAAAAAGAGTATCCGCCACTTGATCGCATCACACACGGGAGCACCATTATGAAAGTCGTGATTAGCGTTACCGCAGGCCAGAAGTTACCACACCCACTCCACCAGTATTCCAGCCTGGATGGTTCTGTGGGTTTGGAGGTAACTACTGAAGTCAAAGATTCAACGGAAATCCCCAATCTGGTAAAGAAATATCAGAAGCAAGCAGATGATTGTGTAGAAAAATATCTGTACTGGAAAGAACGTAGTTTACGAGCTGGAGAATAGTAATGATCAACCTTAGCAACTACGAAAAACACACGTTGTTGCAGAGGGTACGGCGTAAGATCGATCAGGGCATCGCTCCTGGTATCCAAGACGCAGTCCTGATGCACGATTTGTTGATTAATGTGCTGATGCCCAATGGGGCAGAGGCATGTAAGGACTGTGACGGCACAGGGCGTATCTTTGCCGGGATGACCGAACCTAAGGAATTGTGGCACGACTGCTTATGTTGCCACGGAAAAGGATGGCGTACTGATGGACAAAAATGAACGGTTGGAGCGTACTGAGAAGTTTCTTGCACTGCTGGAACGTATTTCCACTGACTTACGAGATACGTGCCAAAAACAAGTTACACGTGGAGAAGATTTAGAGACTGTTCTAGGTGCACTCACGATGGAGTCGGTGGTTGGGATGATGGCTTACCATTTGGATCACGATAATGTTTCACAAGTTGAAGTGCACAAGAAAGCATTGATGATCGTAGGAATGGTCGAATCGGAAATCGTGAAGTGGAACAAAGAACTACTGGAGGATAATTAGAAAATGACACAACAGGGCAAAGTCTGGGGTAAGACGAATACAGTTGTTCAAAATCGGTGTTTTGAGATGCACTACATTGAATACAACTCGCAGTCTTGGTGCAGCAAACATAAACACGAGCACAAATGGAACGGGTTTTTAGTGCTCGAGGGAGTCCTGGCAGTCAAGGTGTGGCAGCCGTCTGGGTTGGTCGACGAAACGGTCCTAACACACGGGCAGTACACCGAGGTACCTCCTGGGGTGTACCACCAATTTGAAGGTATCGTAGGTGGACAAGCGATCGAGGTTTACTGGGCTGCGTATGACGAAAACGACATTGTCCGAGAGACGGTTGGGGGGAAAGCTGAAAAAAACGATGAATGATGATTAATAGTTAAAACACCTCTTGTGGATTTCCGCAGGGTATACACTATAATAAATTTCAACCTGTTATCGCTGCACAGCAGGTTGTACCATATACAGTTCTAGAGGCACTAGAATATAGGGATCTACCTGAAAGTGCCACTGTATGTTTCTCTTAGCTGCAGACGATCCGCTTGCTCTGGCGGATACGATCATGAAATTGGTCACCGCTGGTGGTTTCGGCGGACTGGTCTGGTACCTCGTAATTCGTCATATCCCGAGCATAGAACAACGCCATCGGGACGAACGTGCAGCGTTCATGCAGTACATAGATAAGCGGGATAAGAAGCTGGAGCAGATCGCAAATGAGTTTTCTACCCGTATTGACGACATTACCGAACACCACAACGAAACCATTATCGACATCCGAGTTCACTTGGGAGAAATCCACACAAGGCTCGAGAACTTACAGGAAAACAACGGACGAGTTAGTAACCATATCGAGGATATTAAAGATGAGCTTAGGAGACGCGGATCAAGCTAATCAAAAATTTATCGCTTTGCAAACTACGATTATTGTCGTTATGGCATTGGCGAATTTGGTTGTGATGTCCCTGTTTGGTTATTTTTTCCATCAGAAGCTGTCTACCACGCCGGCTGATGTGTTGGCTGAAGTACATCACGCAGTTTCTGATGTGAATAACAAAATAGGGACCACGATGAATGCGATCACGATGCCCCGTTTGGAGAAAGTAGAAAAACGTTGGTTGACGATGCGACGAGCGTTTAACAATTCTGCAGATGCGTGGGCGTTGCTAGATCGACACGGCGACATCGAGTTGTGGAGTGATGGTGCTGAAAAATTAACAGGCCTTGCACGCAAAGATATGGTTGGTTTTGATCTGTCGCAGGTGTTGCCGGATGATCTCCAACAACAACATCACGGCATGTATCTTGAATCGATGAGAGATCCTACAGCACCCCCGACTAAACGTCATATCGATTGTGACATCATCACTGCTGATGCCAGCCGAGTGCCTGTGCGAATAGAAGTGTGGATTTCACCAGGTGTTTGTGGGATTGCTAGTTTTACAGTACACGAGAAGACTGATGAACCTTAAAGATCTTAAAGGCTCAACCAAAGGCAAGCTGAACAAAGATGATTTTGTAGCATCGGGGCGGGACAGCTTTTTAGCTGCTGTGGCTGCTATTGTTGTGTTTCAACTCGGCAAGTACGGGTTGATGGATGCAGAGATAAAAGTAGCCGTGGACGTAGTTGTGTTTTTCAGTCTTAAGTTAGCCTGGAAATACTTTACAGACACCCGCAGACTTTCGCGTATCTAGGCGTGGCTAATTGGATCGGCTTGGTGCACTAGATAGCCGATACGGCCGTTCTCTTTGTGGTACAGGTGGCATTCAGCTGCCAATACGCTCTGGTACCCTTGTTCGCGATGCCATGCGTCTGTGGAGCTTAGCGAGGGAAGAATTCTGATTGCCATGTCTTGGATGTGCGTCACTCGTCTGTAGTGCCACACGTCTTCCTGCTCCGAGTGGAAATGACCTAGATGCCATTCTGCCCACTTCACGTTACTCCAATCAGCACGATTGTCTGTGGTCATGATGTGGGGCAGGTTTCTACGCTTACGGTCTGATGTGTGGTTGTCTCCATGCACAAAACCAAGCAGCACATTACCGTAACGGTAGTAGCTGTAGAGATCAGGTTTATTAAGCACGTTGATCCGTTTGCATTTGTGGAAACGTGCCTCCAAGACTTCACCAAGTAAGAATGCTTTCTCCCGATCATGGTTACCAGGCACAACTAGAATATCCACGTCTGCAAACTGGGCAGCTTCTTCGGCAACTGTGATTGCACAGTCCTTGCCAACCCTAAATGATTTCTGCCACCGACCATCAACGTCCATCGGTGTGCCCGATGTAGTTGTGCCTTTGTGATCGGTGTGGAAAAAGTCATTACCTACCACGTACAAAACTCGATCAGGATTCTCACGAGCTGCACGAGCAAGTAGATCACGAGCAGCACCCAGATAACGTGTCCTACAAATGTCGAGATCATAGTCTTGCCCTGACTCTGGTGCCCATGCCAGCTTGCCGAAGTGAGCGTCAAAGATCGAAAGCTCAGCCAGGACGGGTTCTCGTTTCTTGGGAAGTTTTGGCAGTCGGTAGGACGGTGCAAGCTTCCGCATGTCTTTGTAGATGATGTCGCGGAACTCGGTGATGCTCCATGAGTCACGCCTCTTGAACCACACTTTAACTTGCCACAAAGGTGTGACACGGATACGACCGTCTGGTCCTTTGGCTCCAACTTCCCAAGAGTTTAGGACGAAGTCTTTCACACACCATTCATTGGTGTCGACAGCACCTTTAGACAGAACGTCTTTAACCGTGACTACCCTTTTTTCAGATTGTAGCGTTGCTTCTTGCAAGTCACTGGTTTTAGAAGCCACAGTGAAGGCAGGAGTTTTAGAAGGAGGACACGCAGGTGGTTCGAAATCGATGTGTCCGTCTTTTCTTGCTTTTGCTAATTTCCGTTGAACAGTTCGAAGTGATAAGTTGACTCCGTTTTCTTTCATCAACTCCGTAACGACAATCCCCGCATTACTTGTCGTTATGTTTTCCAGTATTGCTTTCTCGAAAATCTCTAACTGCTTCGCAGTCATCTTCGCTATCGGAGTTGTGTTGGATCGATTCCTCAAGGCTGAACTCCCGAATTAAATCTAATTGCATGAGACCGTGTTCTAGTGCACGGACAACACCTTCTGCGGTTTCATCACCCAAGTTGTAATGCTGTCCGCTTTGGTAAAGTATCGCGTGTAAGATCTCGTGAAAGATTGTGGATTGCACATCTTCACTGTCAGGGTTGATCTTGATTATCTTTTTTTCAGGATTGCAATCCCCATGCTCGACAATCGTGTCGTCGAACACTATTCGATACTCTTCCCCAAGAACGTAAATCTCGAAGTCCTGCATGCGAACTCCCTAGTTGGGGTAAGGTGGGCGAGAAGAAGATAATTCCAATATAGCTAGATGTCGTCAGTGGAAAAACTGTAAAAACTTTGGATTTTGTCGTAACGTGTAGTAGTTGTGAATACGATAATGGGAATAGAAACCACTGACACACCTATGACACAAGGACTTAACCAATGCTTAAGAATGTTGAACAACTCGAACGACGCTTGCTAGCAGCAGGGATGGATATCGACGGAAATGGCGTTCTAGAAGCACGTGACGTTGACACACTTTGTCTAGGAATTGTGCACGACAAACTGAACACACCTGAGCCATATCACTTTGAAAGTAAGTTCGAATGGAACGGTGACGGCATTGTGGATATCCGCGATTTGGATGACTACCTTGCCGAAGTATTCAACACTGTGCGAGGTGACACCAACTTTGACGGTGAAGTGACGTTGGCCGACATTGGACACGGCGACACGTGGCAAGCCGCAATGAAAGCCCGAGATACGATCTTTGGTGGAATGGGTTACACGGAGGGTAACCTTACGTGTGACAACTATGACATAGGTCCAGCGGATGGTGACGTTATGCTAAACGCACTCGGCACGGACAGAACCGCACCTGCTTCGTACTTTCTAGCAAATGAAGGTGACCTCAACGGAGACTTCAAATTTAATTCTGAGGATCTTGTTGAGATCTTCTCACGCGGGTTGTGGCAGCGTGGCATCGACACCGAAGAGCTTGTGGATGCGTTTATCGCTGGCTATTATGTGGAGAGTTGATGCCACATAAGGGGAGTCTAGTATGTTTCTGTTTTCCGAAGATGAGATCAATCATTTAATCGAGACAGCGGCAAGTATTGCGTACGATTCAATAGAGCCGCTGGACGGAACCGAAAGTAGACGCCGGATCCAGGAACGTAAAGAAAAACGATTAAAAGTTGTAATCGACGTACGTAAAGCAATCCTCCCTATCGTTACAGGGCATCGAATTACTCGTGCAAACGATCTTAGGGAGGATTATTAATGGGATGTTCACACGGCGACATCATGAATACCGGTCTAACGGTAGCTCAGTACCAGCGGATGTACTTCGAAGACATCTCACCGGGTATTCAATGTGAACACGGTCGTCCACTCCGCATAGACGGTGTTATAGGCCCCCACACGGCGGCTCATATCTCGGCTCGTAAGTGTTCTGTGCCCGATCAAGCCGTTGGGCTGTTTGGGATGATCGCAGAGGCCAGAATTCCTCCAAATTGCCAAGGCGAATACCGAATCCGCATCCGCTGGGACGACTATCCTGGTTCTGGGACGATGGGTTTGGACAAAGAAGCCTTCCAGAAGCAATTTCTGCGAGCCATGGATGATTGGTACAAGGCAATTGGCCTAAAAATGGTCGAAAGTAGCGAAAATCCGCACTGTGTGGTCGATTTCGCATCTTTGGCCGGATCTACGCTGGCTTGGAGCCATTTGGCCAATAATAGCTGCGGTTCTGGTAAGCAGCAGCGGTACGATCACCGAAGGTGGACGGAACATCTGGCATATTTGACCATTTTGCATGAATTGGGCCATTTGCTGGGCCTGCCGCATCGATCTGGTAATTACATCATGAATCCGTCGATTTTGACTCGTCTGGAGGGGCTTACGGAACGTGATGTGGCCGATGCCATTCGGTTGGGCTATCCAGGTGCCCCGGATCCAGGACCGGATCCCGAACCTGAACCAGAACCAGAACCGAATGACGAGTACGAGATCTTAAACACGATTAAGATTGATGAACCAGGCACGTACTACCTGGTAAGGAAGAAGGGGAGTCCTGATCCAAACATTCCCGACTTTGAACACGGTAAGGATGAGTGTGGATGAAAATTGTGCTTCGAGAGGCACTGGGCCGCACAGCAGTGTGGTTCAGACGTGGTACAGAAATGAGGACTGCTGTAGAACTGGCTATGACTACGATTCGTAGACAGCAGGCAGAGATCAACAAACTGCAACGTAAGATTAAAAGGCTTAACGGTGAGATTCGTGATCTGACACGTCAATCCAGGACGAGAGTTTTGTAATCGGCTTTCCGTCCTGCCTCATCGCCCAAATCTTATAAATTGCAACGCACACGCCGGCTGTGGCAATCCCACTACCGGCTTTTGCAAATTCATCTCCGTCAACTTCAGCCGCTAACAAAAACGTAGGCATCAAAGCGGCCACAAGCACAATAATAAGCTCGATATACCTTGCCATAGTTGTTATCGTATTATCATCTGGGGTTTGGGTTGACATTTTCTAAAATATATCAAAAAAGAGGTTCTGATGGATAGCTACGTTAATGAAGTGGCTCGTGACATTGCTGATGATCTGGCTGGCGATGACGATGTTATGGCATTTGATCCCATGATGATCGCAGCCATTATCGCAATCATCATGCAGGCTATTGAAATGTTTGATAACTGTCAGCCTGCGGAAGGAACTGAAAAAGCGATCGTGCGGCTATCGCGGGGTCGGACCAGAGGTGGGCTTATTGCACGTTGGCGTTTGTCTCGTTTGATCCGCAACGAGTTTGAAGATGCTGATCGAACACTCCGAAACCAGATTAGGGATGCAATTCTGGAAGTCGGAGCTGACTCTGAAAAAGTTAAAAAATTAGTAGAAGAAGCACAACTATGAAAAAAACCGTTGCATTCGCAGTAGTCTGCATGCTGGCGACAGTATGCCAGGCTGCTGAAATCATTACACCGCCAAAAACAATTAGTGACACGGTTAGAGTACCGGTTTACTCGATTGTAAAAGTATCCGTCGAAGAGGGAGAGACGGTTTTTGTACTGGCAGACAAACTAACGTTGGTTGAGACGATTCAATGGGCTGAGATCGGCGTAATCAAGGGTGTTGCGTTCACTGCCCCTCCAGGAGTGTATCTGGTAGTAAACATCCCACAGGGTGGTGTTCCTAAATTCACTAATGTCACGATCGGTGATCCAGAACCAGATCCTGATCCAGGACCGGGACCAGATCCTGATCCAACGCCAGATGTGCCCAATGCTGAAGGTTATGGTGCGATGGTCTACAAGATGTCGAAAGATATCGGTGACCCATCAAATGCTAAAACAATGGGCAACATATACCTGTCTGGTGCGGCTTCGTTGGCTGCTTTGTCTGGGGACATCCTAGAAGACACCAATCAGGTTTTTTCTGATATGGGTGCGGCTTTTGATTTGTCGATTACCACCAACAAGAATTCCTGGAAGAACGTACGTACGTGGGTCGCTAATCGATTCAGAACACAATGGACTGCCGGTAAAAACAGCCGACAAGATGTTGTTAACGCTCTGGACGAAATTGGGACAGCTTTGAATAAAGCTGCAGGAGAGTAAGCATGCCGCGTAGACGCATTACTCCCCCCAATGCTCGCATGGGCTGGCAGTACAACCCTCGAGAAGTTGAGCGTGTTGTGGCCACCTTTGAGCATCCTGTGTTTGCACTGGCTGCTGTAGAATGCATGGAACAGGTATCTGGCGACATCAAAGATACTTTCTTCTGGGAAGCTGAGGAAAAGCTTTTTGGACAGCCATTGAAGGCACACCGCCAAACTATTGGAGATTGCCTACCAGCAGGTGCGATGGTCTATGGAGAGACTTTAAAGCCTATTGAGCAGGTTAAAATCGGAGACCGTGTGTGGACGGGACAAGGACGTTGGTCGCGTGTTATTTCAACACAGGCTAAAAATACGTTTAATCCTGTTGTAGAAGTTTCTGTAACGGGTGGAATGCCCATCCGATGTACTTCAGATCATAAAATTCTCGTATATCGGATGCAGCGTGTAGCCGGTAAACGGGTTACATCTGCGTACTATCAACGAGCACTCGATACATCATCAACCCTTTCTAAAAGCCAACGGCAAGAGGTTGTTGATTGTTTTGAAGGCCGAACACCTGAATGGGTCAAAGCAGAGGATCTGGAGTCTACAGATTATGTTTTGATGCCCAAAAATCTGGAAAATATACCAGCTAAACCAGAAATGCCTGTTTCGGACTGGCTGTTTGGTTATTTCCTTGGTGATGGGTGTGCCTCTGGCGGTTCTGTTGAATTTGCAGTATCCGATGATACGAAAGCCAAGGTACTGCGTGAGAAGTTTGCCGAATGTGGGTACGATTGTAAAACGGGTATGTCACATGGAAATATCCGAATCCGCATCCACTCTAAAAGCTTGTTCGATTGGTTTAGGTCTGTTTGCTATGACGACCAGAAGGCCAAAGTTATGCCCATTTGGGCGTACGGAAATGCACAGATCGTTGAAGGGCTGACGAGTTCCGATGGGTTTACCAGAAATGGTAAAAGGCACTTTGATTCTACGTCTTTGAGCCTAGCCCATGGCATGTTTGCTTCTTTGGTGTTGCTGGGCTACGAGCCTACAATCAAAGAACGCCAACGTGGTGCTGGGATCGGGGTATATCCAAATGCCAAGCCCCTGTATCGGCTGACTTGGTTACTTACTAAGCAGAAGCAGTACAGCTGGTCGGATAAAGAGTACTATTGCCGACCTGTGCGAGCTGTGAAGTACGTAGAAGGCCCAGAAGTGGTTTATGACATTGGTGTAGAGGATGAACACCATTCATTCATCGCAGACGGCATGGTGTATTCGAACTGCGTGTCGCATGGCTGGGGTAGAGGTGCCCAAGATCTTATGTTTTTGCAGTTGGCGGAAGGGTCTACGCCTCGTCCGCCCGATATGCCTGATTTCGATGTCATCGGTTCAGATGGGTCTGAGACTAGGATTTACGGAGATAAGATCCTACACGTAGCCACAGAACCCCTCTACGCCCTAAGCCGCGTAGAGATTGGTGGTGGACGGATCGGTGGTGATGGTAGCGTAGGCGGATGGGCGGCAAAGGCTGTAAAACAGTATGGCATTTTGCTTCGAAAGGCCTATGGTAATTACGATCTTAGCGTGTATAGTGGGCAAAAGGCTCGTAAGTGGGGTCGCAGAGGTGCTGGACTCCCCAACGAACTAGAGCCTATTGCCAAAGAACATCCCGTTAAGACCTGTTCTCTGGTAACAACAGATGACGAGGTAATTGCTGCACTGCAAAACTGGTATCCGATTCCGGTTTGTAGTGGACAAGGTTTCACGACAACGCGAGTTCAAGGTTGGTGTAAACCAAGAGGCTCCTGGGCTCACTGCATGGTTGCACGTGGAATCTGCACTGCCAAAATGGGCAGGAACTGGGAAGTTGGTGTTGTAATACAACAAAGCTGGGGCCAAAGCCCTGGTGGAGATGGTCGAGTAGAACTTAAGTCTGGTCGTACCATTGAGTTACCGCAGGGATGCTTCCTGATTACAATGGGTACGTTTGTCCGAATGCTCAGACAACGTGACTCATTTGCGATTAGTGACTTAGAAGGGTTCAAACCAAGAGTACCCAACTTCGCACACTAATCGCGGTGGTTTAAAAGTCGGCTGCACACACACTTAAACTGGTAACAGTGTTAAGGCAGTCGGCTTATGTCGCTACTAAATAGATTTCCCCACCGATGCACAGCTTGGCGTAGAGTCACTGAGCGTGACGAGTTTGGGGGAACACTAGAATTATGGGAACCTCTATTTCCCAATAAGCTCTGTTGGAGACAACTTGTCCGAGACTCGGACATTGTCCGGTACCGGCGACGAGGGATCACCGTTACCAATAGAGTGTACTTTCTAGAAGATCCAGGGCTGGATGAGAGAGACATTGTCCTCATCGGCACGGATGTCTATGAGGTTCGGTCAAAGGCTGTCCCGGACGCTACAGTCGGCTTAAACGTCGTCTGGCGTCTGATGGTCGAATGGACCGACATGTGTGACGTACCAAGTCTTGAAGGCCAAGGCGGTTCGGGTGGTGCTGGTGCGATTCAGTTGGCTGTGGATGTTATCTTCTCGAGTTCAAGCAGCTCGAGTTCCACCAGTAGTTCTATCTCTACCTCATCTAGTTCTAGTAGCACATCGAGCAGCAGTTCTAGTATCAGCTCGTCGAGTTCTAGTAGCAGTCTCAGTAGCTTAAGCAGCACATCCAGCAGCTCAAGTTCTGTGAGTTCTGTTAGTTCTCAATCGAGTCAGAGTTCTACTAGTTCTTCGAGTAGCTCTAGTTCTAGCTCGATGTCCAGCAGCAGCTCTAGCAGCTCGTCTGAGAGCAGTAGCACATCGAGTGTTTCTAGCAGTAGTTCAGTTAGCTCGACGTCGTCCAGCAGCTCACCCAGCAGCTCCAGCTCGACATCTAGCAGCAGTTCCAGTTCCAGTTCGGCTAGTTCGCTGTCGAGCACCAGCAGCAGTGTTAGTTCTAGCTCTGTGAGTTCGAGCAGCAGCAGTACTTCCAGCAGCAGTTCCAGCCACAGCTCGTCCAGTAGTTCAACGAGTTCTAGTTCTAGTAGTAGCAGTTCGATTTCTACTAGTTCTTCGTCGCATTCGGAAAGTTCATCGAGTTCTACGAGTTCGAGCAGTAGCTCAATTTCTACGTCATCATCGAGTTCCAGCAGCAGCTCCAGTTCCAGCACTAGCTCTAGCTCGTCAAGCAGTACCTCCAGCAGTTCGACCAGCACTAGCTCTAGTTCAGCTAGTTCTATGTCTAGTGAGAGTTCACTGAGTTCGAGCAGTTCAACGTCGTCCAGTAGCAGTACCAGCTCAAGTACCTCATCTAGTAGCTCCAGCAGCTCTACCAGTTCGTTGAGTTCGGCTTCTACATCGTCTAGTAGTTCGTCTTCTAGCTCTAGCAGTACGAGTTCCAGCAGCTCTAGTACATCCAGCTCTAGTATGAGTTCGGTGTCGAGCGAATCGAGTGCTAGTTCTGAATCTAGCCAGTCGTCTACTTCGTCAAGCAGCAGCTCTACTTCGTCAAGTAGCAGTAGCTCAAGCTCCACCTCTAGCTTGAGTTCGTCAAGTTCACCATCGAGCAGTTCAACAAGCTCCAGCAGTAGCAGTTCCAGCTCTACAAGCTCCAGCTTAAGTTCTGAATCCTCGGTGTCGAGTTTGAGTTCGTTAAGCTCGTCCAGTTCACCATCTTCTGGATCGACTTCGTCGAGTTCAAGTTCGTCCTCACAATCGTCTGTTAGTTCGATGTCCTCATCGAGTAGTAGTAGCAGCTCCAGCTCTACTAGTTCTCTGTCGACTAGTTCTAGTAGTCCAAGTTCGTCCAGTCCGTCATCGTTCTCCAGTCAAAGCTCGATGTCTTCGAGCAGTTCGACTAGCTCGACCTCCAGCACCAGCTCGCTCTCACTAGACTCCAGCAGCAGCTCTTCTAGCAGCTCAGGACGACATGGTTGGGTGGAATTGGGAGATGGTTCTCAGATCGAGTGGATTGACGGCACAGACGCATACCACCGTGACACGATGGTGCCGTCCTACCTTGGATTTAACCTAGGCGATCCAAATGAAGTTGCAAATCCTCTGGTTGATTTAGGAACCACACAGCCGCTGTATTACATCAATTCGTCACCTGCCACCATGGACGATGCTACAGGCGATGTAATCAGTGGTGACACGTATGCAGCAGTCATGGCATACGCTGGGCAGAGATTGGCACTTGGTACGTACAACGTGTCGTGGACAGGGACAGGCACAGGCCCATCTAGTTTTGATGTGGTTGCCAATGACACAATTAAGTTGCTGTCTTTTAGTGGTCAAATCGAAGACCTGCAGATTCAGAAATCAGATGCTGTTGGGGTGTACACGCCGACGTTTGCTACACGTGCTACACGCATGCGTGCAATCCGCATGAAAGACATTTGGATGACGGATGACTTCAACTATGATCCAACGCATCCATGGAATCGTATTGTAGTTAGTGGTGCTACAACGACTCACTTTAAGATTCTACAGCCGGCAGACATCGTCGCATTAGCCAACACGTACAACCTTGATGTTTGGATCAATATCCATCACCTTGCAACAGATGCTAATATCACATCGCTCATTGGCGGCTTCACCACTCTCAATGGTGATTTGTTCATTGAACACAGCAACGAACCATGGAATAGTGACTTACCTCAGTACAGTTATGCTGCTACACAGAGTGCGGGTTATGCCGGCAGCACTACTGTAGAAAAGATCATGGCATGGCATGCTGATCGAACAAATGCTATAGGTGCTCTTGCCCGTGCAGCATGGGATACTGATAAGATTCAAGTAACGTGGACGGCAGACGAAAGTACACCATCTATCGTAGAGACCGTGGAAGCTAACGCTCAAAGCGATTTGTCTGAGATAGATAATTACGCCATTTGCCAGTACCTTGGCGGTTCATGGAGCAGGGCTCAAACAGCTAACGACATTTTAGCGTTGAGTAATGATGAAATAGCTGCACAGGTTACAACGTACGCAATACAAAACAAAGTCAATGCAAACTCTTGGAAATCTCGAGCAGATGCACGTGATAAGAAACTGCATTGTTACGCGGGTGGTAGTGATTTAACCCACTCTGATAATTTTGCAAACCAGTATTTGTTGCAGGCCTCTCAGTCTCAACCAATGCGAGCCGTATACGACGAACACCTTGACTGGTGGATTAGTAATATGCAGACGCTATTCCTCTTATACAGAGACGTAGCAAACGATGCGACAGGTCACTTACAGTACGAACTCGAAGCAGCTTCCCCACGCTGGACGAGTGCGTTGAACCGAACTTCGGGACATGTGTAATGATTAAAAAAATAGCAGTAATCCTTCTGTTGTTGGCTTCGACGGCAATGGGTCAAACCATTAGTGATCTTCCAGCCGTTGTAGATACTCAGATCGACGATGAAACCGAAGTCATGTTCGGTGTAGACCACTCTGGGCTTAACGACTCGTACAGGTTGGATATCTTCAATCTGCGTGAAGTCATGTTCCGTGGTGTGGTTATCGCATCTGGTGTTTCTGCCACTGACGATGCACGTATGCAAGCCGCTGTGGCTTCGTATGACACGGTGTACATCGATGACAGTGCTGCAGCACTAACCCTGGGTGAAGGCACGATCATCTACCTAGGAAGCACTGTGGTGGATTCCGTGTATTCCAATGACAAGGCACGTATCAACCTAACTAACAATTCATCGTTCCAGTGGGGTGATTATGGGAACATGAATTCTAAGTTGACCGATTCCATCGGGACCAATGGCTGGACAGCATGCACCGTGGCACATGCAGGTGGTGTTATCCAAACCACGACGCAGTTCGAGCGTGGTGATTACATCGTAGTAGCTGCAGACAATGACCTTGGCATTAACCCACACTTTACAGGTGGTCAGCAACGTCCTTTTGAAATTGCCAAGATCAACCAAAAAGAAGATGGCGAAGTAGCGGATCAAACGGCCCGGCTTGCACTTACAGGTCTTACTGCTGGCGTGCGTATCTATCAAAACGATACGGATGTTGTATGGGAATACGACGGCGGCACGATCTCAGACAATGCTAACTGGACTGCTCAGTCTGGTGATTACGAGTATGTCTTAGAACGCCCACTAGAAGACACCTATACCTCCAATGTTCGATTCAAGCAGTACTTATCGGCAGGATCTGATCCCTTGCTGACCACAGCTGGTGGCATGCACAACATTGATCTAACAGGGTCTACTAATTCAGGTTCCACAGGTATGACTGCATACCATGTCATGAACTTAGAGATGTCCAATGTTGATTTCAAGGACACGGGACAGCTTGCATTGTTTGGCTGCTACAACGCTCGACTAGATCGAGTCAAATGCCTCGGACAAACCGGTTCAGGACAAGATGCCGGCGACGTGTATGGTTTGAGCATCACTGCCTGTAATAACATGGTGGTAAGTAACTTCGAAGCACAGAACTGCCGCCACTTCATTACGACGGGTGGTTTTGGTGCATCTCCTAATCGTTGGGGTACATGTTCTGGACTTATCATCCGTAATGCCATCGGATACATGACGGGATATGACACAGGGGCTGTTGTTGGTTTTGAAACACACCCAGAAGGCCTGGGTGTACGCTTCATCGACTGCGATGTGTACATGGGTGGAAACAGCGGCATTTCAGAAGGTGGTTTCCAGCCTGTTCTGTACGGTTTCCAAACACGTTCCCGTGATACACACTTCACACACTGCCGGGTACACGGAAGCAACACAGAAAAACACGTAGGGTTTAGAGCGTCCAGCAGCAATGGAACACACTTTATTGATTGTGAAATAGACGGCGGCCTGGTTGGTATCTGGGGAACCACTGCTGGTAGTGGTGATCCTGCATCTGAGACAATCACAATTGATTCATGCCACATCCAAAACACACGTAACAATGGTGTGGTGATTGATGGTGGTAGTAATCATAAAATCATCAACAGTACGATCGAGAACTGTGGTACTTCGACTGCAGGTATCGGAGGTAGTGAATTAGCTCTTGTTACGTTTGCTGACACGGATGCCACAGGAACCATGTCTGGAATCATGGTGCGTAACAATTGCTTGAGCAAAGACATCAACACGTATTCGGTCTATGTGGATGCCTCTATCGATTCAACGGAAATTGAAATACTGGATAACGATCTACGAAGTTATGACAGAACCTCTATCGGGTTAGATCGCTCTTTAGGGAATGCAGCTGAGCTAGAACGTGCATACAGCCACAAGAACAACGACCGCGATCGATTCGCAATCATTACACGATCAAGCCATGGTTTGAGTGTGCCAAATGAAGAATTCAACCCAATCCTGCATGACGGTACTGTGTATGACGATACCGTAGCAAACGCTGGAGACATCCGTGGTATTTTGGTGGATGTTATCAACACGGATACTTACGTCTTGGCTAACCGTGGTCAATTCGTTGATCTTACGAACTCTTTAGTATTTGCTGATTCATATAGTGAAGTCAGCGATGGTTCTAAATTGTACTGGGATGAAAACCTTTCTAAGTTCTCTGCTTCAAAACCGGGTGACTCGGCAGACGATGCTTCTGATATCCTGTGGGTCACCAACTACACTGCATCGACAACTACTGTACAGGTGATGCCGCCTGAAGTAGGTGCTTCGACCAGCGGTGGTTCCAGCGGACCCAGTCGTAAAGAAGGTGAAGATACGGTGGCCTTTAGCAACCCACTCACAGTTAACTTCTCATCTGGTAGTTATGACAATAAACGAGTTGTTATGACCAGTTCGATTTCATCTATGACGTTGACTGCAACTACTCGTGGAGAGTATCACCTAGTACTAGTACAGGATGGGACTGGGGGTCGTACGGTGGTGTGGCCAGCTAATGTTTTGTGGCAGGGTTCGGCAGCACAGCCGGTAGCTGCAGCTAGTACTGCATCGGTATTCAAATTGTATTACGACGGGACAAACTTCCACGTCAACTAATAAATAGGACGTAGATAATGGGCAAAGACATTGCAGTTGTTGTTAACACCAAGGCCGATCTGGATACAGCTCGAGTTGGCGACGGTGATCTAGTCCAAACCCTAGGCTATCACTCTTCAGGTGATGGTGGCGGTAATCTGTTCCAATACGATGCCGATTCCACAGCATCGGTCGACGATGGGTGGGTTATCTCAGGCCCGTCTGCAGTCGGACGTTATCTGGCATTGGACCAAACGGTTGCAGACATCCGCCATTTTGGTGTGCGGTTGGGGTCTGGAAATGAAGTATCTAATAGGACTTCATTCCAATCGGCTTTGAATTCTGCTAATTCCGTGTACATCCCAAAAGGTACGTGGCGAGTAGATTGCACCGGTGGTAATCCTCTACAAATCGGTACAGGCACCACTCTTAAGGGCGACGGGTACTACTCGTGGATCACTCCTATCCAGACAGATGGATCTGCCACGCTTACTGACACGGGTGCATCTACCAACTATGTGCGATTGGAAAACTTTTCAATCGTGTCAACAGCCTCCAAAAGTAATGTGGATGGGATCCGTGTTGGGGATATTTCTGGCGAAACGTACTCATTCTCGCGATTCTCTGTTGAGAACGTGCAGTTATGGGGCCTTGCCACCGCATGGGAGTCATATGGTTGGGTAGTCAACATCCAAAATCTGTTCATTAACCAGAGTACTGTTGGTTTCAAAGCCGATAATCTCAATGGTGGTTTTGCGAATGTACAGATTGAAAACTGCGATCAGTGGTTTGATCTGGATACCTGCAACGGGACGCAGTTCAACATCTTGGCGGAAGGCGAATGGCAGACCACGCCATCGACCATCGATGACTGTGAAGGTGTTTCCTTCGATGGCTTGTATCTAGAGTACGGTGCTGAAAGCATCACAGAAACTACATTCACGGTAAACAGTTCTACGGATGTCTGCACGACGCCTGCAGCACATGGTTTCTCTGATGGCGATATTGTGTACGTAACAACGGATGGCACAGCACCATCTCCCCTGTTCCCACAAACGGCACGACATAAGTACATCGTAACTAATTCGCAAACGGTCAGCACTGAGTTTCAACTAACTCACTCCGATGGGTCTACTATTGTAAACTTCACGGACACGGGTACTGGCGAACATACTATTCATCGATCAAACGAAGACAAAACGCTTCCGATGATTCGAGTAGGGCAAACTACAGCCTGTGCTGGTATGACCGTCGAAGGTTTGCGAGTCGCCATCTCTACTACGCTAGATCAATCTAAGTGCATTGAAGTGTATGGTCTGCACGGCGGCAGCTTTGAAGGCCTAGGTGGAATCAACGGTAAGAACCCTATCGTTGAATTTATGAATAATGGAGCCAACGTATCGGGTGTGTCTTGCAAGTACATCGATACTGTTGGAATTAGCAATGAGTCTTACCGTTTTGGTGCTCCAATCGGTGGTGCTGAAAACCTATCAATGGAAAACAGGATCTCTGATCCTTTCTGGCACAATGGTTTGCCCACTGTTTCTACTACTTCGTGTACTTCCTCTGTAGAAACCACGACTACGCTGCCTGGTCGACCACGTGCAATGCGGTTGACTGCAAACACGGGTGTGGGTTCATTCCGTGCAGATTATTCACTAAGCCTCGCCACAGGAAACGCATCTAAGCTGGTAGGTGAAGAAGTTACTGTGGGTACGTGGGTGTATGCTCCCAGTGCTTACTACAACAGCTACACTAATCCTTACGTATTCCCATACGTTTATGCCGCGACTACAGGTGCCGTTTCCAACGCAACTAGCTCATCTGCCAGTTCAGCTCAGCATGTTGTCGATGGTTGGGCGTTTATCACAACCACGCTCACAATCCCAAGCGATGCTACTGGATTAGACATCTCATTCCGTGGAGCAAACACAAGCACAGAGGCTCATTCAACGGGCAGCGGTACACCAGCTGGCATGTATTGCCTGTTTGGCGGCGTAATTGCCGTGGTCGGTGGTTTGTCTACATTCCAACGGTTGCGTAATGGCGAGTTCTACACACCAGGCGAACCGTCTACGGTAACTGGTGGTAATGCTGTAGTTGCGGAGAATGTTGCAGCACTCAGCGGTCTAACTCCAGACGACAACGGTCGTGTGCACTTGCAAGGATACTACACTGCAGGTGACGGGGGTGGGCAGGATCTGGTTTACAAAGCAACCGGTCGTTCAGGTATCACAGTAGACAGTGGTTTCTACTTCCAAGGTGGTGGGGCCGACGATTACTTTGTTAGTATTGATATTGAAGTAGCTCATGCAGATAACTTTGGTGCTCTTCCCAGTCAGACTGCCTCAGTTGTAGCTACTCGTATCCAGGCTGCGTTAACAGCATCCAACACGGTGCAATTGGGGGCATACACGTATTCAACAGATCGTAAGATTTCTGTGGGTACTGGTAAAACGCTCATCGGTTCGGGCTATAACACCGTTATCAGCTACGATGGAACGAGCGACACAACTGCATTGGAATGCTCTAGTGTCTCGGAAGTCACTGTTAGCAATCTAGTGCTGCGTGGTACCACGGAGCGGCAGTCGGGTGATACAGGCCTTACGCTATCTGGCTGTACCAATTCGGTGTTTACTCGCATCTGGTGCGAAGACTTTGACACAGGTGTTTCTACAGCAACGAGTACCGGCAATGTGCTTGAAGTACGCTGTGAAGACACCAATCTGGGTCTGGATTCTGATGGCTTGGATGCGTCTGTGGTCACGCTGGACTGTGAAGACACGGCAAAGTACTTCGATCTAAATAACGCCAGTTCGGTCAACCTAAAGGTGTCTGGTAAGCCGGGTGCAGGTGCCTCGGCAACCACGTCGTCTGCTATCGATGGGTGCGAACAAGTTACTGTCGAGAACTTCTACATCGAAGATGACTCGGCAGGCATCGTGGCGTTGACTGTGGGCACGGCATCTAAATGCCAAATGATTGATATCAATCTGCGGGCAGGTGCCAATGTTGCTACAGATGTCGATCTTATTACGCTGGATGATGTTGATGGTTGCTTGATTCGAGGTGTTACGTATCGAGAAGACAACACCAATCTAGTATCCACAACAGCTGACACCAAAAACCTGATTGTAGAAGTCGTAGAGAACGACGGTACGCCAGAAGCACAGGCAGTTCCAGTGCCTGGTGATCAAGCGTTCCAGACACCTATCAATTACGTTCCAGATCCATTCTTCTGGTATGGACTACCTTCTGATCTAGCCGATACGCGATGTACGTCATCTTCTGATTATGTGACGAAGTTGCCGGGTACGGATCGATCGATGAAGGTTACCGGGACCAACGGAGACACCAACGGTAACCCATTTGCAGCCTGGTCTCTATCGGTTGCAGCTCATCACCAACTACAGAATTTGAATGGTGATAAAGTAGGTATTGGTGCATGGATTTACGTGCCTGCTACATATGGCCCATCATCTTTCGGAGATGCTGGTCCAAGTCTGGCTGTTACAGCAACGTACTCTAACGACGTATTCCTTCCCGTTGCTGCTCCGTCGGACACGCTCCAATTGTCTGTCCATGGTTTTAAAGTCAATGATGTTGTAACCCTCAGTGGTTCTGATCTACCAGCTGGCTACAGTGCTGGTGATTACTACGTTGTTGATGTTTTGGATGGCAGTACTTTCAAATTGTCAGCTACGGAGGGTGGGGCAGCGATCACCCACACTGACAATGGTTCTGGTAGTCGCTATGTGCAATTGAAGGCAACCACGTCTACCAACGTAAGCACTATTTGGAAACCAGGTGAATGGGTATTTGCAGTCAGTGAAATCGACACACGTTCTCGTTTAGCTAGTCTAGATTTTAGTTTCTATGCTATGCGGGATAGTGCCACGATAACTACAAACACCATCGCACATCTAGGAGGCTATGCATGCTGGAACGGCGGACAGAAGAACGCTGTTAAAGCAACCAACTACATGATGCACTCTCGACCTGCTAAATGGCAGTTAGGTCGAGACATCTATTATGAACAGCCAAGTCCATATACCTCAGCGTCTTCGATTCCGAATGGTGCTACGGTTAATATTGACACAGCACGTGCTTTGTCGTGGTACCAAGAAGTCGACAGTGCGGCAACGTTCACACTTAACTTCAATAACATGGAAGCAGGTAAAGAAGCTAAGTTTGTTTTGGATGCAGGCTCTAATGCAGTCATCACTGCAGGTAACTTCACCTGGATGGATGCGGCCCCAGCGGGAATGCCCAGCGGGAAGCGTTATATCATCACAGCGTTTTACATTGGTGCAACTTTACATGCCAAATGGGAACTGGATGAAGACAACCTGTACGCCTATCAACTAGATGGTGGTTCAGATGGTCAAGTTCTAACAAAAACGTCTAGTACAGATGGTGAGTGGCAATGGGAAACGCCTTCAGGTGGTGGAGGTGGTGCCGGTACTCCTGAAGAACTCACATACAGCCAAGATACCGAAGCATCTAGTTCAACGATTGACATCGATGCAGATGACAACATGTCACACATCACCACGTTGGCTACGAACCCAACGGTCACGGTGTCGAACCTTGAAGCAGGGCAGACAGTTGTTTGGTATGTGAACGGTGCTTTTACAATTAGCCCATCGGGATGGACATGGTGGAATAAAGTAGCAAGTACTGCCACTGGTCCAGGTGTTTTGGATGGTACAGATTACACACGTATTGTGTTTGAAAAAGTAGGAGCTACCACTTACGGCACATGGTCTAATCGAGAAGGTAATCCGATTATTCCATCCGGTGGTTCTGCTAATCATTACGTACGAAAAGCATCTGGTACTGACTACGACTATGAAGTAGGTGAACTAGACATATCTGATGACGCAACACCGTCATTGGGTGGTCCTCTGGATGCCAGTAGTAACATCGTTAAATTATCAAAGGGTGCTGACGTTGCTTCTGCTTCTGCACTTACTTTGGGCAATGATGGAAACTATTTTGACATTACAGGAACAACCTCAATCACATCGATTGTAACCAAGGGTGCGGGTACGACTGTTGTTCTGCAGTTTGATGCAATTCTTACACTGACACACAATGCAACTAGCTTGGATATGCCTACGGGCAGCAGCGTAACAACTGCTGCAGGAGATCACGCCGCATTTGTAGAGTACAGCACAGGTAATTGGAGATGTCTCTGGTACACACGTGCTGATGGTACTCCATTGGCAGGTGGTGGAGGTGGTGGTTCACTTCCAACTGGCGGTTCGAAAGGCCAAATTCTGGCCAAGGATACGGCGACCGATGGTGATGCATCCTGGTACAGCCTAGGCTACATCGATGTCAAGCGTGTACACGGTGCCGTGGGTGACGGATCTACGGACGACCTGGCCGCTCTGCAGGCTGCTGTCGATGACGCTATTGTCACAGGTAAAACGGTCTACATTCCGGCTGGCTCGTACGCCATCAGTGATGTGCTCGATCTGGGTACCTCCACTGGTCAAAAACTGACCATTATTGGTGACGGTCCTGAATCGACAAACATTATCCCAACCACGGGTAACACAGCTACATATCTAGCCCGTATCGATACGGATAGTATTGCTTCTCCAAGTTCAACTCGGCGTGCTCGTGGTTATAACATCAAAGGCATTAACTTTGATTGTTTGAACACTGCTCGTTGTGATTTTGGACTTCACATTGATCTGATCGAGCATTCCGATTTTGAAGACGTGTGGTTCCAAAATGCAGGTGTGGCCGGCATCTTGATCAAGACTGGCTGGTCTAATAGCTTCAAGCAATGTCGCTCATGGGCTTCTCTAAACCATGGCTGGGTACTCGGTCTAAACACCAGTCCGAATGCTTGGAACAGCAATACGTTCACCAACTGTAAAGCCACGGGTAATACAGGCATCGGTGTGTACATGGAAGGTGGCCAATCCAATAGCTGGGTTGGTGGTGACATCGAGCAGAATGCTCTCACGGGTCTCTGGCTCAATGCAACCAATGCATTCCATTGCATGGGTACCTACTTTGAACAAAACGGCAACACGGGTCATTCCTTTGCTGGTCAAAAGAATGTCAACAGTGGTGTCTGGTACACATCCGCTTCTAAGACGATCAAGGCCGATGTGATTCTTAATGGTTCATCTACCCAGATGACGGAGGCTACTGGTGCTGTAACCAACCTAGCTTCGGCAGAAGTACCTTCTGAAGGTGTTACGTTTAATACGTTCTCAGATCGAGCCAGCGGTGTGAACCACATCGCCTGGTTGGGTGCATCTAACTGCCGTGTGTTCAACGTGGACAGTACCACGAGCAGCAGTGCAGCAGAGCATTTCTTCTTCGCTTCGCACTCGTTGGCCTCGAATATCGATCTGGGTACTGTCAGTGGTAATGACCACACGGGTGCAGATGGGGTCGAATTGTTCGACATTGATCGTACTGCTACGGTCAGCCGAGAACTGTTGTCGATCCACTGGGCTCACAACCATTACTACCGCGATTACGTAGAAGTACGCCCCTACGAGATTAACCTAGACAGTGCCACATCGGTGCTGTCTGGATCGGGTGGTACTTTGACTGACACTGGATGGCAGATGGAGGGTATGGACCTTTACAAGCTATCTGGCGTAGCTAGTACCGATTTCTACGGAGAAAGCATCAACCCAGGAGAGTTCCCACAATATTTGGGTCTTCCAATGATGCTTGTGTGCGAATGGTACCAAACTACCAACTACGACGATCAGGTATCTACCAAGTACAACGCTCAGCCTAGGCTCACCAGGGTCCATTCTGGGGCTATTTACGATATTTCCAGTGTAAAGACACCTACAGCTGATCTAGGCTCTACAACGGGCACCACAACAGCCTCCTCGGCCACAATTGCAAGTGTGGTGGACACAACTGGATTTGTGCCTGGTGGTTTGTGTGTTGTAGAGGCGGCCAACAGCGGCTCTCCTGCAGGAGCGTTCACCAGCCGGATCGTGTCCGTGGTGTCAAACACAAGTATCACCTTGGCAGATGCCGTTCCAATTACAGTTGCGGGTGCTACTTTGCGTGCACCTGCAAAACAGTATTCTGTGCTGCCGTTCACATTCCCAACCACGGATGCTACGGATGATGTGGATCTGGGTGCTCAGATGTTCCTGGGGCGTGCGGACGAAGCCATCTACATACAACGGTTGGTCATGGTGCCATTCGGATATAAGTATGAGGGTGGTGGACTACAGCATCAAAGTAAGTACGTAACATCTCTTAACACGGCAACTCAAGTTACTTTTGATGAGACAGATCAAGGACAGACACTCTCGGGTGCAGTCGTCCTAGACACCTCGACAGACCTGGAATTTTACGGCACAGCAACTGCCGGCATCACCGTGTCTCTTACAGGCATGGAAAATGGCAAGGTGGTCCGTTTTTACGTCGATGGTATGAACTACACCATCACCCCTTCCGGGTGGTCATGGGCTGACGGTGCTGGGCCTGGTCCTCTGAATGCGGTCAACAAGTACCTGATCACCTTCGTGCAGTCAGAAGGATCGATTCTGGCGTACCACGATCAACCTAGTTTCAATCAGGTTGCTGCAGATGATGACACAGGTGCTTGGGATTTGACGGCAACAGCAGGAGTAACGCAGTATGTGACTTTGACTGGCAATAGTACAATTACTCCAACCAGTTTTAGTAATGGTAGAGTTGTTAAACTGTGGGCAATCGCCAACAGCGGGAGTTACACTGTTTCGTTGACAGGTGCTACTTTCTGGGACGCAAGTACTAGTGTCACGGTATCGAGTACGAAGAAAACATTGTTTACATTTGAGCAAGATCAAGGGACTGTGTACGTGTTCTATACACAGCAATCCTAGGAGTTATTAAATGGGTATCACTGGTATCGGGTCGTTCATCACCGCTCATAACACCCCCATGCATGGACCTCCTACACAAGGCGGTCCTGCTCCTGTGTCATCTACGCAGTACTACGCCGCAGCAGGGTCGACTGACGACTGGGTAGGTGGCGATCCCCGCTTAAATCACTATTCTGGTTCATTAGCCGCATTTACTGTTAGCTTCTTTGTGAAGTTTGATTCGATCTCTTTAACTAATCACAGTTTCATTGGTTATGGCAGTGAAGCTACTTCAGATTGGTTAGCAGATAACACAATGTGCGAATTCACCATGAATTCAGGAACATTGTCTGTAACAGTAAACCAAGACAGTTCTGATCACAAAGAGTACGCATTTAGTGATACGTTTGTGGCTGATCGTTGGTACCACATTGCTGTCTGCTTTGCAGGCACAGTTAGTACAAATGATATGAAACTGTATCTGTACTTGAATGGGGAACATGATACATCCGTTACAAAAACCACAGACACCTCAATCGGATCTGCTGTGTTCAACGGAAATACTGTTTTTCGATATATTGGACATACCAATCCAATCTCTGTGTCTGATTTCAGAATGTACGATGCGTGTGCAAGTGCATCAGACGTAGCTCTCTTAGCTAACCATGAGAACCCACCTGGTCTCGGATATCCTTTGCAGCATCTCCGCATGAATGAAGGATCTGGTGGGCTTATTGACTATGGTTCGGCCAAAGACACAATCACACAGGATGGCACTACCGATTCTAGTTTCTGGAATGTTGGTTATGTTGCATACCCGTACGAAGTACCTGCTTTCTTATATGATTGGACGGAAGCGACCACACCCTATATCGATAATCAGGGGCGTGTCGAATATGCAAGCAATGTCTGGTCAAACAACGGTGGAACGGTAGCTACCGCGACTGGTGGTATCAATGGATACAACTACGTCGATTTATCAGCAGGTACGGGGGGTATGCGTACGGCTAGTACTACCCACACAGCTGCATTACATACCACGATGTTTGTAGGCAAGATAGCTGGCGTATCTTCTGGTCAGGCTGTTGATCTAATAAGCACGTCCACAACTCCAGCTGGTGTGACACTTGTGAACCATGCAACGTACGGCAACGTCATGGCTGGTGTGCAACACTCTCAGTCTGTAGAGAACAACGACGAGATCTCTCAAGAGACGGGTGTCTGGGATGACGACGCTTGGTTTGTGTTGTTCGTGGTGCGGTCTAGGGGGATGACACGTTGGGTCTATGTGAATTTAGATGATGGTACCTGTCATCAAGGGTATTTACATTCCGATGGTGTGGCGTGGGTGAATGCGAGCACTGCCTTTAGAATCAACATTACCGAAAACTCAGACATAACTACTCAGTATATGACCGAGTTTGCTGCGTGGGAAAAACGCTTATCGTACACAGAGATAAACGATATTGGTCTTAACTATATCGCTCCAAAGTACAACATAACTTGGCCTGGTATTGAACCATTCTTTTCGATAGGTGCCTATGCTGAAGGTTTATACAACGTACATGAAACCAACAACAAAAATTTATTGACTTTAGATGGATCGCGTGTCACCACTTGGCCGCCAAACCAAGGCGTTGGTATGGTTGCGGGTTCTAAACTAGATGAGAATGAAACTGATCTAGGTATGGATCTAAATACCACTGATGGTATTTGGGGATACGCTAAACTAGATGGTGTCGCTGGAGAAGGATATACATCAGCTCTTTCAAATCATACAGCACATAACAACATAACAACGGGTGCTGCCTATATCATTGCACGTGTTGCCGATACTGTTACTGAAGAGAGTAAGATATTTAAATTAAATCCCGACGTGCAACTACAGGTACGGCAATCCTCAGACAGTACACGTGTGACCATCAACAATGCAGGTATATCCAACTCTACGAAGAATAATACTTTGGTGGATGGTGATATAACGGTACTGGTTGTGGTAGGCGGTTCCACACATGGATACCTGCTTGGGTATACGGCTAGTGCCAGAGCATCGTTTTCCACTACCGCGAACTCCAAAGGGCGTTCAAATAGTCTATCCGCAGCAACTGGTGCTTTCTTTGACACCGAACCCATTGAGATAGGTATGGACGGCTTGTCCACCGATGGACTCGAAGTGTACGAAGCAGGCATACTTGCAGGTGACTGCACGCAGGAAGACTATATCAATATCATGTCGTACATACGGCATAAATACCGAATTCCAGTGCATGCTCACCGGTCTTTGAGGGCGTTTGGTCCGGTTATTTATTATGACTTTACAGACGAAGGCTGTCGAAACACAGCCTCAGAATCATCATGGACTGATCTAGGAACACAAAGCGATGATTTAACAGTAACAGGTGCAAGCACTAAGCCAAAACGTTGTGCCTTTAACGGGTTTTATGGCCTAGTGCCACAAGCTACTGATACGTACTTCAGCCGAACATTCGATTCTGCATTATCTACAAGTACAACAGGTGCTATTGTTTGTGCATTCAGTGTACGCGATCACGACACGTCGTCGGGTGTGTTTTCGGGAGGCACAAATCAACCAGATGTGATCGTATCCACACATCCAGCTTTACAAGGTTCCTCCAGCATAGGCTACAGGCGTGCAGGAACAGCTCGTGATGCATATGCCACAATGCGTGGAACATGGATTGTTGTCATAGATTGTCAACTTGGTGAAATGTTTGTCTCGAGCGAGTCATCTGGGTTTGTGGACCATACCGGGGTTGGCGATGCGACCCTTTCGGATATGACCACTTTGGCTTTGTCCACTGACGGCACAACTGCTTCCACAAACGTTTCAATCCATGAGTGGGCATACATTGACTCAGCCACTACAAATGCTGACATCAATGAACTCGGAACCCACATGGCAAAAAAATATGATTTGGCATGGGCAATGCCAGGGTATGAAGCAGTATCACCAACGTGGCATAAACTACGCTCACCTGGTCGTTACTTCTGTCCAGGCGGCGTCGAACCACTACACTATTATGATTTCACGGATCCATGGTCTGTTGATTTCAATGCAGACGATATGACCATCAATAAGGTGTTTGACACAGGTAGTGCAGCCTTTTCTGGTACCACGACAACAGATGATCTAACACCTGTCTCTGGAGCAACGGGTGCTGAGATTCCCAGGCTTCGTCTATCTACGTATGGAACTCACAGTTTCAGAAATATGGGACAACTATCAAGCGTGGGTGTTCCCTATGGTTTGGTAAAGACGTCATTGAACACACCAGCTGACTCAGCCAATGGTTGGACTGTGTTGTGTGTTCACGAGTTGTTTGAAGAGGTTACAGGTAGGGATGCCATTTTTGATTTGGACCCTGCAAACGCAAAGGCAACTGACATATATATGCGTACAAACGGTACTGGTGACCTAGAATTTAGGAGTCCTGATGGTACAGCTACTGTAGGTAACACTAATCTCACGTACACTCCGGGTATCATCTCTATAGGGGTGGTGCGTGGAGATAAAACAGATGGTACTCCCGGCAGTTACCATTATTGGAGTATTTCAGGCAATCCTGGTACAGGTATTTCATATGGCAGGCATGCCAAAGACAACAATGAAACAGTATACGATATTGATTCCTTGCAGATTGGTGGTGCACAGAATGCGACAGGCACAGCATCAGACGGTTGCCGTGGTACAGGTATCTACGAACTTGGGATTTGGAATGACGCATTGTCTGACCAAGAAGTTCATGAGTTACTCTCCTTAGTATGTGGACGTTACGGTTTGCGAGTACTAGAAATGACTTCGCACACGCAATACCAAGCAGGAGTATAAATTTAAATGGCTAATGTTTTAACAACGGGCACGCTGCCAGAACATAGCAGACAAGCCGAGTTGGCTACTCTTCCAGTCACGTATCCGTTTGATACGTCACCTGTAACACCCACGCTTATCTATTCATCACGTAAGATGCTGACCAGCTATGCTGGTAACTGTGTGCAAATAGAAAATGCAGACAGTGGAGCCACGCAAAACATTGGTTTTGCTGCAGATGGTTGGATGGATGTGTCCGCTGTACGTAGTTTTCTAGGACGTTCTCGTGGGTATGTGCGTGTTCTTTATGATCAATCAGGTAATGGTGACGATGCTTCGTTTGCCAGTGGTGAAGTGCTGCTCACGGACGAACGAGGTGTGATCTACAAAACGCCACATGGTCGGCCTTATTTATGCCGTCGTAGTATTGATACTGTTTCACAGGTCGACATTACACTTACAGAAGCATTTGATTTGTCTGGTCATTCTGCATGGTATGCGGGTGCATGTCATGGTCCTGCTGGTGGTGATGATTGTTTTATTCTCTGGACTGATGGCGATAACAAAATGCAGCTATTGTGTGGGGAAGATGGTATTGTTCTCGATACGCAAAACGCGAACGATCGCGTACGTCTCACCAGCAGCGTTCATCCACGTTCCAGTTATCACCTCATGGGTATTTATAGCAGCACCACTAATACATCAGCAGCATGCACATTCTCAAATGCCACCAACACAGTTAACTCTACGGCACACGGTCTAAGTAACGGCGACATTATTAAATTCAATGGCTCGTCCGGCTCGGTCCCCAGCGAATTAGCCACCAACAAAGGCTACATCGTATCGGGTGTAGCCACCGATTCATTCCAACTAACTAAAAGATCAGGCGGACAAGTAGTACAGTTTGGAGATCCAGGTGGGTCGGCTACGTGGACCAAGTTTGTGGTGTCCACATTAACAAATGGTTTTCTAGACGGTGCTTTCGATTTAGATACCTCGTATGCCACTCCAAGCACAGGTGATGCCATACGGTTTAATGCACACAGCAATGGTTCTATTTTTGATGTGCAATCAATTGTAGTGTTTGCTAACACCACATCTTCTTCTGATTTTCTAACAATCAATGATCTGTATTCAACGGGTGTGGGTATCCGTGCATTCACCCAACCAACATACGTGCACACGGATGATTCTTCATTCACAACACCACAAGAAGATGTGTTGTTCGAAACAATGTCTGAGTGGGATGACATTGAAGCATTTGATGTGACACCCACTACATTTCCAGCAGCAGACATTAGTTTGTATACCGAAGAAGAAGCGTATTATTACTATTTCATGTTCGGGAACGGTGCTTATGGTATGCAGCCAGTAATGGCTCAGTCTAAATGGTACGTGGTTGATGACGGAGCTGGAGCAGGTTTGCTAGGGTCCGATGGAGCACGAGCAGGATTTACACGGTCCGACAACCATGATTACATCATGGGTACTGATGTAGGCATCATGTACAAGTTTGATTTACGTACACAATCAGGACAAGGTAACTGGGCATACCAAAACGATGCTTTGGGTAGGCGTGCATTACAAGTCGCCACGTTGTATACGCTGCAAAAAACAGAACAAATGAGCACCAACGGGTACTGGAGGAACATGGAGTGGCGTGGAAAAAATGGACTCACGCTCGCACTTGCTGCTTTTTATCTAGGCCACCTCTGGTCGCCAACGCAACGCAAGCTCATTGCTGAGTGGGTTAAGTGGTACTTAGAGCAAGCACGCACACGTCCCTACCGTACGGGTCTCGGAAATATGGAAATCGAAGGACTCGGTACCTGGGGTATGTTCTGGGCTGCATTCCCAGAAGATGCTCGATTACGTGAGCTATGTGTAGAGACCTCGAAGAACATTATGTTTGGTACAGGTCGAGATGTTTATGATCCCGATAACTTGGTTTATGGCGGCTGGAAGAACACCGGATATTACCATGAGGGAAACAGCATCGAGATGGGATACACTGGACGTGCGTTGACTTCAATAACAGACGGTAGGGTGGCGACGTTGGGAGCACCTGAGTGGGAATTCCTAGATGAAGTACTTCGTTCTATGTGCCTTTTACGAGGCACAATCCGAACACCAGCTGGTATAGGTGACTACACACAAGGCACTGGTTGGAATTCGCGTACAGGCAATATTGATGAGGATAATGACCACAAGAGACAGCTGTCTCTTACATTGCTATATGAAGAAGGTCGTTTTCTAAGACCGTACAGTAGTTATTCTCCAATAGACCAAAATAATTTTGACAGTCTTGTCAGTGATTTAAACAGTAAGACGGGTGAGAAAAATGATAACACTGTGTATGACGGAAATGGTTGGGCAGGTCCGTTACATACAAACACACCTAAGGGACCAAACTCATCAGCACCATGGCCTGCCGTACCTGATTATTCAAGTATCACTATGGATTATCTGGGACGACCACAATGGCTAACCGACTATGCCGCACATGATGCACAGTTACAACTTGCACCTCATTTTCGTGATGCTCCGCATAACTATGCACTAGGTAACCCGGCTGAAGTATGGTCGTACAAAGGCTTTGATGCAGCCACAGACCAAGAATGGGGTTTCATTGTAGAGGGTATCAGAAATGATTTGCACTATTGTCGTTTCTCTTCTTTCCAAGGGGGTGGCCGAATAGAAGGTTTTTGGGCTGAAGATATCGGTACTGCCATTGGGTCGTATCATGGAAAAGGTGGTGGAGATGACGACGAAGACACCCGAAAAAATCTATTGTGGAAGCATCTTCCTAACATGGGTTTTTCATTTGATAGAACCTTTACTATTGATGAAATCGTAGTAACAGCCGGCACTGACGTAAAAGCACGAATGTTACCGAATGAAGGAGATTGGTCTTCGTCATTCCCAAACAGTGCGAGCTACATGTCACAAGTGGGCACATCGTCAGAAAATACACAAGAGCACCCTTACATGATTAGAAAGGGAAATCCTGGGATTTTCGGTGCCGAGTATTATGCAACTACGAACACAATGCAATTTACGTACGCTAAAGCGGTGCAGGTTGTTAATGCAAGCAGTGTTGAAATCGATGGTGACTGGACTAATGCAGATGACTCAAATTTACTTAATTTTGATGATGATGATCAGTTCGGTATTCTTGAAACCGATGGTGTAACCTACCGCACTGCTTTACGGGTAAATGGCTCGATCACGTATGACGGCGGCACCGGGAGAACCACTATCCCAGTAGATGATGTAAAAACCACAGTGGTTGGTGACTTTTGCCTACCTCGTCTAACTAATGTGGACAACGTACCCATTGTTGGAAGATCCTGGGGCGATCAAGTGCATTCTGGTATGGCGTATGGGTCTAATAATAGCTCAGCTAGTTCGTTTAACTACAGTGGTACAGAAGTAACATCTGTTGACTTCACGGTAGATACTTTAGACGGTGTAGCGAGCCAGGGTGGGTATGCGTTTAGATGGAATTCCGATATCTCAATTGCATCATCGCTTACACTCCTTAGCGATGGGATTGAGTACACAGGCACCCTCAGTGCAGGAGCAACTGCACAAAACTACAACCATAACTATTTTGAATATGCGATACCTGTTGTTTTACGTAATCCAGACCATGATGCAGAAAACGCAACAATCAGCTACTTAGACAGCAACAACAACTGGAGAGTTTTGGCAACTGGTGTTCGACCGACAACAAGCAGACTTAGAATTAATCGATCGGGTGGTAATAGAAATGGAACCGTTTATATCTATTTAGACCAAGCTCGAGTGGTCGATCTTGGTTTTGTGTGGACACAGGTTGCAAACCAAAACAACATCACACAAAACATCCTGGTAGAAATGGCTTCGGCCAATACTGCATTTGCCGCATCCACTAGTTTCACGTGGTCTGTACGCACAACTGATCCTGGACCATTCTCAGATGCACTGTCGATGAGTGTCTCCTATCCGAGTACAACCAACCCAACGGTGCCTGTCGGTGGTAGTGTCTTTGTGCAGTTTGCTCGCTTTGGTGGCACATCACCCACGTTTACAGTGGAAGCTTCCACTGATGGTGGTGTAACATTTCCCACAGTACTCACAGGCACTGTCAAAACAGATGACAATCTGATCTATGAATTCGTCGGTGATGGTCATGCAACCACAGGCGTGTATCAAGACGCTTGGACCCACTTAAGAGTTAGAGGAGTGGATCCTCCAGATGACGATGCATACAGTGCGGCAATTTACATCAACACACGTGTTCCTACTTTATGGCTGCATGATGATTTTACGGATACAGATGGTACAACGTGGGCTGCACACGTTGAATCACCTCTGGCACCCACAGTTGCAAAAGATCCAAATATCACTGTAACTGAGCCAGATCCTGATCTGCTCATAGACAGTAATACGTTGGCTATTCTCACTAGTTCTGGTACCCGGACAGGCAACTATGATCCCAACGATAACAATGGTGAATTGTGGTACACCGAAGCACTGTTGAAACGTAATTTATTTGACCCAGGTAGTGCAAATCAAGCAGGTAACAATAGAGGTATTTACCCATCGTTTGACCTTCGAAAGGGTTTAACTAATAGAAAAACCCACCCATACATAGTAACATTACCAAACGCCACACCTGGTATACGTTGGCAAACAAATAATACCGGTGGACAATCAGGGGCTGCAGGTGAAGGCGATTATCCATTTTTAGATGATACGTGGTACTTGTTCAAACTATGGAAAAACACAGACCATACCGTATGTGCAGTGTACGACGCGACAGGCACAACCCAATTAGATATTGCTGTTCTATATGCTACCTCAGCTGGAGGTAATGCTGATGGAATTGGCTTTGCTTTCAGAGGTACTAATGAAGGGGGCTACGGACGCATGGATTACTTGAAGATCTATCGATACGATCAGTAAGGAAGTCTTATGGCTATTGCTACTAGAGACGATGTGGTTGCTTACCTGTCTTTTCAGGAAACTCCAACCGACACACAGCTAGCCACGATCGAGCAAGCCATCGTACTTGCCACAGGTCTCGTCAAACGATACCTCAAATACGATCCAGAGTATGCTGAGCGGACAGAGTACATTCCTCTGCACGTAGCTAAATCACGATACATCGCGTCTCAGCTGGATGTGCAGGGCAACAGTGCTGTCTTGGTATCTTCTGATTCTGAATCAGCCAGTGCTCTCCAGATGAAACACATCCCCATCAGATCAATTGGTAATCTGTACATCGATTCATCTGCCAAATCAGGATCTGCACCAGATGCTTTCACCGGGGATCCAAAGGTAGAAGGATCTGACTACTGGGTAAATTATGATTCAGTAGACAGCAGTGGAAATCCCGTCTGTTTAGATGGGTTACTACGTAGTTATGGACTGTGGACAACTACTCCAGGCTCGATTAAAGTTACCTACACTGCGGGGTACACTAATGACGAGTTGCGGGGTAACGACAGCCATATCGATGCTAGCCCTATTTGGGCAGCTATTTTGGCGGAGTCTTCTAGGCTGGCACGTTCGGTATTTATCAATGCTGAAACGCCTCGTGGATTCACAGCAGGCCCATTGGGCTCAGAGCGTCTCGGAGATTACAGCTATACACTAGCTGACGGCGGCTCGATTGCTGATCGACTGTATGGAATGAAAGCGGCTCTCATGAGTGAAACCCGTGAACGTTTGTCTGATTTTGTTAACTATGGGTATCCAACCACAGGATAACAATGAAAATCACATGCGGTACGGTGGAAGCTTTTATTTCTAATTTACAAACCTCAATTGCAAATAAGACGATCTACTGGATGCACGACGAAGTGCCGCTGGAAGATCATTTCATTGCATTTGAAATATGGGACACCTTCACTGCGGTTACCGACTTCGGTGAAGGCGAGGCACTTGTAGAGGCAAAAATTCTACAAGGGACGCATCGTAGAACCGAGGATGGTGATGACGAGGCGGTAAGTAAATCCCAGGTAGACGTAAGTGTTGTACAGGACTACTGCATTAATTGTGGTCTTGAGTTCCGTGAAGGTGTTTTAGATTTTTAGAGGTACACAATGGCTGTAAAAATAGATTCTATTGAGGAATGCCTGGAGGCAATCAACCGGTCAGTTAAGCTAGCTGCGGAGAGAGGTAAGGATCGAATCATGTGCTGTGTCTGGCATATGAACGATGATATGACAGTAACAATGCTTCGACATTCTTACGATTTCCCAATCCCGGCGATAAGAGATGCTGACAAGGTCTTCCAGGATGACATGCGAAAAGAGATCCTAAAACCGGCTCAGGATCTACCAGAAGCAGACGTTTGTGACATTCTTAAGGACATTCGAGACGCATGAACATTAGAGAGGCCTTGCTGCATTTTTGGCGTAGATGGCGTTTAAAACGCATTTCTCGCCGCGACATACGTAGATTGCATCGCAGTATTAAGCTATTTCAGACTAGAATTGTAGATATGGGTGCTGAACTAGAAGCAATTCAAAGCCAGTGCCTGCGGTTTAAAGAAAGTCTGGATGATGCAAACGGTGTGATTCAAGAACTTTATGAAGAAAAAGATCGGGCGAAAGAAACGAACGCTCGGTACAACGATGAGATTGAGAGACTCGAGAGCAAACTACAGATTGCAGAAGAGTCTACGATTCCGACTATGGTTGCTGCACATAACCTAGCACTCGAGACGATCAAGGCCGATGCCTTGGCACAGGTTAAACGTCAAGCGACCGGAGCGTAAAAATGGCAACAGCTTTAGACAAAGCATATTCGGCAACACGAGCACTTACGAGCAACGCTCTCACTTCTTTTTCGAAGGGCGTAGGTGGTTCGTCGCTTGCCGATAACCCAGGATCGAGCGGCCTGGTTGCTGCACTATCAGGTCGCCGGGATAAAAGTCAGTATGCACTATACCGTGGCTGGCTTTACTCGGCTGTACATGCTTTGTGTGAAGAGGGAGCTGGTCAAGATCTTGCGGTGTCGAGGATTCTGGGAGCGGATCCGATACCACAAGAGAACCAGCGATCTGCTTTCATCAAAAAGAGTATGACAACGTACGCCAGTACAAAGTCTGCTGATTACGAAATTGAAAAGCTGATCGATCACCCTGTTGTCGATGTTCTCGAGCAGCCTAATCCAGTCCAGTCTAAGTGGCAGTTCGTTTACAGCTTCATGGCTAATCTGGCACTCACTGGACGTGCCTACATTGTGGGTGGTGCCACAGACTCTGAGAACGGTTTCGAGTTCTACAGTCTACCAACCACTTGGATTAAGCCAGACCACACAAATGGATGGTTCAGCGAGTTCTACATTGTAGATCCCAACAACCCTGCTGGTGCTGCTAATCAAAAAGCACTAACCAGGAAAAATGTGCGGATGGCTTATTTGCCTGATCCCAGCAACCCCCTTGGTGCCTTGGCTCCTAGCCGGTCACAAGGTAATGCAATTCAGGTAGATGATAATATCCAAACTTCGCAATTAGCGTTTTTCGAGAACGGTATTTTTCCGGGGATCGTGGTTACTGTTGGTCGCGATCCTCATCCTGATGTGCCTGGGATGGGTACCCGTCCTAGGCTAACAGCTGCTCAACGGCGACAGGTCAACACCTCCATTAAAAAGGTAATGGGCGGTGTCGCTAATTACGGCAATCCTGCGATTGTCGATGGTATGATCGAGTCTATCGAGCGGCTGTCTGCTACACAGAATGAAATGGGGTGGGAGAAGTCAGAAGATAAAATACGCACGAGAATTCTCTCCGCGTATGGCGTTCATCCCTACATCCTTGGTGAGCCAGTTAACGTAGGTGGCTATGCCCAGGCATTCAAGATCGAAGAGCGGTTCTGCAAGCGTATCAACACCTATCTGGATATGCTCTCTCGCATCGAAACAACGTTCATCGCCCCCATGGTTTCAGGCAATGATGAGCGTTTGCTGGTACATCATGAGAAATGTGCACCCATTGACCAGAGTCTGCGAGCCAGACAGGTCATGGCGGCACGTAAGAATGGTGATCTAACACGGAACGAAGTACGTGCTGAACTAGGCTATGCTCCAGATTTGGATGCAAAAGAACGTGGCATCCAACTGGATAACCAGCACTCACTCGGCACCTTGGTTGATCTCGTGCAGAGTGTTCGTACAGGTATGGTCCAACCAGAAGTTGCAATCAAATTGCTAGTCCTGGTCTATGAGATTCCAGAACAGCAGGCGAAAGACCTAATCAACTCGATTGAAGTTGATGAAGAGTTGTCCAATCCTACCACCCCCATAGAAGAGCAACCTGTTGACGAAGAGGTGATTGAGGAAGAGGATCAGATCCCCGAAACCCAACCGGAGCGTGTCTAAGATGGTCATTGCTTTCCTATTATCCTCTGTGGTCGCCTCAGCGTCTATTCCTGCACCTAACTTCATGCTCATGGTGGAATCACCCAAGAACGCTGTAGTGCCCGCCATGCAGCTTCCTGAGGCCCCTGAGAAGCCGCTCTCTTGCACCTGGCTGTGTGGGTGTGACAAACCATGCACTTGTGACCCCTGCAGATGTGGGGAATTGGTGGAACACAAAAAAAGTTCTACTATCACAAAACCAGTTGTGCACAAGAAATCTTCTGCTACCACAAACAAAATTGTGTTACCACAGCAGCTACAGTCAATCCGTACGTATCGGATGACCACTAACTGCACTACCTGACGATAAAAGGATGCCAACAGTTGTTGGCCAAAAAGGATGCTGCAAACGTCCACAGAAGACACAATCGGTTTGACAGAGGCAATCGCAACGCGAACCCAAGATCTAGTGGGAACGCATCTAAGGCTCAAAGGGGTACCTCTAGTACCCCCTCCGTCAATGGATCCTGATTTCAAACTCTTTAATCAGATGTTTGACCGGTTCCAAGAAGGTGATTTCCGAAACACACGTGATGAGTTGCTAGCGGCTCGTACGATTGCACAGTGGACCGTAGACGTAAATGCTAGTTTACGAAACCAATCGGCAGAGAAGATTGCATGGCGGGACTGATGGATCTAGACGAAGCTTTACAAGATAAGCATTTACAGCTGTTTTTGAGATGTGTTCAGCAGTTTCAAACACAGTTCTGTGAAGCTATACACCGTGGTAACGATTTCACTATTCGATTAGAAGTGAATGGTGATAAAGGTGAAATAAACCATTGTCGCGTTCAATCCGATCGATTCGAAAGACCAGGACCATGCGAGAAATAAGACTCGCCGCTTTCTTATGTTTTGGATTCTGGGGGATGCTGGCTATTCTTTGTGCCGCCATAATCCTACTTGTCTAGATCAAATATATTTGTATACTGATTTAGCATTTTCTCCTTGCGGCCTCGGCTAGTCACCTTCTTGCTAGTCGGGGCTTTTTTCATGTTTTATTTCAGATTGGGCATTGCATCACTCGATAATGTATATATAATGGGGGCTCAGGCGGCAAACAAAACCATCACTTAAAGGACTCAACCATGGATTTTGAACGAGAAATGGCAGACTACGCTTGGGAACAGGAATACAGCAACTATCTCGCAGAGCAGGCTGCTCAAGAAGAAGCCCAGTTGGATAACTACTATTACGACTGGATGGAAATGAAACAGATGTATGACCGAGATGCGGAAGTGCGTGCGGAGCTGGACGAAGACCCCCGCGAGATGGAATTTTAGTCTGACACGAATGTCCGACGAGTATGACACAAATGTCCAACGGAGTTTTAACCATGCGTTTAGTCATCAACGATTGTTTTTCGGCCCCTAGTTATCGCACCGTACATCTTGAGGATGGTGTGTACGAGACGTGCGTTGGTCGTTATGTGGTGGCTTATGTCACTAATGGTGATTATCGAGAGGTTTATATCTTCACTAAGGATGCCGATTGTGCCCCATACGTCTGGCTTAATCCAGATGAGGATGTGGCTGATCGTTTTGCCGATCGTGTTCTGGCGGCTGGTACGATCAACGAAGATCTTTGGATGCATGTTAGATCGGAGAAGCTACATCAGCTACCAGATTATGTTTTGGATCCGACGCGACCAGAATTCAATTAGTGTGACACAGCTGTCATATGACACGGATGTCCGACGAGTGTGACACGGATGTCCGAGAAATGTCCGAGAAATGTCCGAGAAATGTCCTATGAATCATTTAGCTGGCAGTTATCGTGCGACAGGTCGGTCAGAAGACCATGTAACTCAGTACCAGATGTACTGCTGTGCAAAGTACATTTGGGTCGATGAGCACCTCATGTAGCAGTTTATATGCTGCCCGCTTTGTGGTACCCCGTTAACTGGAGGCCTGGTTAGGACACGTCCGTCATATGTAAGCCGGTGGGCTTGGGATCGCGAGATAGAACAACCTAGACGGATATGCGACGATCCCAAGCCCTACTGGGAGATACAGAGCAGGTGCGTACCCAACCCAGAGTACATCTTGAATGAACGTAGCCCTCGTTCGGATCTCTTCACTTGGAAGGCAGACTGGAATGCTGCATGGGTGGTGCGTCGAGATAATCCAATCAGGGAATTACGCCACCACATAAAAGAAGAAGCCGATATTGCACTGTTTTTTCCAGTGCAGTACCGGCTTGTTTATCGACTCAAGGATAAAATCCTAAAAACTTATCAGAAGCCTTGGATGTTGGTTTATCCTGAATGGGACTCTGACATGGATGTCATAGATGATCATTCATCGCACACGAACCATTAGTTATTCACTCGGCAACAGAATGCTCAAACCTGTCGATTCTTCCTCTTCTTCAGTCAGATCGTTGCTTAGGATGCCGAACTTACTATCTGCCAGTTTTTGGAGGTTTTCATTCTCCTTGTTTGCTTCTAGTAGTGCAGCCACTTCTGGAACGTTCTCGGATAGCATTTTCAACCCCTGGAAACCTCGGCGGTTCATAGCGTGCCGCACCAGGTAGGGAACCAGGTCGATCTTTGCTTTGG
>SPJK01026980.1_pt1 | contig 40551 bp, 36 predicted proteins | sample 3741771 | NCBI WGS metagenome assembly SPJK01 (sample SAMN10925997, study PRJNA522277) | cold seep metagenome | isolation source: Elba SIP-enriched marine methane seep metagenome, extraction at timepoint T2 | place: Italy: coast of Elba, Mediterranean Sea
CCGCGGCGGTGTTCCTCCTCGCGTTTATCCTGTTCGGATCGTCTCTGATCGAGCAGATCCCGATGGCGGCGCTCATCGGGGTGATGTTCATGGTCGTCATCGCGACGTTCGAGTGGTCGAGCTTCCGCATCCTCAAGAAGACCCCGCTCAAGGATGCGTTCGTATTGATCCTGGTGTCCGCGGTGACGGTGATGACGGACCTGGCGATCGCGGTGGTTGTCGGCGTGATCGTCTCGGCGCTCATCTTCGCGTGGGAGCACGCTCGGCACATCCATGTCGTCGTGCGTGATGATGAGGACGGGTCGCGGACGTATGAGCTCAACGGGCCTCTGTTCTTCGGGTGCATTCATGAGTTCCGTGACTTCTTTGATCCTGCGAACGATCCGGACGATGTGGTGATCGAGTTCCGCAACTCGCGCGTGGTGGATCACTCCGCGATCGAGGCGATCGATTCACTCGCGGAGAAGTACCGTCAGGCGGGCAAGACCCTGCACCTGCGTCATTTGAGCGAGGATTGTCGATTGCTCTTGCACAAGGCAGGGGACATGGTCGAGGTGAATGTGCTTGAGGATCCGGAGTACTTTGTGGCGGATGATGAGCTGGCGTGAGTGGGATGGAACCACAGAGCACACGGAGCACACAGAGACAAGTCAGAGGGGTGGGTGGCATGCAGGTGACGAAGTCTCCTGCATGTTATTCTTCGGTCATTAAGATCATGCTGGAACCCAGGGAGCACCTGCATGGTGCCCGGCTAGCGGGCAGCCTGTTCTCCCAATGTGGCTGCCCAATAGGCTAGCTCGCGAAGCCAATTGGCAGGGGTATCTTGAGTCAGTAGGCGCGTTATGGCGGCGATTAGTTGCCAGGCAGCTACAGTGAGAATCGCTATGGCAATCATCACTACGGTTATTATCATTGCTAGTGCGCACGTAGTTGTGACGCGTGTTAAGTGAGATAATTCATTTGACGCGGCCGCGGCTTGCTCATGATCAAGATCGTTTAGTTGATTTAATAAGAATACTTTTATGCGAGGTATGAGGCTGGTTGCAAGTATCGACGTTGCAAGGGTTGCGTGGAGAAAGGAGGGGGCGATAGTGGATAGGAGCATTAGTGAGACCATAAGCCCATTTCCAAATGGATCCTGTGTCCATTGCTCAATATGCTTTCTCCATTCAAATGGGATGGCAGAAGATGAGTCGTGGGTCAATTCTGTGATATAGCCCAGCAAAAAACCTGAAGCGGCGGCCAGGCTGGCTAAGCAAATGCAAGCTATTAATACATCGAGAAATATGTGCGATGCGATAATATGATATTTTGCTCTAGATTTAGTCATGTAAGTAAAGAGCAGTCGGCTGCAGCCGATTGAGATGAAATCGCCAATGCCATTAACAATCGGTAAAACAATCAAAATTGTTAGTAGAATCGCAATGCCTGCCGCCGATCCTCCATAATAACTATTGTCGGCATAGCTGATCCAAAAACTCACAGGTAGAATTGTCAGGATGATTAGCATTCTTAGCAGCAATGAGTTGGTCAAAAAATTGGCTATTAGTACGCCCATAGTAGTGGTCGCGAGCGCAAACGAGAACATGGAGTCGCCCGTAAGAGTAGAAACATAGGCGTTCATTGCAAAGTATAATACGAATATCAGTGATACTATAAAATACGCTTTGTATCGTGCAATGACAAGCTGTATTGTAGATCGAAATCTTCGAAATTTGGCAGATTTACTAAAATTGTTAGTTGACTCTTTTCTTTGTGCTGACTTAGATAATTTATTAATGACTGCAAGTAAATAATACGTGCAGAATGAAATTGCTATAAATCCAGGTATTAGTAGTAGTCGTGAAAACCAGCTATTGCTGCTAGGTATGATGTGGATGCTTCCGGCGCTTGCTTGCCCAGACACCGTCCAAGTGGCAGCCAGTAAAATCATGGGGTACAGCAATGCAATTGTTAGGCATCGAAACAGCGAGACGGGGCCGAAGTGAGAAGATCCGTATAACAAGCTAGTCTTTTTGAGCGAATGCCTTAGCGCAAGCTTGTACCGTTCGTGGAGAGGGTAGCTAATCCATTTGCGAATTCTTGCTCGATCGTGCTTGTTCGCGAGAGGTTTGCTGTATATCCAGCTTGCTGCAGTCAATAGGCAGGCTGGTGTAATTAATAGTGCGAGAATCTCGCTGATCACACTGCGCGACTGCGGGTCGTTTATTAATTCGTTGGCAGGCACTGAAAGGGTGTGGATTGGCACTGTTGGGTTTCTCGTAAGGAGTATTTGCCCAGTATAAGTACGTTACTGTAATAAAGTAGGCAGGTGTGGTTTAGTTTGGCAGTTTAGCTAACGCCTCAACCAACTGATCCACATGCTCATTCTCATGCGCCGCCGACATCTGGATACGCAATCTCGCCGTCCCTTCCGGCCCCACCGGGTACCCGAAGCCGATGACGCAGATGCCGTGCTGGAGGAGATTCTTGGACATCGCGATGGCTTTAGCGGTGTCGCCGACGATGATGGGGCAGATGGCGGTGGGGGATTCGAGGACCTCGAACCCGGCGGCTGCGAGTTGCTTGCGGGCGTAGGTGGTGACATCGCGGAGCTTCTGGACGCGCTGCGGCTCGTTCATGAGCGTGCGGATCGCGGTGTTGGCGCTCGCAGCGACGGTCACAGGGAGGGCGTTGGAGAAGAGGGTCGGGCGGCCGCGTTGGATGATGAGCTCGACGAGGTCCTTGGAGCCCGCGATGAACCCGCCCGCGCCCCCGCCGAGTGCTTTGCCGAGGGTGCCGGTGAAGACATCGACCTTGCCGATCATGTCGTAGTGCTCGTGGGTGCCGCGTCCGGTTTGGCCCATGACGCCGTGCCCGTGGGAGTCGTCGACGACGAGCAGAGCGTTGTATTCGTCGCAGAGTGCGCGAAGCCCGGGGAGGTCGGCGATGTCGCCTTCCATAGAGAACACGCCGTCGGTGATGAGCCAGATCTGCCCGGTGATGTCCGGGTCGTTCTTGGCTTTCTCGAGTGCTTCACGCGCGGAGTCCATGTCGGAGTGCTTGAAAACGCCCTTCTTCACGCCCTTCTTGATCACGGGGGTGAGGCGCATGGAGTCGATGATGCACGCGTGGTTGAGTTCATCGGAGATGATGACGTCGCCGGCTTCGCAGCAGGTTGGGAAGAGGGCCTCGGTCGCGTTCCAGCACGAGACGAAGGTGTACGCGGCTTCGGTCCCCATGTACTCGGCGATGGTCTGCTCGAGGGTGAGGTGCGGGATGAATGTGCCGCAGATAAACCGGACGGACGCGGTGCCCGCGCCGTACTGGCGGAGGGCCTCGATGCCTGACTCGACGACATCGGGGTGGTTGGCGAGCCCGAGGTAGTTGTTGGAGCACATGCAGATGCGATCATGCTTTGAGCCGTCGTCGTCGACCATGGTGACGGTTGCGCCCATGGGCGAGTCGAGGGTCTGGAGGTGCTTGAGCTGCCCGGAGGACTCGAGCATCTCGAGCGTTTCACGGGTGCGGACGGCGAATGGGGTGGTGGTAGCGGTCGACATATGGGTACTCCTCGTTTGCGTGCGGGATTGTACGGGGCTTTTGTGTCCGGGGGGGCTAACAATGCCCTGTTGAACAAGCACCAACGAGCCAAGCTGGAAGGGATCCTGGAGTCTTTGCCCAAGGACGAGAAGGATCGGTTGTACGAGGAAGCCCGCCGGGCGCGGTCCGATGCGCAGAAGCGTCGGCGATCGAAGTCACGCGAGACGATCGATGGCGAGCGGGTCGGTCGCGGGAAGAGCAAGCCCGATCCGTTGATCGATTGGGTGCTGCGCCTTGTCGATCGCGAGTACGCGCACAAGAAGACGAAGGACAACGCGCCCGAGCCCGAGCTCACGCAGGGAATGGTGGTCGGGTTGACGCGCCGGCGGGCGACGGTGTTGCTCGAAGGCGAGCCCGAGCCGATCCTGTGCCGATTGAGCGCGGAGATGGCGGGTCGTCAGCAGTCCGCAATCGCGGTGGGGGATCGGGTGAGCGTTGTGCCTCTGGATCTGCCGGGCGAGGAGGAGCAGACAGAGGTGGTGAACGTCCTCCCGAGGACGACGAAGCTCGCGCGCCCCGATGCGCACGACCCGCGCCAGGAGCGCGTCGTCGCAGCGAATGTCGACGTGGTGGTGATCGTGGTCTCAGTCGCGTCGCCGCCGTTGCATCCGCGCTTGATCGATCGGTATCTGGTGGCGGTGGAGTGGGGTGAGTGCGACGCGATCATCGCGGTGAACAAGGCGGACCTCGTCGATACAGATGAGCTGACCGAGACGCTTTCCAAGCTCGACCCGTACCGCGACGCGGGGATCCCGATCGCGGTGTGCGCTGCGGCCCCGGGTGATGATTCGTCCTCGCGTGTCGATGAGTTGCGCCGATTGCTCGCGGGGAAGACCTGTGCGTTCGTGGGGCACTCGGGCGTGGGCAAGAGCTCGCTGGCAAACGCGCTCGATCCGCGATTGGGGATCGAGACGGGCGAGGTTCGAAATGTCGATCAGCGGGGTCGGCACACGACGACGGCGAGTGCCATGCACTTCATTGATAACCCGGAGGAGTTCGGGGGCGGCGAAATCCGCGTGATCGATACGCCGGGCGTTCGATTCTTTGGGTTGGCCGATGTGAGTCCGGACGAGTTGCGTTGGTTGTTCCCAGAGTTCGAGGACTATGTGCATTCGTGTAAGTTCACGGATTGCTCGCACGAGCACGAGCCGGGGTGTGCCGTCAAGGACGCGGTGGAGCGGGGCGAGATCTCTGAAGTCCGGTACGAGACATATGTGCGTTTGCTCGAGGAGCTGCGGACGGGGGGCAAGCCCAAGGACGTATCCGAGCGGATCCGTCCGAGGTTCGAGGATCTTGAGTAGCAAAAAAACCGCAGGCGTTGCCCCCTCTTCTGGGTACAACGCCTCGCGGTTCGTGTGGGCGGGACTGAACTCGGGTCAGCGTGATTCGAGGAAATCGCGGATGAACCCAGCAACGTCATAGAAGTTCAGGCGGAGATCGCCGTTGTGATCCGCAGCAAGATCGGACGCGTTGTAGATCGCGAGGAACGCGAACACATCGTTGATGTCCGTGAGCCCGTCCTGCTCGTAATCCGCGGGTGTCGCGGGCGCGTTGATCGTGAGGATCTGATTCGCGTCCACGTTGGTGAGGGTCGTGAAGGAACCATCGTTCCATTGCACCTGGATCGCGTCGATGACGGATGTGTCTCCAATTCCGGTGTGGGTCTCGATGGGAGACGAGCACGCGTGATTGGTGCCGCAGTGGATCGGGAGCAGGCGCGTCTGGTCCTCGGTGATCACACGGACGGACGATCCCATCCCATGCGGTGCGAGCGTGTCGCGTGCTTGGGTATCGAGGATAATGCGAGCCCAGTTCTGATCGTCGAGGGTGTTCTCGCCATCGATGAGCGTGTTCTTGTAGAGGCGAATATTCCCCGCATTTTCGAAGATGAGGATGTCGAGATCGCCGTCGTTCTCGATGTCGAGTCGGCACATGCCTCGCCCTTCGCCGTTGTGCATGAACCCGGCTTGTTGGGCGACTTCGTTGAAGGTATCGCCGTCGCCGAGGTTCTCGAAGAGAACGGCGGGGTCGCCGTTGTACGTGCCGATGAACCCGTTTGTTTCCGCGAGATCGAGGTCTTGATCGTGATCGAAGTCCTGCATGAGCACGCCCCATCCCCAGTATCCCTCTGAGGTGCCGTTGTCTCGTGCGGTGTTGACGTAGGACCCGTCGGGTTGTTGGATAAGCAGGACATTCCCCGGGCCGCCGGTGAGATCGTAGGTGATCGACGAGATGTACATATCGAGGAGCCCGTCGTTGTTGATGTCCCCGACGTCGATCCCCATCGCGTTCGCGGTATTGACCCCGCCGACGATGTGGGTTTGGTCTGTGAACGTTCCATCGCCGTTGTTGTGATAGAACTTGGAGTTTCCGGTATCCGCGATCAGGATGAGCTCGGGGTAGAGGTCGTTGTTCATGTCCACGAACTGAGGCGTGAACCCTGGGATCCCGGTGTGCTCAAGACCTGCCTGAGCGGTCGTGTCGGTGAAGATGTACGTCCCGTCTTGGTCAGGGCCGTCGTTGCGGAAGAGTCGGTTGCATGTCCGATCTTCGATGTAACCGCTGACCATGAGATCAAGATCACCGTCGAGGTCGTAATCCGTCCATCCGGAACCGAGGCCGTCACGGGTGGGTCCGAACAATCGATTGACGCCGCACTCGACTGCGGTGTTCGTGAACGACCAGTTCCCGTCCTGGTCCGGGCCGTTGTTCTTGTAGAGGATCATCTTCCCAGCCGCAGGCGCGAAGGTCGCGTCGCCGTAGGAGGTGATGAAGATATCGAGGTACCCGTCGTTGTTGAAGTCCGCAGCAGATGCGCCGAAGCTGTAATGGGCATACTCCACGCCCCACCCGGATGCTTGTTCGGAGAAGGTGCCATCGGTGTTGTTGATGTAGAGCTGATCTGGAGCGCCGCCACCGGTGAGCATGAAGATGTCGTGGAACCCGTCGTTGTTGAAATCGCCGACAACGCCGCCGCCTTGCATGGAGGAGTATCGCGAACCTGGTGCGATTGATCGGGTTGCGTTGGAGAGTCCCGCATCGTCGGTTACTTCGATGAAGGAGAGACGCGATTGGGTTTGGGCATTCGCATTTGCGTTGAAGACAGAGCAGCATGCCCCAGCGCAGAGGGTGAACCCGAGCGCGGATTGCTTGAGCGTAACGGAGCGTTTCATGATTTGGACCCCACACGAAACTTGGTGGTCCACGCGGACAAGGCACACGGCATGTGCTTGGGCGCAGAACAACACATCGATTTGTGCTCGCATCCAACCCACACGAGTCGTTGGATGGCCGATGCTTGGGCGTGCCGCGAGGCGCGGAGCGCGAGCTGGTCAACACAATGGGGACTTTGGGTGTCGCACGGCGCTTCGTTGCCGGGAATCCGGCTCAGCGCGGGTCTCAACCCGAAGAGGGGAGACCTCATATGATCATCCGTCGGCGTGCTCGCGTTTCGGTCAGAAAAACGCAGAGACCCCACGCAGAAAAACCTGCGAGCCACTCGGGAGTGCCGAGTGGTGAACACATCGCCGGGATCATGTCGTGCTCTCAAATACCCCCACGGTGTTCGAGAACGGAACATATCAGGTATACCAGAATCGATTTCTCGACGCAAGCATTATCTTCTTCGAAAAAGGTCAATATGAGCGATCAATCCCTCTCTTTGGATACTGCCCCTGGGGCGTACACGCCGGATCAGTTCTCTCAGGCGCTGCGAGCGATTGAGAATTGGGCAATGGGGTACATCGAATCGCTCGAGCATCGAGACCCCGCGTCTACACGCTCGCCCGGCGAGACCGCAGCGTTGATCGACGCGCACCCGCCAACGGACGGGGAGGGGATGGGATTGTGGGATCGCGTGGGCGAGGAGATGCGGGAGACGATCGAACCCGGACTGATGCATTGGCAATCGCCGGGGTTCTTCGCGTACTTCCCGTGTAGTTCTTCATTACCTGGTGTGATGGGTGAACTCGCGAGCGCCGTGATGAACGTGAACGGGATGCTCTGGTCCACTTCGCCCAGCGCGACGGAGTTGGAGATGCGTGTGCTCGATTGGTGTGCCGAGTTGTTCGGTTTACCAGACGTGTTTCGGTTCGATGCGCCGAGTTCGATCGGGGGCGGGTGCATTCAGGGAACCGCGAGCGAGGGGGCGCTTGCTGCGCTGTGCGCCGCGCGAAAACGGAAGGTGGAAACGGGCGCGGATCGATCGAGCATGTGCGTGTATACATCGAAACAGGCGCACTCTTCGATCATGAAGGCAGCGATGGTCGCGGGGTTGGCCGATGGGCCGGACGATCAATCACGGGTCCGGATGATCGAGACGGACGATCAACTGCGGATGCGCGTGGATCTCTTGCGTGATGCGATCGAGTCGGATGTGCGTGCGGGGTTGACTCCTTGCTTTGTGACGACGTCGCAAGGGACAACTTCGACGGGCGCGTGCGATCCGCTCGGCGAGATCGGGTTGATGCTAGATGAACTCCCCGAGGCTCATCGCCCATGGCTGCATGTCGATGCAGCGTGGGCCGGGGTGGCAGCGGTATGCCCGGAGTATCGCGGGTTGCTCAATGGAGTTTCACGTGCGGACTCGTTGTGCATCAATCCGCACAAGTGGCTGATGACGAACTTCGATTGCGATCTATTCTGGGTGCGTGATCGGAATGCGCTGACGGACGCGATGAGCATTACGCCAGTGTACTTGCGGAATAAAGAAAGCGACGCGGGGCAGGTCGTGGATTACCGCGATTGGCACGTCCCCTTGGGACGACGGATGCGATCTCTCAAGTTGTGGTGGGTGCTGCGTTACTTTGGTGCGTCCGGGTTACGGGCGCATATTCAGCATCACGTCGCGCTCGCAGAGCGGTTCGAGTCCTATGTTCGGAACAATCCACGTTTGAAACTTGCATTCGATCGATCCCTGTCACTGGTTTGCTTCGTTGTCGATGGGCCGGATGCCAGCACGAAGGCACTCATCGATCGGGTGAACGAGCGTGGTCGGGTCCTGATTACGCAGACCCGCGTGCGATATCAGGGGGACCCGCGCTGGGTCGCGCGGGTTGCGATCGGGGCAAGCAGCGTACGTCAGCACCATCTCGATCGATTGATCGAGGAGATCGACGCGGTGCTCGCGGAGGTGATAGAGTGATCCCTATGAAGAATCGATCCATCGGAATCGTGTGTGTGGCTGCCTGCTCGCTCGTGCTCGGGGTTGCGGGGTGTGCTGGGCACACGCATCGGGATGGTGAACCCGCGGCATCCGCCGTTGTCACGCTCGATCTTCAGGGCGCGGACGTGTCGCGTGTATTCGATGCGGCACGCGAGAGCCTGATGGAATACCGGTTCTCGCTCGATCGTGTCGATGCTCGGCGGGGTGTGATCACGACGCACCCCAAGCGAACCGCGGGGCTCGCGACCCCTTGGGACCAAGAGCAGAGTGGGTTGGATCAGGAATGGGAAGACCTGCTCAATGAGCAGCGACGGATCGTTCGCATCGATTTCGATCAGGACGGCGATCGTTATAGCGCCCTGCAGATTCAGGTCGAGGTGGTCCGAACGCATCGCCCCGGTTGGCGGATCGAGACGGAGAGTGTCCGTCTCTCCGAACATGCACGGATCCGCGATCGCGACGGCGAACTGATGCCCATGTCATTCGGCGAGGTGATCGGTCTCGATACGCGCTTCGCGCAGCGACTCGCGGAGTCCATTAGTGCTCGGCTGTCATCCGCAACGGACGAGCAGTAAGCGCCTTTGGCTTCATCTCTGCGATCGGCTGGTCGCCTGAAAACGTGTTCAGGATCGGTTCCGGGATGTGTAGACGATGCTCCTCGGGGGTGTGCCCGATCGCCTTTGCGATGAGTTCGCCTCGTGAGGATGCGCCGATCTTCTTGTGTAGGTTCTTCACGTGATCGTGAATCGTGTGCGCACTGCGTCCGAGCTGTTCCGCGATGGCACGGACCGAGTTGCCCTGGATCAAGAGTTCCAAGACGCTCTGCTCACGATCAGTCAGCCAAGCACGCGGGTTATTGACATGTTCCAACGCTGCGGTCGCACGTAGACGCAAAGGCATGTGCAGCGCGTGAACCAGGTGGAGCGCAACATCTGGGCGTTGAGATTGTTGATCTTGTGTGAACCCGAAGATGTTGAGTAGCATCAAAGTGCCTGAGTCTGTGCTGCGAATAGGCACGATGCTCATAATCGGGTAGTTGAGGTGCGCAGTGCCAACCACACGAGCTATGGGCGTTTGGCCCGAGCCGTTTGAGATCGAACTGAGCGGCGAGACAAGCCCGAGAGTACATGCGTGCTGCGGGAGTTGTATCTCAAGCTTTGACATACGCTCGGCGCGGTCTTGGAGCGCGAGTGACGTTCGAGATGCTTGACTTTGATCCCGTGTGGAACTCTCGATGTGGGCCCCGGATGAGTACACGTTCAGTTGATCGGACTCTTGGCGATAGTTACAGACTAACGACACAACCGCGGCGTTTGGGTCCACTCGGCTAAGCGCAACCGCACACTGCTCTACCCATTTCTGAGATGGAATCGACGGTAGCTCGTTGATGTCGTGGGCTACGGATACGGCACTGCGGATCACTTGAATGTAATTCATCACGCTCCCCTTTAGCGTTGAATATTGAACTTGCCATCCCCCGATAAGGCGTATCGTACAATGTAATAGATTGTCGATAGTGATAAGTCTCTGTTGGTGTGTGATCGCGTCCAAATCAGGAAAACTACCCATAATAATGGGGGCCATGACTCAGAAACGGGGTATATCACTTACCGAAATAGGTGGCTGCTGAATTCTCGTTCAAGAGTAACCATGATCATCGGGCAATAAAAATAGTAAACAGTTACAAGCTGATGTGATGTTGGCGGGCTTCCTGTCTGCCCAGACAGCAGGAAGAAGTTTCTCCTGAGATTCGTGGATTTTGACCCAAATGAGGGCATATTCAGGAAGTCGAGGGTGAACTGGGGCCCGCGATACTGATTCCACCACCACTTACCCAGAAATCGGAGGGCCTGCGCAGCTTGCTGAGCTGTGTACGCGTATTTATGTCGATCCACTTTGGGTCATCACGGTTTACCTTTGCCCCCATCTCATGGGAGCCGGAGCTTCTGAGCAAGCTCGAATCGCACCACGTTGTCGCGTGGAGCGCCGATTCGAGTTTGCGAACCCGATTCGGTGTTCGGCTCAAGCAGTATTTGGATGCACAGCCCGCTACAGAAGTGCTAATTCTCCATGGCCGAGGGATCGTGGATCTTGAAGGGTTCTGTGCGCAGCTTGAGCGTCTCATCCACACTGAACGACTCGAACGCACGATCGATGGTGCAAACGGTGTCGCATCGATCCTTCGGGAAGATGGTGGTGGGTTGCACGGTTCACCAATCAGACAGCGTTTTTTCCTCTGGCATGACGCAGATATCCTGCATCGCAGTAACCCGGAGCTTTTCGCTCAACTCGTAGAAGTGATTGCGGGCGTGAGTGCGGAGCTCGAGTTCGGGAACACTGGCGGGATGCTCGTGCAGCGTTGTTTGTACTTCGGGGGGCGATCCCTCGCTGAGTATGCAAAGCAGCCTGGGAGTCGTTTTCAGCAGTGGGAAGAGGATGGGCCGGGCGTTCCGTTCTGGTCACTCGTCAGCGGTGTCGACGCACCTTCCACGATGCTTTGCTCGATCGATGCGCTGATGCGCGACTAAGTCGTTCAGAACTATTCTAAAATAGAAGATATCCACAACTCGTGGGGTGCTTGACTTTGAGTGGGTGCTGTGCTTGTGTCCATGTCTATGCGGATTGTCAGCGGCCAATACAAACGTCGAAAACTTCACTCGCCTCCTGAGGGGGCGATTACGCGCCCGTTCCCCGACATGGTGAAGGAGGCGATGTTCAATCTCCTCCGCGGTCATTTCGAGGGCGAATCGGTCCTCGATTGCTTTGCCGGGACTGGGACAGTGGGTCTCGAAGCAGCCTCTCGGGGTGCGTCGAGGGTTGTTTGTATCGAACGTGATCGCAAGGTGACCCGGGTCCTGGAGCAGAACATTGAGATGCTGGGCGCTGAGGAGATCGTCGAGGTCGTGACGGGTGACGCGCTCGGGCCGACGGCCATCCATCGATGCCCCAAGCCGGTGCACATCATCTTCTTCGATCCTCCGTACCCCATGGTCTGGGACGCGGAGGACTGGATTCGCGTACGGACCCAGTTCGAGCGTCTGATCCAGCAGCTCGACGATACCGGGTACGCGGTGCTGCGGACGCCCTGGCCTTTGTATCACAAGGTCGCGAGCGAAGAGATCCAGTCACATGCGAAGCAAGCGCCCGCGCCAATCGAGATGGTGGACGGCGAGGAGATGATCGAGATCGATCTCAATGATCCAGAAGCGGAAGCGATGATGGACGCGTTCGAGAAGGACATGGCCCGCGACGCGAGCAAGCCCACGTATCAGACGATCGATATCGATCTGGCGATGAAGGGCGCGCTGGGTCCTGAGACGCATGAGTACGGCGGGATGGCGCTGCACCTCTATATGCGTGATCCCGAAGCATCGGAGTCCTGATCGAGTAGAATCGGTCTATGGAAGATCTGTTCGCGGGGGTCGAAGAGCGATCCGCATCGACATCCCATGATGAGTACACCCAGGTGATGGCGGGGTTGAGCGATGCCCAGCGCCGCGCGGTCGTGCATGTGGATGGGCCTCTGATCGTGCTGGCGGGTCCGGGGACGGGCAAGACGCGGGTGATCACGACGCGCGTGGCGCACATGATCCACGATCGTGGGATCGCGCCCGATCGGATCGCAGCGGTGACCTTTACGAACAAGGCAGCAGGGGAGCTGCGTGATCGGCTTGGCAAGCTCGTGGGGCAGACGCAAGCAGCGCGTGTGCACGCGTCGACATTCCATAGTCTGGGTCTGGGGATTGTGCGTCGGTTCGCGGATCTGCTCGGGTTGCCCGGCGACCCGATGATCATGGACTCGGCGCAGCGGAACCGGTTGATCCGCGACATCATCCGCGAGGAGGGGTTGTATCGCGGGTCGTTGAGCACGGGTATCAGTGCCGCGGTTGAGCACGCCCAGGGGACGATGGAATCGCTGCGTCATCTGGGGATGGACGCGGGCGCGGCGCACGCATGGCTGGAAGGGGCGCGTGATTTGATCGGCGCGTACCCAGCGGCGGATCAGGGCGCACGCGAAGCAGAACTCGATCGGTTCGCGGACGCGATCGGGGTGTATGAGCACTTCGAGTCGCGGACGCGCGAGCAGGGGTGGATCGTGATCGACGATCTGATCATGCTTCCCACCAAGCTCATCCGTGAGAATCAGATGGTTGCGTCGATCGTGCACTATGAGTACAAGCACCTGGTCGTGGACGAGTTCCAGGATGTGAACCTGGGTCAGATCGAGATGATCCGGGCGATCTGCCCGCCGAGCGATCACGCGGATGTGTGCGTGGTGGGTGACGATGATCAGAGCATCTATGGGTTCCGCGGCGCGGACGATCGGGCGTTCGCGCACTTCGCGGGGATCTGGACACACGCGCAGACGGTGCAGCTGACGACGAACTATCGCAGCTCCCGGATGATCGTGGACGCGAGCAACGCGTCGATCGTGCGTGCGGCGTCGCGGTTCGCGCCCGACAAAGAGGCGGAGGCGCACAGGGGTGATGTCGAGGGGTCGGCGCTGGAGCTTGTGAAGTTGGATGATGATTATCGCGCGGGCGAGGCGATCGCGTCGATGCTGCTCGATCTGGCGAGCACGGGTGGCAAGGAGTTCAGTTTCAGCTCGTGCGCCGTCATCGCGCGTTCGAACCCGTTCCTTGAGCAGATCGCTCAGGCGCTCTTGCTCGAGGGGATCCCGATTGACATGCGCGAGAAGGTGTCCCCGATGGAGGACGAGGGGGCGCGGGATGTGTTCGCGTGGGCGCGATTGATCGTGGACCCGGACTCGGCGACGAACCTGCAGCGGGTCCTGAAGCGCCCTCCTTATCGCGTGGACCCGGTCAAGCTCAACGCGTTGTTCGCGGGGTATCGGGCTGCGCGATCGCGGTTCGAGCAGGAGTCGCAGGACCCGGACACGATGGCGCGTGATCCGGGGACGCTCGTGGGGTGGGTGCTCGAGCGCAGCGAGGGCGTGATGCGCGATCGGGTGGAATCGATGCATCGGTTGCTCACGGAGCTCGGGTATGTCGCGGGCGAGCAGCGGGCAGCGGAGGCGATCACGGAGATCATCAAGCGCACGGGCGTGGTGCACCGAGATCTACGCGACGGGCGGACGCGGGCGCGTCGGATCAGCGCGATCTCGTCGATCGTGAAGTTTGCCAACTCGCGTGCGGACCGGTTCGATGCGCCGGGCGATCTCGCGTCGATGCTCGCGTACTTCGATGATCTGGACGATCGCGATCAGGGGTTGGGCGAGCTCCCGGAAGATCGGGTGTCGGCGCAAGACCAGGACGAGATCTCAGATGGCACGGATCGCGGCGCGGTGGCGATGTTGACCGCCCATGCGTCCAAGGGGCTCGAGTTCGACACGGTGTTCATCGCACGGGTAGGGAAGCATGGGTTTGCGCCCTCGGGAAGGGGGAGTGACGGGTACCTGCCCGAGGGGGTCGAGGATCGCGGCGATGACGAACGTGATGAGAAGACGCGGATCGCGGACGAGGAACGCCGGGTGTTCTTCGTGGCGTTGACACGCGCGGAGCGCCGGGCGATCCTGCTCTCGACAATCCCCAAGAAAGCGTCGGTGGCGCATTACGCGATGGAGCTGCAGGATGCGATGGGCGAGCGGTTGATCGAGCGTGATGTGGACGAGGTGATTGATCCGGATCGCTCGGGGGACGCGGTGAGTCGATTGAGCGCCCAGTTCAAGGCGATCTCGCGGATGCGCGACGCGTTCGATCAGGCGGAACGCGGTGCGCGTCGTGACGCTGCGGAGGCGATCGATGCGCACGAGCTCGGAGAGATCGATCGCGGGGAGATGATGGCGAGGTTGAACGCGGCTGCGGATCGGGCCGCGGCGGTGCACGAGGTGCTTCGTACCGGTGAGATGCCCGGGTGGATTACTGACGATCAGACACGCGGGTATGCGCAGCAGCTGCTCGATGTGCTCACGGTACAGGACGCGGGGGATGGGGAGGTACCCGAGCATTCGGGATTGCGCTCGCCGTTGAAACTCAGTTTCTCGAAGATCTCGGCGTACCTGCATTGCCCGCGCTGTTTCCTCGCCGAGCAGGTGCACGGATTGAGCATTGATGATCCGGCGCATCGGGTCTTGGGCACAGCGGTGCACGAGGGGCTCGAGCGGTTTTATAAGCAGTGGATGCGTGCGGATGCGGAGGGCGTGGATCGACCCGGGTACGCGGAGCTGCGGACGAGGACGCGGGGGCGATTCATGCACCATTGGCCCCGCGATCGGGAGGTGGACGCGTCCAAGCTTGAGCAGCTCGACGCGGTGCTCGATGTCTACTGGAACCAGATGTACGCGGAGGATGCGCATGTGCTGGAGATTGAGCGTGCGATCGACATGCCCTATGAGTGCGATGGGGTGACGCACACGCTCAAGGCGAAGATCGATCGCGTGGATGCGCACGGCGGCGGGTGGCGCGTGGTGGATTACAAGACGGGGTACCCGAGCAAGAAGCTGACGGAGCCGGATAAGAAGGATCTGCAGCTGGGGATATACGCGATGGCGCTGACGCACGCGCTGGGCGAGCCCGGCGCGGGGAGCGTGTGCGAGTACTGGTGTCTGCAGGACGGGTCGGTGGGATCGATCGGGTTCGACGCGCTCGATATGAAGAAGATCCACGCGTCGATCGATAAGGCGATCAAGGGAATGCTTGAGGGGGATTGGTCGCGATCGAACGCGTGCGTGCGTTTGAAGGGGGATGATGCGCCGTGCATGATCCTGGAGGCGCCGGGGATGGTCTTTTCGGACGAAAACGACCCAAAAACGCACGAATCTGACGTATGAATCGCGTTGGGGTGAAGCGCAGCGGCGAGTGGGCGGTACATCGATTCGTGATGATGCGCGTGCTGAGTCTGGTGGTGCTGGTTTGTGGGGTGTTCGTGTGCGCCGGGTACGCGGGCGATCGTATCGAGGACGACGCGGGCGTGCGTCGGTACGGGCTTCGCAACGGGGTCGAGGTGATCGTGATCCCGCGAGATCTGGGCGGTGTGTCCCTGTCGGGGGGCGCGGGAGAGTTGCAGATCTGGCTGGTGCTCGATGCGGGGTTGGTGGACGAGCGTGACGATGAACGCGGCGCGATGCAGATCTGCGCGGAGCTCATCCGCGGTGGGGTCGGTGGCGTTGATTCGTTACAGGTCTCCGAGATGATCCTGACGCGTGAGGAACGTGAGCAAGATCCCAAACGATCACAAGGCGTGCAGGTGATGCTCGATCACACAGTGATCAGCGGTTGGGTCCCGGCGCGTGATGAAGCGGCGGCGGGGGCGCTGCTTGGGTATTACGCGATGGTGCTCGATCCGAGTGGGTGGGGTACGGACGATGAAGCGTTCCGCGCGGCGCAGGAATGGTTGCGCGAGCGGGTCGAGCAGGTGATGATCGCCCCGATGCGGGCGCGGCAGCGGTGGTTGCCTCGTATCCTGGGGGTGGGCACGCTTGGCACACGATTGGATTTGCCTGAGGTTGAAGAGATTGATGTGCTGAACGCAGATCATGTGTCCGCGTTGGCAACAAGGGTGATCCAGCCGGGCAATGCGACGGTGCTGGTCGTCGGCGATGTGGGTGGGTTGGATGTGGATCGGTTGATCGCGGACTCAATCGGGGCGCTCCCGGCGAGGGAGGGCGTGGCGAGTGTCGATATCGCATCGGGGCTCGGTGGTGATCCGATTGTTTTCGAACAGGAACCCGATTGGGATCAACATCAGGCGGCGCTGATCTGGACGGAGATCGTCGACAGCGAGCGAGATGATCTACGCCGGTACATCATTGGGCGTGTTGCAGAAGAGGTAGTTCGGCGCCGGATCGAGCGTCTGGGGGTTGCGGCGCTCGGGAAGGACGCAGAGATCGCGGTGGATCGGTTCGAACTCGGCTCGACGGTGGGGCTCATGCAATGGGTGATCCAACGAGATGGCACGGACGATGCGTCTTGGAACGAATCGGTTGGGCTGATGATCTCAGAGGGCGAGCGTCTGCACCGGTTCGGTGCCGGGACGGACGAGATCGTGCAGGCACGCGGGGCGCTGCTCGCGGGTTGGCACCGCGACGCGGTCGAATGGAAATCGTTGAGTGATCGCGAACGGGCGCGGGATTACCTTTGGCTGACGATCAGCGATCGACGGATGATCAGCCCGGTGCGATGGGACGAGATCGCGACGGACATCATGAGCACGATCCGTGTTGACGAGATTGATGAGACGATCCGTGCGATGGCAGATACGCGAGAGGCGAGCGTGCTCGTCTCGCGAGGCGGGAATCGTGACGCGGTTCAGCAGATGGCGTCAGCGCTCGATCGGTTCGTGCAGGTGCAGCGTGAGCAGGATCTCGCGGCGCTCGATGAGCGATGGATGGAATCGCTCGGCGGAGAAGTGGTCGATGAGCGACGATCGAGTGAGGGCCCATCGCGGATCACCCAGCACCCCGCATCGGGGACGTGGGGCGCGACGCTGGGGAATGGGATCCGGGTTTGGGCGCGTGGGATGGATGCGGACGATCGCGTCTCGATCGCGGCGATGATCTGGGGTGATCTGTTCGTCGATGGATCCATCAGCGAAGCGGAGATCGATGCGGCGATGCTCGCATGGGAGAAGGCAAGCACCGAGCGTCGTGACGCGGGATGGATCGCGGTTTTCCAGGAAGAGCACGGGATCGATGTTCGTGCTCGGCGTGTCGTCGGCGGGATTCGGTTGATGATTGACGCGCCTGCGGGTTCGTCGGAGCGTGCGCTGGAACTGATGTATGCGTTACTTGATCGTCCGATGATCGATGCGGACGCGTTTGCGCGATGGGACACGAAGCGTCCGGTGCGTCTTGGCGATCAGGATCCCCTCGATCGGGCGTTCGCGATGATGTACCACCCCGAGTTGCTTGAGCATGAGTCGGAAGCGATCTCGCTCGATCATGCCCAGCGGGTTCTGACCCGGATCGTGCAGGAGGCTTGGATTGAGATCGGGGTCGCGGGGGCGATTGAGGCTGCATCGACGATCGAGCAGGTGAGCGGGTTGATGGGAATGCTCAGCGAGCGGGTGACGCACGGGTCGTCAGAGGAGGTTGCGCCGATGCCTGCGGGAGTGCATCTCAAGGGCGAGACGCGAGTGGAAGGGGAACATCGCACGATCGCATTTGGGGTTCGCGGAGGATCGTTGGATGATCTTGATGGGCTACGGGCGATGATCCTTGCGAGTGAGGTGCTCGATCAGCGCTTGCGCGATTGGGCATCCATGCTCGGCGATGACCGGGTGCGTGTTCGCGCGGATGTCGCGATGAGCGATGGGCTCGGCGATCGGTGGGCGCTGATCGTCAGTATCCGAGGCGACGACCCGAGCGCGTACGAGGCGGATATCCGCGAGATGGTCGTTCAGATCGCGATCGATGGGATGGATCCGGAGACATTCGCGGAGGCACAGAGCGAACTCGTCGCGTCGATCGACAAGTACTTTGGGCAAGCGTGGTACTGGAGCACGCGTCTGAGCGGGTTGGGTGTGCACGATCGCTCGGTCGATGACGCGTGGGGTGTGCGTACGGGGTACAGCTCAGTCGATGCGGATGTTGCGTCGCGTGTGTATCAGGACGCGATCGAGCAGGGCGAGTGGTTCCGTGTTGAGATCGAGCCAGGCGCTCGTTGAGGCACTCGTTCAGTTGATTGATTGGCACGAAAAAAGAAGCGACCCATCCGGGTCGCTTCCTGTGGATCGTTGATCGCTGATCCGATCACTCGAGGGCGGCAGCACCCGAGATGATTTCGGTCAGTTCGGTCGTGATCTGTGCCTGACGCAGGCGGTTGAACTGACGCTTGAGCGCGTTGCCCATCTTGCCCGCGTTGTCGGTCGCGGCCTTCATCGCGACCATACGCGCGATGTGCTCGGAGACGATCGCGTCGTTGAAGCTCTGGAACAGAACCGCTTTGACCGCTGCGGGGAGCAGGTACTCAAGCAGCGATTCCGCATCGGGCGAGAACTCGTACAGGTCGTTGTGTCCGGATGCGTCCTCGGTGGTTTCCGCAGCTTCGGGCGTCGCGAAGGGGAGGAGTTGGAGGACGGTGGGGATCTGCTTGCCCGCGGAGATGTACTTCATGTACACGATCCGGACCGCGGAGATCTCGCCGTTGACGAATCGTTCGATGTAGTTGGATGCGAGACGCTCAACATCTTCGTACGCGGGTTTGTCGCCGAACGCGGGGAGGTGCTTGAAATCGGTGAACCCGTTGAAGCGGAGGGCGGTGGCGCCCTTCTTGCCGACCACTTCGAGTTCGGACCCTGGGTTGGCACGCAGGTGCTTGAGCGAGGTGCGAAGGATTGATCCGTTGTACGGGCCGCAGAGCCCACGTTCAGCGGAGATGACGAGTGTCAGTTCCGGCGCGTCGGGGTTGGGTTGCGAGAGGAGTGCGTTGCCCTCACCGACGCCAGCGGCGCTGAGTTTGGCAACGAGCCCAAAGAGCGACTCCGTGTAGGGTCGCGAGGCCACGGAGGCCTGCTGGGCGCGGGCGAACTTGGAGGTGGCGATCATCTGCATCGTGCGGGTGATCCGCTTGATGTTGCCGACCGCTTTCATGCGCTTCTTGATGTCTCGTGTATTACCCATGGGAGGTGATCGTAGGCGGGGATGGTTGATTGGTCATATGACAAGAGCCCCCTTGGGGGGCTCAATTGTGTGAATTTGGGGTTGGATTCTGGGGTTGGTTCATTCTCCCGCGTCGTGGCGGTGGGGGGCGCGGGTCGTTTGGGATTGATTCCGACGCGGGTCCTCCGTGTTCTGGCTGTTGGTCGTCTCAAAGTGCATCGGGAACGCGGTCGAGAGGGCGGTGATCTGGGGGAGACGCTGGGGTTGGGCGTTGTTGTTTACCGAATCGGTCATCACGGGTTCCTCTCTCTCGTGTTGTATGTAGCGGCCAGAACCTCTTGGTCGCGGAGACAACGTGACACGTACGAGCAGGATGACCAGCAAGTTCTCAGGTTTCTGGGAGCACGAGCCCATCAAATGCGAGGGTGATGCCGGATGGGAGGGCCGCAAGTTCTTTCGCGTGAAGCAGATCGTGGGTCATGTGGATGAGGTAGGTCCGAGAAGGTGCGATCCGGGCGGACGCAGCGATCGCTTGATCGACGGTGAAGTGCGTCCGGTGCGGGCGATGGCGGAGCGCGTCGAGGATCAGTGTCTCGACCCCGAGCAAGTGCGGGTAGGTGTCCTCGGGGATTTCGGAGGTATCGGTGCAGTACGCGAGGGGGAGCGGGCCGGGGTTGGATGGGTAATCGAACCTGTACCCGAGGATGGGGAGTTTGCCGTGCATCAGGGTGATGGGGGTGATGCGGAGCCCGAAGAGTTCAAATGGTTCGTAGGGGAAGATGATCGTGGGTTCGAGCGAGGCGATGAACGAGGATTGGATATTCGTGTGCGGCGAGAAGATGTGCTGATACACGCGCCCGAGTGCGTTCATTGTGTGTTCATCCGCGAAGATGGGGATGGGTTGGCCTTGCACTTCGTTGAATCGGCGGACCTCGTCGAGCCCGAAAGTGTGATCGACGTGGTTGTGGGTGAAGAGGATCGCGTCGATCCGAGGGATCTGTTCGCGGAGTACCTGGGCACGGAAATCGGGTGACGCGTCGATGAGGATGACGCGGTCTTGGCCGGTGTCGTCGGTGAACTCGATCGTTGCGGAGCAGCGCGTTCGGGTATCGCGTGGGTCGGTGGAGGTGCAGGTGGTGCAATCGCACGCGATGACGGGGATGCCCGCGGAGGTGCCGGTGCCGAGGAAGCGGAAACGCATGGTAAAGGATAGGTTGTGAGCGCGCAAGAAAAACCCGTGCGATCGCACGGGTTTGCGTTGATTCGGTTTGGAATCGGTTTATGCAGCCTGGTTGAACCCGTTGAAGTTTGGGTTGAACCCGGGGTTGAACCCGCCGTTGAACCCTGGGTTGAATGGGCCGAAGTTGTTGCCGTACCCGTTGTTGAAGGACTCGCCGGTGAACTCGGATGGTTCGGACCAGTCGTCGTTGTTGTAGCCCCAGGGGGTGTTGAACCCGTTCCACGCGTTGAATGGGGTGTTCCAGTTCGATGGGGTAAGGGCGAAGAATGGGTTGCCGCCGAACCCGTTAAACCCGAACCCGTTGTTCCACGAGCCAACGAATGGGTTGTTCCATGACCCGTTGAACGAGTTGTTGAACCCGTTGAACCAGTTGGTTGGGTTCCAGGAGTTGAACCCGTTCCATGGGGTCCAGCCGTTACCGCCGTTGAACCCGTTGAACGAGTTGTTCCAGTTCCAAGGGGTGAACCCGTTGGGGTTGTTGAATGAGGGGAAGCCGTTGAAGCCTCCGAAGTTGTTTCCGCCGCCGAAGCCGTTGAAGCCCCAGTTGTTGCCGTTGTTCCAGTTCCAGTTTCCGCCGTTGAATGGGGTGTTGAACATGCGCATGCGTCCTTTTGGTGTGTACCTTGTTGGGTGCGCGTCGGCCCATGCCGATGCACGCGGAGTGGATCGGCGGGGATTCGGGGTGGGTTTGGTGGGAGTGGGGGAAATGGCCCAGATGAGGGGGCGGGGGTGCAGAAGTTGCGCGTGGTGAAGGGGCGAAGACCCCTCCGTCTCGGGGACTCGGCACCTCTCCCGGAGGCTCGGGGGAGGAGATTAAGAGCGGGTATAGGTGGCGACGCAGCCGGGGGCTTCGGTGATGGAGACGCAGTGAACCTTGGCGTTGGGGGCGAGGGCGTCGTCGAGGCGGTTGGCGAGCTTGTCGGCGATGTGTTTGGCGATGAGCTCAGCCGAGGGGTTGAGGGTGTCGAACGGGGCGATCTCGTTGAAGTTCTGATTCGTAAAGGGGTTACAGATCTCGATGAGGATGTCGTGGACGGTGTGAAAATCGCACAACAGCCCGTCGGCGTCGAGGGTGTCGCCGACGATGGTTGCTTTGGTGATGAAGTTGTGCCCGTGGATGGGTTCGCGGGTGCCTGCGATGGTGAGGGTATGGGCGGCACAGAACTCGTGGGTGACGGTGATGGAGTACACGCGTTAATCCTCCGATGAGTTGGGGAGGGTGACTTCGTTTGGGGTCGATTCTGGCGCGTTCCACTTGGAGAGGGAGCGGAAGGCCATGACGGCGATAATGAGATTCGCGATCACCCCGGCGGCGGAATGGGCGATGAGGTTGAAGGCGATCCAGCAGATCGAGGCGAGGGCAGCGAAGACAAACCCGTCCTTCTTGTGGATACCCAGGCGGTACATCGAGAGGAACATGAAGACGGCAGCTGCCCAATCGAGCCCGTAGTAGTGGAAGAGGAAATCGTGGACGCTTTGCGGCATGAGGGAAGGGTAGGGGGGTAGAGTGTTGGAGAAGGATAAGGAGTGGATGCGATGAGTGATGCGCCGTTGATTCTGGGTGTGAGTGGTTTGCGGGGGATTGTGGGGGAGAGTCTCACGCCTGAGGTGGCGGTGCGGTATGCGGGGGCGTTCGGGAGTTGGCTGAAGCAACGCAGCAGCATGCACTCTGTGGTTGTGGCGAGAGATGGGCGTGCTGGCGGTGAACTGATTTACCACTCGGCAATCGCTGGATTGCTGGGTGTAGGGATGGATGTCCGCGCGATTGGTGTTGTCACGACTCCTACAGCAGGATTGCAGGTTGACGGTGGGATTGATGGGGCGATCGTTGTTACCGCTAGCCACAACCCCGGCGAGTGGAACGGACTCAAGTTGCTGGTTTGTGAGCAGAGTGAGTCAGTAGGGGGAGTTGGTCGCGCTCCGACTTTGCAAGAAGCAAACGAGATCATTGAGTTGTATCAGGCTCAGAGTTATGCCTGGGCAACGAATAGTGAAGCGGGTCGTTTCTGCGATAAAGGTGCACAGAGTGCGATTCAGTATCATTGCGATCTCATTGAGCCGAGCATTCATGAAGTACTTGGTGAATCGGATGGTGTTGTAGAAGTATCAAAGCTGCGTGTTGTGCTTGATTCGGTGAACTCATCAGGCTCGGTTGGTGCAGAGAAACTACTACAGCGGTTTGGTGTGCACACAGTTCAACTCGCAGGGGATGACTCAGGTATTTTTCCTCACACTCCGGAGCCGACAAAGGAGAATCTCTCTGGCAATGGGGGGCTCTGTGACGCAGTCCCTGGACTGAAAGCCGATGTCGGCTTTGCTCAAGATCCAGATGCTGATCGTTTGGCGATTGTTGATGAACGTGGCAAATACATCGGCGAGGAATACACACTTGTGTTGTGTGCCATAGCGTTACTTGAAGCAGGCTTTGTTGGTCAACCGAAGTTCGTGGTTAATCTGTCGACTTCAAGAATGATCGATGATGTTGCGAAAAAGTACAACGCAACTGTCATTCGCACAGCTGTAGGTGAGGCGAATGTGGTTGAATCAATGGTCGCCACCATGGAGAAAGACCCACCGGTATTCATGGGTGGTGAGGGTAATGGTGGTGTGATCTGGCCACGGGTTGGGCTCGTGCGTGATTCGTTGTCGGGGATGGCGCTGGTGTTGTCGTTGATGGCGAGGACGGGGAAGACGGTGTCGGAGTTGGTGGAGATGGTCAACGGGCTTGGGCCTACGGATGAGGTGAAGGCGAGCGGGTACACGATCATCAAGAAGAAATCGGCGCTGGCGAAGAAGTCCGACGCGGACCCGGTGGTGGAGCACCTGCGGGGGATCTATGCGGGGCAGGGGGAGTGCCGGGTGGATCTGCAGGACGGGATCCGGATCGATTGGGACGCGAAGGGCGTGTGGGCGCATGTGCGGGCGAGCAATACGGAGCCGATCATGCGGGTGATCGTGGAGGCGCCGAGCAGCGCCGAGGCGGAATCGGTGGCGGCGGCGATTGATGGGCAGATCTCGTCGATGGGGTCCTGATGGGGCATTGCGAAGGATCTATACTGTGGTCATGAACGAAGCGGCTCAGGAATATACGGTCGGATCCAAGGTGCGTGTCACCAAAGCACTCTCGCACGGCGAGGAGCTCTCGGCGTTTGTCGTTGAGGGGGAGATCTTGCGGATGGGTCAGCAGAAGACCGGTTCGTGGTATGCCCACTCGCGGGATAAGAAGCTCTGGCTGGATCGGTTGGAGATCCGCAAGGACGACGGCGAGATCGTCGTGATGAATCTTGATCAGCGGACAGCGGTTGAGATCATCGGGTAAGCGCGTTCGATTACGAGTTGATTGAATGACCCGGGGGATGTTTGTCCGGGTTTTTTCGTGCGCGCATCGCGGGGTTTGTGCGCACAAATCGGTCGTGGCGCGCGCACTGTTGGAGATTTTTGAAGATATTTTTATCGCGTTGTGCGGCGGGGATTTGCGCGTGCGCGGGGGTGTTTGGAGTGACCGGGTTTGTGCGCACAAATCGTGTCGCGGGGGGGAATGGTGAGGGCGTGCGACATGTGACACGCCGGGTGTGGAGGAGGAAGTCCGATGACGGATCAGCTCATGACGATGAACGGTGACGCGAATCAAGAGTGGTTAAAGGCGAGGGAAGCGATCGGGGCGCATGCGCGTCGGTCGATGCCTCGGTATGAGAAACTGTGGGCGTATTACCGGAATCCGATTGAGCTGATCCGCGCATCGGGCGCTGCGGTTGGTGTCGGTGGCGCGACGCGTGGGTGGTACCGATCGGCGCAGGAGGTTGGTCTCCCGGCGCGGATCATCGGACGAGGAACGAACGGCGACGAGCATGGACGTCGCGAGGTGGTGATCGAGAATGACATCGGTTGGCGCGTCGCGGCGATGGTTGATTTCATGTTCGGATCCCCGATCCGGATCGAGTCGTTGGCAGAGGATGAGTCGACAAAGCAGCAGATCGAGGATGTGCTCGAGCGGGTGTGGGAATCGAGCGGGGGGATCGCGCTGCTTCAGGATCTGGCGACGCTTGGGCATGTGTTCGGGCATGTGGATCTGTTGGTGCGTGTGGATGAGGAGGGGTTGGTCGGGTCTCGGGTGTGGGACGCGGATCGTTGGGTGTCGATCGAGCCGATCGATGCGCGGCGGGGTGTCGCGGTGCTCAGCGAGACGGACTATCGCGAAATCGAGTTGTACGCGCTGCATGTGGGCGGCGCGTATGCGGAGGACGGCGGATCGACGCGAGAAGCAGCGCGGCGGGGGTGGTTGGATCGTTTGCGGAGCGAGAAGCGCTCGCAGCGTGAGCACGCGTCGTCGAGCGAATCGGGTACGAGCGAGGTATTCACGCGTGAAGGGTGGATGCGGGTCGAGCAGGGCGAGGTGGTTGATCGTGGGGATTGGTCGTTGTTGCCGGGTGTGTTGCCGGTGGTGCATGTGCAGAACATGAGCCAGCCATTCGTGTATGAGGGTCTCGGCGAGGTCGAGGGTCTGGTTGGGTTGCAGGACGAGCTGAACACGCGGTTGAGTGATCGGGCGAGCCGGGTGACGATGCAGAGTTTCAAGATGTACCTCGCGAAGGGGATCGATGGGTTCCGCGGGAGCAGCGTCGGGCCGGGGATGGTCTGGAGCACGGACAACCCCGAGGCGAGTATCAGCAGCTTCGGTGGCGATGCGCACAGCCCGAGTGAGGATGCGCATGTCGCGGAGATCCGCGAGGCGATGGACAAGATCAGCGGGGTGCCTCCGGTTGCGGGTGGCGTGGTTCGTGCGAAGCTCGGGAACCTGAGCAGCGCGAACGCGTTGCGGATCACCTTGATGAGTCTGATCGCGAAGACGATGCGCAAGCGGGTGACGTACGGGCGTGGGATCGAGCGGGCGAGTTCGTTGGTGCTCGAGTATTTGAATGCGGCGGGGGTGTTGCAGACGGATGCGCGTGATCGCGGGGTGCGAGTGGTGTGGGGCGCGCTGCCTGTGGTTGATGAGGAATCGATCGTGGCGGCGGGTCGTGCGAAGGTTGAGCTCGGGGTGGACGAGGAGAAGGTGCTCGATGAGCTCGGGTACTCCGAGGATGACCCCGGTGTGGTCTGATTGAAAGGAGAAGTGAAATGGCAAAGTCAGGCGCGGGTGGCGCGGACGGATTGGATGGCGGCGGTGCTGAGCCGAGTGTTGAGCGTCAGGATGTTGCGGTGAGCGAGGAGGTGATCTGGAAGGCGCGTGCGGAGGACGCGGAGGAGCAGGTCGAGCAGTTGTCGGCGAAGGTCGCGGAGCTTGAGTCGGCGCTCGGGAAGGCGAACGAGACGATCTCGCATGTCGAGCGGCGTGGGGAGATCGATCGCGAGTTGACGGCGGCGAAGGCGGTTGATCTGGAGACGGCGCGTCTGCTGACCGAGGCGGTGATCGCGGAGATGGATCAGCCGGATGTGGTGATGGCGGTGCGTGAGTTGTGTGATCGCAAGCCGTTCCTTTTCGGGTGCAAGAGGCACGGGGTGAGCGGAGGGGTCTCGATGTCTCCAGTGCCCGAGGGGTACGGCGGTGATGAGCTGGGGATGATGGCGTCGTCGGCGCGGAGCAGCGGTGATCGGGGCGAGTTGCTCCGGTACCTGCGTGCTCGTCGGGTTGTGTGAGTGTGGTTTGTGTTGTGGTTTGAGATGAGTCTTTGAAACGGAGGAGAACGCATGGCGTTTACTGGTAAGGCGACATATTCGGCGGGGACGGAGCTCCCCGAGTTGGTTGAGGACGTGAGTGACATCATCGGGATCGTGAGTCCGCACGAGACGCCGTTGCTTGATCACCTGGGTGATGCGAAGCGGGCGGCTTTGTCGACGGTGCACGAGTGGATCGAGGATGCGCTCTTGCCCAACAGTGGGACGATCAATCAATCGAGTTTCTCTCCGGATCCGGAGTCCGCGAGCACGATCACGGTCGATGACGCGAGTATTTTCCGCGAGGGAGATCTGATTCGTCCGGGTGAGTCGAGCGAGGTCGCGATGGTCGTTGCGGTTGTGACGGGATCGAATCAGATCGCGTTGGTCCGTGGGTACGGCGCGACAACGGCGGCGACGTTGGCGGATGACATGACGCTGACGATTATCGGGAACGCGGCGCTGGAGGGTGATATTGCGCCCGAGGCGCGGTTCACAAATCGTGTTCGAAAGAGCAACTACACGCAGATCTTCACGGCGGGGATTGATGTGTCGGGTTCGATGCAGGCGAGCCGGGCGTATGGGGTTGCGGACGAGGTGGATTACCAGAAGCAAGAGCGGATGCGTGAGCTTTTACGTGATCTGGAGAACTGTGTAATCAACGGGGTTGCGCCGTCGAGTGACGGGCAGGGGAGCGGGACGGTGCGTCGTTCGATGAACGGGATTATGCACTCGATCGCGACGAACCAGTTTGAGCCGGGTATTGCGGGGATCCCGGATGGCGATGGTGCGGGGAGTGATGAACTCAACGAGGCGGTCCTCAATGCGGCGCTCAAGTCGATCTGGGACAACAGCAACGGCGGCGTGGACACGATCGTGGTTGGCGGGGCGCAGAAGCGGAAGATCAACTCATTCGCGAGCGGGAGCCGGGCGTACCTGCCTGACGATCAGGTGTACTCGGACATGATCAGTGTGTACGAGAGTGACTTTGGTGTGTGCCGAGTGGTGATGAGCCGTTGGGTCCCGAGCGACAAGGTGCTGCTCTTGGATTCGTCACGGATCAGCGTGATGCCGATGCAGGGTCGCAGTTTCCAGTTTAAGCCTCTGGCGGCAACGGGCGACTCGATCAGCGGGCAGGTCCTGGGTGAGTACACGATGGAGTTCAAGAACGAGAACGCGCACGGGGTGATCTCGGGACTTGGTGTGTGATGTGATCGGCTGAAAGGCTGATGAAGAACGCGGGGTTTCAGCGGGGGCGCTGGGGCTCGCGGCTCGGGCGGGAGGGGTGCCCGCTCGGGCCATTTGGAATGAGGCGCTTGTTGATGAAGGGAGGCGCGTGTGTTTTCTAAGGATCGAGATTTGGTGGTGCATGAACCCGGGTTGATGCGTGATGTGGGTTGGGCGGGTCAGCGTCGGTTGTCGGTGATCGGCGGGATTAGTGGTACGCAGCTGACGATCGATACAGGGTCGTTTGTGGATGCGGGGATCGAGGCGGGGCACGCGGTGGTGTTCGACGGGATCACGCTCGAGGTGGTGAGCGTGGACAGTGCAACGACGGCGACGGTGAGTCTGATGCGTGCGGATGTGCTGGGGGCGGCGGTGCCTCCGATCGAGGCGACGACGCGGGGTGTGATCGTTCATGATTTCTCGGCGCAGCGATCGATTGTGCATCGGCAGATCCTGGCGATGTTGGGGATCGACGCTGCGGGCGAGGACGTGTTCGGGGTCGATGAGACGATGATCACGAATACGGGGGTGCTCAATCGGTTGGAGACGCTCGGGACGTTGCACCTGATCTATGCGGGGGCATCGGCGCCGTCGCGGGCGAACGATCGGTTCGAGCAGCGGGCGGAGTTGTATCGGCAGCGGTACCAGCGCGAGCGTGAATCGGTGATCGCGATGATCGATACAGACGGGGACGGGATCGCGGAGGTGACGCGTCGTCCCAACGCGTTTGTGCTGGCGAGGGGGTGAGGGATGATTGTGCTTCGGCCTGATCGGGTGGAGTTTGATGGTGGTGCGTGGGACGGGGTGGTGCGGGTTGCGATCGATCGCGTGTCGGCGCGGACGATCGAGGGATACGACGAGTCGGGGAGCTACGCGACGCTCGTGGATGTTGTACGTCAGCGGATACTGATCCGCGTGACACAGGAGATCGTGGGCGACGATCTAGAAGCGCCGATCCCTGGGCAGATGGGCGAGCTTGAGCTGATCGCGGGGAACGGGACGGAGCTCGATCGCAGGCGGGTGCGCTGCGATTGCGTGATCGAGTCGGTGCAGAACAAAATCAGCGAGTACGGCGCGACGCGGAGCATCGTATTGATCGCGCAGAGCAACAGCGGCGAGACCGATCCGGTACGGATCACGAACCCGTAAGGAGGTATGGGATGGGTAGTTCGTTCAAGGGGGACGATCTGTTTGGGAGCGGGCCTCATGTTTTTGAGGTTGGGAGGCAGGGGCGTCGGATCGTGTCACTCGCGGCGTTGTCCGGGGACCCGAGTGTCGAGGGGACGATCGAGTCGGGCGATTATGAGTTGCGTGTGACGGTGAAGGGTCGATTGGTCGCGGGTTCGGAGAGTGCGCTGTGGAGTCTGCGGGATGCGATCACGGCGGAGGCAGCGTTCAACGTCACGGGCGGGAACCTAGTCGATCATCACGGGCGGGTGTGGAACGGGGTAAAGCTCTTCTGGGTTGAGTGGGACAGCGCGGTTGATCGCGGGCGAACCCTGAGCATCGGGTATGAGGCGCTGTTCGGCGTGACGAACTGAGTGGAGGTGCGCGGATGGAAGCAGAAGTCATGGGCGCGCTGACGCAGTTCGGCGTCGCGGGGTTGATCTGTTGGATGTGGTTGGTCGAGCGGAGGGCATCATCTGAGCGGGAGCGTCAGATTTCCGAGGCGCACCGGGCGATCATCGAGCAGCGCAACGAGCGGGATGGGCTTGTCGAGGTCGTAAGAGAGAACACCAAGGCGCTGGCGATGCTCGAGGGTTCGCAGCGTGAACTCATCGGGGCGATCGATCGGTTGGGGACGCGACAGGATCGGCGCGCGTCGTGAGGGGTCGTCGGCATAGGATTCGGTATGACGCGACGGCGCGACAGGTTGGTGATCGGATTGGTGATGATCGCGGGTATCTCTTCGATGCTCGGGTGTCAGGGGTCGGTTATCTTCCGCGAGCAGGTGGTCCGCACGGAGGACCTGCTCGCGGTCCCGGGGCCCTTTCGCCCGTCGGCCATGCGTATTCACCCGCTCACTCACACCGAGACCCGCGCCGACGGCGAGGCGGTGATGGTGCTGCATGTCGAGCTCAAGGATCCCTGGGGCGACACGGTCAAGGGCGTGGGGCAGGTGCAGGTGCAGCTGCGGCGGGCGAGCGCGACGAGCATGATCGGCGATCGCGGCACGCGCTGGGACCTGGACCTGCGCGAGATCGAGGAGAACATCTCCTACTTCGATTCCGCGACACGCACCTATCGCATCGTGCTCGGCGGGTTGCCCGATTGGCTTGACGAGTCGGTGCTCGCGGGAGATCCGGAACCGGCGCGGGTGCGGGTGTTGTTCCGCACGGCGAAGGCGGACGGCGAGGCGGTGGTGCTTCAGGATGAGTTTGTGATGCGGTAAAACCAAGAGTCGGTACCACAGATCACACAGAGACGAGTTCAAAGAAAAACCGCGATCGGATGATCACGGCTTGTTGGTTGTGCATGGGGGATGTGTTTAGTCCTCGATCATCTCAAGCTGGCGGTACTTCTCACGGTACTTGTCGCGGAGTTCGGTTTGTTTGTTGGTGAGGTCGATCTTGGACCCTTGGATCCAGGCGTGCTCGACGACGGAGGTGACGTTGAGGATGTCGTCGTCGGTCACGACGAGGGTGGCGTGCTTGCCCGGTTCGATGGATCCGAGCTCGTTGCCCAGGCCGAGGATCTGGGCGGCGTTGAGGGTGATGCCTCGGAGTGCGGCGGCGTGGTCGAGCCCGTGGGCGACGGAGATGCCCATCGCTTCAGGGAGGTTGCGTTCGTGCGCGAAGCGTCCGGACATGGTGAGGGACCATTTGACCCCGGCGGCTTCGAGCTTGGCTGGGAGGGTGTAGGGCTCGTCGTAGGCGCCGTCGTTTCGTTTGGGGAACCCGTAGGTGCCTCCGATGATGACGGGGGTGTCGGTGGATGCGAGCAGGTCGGTGCAGAGGTGGGCGTCGCGCCCGCCGACGATGACGGGCTTGAGCCCGGTATCGATCGCCCAGTTGACAGCCGCGGTGATCTGGTCGTAATCGTTGGCGTTGATGAAGACGGGGTTTTGGTCCTCCGCGGAATCGAGGACGGTGCCCAGCGCTTCGAGTTTGAGATCACGCAGGTCGTGCTCGGCGGCGTAAGCGGCGGCATTGGCGAAGACGGTGTCGAGGTTCGCGATGCGTTCGTCGCGTCGTTCGCGTTGGCGTTTCGCGTTGTCCCCGGTGTAGCGCATGCGTGGCCAGGAGATGATGACGCCCGCGTCTCGATCGATCGCGAGGTCTTCGGTGGTCCACCCGTCCGCTTTGAGAACAGAGGCGCGCCCGGGGATGGTGCCTCCGGTTGGGAAGACGCCGAAGGTAAGGATCCCGTTGGTGCGTGCGGTGGGGATGACGGTGGAGTCGGGGTTGACGGCGACATAGGCGCGGACCTCGGGGGTCATGTCGCCGACCTCGTTCTTGTCGCGGGTGGCGCGGACGGCGGAGACTTCTTCGAGACCCAGGATCGTGACGGAGTCGATGAGTCCGGGGTAGAGGTGCTTGCCCGAGAGATCGATGATCTGGGTGTCGGGCCCGAGCGAGATGCGGGGCATGATGTCGTCTGCCTTGCCGACGATGCCGATGATCCCGTCGGCGAAGGAGACGACGCCGTTCTCGATGGTGTCGCCGGAGACGGTGTGGACGGTCGCGCCGACGAGGAACACGGGGTTCGATTGCGTGGGCGCGGTGTGCTCGAGGTCCTGCGCCAACGCGCCAGAGGCGGCGATGGCGAGTGTGGTGATGAGTGTTGTTGTGTTCATGATGTGAATCTCATGGATGATGTGTGTTGGTGATGATCAGTAGTTGGTGTGGAACGCGGGGAGCATGTCGCCGCAGCCGCACTCGCCTCGGGCAGTGTTGAAGTGGTGATCGTGGTTGTGATCCGGATCGACGAGGTCGTCGTGATCATGGTCATGCGCGTCGTCCGATGCCTTCTCTTCTTCCAGCGGCTTGCCGTCACGGATGATGAGCTGGATCAACCGTTGGCGTTCCGCGGTGTCGCGTGCACGCATCTCGGCGTCAAGGTCACGCGAGAAGAGGAGACGCCCGTCGACGAAGGTCATCTCGGGTCGCGAGAGTGATGAGAGGGGATGACCGGTCCAGACGACGACATCGGCGTCCTTGCCCTTTTCGAGCGAACCGACGCGGTCGTCGATCATGAGCTGCTTGGCTGGGTTCATGGTGACGAAGTCGAGGGCCTGCTGCTCGGTCATCTCGATCCCCGAGAGCTTGGCGTACTTGAGTGCCTTGCCCGCTTCGACATGCATGCGCCGGGCGACATCGTCGGAGTCGGAGTGGAAGGAGGTGAGCAATCCGACTTCGTGGTTGATGGGGCCTGCGAAGGGGATGGCGTCTACGACCTCGTACTTGTAGGCCCACCAGTCGGAGAAGATGGACGCGCCGATGGCGTGCTCCTTGACGACCTCGGCGACCTTGTAGGTCTCGAGACCGTGCTGGAAGGTGCCGATCTTGAACCCGAACTCTTCCGCGATTCGGCAGAGCATCAGGATCTCGTCCTGGCGGTAGGAGTGGCAATGGATAAGTCGATCGCCGGCAAGGATCTCAGCCAGGATTTCGAGTTCGAGATCGCGGTATCCGTGCTCGGTTGTGTTGCCTCGTGCGGCGTATTCCTTCGCGCGGATGAACCGATCACGCATGAGGGTTTCGACGCCGAGTCGGGTCTGTGGGTAGCGGGTGGTGCGGTCGTCGCCCCAGTTGGATTGTTTGACGTTCTCACCCAGCGCGAACTTGATCCCGGGCTTGGCGTCCTCGAAGAACATGTCGGATGGTTTGTCTGAGTCCCAGCGGAGCTTAATGGTTTTGGATTGACCGCCGATGGGGTTGGCGGACCCGTGGAGGAGGAGTGACGAGGTCAATCCGCCGGCGAGCTCGCGGTAGTACCCCGGGTGCGCGGGGTCGATGGAGTCGGAGATGCGGACTTCGGAGGTGACGGCCTGCCCGGATTCGTTGACGCCGAATCGGAAGAGCCCGGTGTGGGAGTGGGCGTCGATGAGGCCCGGAGTGATGTGCATGCCGGTGGCGTCGATGTGATTCTCCTGAGCGACGCGCGGTGCGGGTCCGTCGCCGATGTTGGAGATCTTGCCGTTGTTGATCAGGACCCAGGCGTCTTCGAGGATCCCTGCGTCGGACTGTGTCCAGACGGTTGCGCCGCGGAGCAGGTAGGTGCCTTGCTCGGGGACGGACTCGTAGGCGAACGGGCCGAAGGGTGCGTCGGGCATGTCGGGGAGGGTGTGGACGGGGTCGGGTTCATTTTCCGACTTGGTCGCGGTGAGGGTGAACCCCTTGCCTGATGGGAGGGTGCCCATGCCGGCGACAGTACCATCGTCGTTCGGTGCGGTCAGCGCGACGGAGAAGGTACCGGGATCGCCGAATGGTTCGTGCTCGAAGGTGAACGTGAGGACGCCATCTTTCATCTGCATGTTGGATGAATCTTGTTTGATGTCGTCGCCGTCTTCGACGCGTTCGATAATGGTGACTTTGTCTTTGGTGATCTTGAAGTCGAGTTTGTGTTCGCCGGAGAGGAGGGCGTTCCATGTGCCGACGAACTCGGACGCGGTTGATGCGTCATTGCGGGTCGCGACCCACTGGAACATGGCATCATCGGGGGTGTACTCCATCGGAGCGGGGTTGATGGTGGTGCCCCGGATGGTGCCATCGGATGCGAGTGTTGCGGTGTTGATGTACGCGCCGTGCTCGTCGGCTTCATAATCAGTGAGGAACGAGATGGCGTTGGCGTCGATGTTGACCTTGGAGGCCTTGGTTTCGACCGGCTCGTCACCGGCGGAGTCGATCAGCGTGATCGAGTTGCCTTCGATGACCATCTCGACGGAGAACTCTGTGCCGACGATGGTGGAGGTCCATGATCCATCGAATCGGTTGTCTTCGACAGGGTTGATCGCGTGGCGGCGTCCGTCGATCCAGGTGTCGATGATCTTCGCGTCGGCGTTGGGATCGAAGAGATCGCCCGAGGCAACGACGAGGTTCGCGATGTTGCCCTTGGTGATGGTGCCGTGGTCTTTGAGCTCGAGGATCTTCGCGGGGTTGGTGGTAATCATCGCGAGCGCATCGTTCGCGGGGAGCCCCTTCTCGATCGCGGTGTGGAGATTGTTCCAGAACTTCTCGCCGGATCGGCGTTTGCTCGTGGTGAGCGCGACATCGAGCCCGGCGTTGTGCAGCCAGCGGGCATTGGCTGGGGCGCGCTCGAAGTGCTGAAGCGTTGCCAGATCGACCGAGTCCATCGCGCCCACGGAGAACACATCGGGTGTCTCAGGGTAACGCAGCGGGACGACGACGGGGTGTCCCATCTCCTTGAAGAGTTCGAGGCGGCGGTGCGCCGTCCCGTTGTCCACGATCACGATGCGCGGGTGGTTGAACTCGTTGGCGATATCGTCCGCTAGCGCTGATTCGAGTTCTTGCGAGATGTCATAGAAGAAGGTCGTTTCCCTCGGGTTGACGTGATCGAGGATGTTGGAGTCAGCATGCTTTGATGCTCGGCGGGTATCCGAGTCCGCAAAGGTCTGACGCATCAGCGCGACGACACCCATGTGGGATGTAGGGTATCCGGGGTCGCCCCATCCGCCGCGATCGAAGCCCATCGCCTGACCCGCGTTGGATTGGTAGATGGGCGGGTCGCCCAGTGAGTCTTCCTCGAAGTCGGCTGCGGTCGAGACAATCGCGGTCCATCCGCGGAAGATCCCGGAATCGGGCGCAATCATCGCGGTGGTGAATCCCATCTCACGGAGAGATTCCGCGGCGTCCGCGCCGAGCCCGACGCGGAGCGCGTTGTCCTGCGGCGTAACTTTGTCGGACCAGTGCGTGCCCGTTTCGCCCGAGGGGAGAGTTGGGGTGTCGACCTCGATGTAGGGGTCAATGAATCCGGCGTATACGTGTGCATCAGGTTCAAGGTAGTACACCTGATATCCGTGTGTTTCGATATCTGCGAACTGTGTGTTTTTACTGATACCGACGATCTTCCCGTTCTTGACGACGATCATGGGCGCGTTCTCGGCGCTGATCATCTCAGTTGGAGAAATGTGGATCGTTCCACCCCAGAGCATGTAGTTCGCGGGTGTCGCGGGGGACATCCCGTTGGGGCGGGGTGCGAGCGGGTCTTGTGATTGGGCGAACGCGAGGGCGGAACCGCTCGCGACCAGCGCGATTGTTGCAATCTTCATGTGTGAGAGACTCCTTGTGAGAACCCATGGTACCGAAACTCGTGGGTTTTGGTGGCATGTGTTTCCCCAAGGGCACGGGATTTTGCCTACGCTCTGATCTCTCGCGTGCAGATCGTGCATGCGTCGTATGGGTGAATCACTCCGCTTTCTTTCGCGTGGGTGTTGAAATAGAGAAGGTATAACTGAGATGGCAATCGATCTGGTCAAGGGAAACGCGGTCATTGGGCAATCAGGCGGGCCGACGGCGGTCATTAACGAGTCACTCGTTGGTGTGGTCGAGGGTCTCCGGCGCGCGGGCGCGGGGATGCCGGGCAATCCGATCAAGAAGATCCTCGGGATGCGTCATGGCGTGACGGGTCTGACAAGCGGCGATCTCTACGACCTCACCGATTACCCGCATGATCGTCTCCAACTCCTCGCCCAGACCCCCAGCGCGGGTCTTGGTTCGACACGAGACAAGCCCGATGCGGCGTATTGTGAGCGGATCCTCGAGTCGTGCAAAGAACACGATATCCGGTACTTCTTCTATATCGGAGGCAATGACAGCTCGGACACCTGCCGGATCGTCAATGAGATGGCGCGCCAGACGAACTATGAGCTCCGTTGTTTCCATATCCCCAAGACGGTGGACAACGATCTCATGATCAACGATCACACGCCGGGGTTCCCCAGCGCGGCGCGGTTCGTCGCCAAGGCATGTATGGCGGACTTCCTCGACAACATTTCGTTGCCGGGCATCAAGATCAATGTCGTCATGGGTCGTCACGCGGGGTTCCTGACCGCGGCGAGCGCTTTGGCGCGTCGCGACGATCGTTTGCAATCCGAAGGCGGATCAACGGACGGGCCGCAACTGATCTATCTCCCCGAGGTGCCGTTCGATACGGATCGGTTCGTGCAGGACGTTGCGGAGTTGTACGACAAGCGTCAACGCGTGCACATCGCGGTGAGCGAAGGCATCTCGGACAAGGACGGGAACCCGATCGGCGCGATGCTGATCAAGAACGCGCAGACGGACGCGCACGGGAACGTGCAGCTGTCGGGTTCGGGCGCACTGGGTGACGCGTTGTCGGATCTGCTCAAGGAGAAGCTCACCCCCGAGGGCGGGAAGGCGCCGCGTGTGCGTGCAGATACCTTTGGGTATGTGCAGCGTTGTTTCCCAGATCAATCCCCGGTCGATCAGAAGGAAGCACGCGGCGTGGGGCGATACGCAGCCCGTCTCGCGACGAGCGGTGACCTTGATGGATCGGTTGCGATCATCCGCACGAGCCCGATCGGTGAGGGGCAGCCGTACGCGGCGCAATACAAGCGGATCGAGCTCTCTGATGTGGCTGCGAAGACCAAGCACATGCCGCAGGAGTTCATCGAGGGGCACAACAACGTGTCGCAGAAGTTCCTGGACTACTGCCGCCCGTTGGTGGGGGATCTGCCGCTGTATGAGCGGATCTGAGCCCTCGTTTACAGGGTTATCGGTGGATATTCAATGATCAATTCTCATAGGGTGCTTGGTTTTCAGGCACCCTGTGATATTTTACATGCATGATGACTTTGCGTGCCCGTCGTGTGAGTGCTGTGTTTGCGTGCGCGATGTGTGCGTTGATTTGTGTCGTTGGGGTTGGGCCCAAGTTTGGCGCACCTCGTGGGTTTCACCCCAAGAGTCGGGTGCACCCGGAGTACATCCCTGATCCGGATAACTTCCGTTGTATTGTGGTCGGTGATTCGCAGACGACAGACACGAGTGCTGAACGTATCCGAACGCAAACGCACCGATGGGATGCGCCGATCATCGGCGAGCTTGTGTGCATCGGCTCAAGCAGCACCGGATTCCTTGTTAACAATGGGACGTTTGGGGTTCCCAATCTGCTGTACAGGAATGTTGATCTCGATGGGAGTTGGCTCGATAACGGCCCACGAGATTTCATCGCACAGTACGCGGGCGAGTGGGTATTTACGGATGACGTAACGGTCACCGGCGCGCGGATCGGGCGGTACCGCCTTCGATTCGGAGGGAATAACGTCGAAGCGCCCTGGCGCGAACCTTGGGGTGTCGGCAATCGATTGGTCGCGCGCATCGCGGTTCGCACGAGCCCGAACTCCATCGCCCAGGTCGAGACCCGCGCGGAGCGTGGGGGGGTGGTGGATCTCGCATCGCGAAGGGTTCACAACCTCAACAACTTCTGGGATGTTCAGGTGATTGAGCAGCCGATCCCGGTGGATTTCAACCCAACCGGCGATGATGTCGGGATTGGGATCTATATCCCCGCGGGGCAGGTTGAGGAACCGGGACAGGTGCTGCAGATATTGGGAGTCGTCATTGAACGTGTCAATGACAAGGGGCAACGTCTCCCCGGGACGATCATGACGTATCAAGGCCGGGGTGGTTGGTCGATCCTCGATCATCTCAACGGCACGTCCGAAGCGTCCCGCCGCGCGCTGGTCAAGATGACGCAGGCGAATGTCCTTTTGTTCGCGCTCGGACACAACCCCGAGGGGAGTGATCTCTCACTGATCGAGACACGCGCGCGGTTGTTGATTGAGCGATGGGAAGCGGCCTTCGATGATGTCGGGCTCGATCGTCCGAGTGTGATTTATCTTGCACCTTGGATGATCGACTCCGGTTTTATCCAGGTCTACTTGCGGGTTGTTGAGACGACCTATCAACGGCTTGCGAATGAGCACCGCTCAGACATGATGATCAGTTATCAGCAGCTCTTTGATGATCTACGCCCTGATGAGTTTGATCCCGATCGGTATCAACTAGATTTCTTTGGCACCCATCCGGGTGATGTGGACAGCGCCGTGAATCTCTCACAGGATCTCTATGAGATGCTCTTTGAAGGACGACGAGATTAACTCGTTGCCTGCAGCGCGGTCTCGAAGACCTGCACCTTCGCTTTGAGGATCCCCTTGGTGATCGCGGGGTCTTGCGCAGCGATGGAAATCGCGTCTTCCTTTGTGGGCGCTTCGTAGATCATGATCCCGACGTATGGGGGCTCGTGCGTGCGCCCTGCGATGTGGAGTGATCCCATGTCCAGGAGCTTCTGGTAGTACTTGAAGTGTGCCTCGATCGCGGCGGATTCCTCGCTGGAGAGGTTCTCGGGAAGGTCAGGGCGGGTCGGTTCGAGGAAACATATGAACTGAGGCATGGGTTGCTCCGGGGGCATTGGGTGCTCGGCCTGTACTGTACGAAAAAACCCCGCCCTTTGTTGGGACGGGGTGCAAAGAACTTGCGTTTCTGTCAAAAGCGGGTGTTTACTTGCGGGTGTAGGAGATGGTGCCCGAGTTGAACCATGTGCCGTCGGGCATCTGATCGTAGAAGTGGTCCGTGAAGTGATCGTCGGACTCACGGGTCGTGACGATCTTCATTGGGTTATCGCCCATTGGGGTGGTGGAGATGCCCATCATGACCAGGTCGCCCTCGTCGTTGTGGTTTCCTTCCATGTAGGTGATCTTGGTGGACATGGTGTCCATCCAGATGGAGACGTATTGGGAATGCGCGTTGTCATATCCGGTGTACGCGAGGCCTTCGAAGGGTTGTCCCATGAAGTCCATCTTGAAATCGCACTTGACGAAACGTCCGCCGAGCGCGGGTTCGATGACCATGGTGCCCGTGCTGACGGTCGGGGGTGCAGCGGGGTCCATGACGAAGCTCGCCTTTGCGTCCCATTCGCCGCAGGTCTTCATGAGCTCGGCGTGCTGCTCGCCCGGCGTCCCGATGGCGGCCATCGCGGCCATCATGTCCTCGGGGGACATCTCCATCATCTGATCCACTTCCTCTTGGGTGACGTTGTCCTTGGGATCGTGATCGGGCCCTGATGCGATGAGGACGGCGAGCGAGGACGCAGCGAGTGCGCCGGCGCCGAATGCGATGAGTGAACGAGTGTTCATCGGAGTGATCTCCTGTGTGTGCCCCGGGTGTGTTGTGTGTAGGAGTGCCCAGCCGTCGGGGTGAACGGGGGTAAGCGTATTGTGACACGGTTATCGGATTGAGTCGAGAGAATTGTGCTAAATACCGAATATATACAGAACATAAAACGCCTCGTACCTGAACCAGATTTCCAAGATTATGTGGTGAAAGTTGGTTCAGCGGGGTAATTTGAGGTTCCCAGCGGTTGTGCGGCACAAAGAGCGGTGCTCGGGATCGTGTGTTTGAGGTTCTGATTGGAGCGGGAAATGGGACGCATGTTTGTCTTTGGGGCGCTGGTGGTGCTCGGTGTGGGTTCGGCGTTGTCGTTTGCGGATGGTGTGGTCTGCACGACGGAGGAGTATCTGGGGCAGATCGAGACGCTTGATCGCACACTCGCGATCGAGATCGTGGACTCCATCGCGTACGTAGCTGCGGACGACGCGGGGTTGTTGATCTATGACGTGAGTGATCCCGACGCGGTCGTGCTGTTGGGTCAGTACGACACGCCGGGCAGTGCGCAGAACCTCGCGGTGTTCTCGAACGGGAGCGTGGTGCGTGTGTACGTCGCGGACGGCGATGGGGGTGTGGCGATTGTGACCACGACGGATCCAACGTCGCCGAGTCTTTGGGCGACGATCCCGGTTGCGGATGCGCGTGATGTCGCGGTCAGAACTTCGGGTTTGTTTGGTGCGCTCCGCGTAAGCGTCGCGGCAGGCAACGAGGGGCTTGTGGAGTATGAGATTGCGAACGTGTTTACAATTACACAGGTCGAGTCGGAACCGACGTCGAGAACAGCGCTCGCGGTGGAAGTGCAGGAGATCGGCGCCGAAACGTATATCTATGTTTCGATTGGTTCGGATGGGGTGGCGGTCTTCGAGGAAGGCAGCATGTTGGAATCCAACCTGCTCACAACGTTCGATCGGATTGGCGGTTTCGCGACTGATGTCGCAAGCTCTGGGGATGTGCTGTTCGTTGCCAACGGCAACTTGGGTGTTGATGTGTATGAGCTTTCGCCGGATCGGACGGGCGGGGTGCTTGAGGATAACTTGACGTTACCCAGCCGCGCAGGGAGGGTCCGTATTGAGGGGGATCGGATGTATATCGGATCGGCAGGGGTCGATCTGCATATCGCGGAGATTGTTGATCCAACCTCGCCAGGGCTTTTGAGCACGGTGCGCGCACCAGGAAATGTACTGGAGTGTGCGATCGACGGCGATCAGGCATGGCTCGCGTGTGGTGTGTTTGGATTGGTTGGAGTCAATGTGAGCGATCCCGCACGCTTTGGTCCTGATGCACTGCTCGGGGAGTTCGAATGGACGGACGGGAACATATCGAACCCGCATCGGACGGTGGTTGAGGATGGCATTGCGTTTGTGCCTCGGTTTACGCTTGAGTTGCTCGATGTGAGCACAGATGTGCCTGTGCATCTGAGCACGTACGACCCTGGGCAGTATGTCCAAGCGGTCGATGCGCAGGGTGATCTGGCGTGTGCGGTGTATGGGCAGACGCTTGAGCTGCTTGATGTCAGCAATCCGAGCGCGTTGGTGTCATCGGGCACGATGAGTTTGAGCGGCCCGAGTGATGTGCGGATCCAGAACTTGGGCGGGAAACGGCACGTGTTAGTCGCTGATCGCACGGCGGGGATGCGGGTCGTCGATATCAGTGACCCGACGTCACCCGTGATGGTGGGGACGTACAACTCCGGGATGGATGTGACACGGATCGCGCACGTCGGGACATCGTTGTTCGGGGATACGGCGTACGTGATTGAGGACGATCAACTCACGCTCGTTTTGTTGGCAACCCTGAGTACACCCGCAGTGATCTCTTCGTACACCAACGGCGGGCGCGGATTGCGTGGGTTGGTGGTTGATGGATCAATGGCGTATCTGACGAGCGCGAGTGAGTCGGACCTGGGTCTGCTTGAGGTGATCGACCTTACGCAGCCGTTGCTTCCAACGCTGGTTTCGTCTGTGCCGCTTGGTGGAAG
>SPJK01012511.1_pt1 | contig 39981 bp, 27 predicted proteins | sample 3741771 | NCBI WGS metagenome assembly SPJK01 (sample SAMN10925997, study PRJNA522277) | cold seep metagenome | isolation source: Elba SIP-enriched marine methane seep metagenome, extraction at timepoint T2 | place: Italy: coast of Elba, Mediterranean Sea
CACGACTCACCGCGCCGGTCCGACCGTCGAATCGGATCATGAACGTCTGACGCGCCGTGGGCAGGTTCGGATCAACACTCGAGAAGCTGCCATCCAACGAGCCGCCGTTCACCTGTGAGTTCTTCGCGAAGTACCCCGTCTCAGGGAACACCCAATGCGACTCTTCCTTGATGTTGCTGCGGACGTTGGTACCGCCATAGATATCCGAGTTGTACCACGATGCCGCGGGATTACCCGCAGAATCGTAATCGAGCAACAACCCAGGCGACGCGTACCCATTGACCATCCACCCCGCAGGGAGTGTCAAGACTTCGCCGACCTGTGAGGGCACGAAGACCTCACGATCGAAGTACGGCTGATCGCCAAACCCGACAGAGCCTGGACCGCCCCCACCACCATTGCCCGCAGGCGCTGTGGTTGCTTCACGGATCGTCCCCACACGAACTGCAGGGATGATGGACACGCGTCCGACTTCCGGGTCATAAACAAACACGATCGCGCCATCGCGCCCCGTGTTGATCGCGACATCACGCCCCATCACGGACGCAGCCTGAATCGAGTTCACCGCGAGTGTCCGGTTTGAGGAGTAGATCGTGGACTGGAACGCGGGGACCGCGATCGTCAACAGGATCGCTGCGATCAGGATCACCACGAGGAGTTCCACAACCGTGTACGCGGATCGAACTCGTTCAGAGTTGAGCATCGTTGTGTTCTTCATCACTTGCCCACCTCATACAAGTTGTCTGCCCACACCTTCTGACGAAGTTCTGCCTGCTCATCGCTTGCTGAGGGTGTGTCCTCACCGAGGAACTCAGCGATCGACTCGATCGACTCCGTTCCAAAGTATCCATCAGGCCCCGCACTCACTACGGCGTAGCGTGCATCACGAAGACGCGCGTTTTCACCGATAAGACTCGCCTCACCGGTTTGCAGATTCATTGGATCATTTTGTACTCGTTCATAGAGCACCGGATCGATCAGGACCGGGGGGATGTTCAAATCAAGCTCAGAGTCGATCACACGCTGCAAACCAACGAGACGTCCAGGTTCCCATCGGTAGTATCGAAACGCGTTCCCAAACCCATCCACAAACGCGAAAAGGAGGGGTTGCTGGAATGTCTCGTACGTACTCCGTACATCCTCTGGGCTTGGGGTTGCCCCCGTGCCCCCGGCATGCTCAGGGATCTCTTTGGGCTCGACATATCCATTGATAATGCGAGCTCCGCGGCGTTCCGTATCCATGATGGGTTCGTACTTCTCACGTACTGAACCAACCGGGTAACCGATTCCGAGGAATGTCCCATCGATGATCGGACGTGTCATCCCCGGACCACTGACGCCATCGACTGTCTTATCGAGCACCCCAGTGAGGTAATACGCGAGCGCATACTTGGAGTAACGCCGATCGTTCCATGCACGCTCTGCGTCCCACCCAGCTGCATAAGGCCCACCAGAGTTGCGACCTCTAAAGAACTCCGCGTCCAAACCCTCGTTCCAAACGACGAGCGTTTGGTACGCGTACACACCCTCTTGTTCAACAATCGGACCATCAGGCTGACGTGTGAAACCGTCGATTTCGAGAGGACGATACTCCATATCACCGGCGCTGATCGGGTTTCCGTCATGCACAAGTGGCGGGAGGAAACCAAACTCCTGCTTGAACTGATCGACAGCTTTCGCAAGCGATGCCGCAGACTGCTCTGTTGCAGTGCGTCGCCCCGCCTTGGTTGCACGGTTCAATCCGGAGAGAACCAACGCAAGCAGCACCAGCGTGATCACAAACACGACCAGGAGTTCAATCAATGTGAACCCGCGTCGCGTTGCGCTTGCATGATGTCCTTGATGAATATTCATCGTGTGTCTGCTTCCTCGTTCGTCCCAAGTGTGAAGTATCGATCGCTGTGTTTATCCACTGAGCGATTCAAGCATGCTGATCATGGGAAGGAACATCGCGACGACGATCGTGCCGACCATGCCGCCGAGCATGACAACCATAATCGGTTCAAGAAGTGAAACGAGCGACGCCACTGCGACATCGACCTCTTCATCGTAGTTGTCCGCTATCTTCAAGAGCATCGCGTCCATCTCACCCGTCTCTTCACCGACGTCGATCATATTGACGACGATCGGATCACAGGTTTTGCTTTCACGGAGCGGGACCGCGAAGGTCTCACCTTCACGGATCGAATCGTGAACGTTCATCAGCGCTTTCTCGAACACATAGTTGCCCGATGTCTGCGAGGTAATCGTGACTGCTTCGAGAATCGGGACACCCGCGCTGATAAGCGTGCCCATCGTACGTGTAAATCGAGCGATAACAGTCTTCCGCACGAGCTTGCCAAGGATCGGTGACCACAGAACCAGGTAATCCGTCACAGCACGTCCGGGAGGGGTCTTGCGGATAATCTTGAACGAGATCCATAGGACAGGGAAACCAAAGACCATAAACACCCACCCAGGGATCTCCTGCCCCGGGTTAGACCCTGCAACCCAACGACTCGAAGTGATGAGCCCCTGCGTCAATCCGGGCAACTCGATCTCAAAGTCTGTGAAGATCTCTTCGAACTTCGGGATGATGAGCAGCATAATCCCCGTCAAGATCGCGATCGCAACAACCATGACCACGATCGGATACACCATCGCACCCTTGATCTTGCGCTTGAGCTTTTCGCTCTTTTCCATGAACTCGCTGAGTCGCTGAAGGATGACATCGAGCACACCACCGATTTCACCCGCGTTCACCATCTTGACATACAGGTGATTGAACGCTTTGGGGTATTTACCCATCGCTTCGGACAACGAGCTACCGCCTTCGACCTCTTCACAGACGCCCAGCAGGACATTCTTCATGAGACCGGGCTTTTGCTGAGACTCCAGGATCTGCAACGAACGAAGCAACGGAAGCCCCGCGTCCTGAAGAGTAGAGAGCTGACGCGTGAAGAGAGTCAGGTGCTTTGCCTTGACCTTTCCAATTGCGAACCCGCCGCCCTTCTTCTTCTTCTTTTTCTTCTTTTCAGATGCTTCAGCACCAGCGCCTTTGGTCTTCTTTTCCTTCTGAGGCTGGACCGAAGTCGGGAAGTACCCCTGCGCCTTGATCCGCTGGATCGCCTCTTCAGAGCTCGATGCCTCGACCGTGCCCTTCTGGGTTTTGCCAGACGCGTTGAGCGCTTGGTAGGTGTATGTCGCCATCACTCAATCCTCACATCACTACTTCTGCCGAGACCTGCCTGTCTCGCCGGAGGGTTTACTCTTCTTCAAGGGTTTCACGCACGACCTCGTCGATCGTCGTCACCCCTTCATAGATCGCCATCAGCCCGCTCTCACGCAGACTCCGCATCCCTTTCTTGCGTGCGGTGTTCCGCAAGACCGTGGTGCTTGCTTCGTTCATCACAAGCTCGCGCATCTCATCGTCCATCGTCATAATCTCAAAGAGCGCCATACGCCCCTTGTATCCGCCACCAACATTCGCCGCGGCGCCGGGTCGATAGAACTCACGCCCTTGCACATCACCCGGCCGCAACGAGAGCTCCATGAGCTCCTGTTCCGTCGGGATGTACGCTTCCTTGGTCTTCGCGTCCAGGGTACGAACGAGCCGCTGAGCCACAATCCCCTCGATCGTCGCCGTGAGGAGGAACGGCTCCACACCAAGGTCGACAAGACGGATAATCGAGCTCGGCGCATCATTCGTGTGCAACGTCGAGAGCACCAAGTGACCCGTCAACGATGCCTGAACCGCAATCTGTGCCGTCTCAAGGTCACGGATTTCACCCACAAGGATCACGTCCGGATCCTGACGGAGGAAGCTTCGGAGCGCCGCCGCGAAGGTCAGCCCCACTTCCGAGTTCACCTGAACCTGGCACAAACCATCGATGTCGTATTCAACCGGGTCCTCAGCCGTGAGGATCTTGGTCTCGATGTCATTAAGTTCCGCAAGCGCCGCGTACAACGTCGTTGTCTTACCAGAACCCGTTGGGCCGGTCACGATCACAATCCCGTTGGGCTTTTTAATCAGCCCGCGGAAGAGTTCCAGATCGTCCGGGCGGAACCCGACACGATCGAGCGACAACTCGACGTTTCCGCGATCGAGGACACGCATAACACATGATTCGCCGTAGATCGTTGGGAGGATCGCGACACGAAGGTCAACCGGGTTCCCACCAACGGTGAGTTCGATACGCCCGTCTTGGGGAAGTCGTCGTTCCGCGATGTCGAGATTCGCCATGACCTTCACACGCGATGTGATCGCGGTACCAAGGTGCTTGGGCGGCGGCACCATTTCATACAACACACCGTCGATGCGGTAGCGCATCTTGAACTCGTTCTCGAACGGCTCAAAGTGGATGTCCGACGCCCGATCGCGGATCGCCTGAAGGAGAACAAGGTTCAGGAGCTTAATGACCTGATTATCACCCGCCGCGTCAATGACCGCGTCAAGGTCGATAGACTGGTCCGAGTGCTTCCCGAGCTCTGCGAGATTCTCGTCCTGTGCCAACTGACTCATCGCGTCACTCAGCGACGAATCCTTCGCAAAGTGCTTCTCGAGCAACGCATCGATCGACTGAGCCGACGCGATCACAGCCGTCACCTCTGCCCCCATCAACAGCCGCAGGTCATCGACCGCTTGGAAGTTCTCAGGGCTTTTCAACGCCACCTTCAGTTTCCGAGAGCGTGAGTCATACTCGATCGGTACACACTGGTACGCCTTGGCGTTCTCAGCCGGGATTGCATTGATCGTCTCGTCGTCGAGCTCAAGACCCTGTAGATCGACATACTCCATCCCCGCCTGCCCCGCGAGGGCACGATCAATGTCAAGCTGCGTGCAGTACCCCAACTCCTTCAAAATCTCACCGATCTTGACCTTGTTGGTTCTTCCTTTCTGAACCGCGAGCGCCTCGTGTACCTGTTCGCGCGTGACAACCTTGAGCTTTGTCAGCACGCGACCCAGTTTGCGTCCTTTGAGTTCAGATGGATCCATATCGCATCACTCCATGCGGCCAGCATGCCGCGCAAGACCTATATGGCCTGTAAATACTTTCGCAGACAAACTGCGACCTGTTGTCCCCACAACTCTGATTCATTGCAAATCAATCGTTGCGACAGTTGGAATACGGCCTACCAATGTGGCTCGCGACTCATTCGACGTCTTTGTTCGCCTCTGGATCATCTAGCTCAGGTCGTCCGATAACGCCCCCTGCCTGGTGGACTTTGTCACGGAGCACGGACGGGTTCTTGCACTTGTCCACCATCTCCTCAGGGCTAATCATGCCCTTTGAGTAGAGCGACCAAAGGTGGTCATCAAGCAGCTGCATCCCGTATTTCTTCCCCGTCTGGATCGCGGAGTCGATTCGATAGCTCTTATTGTCTCGGATGAGGTTCGCGATCGCGGGCGTCACGACAAGGAACTCGTAGGCCGCGACCATACCCTTGGTATCGATGCGACCCATGAGGACCTGTGAGAGCACACAAATCAGGGATGTAGAGAGCTGAACTCGGATCTGGTTCTGCTGAGACACTGGGAACGCGTCCACAAGACGGTCAATCGTCTTCGCTGCACCGGTCGTGTGTAGGGTCCCGAAGACCAAGTGACCCGTTTCCGCCGCTCGTACCGCAGCCTCGATCGTCTCAAGGTCACGCATTTCACCCACGAGGATCACGTCCGGGTCCTGACGCAGTGCTCGACGCAGCGCCTCAGCGAAGCTCGGGACATCGTTCCCGATTTCACGCTGGTTCACGATCGATTTCTTGTGCTCGTGGTAGTACTCGATCGGGTCTTCCATCGTGACGATGTGGTGATCCATATACATGTTGATGTAATCGATCATCGTCGCGAGCGAAGTCGTCTTCCCTGAACCCGTCGGACCTGTCACGAGGAACATCCCACGAGGACGACGGATCAGGTCCTTACACATATCCGGGAGACCGATCTGATCGAACGTCAGCAACCGGTTCGGGATCTGACGGAGGACGATCGCGATATCGCCGCGCTGGCGGAAGACGGAAACACGGAAACGGGCCGCGTCGCCGTACGCGAAACCAAAGTCCGTCCCCCCCTCTTCCTGGAGTTCCTGCTGGTTGCGTTCCGGGGTGATCGACTTCATCAACGACACCATGTCGTCGGAATCGAGCACCTTGGTCTGCAGGTTCCGCAACCCGCCGTGCAGACGGACCGTAGGCTGACGCCCGGTCGTCAAGTGAAGGTCAGAACCGCCTGTCTTCACGACGGTATCGAGCAAGCGATCGATCTGGACTGTTGACATATTCCAAACTCCTCAACCGGGCTCGTGGCCCCGGTTCGTGTGATTACTCTGCCTGGCTCACACGCGCGATCTCCTCAGGAGTCGTCACGCCGTTGAGCACCTTGGTTCTCCCGTCCTCGACGAGTTCCTTCATCCCCGCTTGGATCGCTGCCTTGCGGATACGCGACGAGGGGGCGCGATTGAACGCGAGATCGCGGATCTCAGAGTTCATCAGCATCATCTCAAAGATCGCCTTACGCCCCTTATACCCACTCGGCGCTTCATCCGTAGACACCGGCTTGTATACCTTTCCAAGCGCGTCTTCCATCTTCAGACGGATCAGATCGAGGTACTTGGGATCGATGTCCGCTTCGTCAGCAAGGACCTTACTCTTGTGGAGCACGCGGATGAGTCGCTGCGCCATAACTGCCTGAATCGAAGATGCAACAAGGAACGGCTTGATCCCCATGTCGATCAGACGCGTCATCGCACTCGGTGCGTCATTCGTGTGCAGTGTCGAGAACACCAAGTGACCCGTCAACGCTGCCTGAATCGCAATTTCACCGACTTCACGGTCACGAATTTCACCCACAAGGATGACGTTGGGCGCCTGACGCAGCATGGATCGAAGAATTGCGGGGAAGGTCAACCCGATGCCCTCACGGACCTGACACTGGTTAATCCCCTCGAAGTTGTATTCAACCGGGTCCTCAGCCGTGATGATCTTCCTGTCAGGACGATTCAATACATCCAAGGCTGAATACAGGGTCGTTGTCTTACCCGAACCCGTAGGACCCGTCACGAGGAAGATCCCGTTGGGGCGACGAATGATCCGATTGAACGTCTCCAGGTTCTCAGCCTCAAAGCCGAGATTCTGAAGACCAATGCGGACCGCGTCGGGACGCAGAATACGAAGAACAACGGATTCGCCGTGGTACGCAGGACACGCGGACACACGGAAGTCGATCCCGACCTCATCGACGAAGATCTTGATACGACCGTCCTGCGGAATACGCTTCTCAGCGATGTTCATACCGGCCATCAGCTTGAGACGCGAGAGGATCGCGTTCTGCATGCGCTTGGGAAGGTTGTCGCGTTCGACACACACGCCGTCAATGCGGTAACGCAGACGCACGCGATCTTCCATCGGTTCGATGTGAATATCGCTCGTCCGGTTCCGGACCGCTTCGTCGAGGATTCGGTTGACGAGCTTGACGACAGGCGAGTCGTCCGAGCTCACGTCGATGGATCGGTCCATCGACCGGTCAAGTGACCGGTCAATCGATCGATCGATCGAGTCCGTGACGAGCGATCCCTGCTGATCAGGTGCCGGAGACGCGGTGAGACTCCCGCCTCCTGCGACCCCACCACCGCCGGCCTCGCCTTCAAGATACCCCTTAATCTGCGATTTCGTCGCGAGCATGGGCTCGATATCCATGTTCAGACGGAAACGAAGATTATCGAGCATCTCCAAATCCATGGGGTCATGGATCGCGACCCGCATCTTCCCGCCGGACTTGCCGAGTGGGATGACGAGATTCTTCTTCATCACGGATTTATCGAGCGCACTGTCATCGATGAGCTTGCGAACCTTCTCATTGCTCAGGTCCACGTACTTCATGCCATATTGCGCAGCGAGCGCCTTGATGACTTTCATCTCGTCGATGAGTCCGAGATCGACGAGTGCTTCACCAATACGCTTCCCAGTCTGCTGGGCGTGCTTCACACCCTGATCGGCCTGTTCTGCGTTGATGGCACCCTGTGCGACCAGGATCTGTCCAAGCTTCTTACGACTTCTTGCCATATGTGGGCTCAATCCTCTAAAGAAATAGCGGGGAGCATTGATTGACGGGCTTACACTATAGGTGCGTGATCCGGGTGCATCGTAGCGAAATGCCAGAGTGATGCAGAGCACCCGAATCCGCAATGACAACTCATGAACCTTGAGCACTCTACGATCCGGAACAACGAACTGTTCCCTGACACACTTGGATCGAGGAAAGAGGAAGTCCAAAATCTATGCCGAACAACGATGCGACACTTCGACTGTTAATCACCGCTGGCCCCACGTATGAGCCTATCGACGCGGTCCGTTTTATCGGGAATCGATCATCCGGGCGATTGGGGAGCTCACTCGCAGATCGAGCTGTCGAATCGGGGTGGGATGTCACGCTGCTGCTCGGACCGAACGCTGTACTGCCTCAGAACGCGGGCGTGAACGTCGTTCAATTCCAATCGTGTCAGGATCTTCAGGATTGTCTCGAGGAACACCTTCCCCATTGTGACACCCTCATCATGGCCGCAGCCGTCGCGGATTATCGCCCAATCCCCGAGGAAGTCTCACTCGAGGGCAAACGCAAACGACTCCCCGGCGAGCTCTCAATCAAGCTCGAGTCAACTCCAGATCTGCTCAAGGGGTGTTCGGAGCTTGCGCGAGCGGATCAGCTTCTCGTTGGTTTCGCGCTCGAGCCCCGCGATCGGATGATGACGTCCGCATTGGGGAAACTCGAACGCAAAAACATCGATTTGATCGTTGCTAATCCATTGGAAACAATGGACTCCGACAAAATCGAGGCAACACTCATCGGCAACGCTGATCGCGGGTTCGAGTTCCAAGCAGAAACGCCCGGACCGATCTCGAAGCCTGATTTCGCGGGCTGGTTGATCGCTCAACTCGCTCCGCTCACCCGACAACGCACGCAATCGCTGACAGGAAACGCATCGCATGGCGAATGACAATGGCCCACGCCCCAACTCTGGCGGGCAAGGCGGATATTTCGGTAAAGGGCAACGGTCTGGGAACTCCGGAGGCGGACGCCCGCCACGTGGCGGGAATCCCGGCGGCGGCTTTGGAGGCGGCGGGCCTCGATCCGGCGGACCTAACCGAGGTGGACCCCGTCCGGGTGGATTCGGCGGAGGCGGCGGTGGAAACCGGTTCGGAGGCGGGCGCCCAATGGGGCGCCCCGGCGGTGGCAGACCAGGCGGCGGACGCCCGGGTGGACCTCGTCACGATGATCGATTCGGTGAAGACGAACGCAAACGGACCCCAAAGCCACCAAAGCCAGACATTATTCACAAGGACGACTCGATCCTGATCGTCAATAAGCCCGCAGGGATTCCGGTTCTACGAGGCCCATCCCCTACGTTGTGCGAGATGGTGGATTCGTTGACGGGTGCTCGCCGGCGACTCATGCGCGTCGCGCACATTATCGATGACACCTGCTCGGGTGCCGTGCTTTATGTTGCAACACGTAACACGAGCGACTCGCCTCGTGATCAGACGCACCCGGAAACCACGTATCTCGCGCTGGTAGAGGGCGTCTTCGATGACGAGAAGAAGAGGACAGGCGAAACGATCTCCGCGCCAACATCACGTTCGTCTGGGCAGGGCGCGACACCGAGCTCGCATGTCCGGATCATGGAATCTGGGAACGGGTTGACGCTTGTGCAGGTTCGTGCACGCCCTGATCTGCAAGGGCAGATCCGCGAGCATCTCGCGATGATCGGGCACCCTGTCGTCGGCGATCATCAGAACAAGGCAACCCGGGACGATCTGCATCGGCTGGGCTTGCACGCGCACCAGATCCGACTCGTCCACCCCGAAGAAGACGGTTCGCAGCAGCGCTACAAAGCGCCCCCACCCGCGTCGTTCTGGCGAGCGATGGGTAAGGAGCCGCCGGCAGACGCGGCGGGTCTTGATCATGACCCGAACGCGGAGTCGCAGCAGGGTTGGGATCATGTCGCGGGGTGGTACGATAACCTCCTCCAGGATCGTGGTTCAGATCATCACGAACGGATCATTCTCCCCGGCGTACGTCGCATGCTCGATCTGCAACAGGGCGAGCGTGTGCTCGACGTTGCATGTGGACAAGGCATTGTCAGCGAGAACCTCGCGCATCATGCAGATGTCGAAGTGCTCGGAGTGGACGTGTCCGAGCGTTTGATCGAGGCCGCGAACGAGCGATCAACCGAACGCACATCATTCCGTGTTCACAATGCACAGGAACTGGACACGCTCGAAGCAGATGCGTTCGACGCGGGTGTCTGTGTCATGGCGCTGATGAACATCGAAGACCTGGAATCGGTTATGCGTGGCGTGTCCTCCAAGCTCAAAACCGGCGGACGATTCGTCGCGGTCATCTCACACCCAGCATACCGCGTCATGGGCGCGAGCGCGTGGGGTTGGACGCACGATGAACGCACGAGTCTCCCGGTTCAGTTCCGACGCATCGATCGGTACATGAGCAAGACGAGCACGCCAATTGTCATGAACCCGGGTCAGGTTGCCAAAGGCGCTCCCGCTATTACCACGATCACGCATCATCGTCCGATGAACGCGTACATCAGCGCGGGAACCAATGCGGGCATGATGCTCAGCGGTTGTGAGGAATGGGTCTCTGATCGAGTCAGTGAAGCCGGGCCTCGTGCGAATGCGGAGAATCAGGCGCGTGAAGAGATCCCGTTGTTCATGGCGCTGCGGTTCACCAAGTCCTGATCGCACAGCACATCGAATGAAAAACCCCGGATCGCTCTCGCTTGATCCGGGGTTTTCTGGATGGACATTTGGTATTGAATACGTCAGCTGGGCGTTATGACTCGATCAGTTTCCGCATGTACAGCACAACGTTGTTCAGATCATCATCGGTCAGATTGGGGTTCCCGCCTCGCGGAGGCATCGCGACACCCGTGGTGTTGACGGGGTCTTCGATCGTGCGCCCAACCTTGAGGAACTCAACCAGTTCTTCGTTGGAACTGTTGGCGATGTACTCACTCGCGAACCAGTTCTTACCCAATCCCTCGATGCCCTTACCGTCTTCGCCATGACACGCGACGCAGGTGGTTTTGAAGACTTGCTTGCCCTTGGCGCGAGCGAGCATATCAGTGTCAACCTGAGCAGGTGCGGATGACTCTTTGGGTGTGGAGGTTTCCTCTTCGCCGCCCCCACAGCCTGCAAAGAACGCAAGGGAACCGGCAAGCGATACGGCAATTAAGGTGGACTTCATCTGTATTCTCCTACAGGAACTATTCCCGCTTTACAGTATATCGTATCGTTTCACAAACATCAAGCGGATGTGGGAATCTGCACGAAACGCATTGTCTATCGGAGTTCGGGTTCTATACTCGTTCTCACGCGGGAGTAGCTCAATGGTAGAGCGTCAGCCTTCCAAGCTGAATGTTGCGAGTTCGAGTCTCGTCTCCCGCTTTTTACGCCTGGAAAGGCGTTTTTTTATGCGCTGATGGATTCGCTCATGGATTTGAGCCGATGCGGGACTTGAGCGATCAAGTCGTCATCCAAATCTAGGTGTGTCACAAATCTCAGCGTGGACCGGCTCTCGGCGTAGCACCTGATCCCGATCTCCTCAAGCAGTTCCTGCCAGGCGAACGCATCCCCACGTGAGCGCACGGCTTCTTGAGAGAGCTTCGCGTATACCAGATTCGTCTCAACAGAATCGGGATCAAAGTCGAACAGAATCAACGGCGCGATCTCTTTCGCGAGTCGCTTCGCACGCCGATGATCTTCGCTCAATCGATCGATATGGTGATGATCGAACGCGTGGAGCGCCGCTGCGGCGAGGATCCCGGATTGACGCATTCCGCCGCCGAGGAGTTTGCGTTTATGACGCGCCATATCGATTGTCTCGCGATCAGATACGAGCATGGACCCCACCGGGCATCCGAGCCCCTTACTCAAACAGACGCTGATGGAATCGCACCCCTCGACTAAGTCGTACAAGGGCACCCCTGATGCAACCGATGCGTTCCAGAGTCGGGCACCATCGAGATGGACGCGGAGGTCGTTCGCGTGTGCGTGATCACAGAGCATCCGTCGGATGCGCTCATCCCACACAAGCCCACCCGCACGGTTGTGCGTGTTCTCGATCGTAAGCAGCGTGGAATGCGGGAAGTGGATGTCGGTGCCTCGCATAGCCCGATCGAGCGCCTCGGGCGTCATCATGCCCTTCTTTGGCGCATCATCATCGTCAACGAAGCGGATGCTGCACCCCGCGAGAGCTGCGTATCCCCCACCCTCGTAGTAGTACACGTGGTTCTCTTTGTGCGTGAGGACCTCATCACCCGGGCGTGTCTGGCAGAGCACCGCGAGTAGGTTGCTCATGGTTCCCGATGGGACAAACAACGACGCTTCCATCTGGAACATCTCCGCGACGCGAGACTCGAGTTCGTGCACGGATGGGTCATCCCCAGCAACGTCGTCGCCGACTCTGGCCTTGGCCATGGCTTCACGCATCTGCGGCGTGGGTTTCGTGACGGTATCAGAACGAAGATCGATGATCGGATCCATACGAGGCACCTCCGGGTGCCCGATGATACCCGATCAAGGACTCATGGTTGATCAATCCAGTCATCGACGACGCGTGCAATGTGAGCGACGGGCCCGGGATTGAAGAGTTCGAGATGCCCCGCGTCAATTTCCACGCGTTTGATGCGTTTCTGATCCATGATTGCGCCGAACCCGTTGAACCCATCATCGTGATGGAACTTCAACCACTCAGGCTGGTTCGCGCGGACAAGGGTGACGTCCCCGTCGTATCGGCGTGCCGGCTGGTACTCGATGACCATTTTGCGATTGATCCGCGAGACAGCCCTGTATGCGTCGAGTTCTTCCGCATGCTCATCTCGGGTTACGGGTTCGTTTGTCTTTGGGCGGAGTCGCTGCGTGATGTATTTCAATCGCGACGTCTCGTGCCCTTCGACGATCCGCGCAAGATGCACACGGGCTTTCCCAAACCGCCCGCGTTGCGGAAGCCCGAACGGGAGGTGTGCATCGAGAAGCAACAGACGCCCGTGCGTTCGGTGCTCTTGACGGAGTTGCATCGCGATCTCCATCGCGAGTGACCCGCCGAAGCTGTACCCGATCATGTCCGGGATGGGTTCGTTTGTTTCGAGATTAAGCCTTGAGATCACCCAAGATGCGAGCGAGGGAAGCGAACGACCGATGCGATCGAGTACATGCTCATCCGGGTACTGTACCCCGATGAACTGGGTGTCTTGTTGCACCCGATCGATCAACGGCCCAAAACCAAGCGGGTGCCCGCCGATACCGGGCAGGACAATCACGCGACGATCACTCTGAGTTGCGTTTAGTGGGATCAGGGTCTTCTCTGGCGCACGTTCATGTCGAGCGTACTCGCGCGCAAGCAGACGGGGGGTTGGGGATCTGTAGATTAGCGAGATCGGGATTGTTTCTTGAAACGACTCCTTCAGGTGCGAGAAGAGCTGGATCGCGCGTAACGAGTTACCGCCCAGTTGGAAGAAGTTATCGTCTGGTCCGACGTTCTTTTCTATGAGAACTGACGCAAAGCCATCGATGATGACGCGTGTCGCATGATCGACTGGCAGTGCATCAACACGGGCTTCATGAGCGAAGTTGATCGTTCGTTCCTGAGGGAGCGTTCGGCGATCGGCCTTGCCACCACCGACACGAGGTATGGAATGCACTCGGCGCCAATGCTCCGGGATCATGTACGGCGGGAGATGCTGTGCGCACTGGCGTGTGAGATCCTGACACGTGACAGCCTCCCCACACACGATATACGCGTGCAGTTGGGCCCGGCCTGATTCGTCCGTGTGTGGAAGGACCGATGCATCCTCGACCGAATCGAGTGTTTGAAGGAAAGCTACTACCTCATCGGGTTCGACTCGGCAGCCACGGATCTGCACCTGATCATCGACGCGTCCTAGATGCATGATGCTCCCGTCGTGACGGATCGTTCCGATGTCCCCAGTGCGGAATCGTGTTGTCCTATGTTCAATACCCGCGGAGCCGATCGGCGCGTCGGGGTTGATGTAGGACCTCGCGATCCGGTCCGACATCACCTCGATCTCTCCGGTCGGTATCGTCGGATTCCCCGAAGGATCAACGAGTCGAACATCTACCCCCTCCACGGCATACCCGATCGGGAGACGCGAGGGCCAGTCGGTCGTGCTTGCGGGATCGATCCGGTAGTGGAGATTGAGCGATGACTCCGTGAGTCCAAACCCGTTGATCAATAGATTGCATGATGGGAAGCTCGTCAACACGGCATCGATATCGTGCTCGCTTGCATGCTCGCCGCCGAGCACGACGGCGCGGACGTGATCGAGTTGAACCTGATCACCAATCTCATGTGTGAACCATCGAAAGAGCGTCGGGGCTGCGTGAAATACAGAGACCTGTTCCGCAGCGATCCACTCGGCAATCTCATTGGGCGTGTGCATGCTTGTATCTGCGACACACAGCGTTGCCCCTGTAAACCAGCAAGCGAACATATCCATGACCGATGCATCGAAGGAGAACGAACTCAGTTGAAGGATCGAATCTCGCGACTGAAGATTCAATGCGTGAGCAAACGTTACCATGTGACCCACTACTGATCGGTGCGATTGCAGAACACCCTTGGGTGACCCGGTCGATCCCGACGTGAACATCAGATACGCAGCGTCATCAGGGTGAATATCGATCGTACTAGGCGACCGAGATTCAACAACATCACGCAGATCGATTTGTGGACATCGGACATCTGGGGCAGATGTGTTTGACGAAAGGATGATCGCGCGAGGTGACGATGCGTGCGCGATCTGTGCGATGCGATGACTCGGCCAACGATGATCCGTTGGAATGTATACCCCGCCCACACGGAGAGTGCCGAGGATCGCGGCGCTAGTCTCGATCGCATCATCCACCACGAGCATTACACGATCCCCCTTCAAGATCCCGTGGTCCTGCAGCGCAGTTGCGATCTGGGCGGAACGATCCCAAAGCTCCGCGTATGTGATCGCCCCGCCATGGGAACAAACCGCTATGGCTCGCGGGTGCTCGTGGACAACGCGTTGGACTCGATCGAGGATGGTGCCGGTGGTTGAGCGGTGTGTCGGCAAACTCGGTGCGGGGATCTTCGCGGGGTTAAGAGACTCGATGGGTGTCATGTCCATAGGGAGATCCGCGATCGCCGAATCGAGACTCGACGGGCTCGCGGTGAGCATAGAGACGAACTGTTGCAGGAACCACCGAACGCTCTGCGGGGAGAACATGGAACGTCTCGCGTTAAACACAATTCGGGCCCGGTCTTGTTCCTCGAAGAAGTAGCAGGTTAGATCAAACTTCGCGGTGTGGTTGTCCGTGTCGTGATCGCTGAATGCGAGTGTTGCGTGTTCCTCCGAACGGAGTGGAATCGCGATGTGATTGAAGAACACCTCGAAAAGCGGATTCGCGTCTGATTGCCCAAGCAATCCAAGTTCCTGGACGATGTGCTGGAACGGAACATCCCGACGATCGAAAGCCATCATCGTATTTCGATACACATCCGTTACGATCTCTCGGAGTGTGCGATTCAGATCGATCTGGTTTCGGAGTGGTAACGTCTCCATGAAGAACCCGATGAGTGATTGGGTATCTGCGGAGCGACGATTCGCGACAGGAGAACCAATCACAATGTCCTCGGTTAGAGTCAGCCGGGCAAGCCAAGCATTGAAAATGCTGAGCATGTAGACAAACGGCGTTACTCCGAGCTCATTCGATACTGCATGAAGACGACGCATCGTGTCCGCGTCTACGACCACCTCTTCACGGATACCGACGCTCGACGTGTGTCGGCTTTGCGGATGATCAGCGGGCAGCCGCAGCACCGGGGCGTCTCGGAGTGACGCACACCATTCACGCAGGTCGCTCTGGTACGATGCGCGATCCGTAACCGTGCGCTCCCAACGAGCGAAGTCGGCATACTGAATTCGCAGTTCAGGCAAATTGAGAGATTGACCACTCAGGTTCGACTCATACACATCGGCAAGTTCGCGCTGCAAGATTGAGCATGACCATGCGTCAGATATGAGGTGGTGCATCATGATCGCAACGCTCACGCGGGTTGGTCCCTGATAAACGTTGCACCGAACGAGAGGCCCTGAATCAAGATCGAAGCTGCGCATGGATGCACGCTCAATCATCGACTCAATCTCAACTACGTTTTCCTCAGCGCATTCATTCCAGTTGGGGTGCAGATCAAGCCCCGAATCGACCACCATGCACGGCTCGTCATTCACGATCGTGATGCGTGATTTCAGCACGGCGTGGCGTTCGCAGACGATCTGCCATGCACGATCAAATGCGGATCGATCGAGCGGTTTGTGATGATCCAAACGTATCGTGATGGTGTAACTCGGGTCACCCGGATGAATCTGATCATGCATCCACAATCGCAACTGATTGAAGGAAAGGGGCGCGGGATTGCCTGGATCAACTCGCTCAAGCTCCACGCGATCGTTGCCTGTATCGCTAGACCGCTCATCAATCGCTGCCGCAATCCGCTCTATGTTTGCGAGCTGGTACAACGTTGAGATCGACAAACGGACATCAAAGAAATCATCGATGCGTGCGCTCAATACGAGTGCACGCAACGAGTGTCCCCCGAGATTCAGAAACCGATCCGTGCGATCGAGCACAGGCACGTTGAGGACCTCGCTCATCAAGGTCGCGAGTCGAGCTTCTGTCTCTGTACGAAACGCACCTGCGTTGTCTTGATCTCTTGAATGAGTGAGTTGTTGCTCGATGAATGTACAAGCTGCATCGCGATCGGCTTTCCCGTTCCGGGTAAGCGGAATAGATGCTTCACTTAACACATGCGTCGGCACCATGTACTCGGGCAGTTGCTGACGCATGTATTCTTCGAACTGCAACTGATCGATATCTGATTCTGATGTAACCACGAGCAGCGCCAACTCGGGTCTTGACGCGGAGTTCACGATACACGCGATGGATTCATCAACATGCGGATGCGATCGCGCGATCGACTCGACGTCGCCAAGCTCGAACCGATTCCCGCGGAGCTTGACCTGCGCGTCCTTGCGCCCGAGGAACATCAGATTCCCATCAGGCTGCATACGGACTAAATCTCCCGATCGGAACGTACGCTGCCCCTCATTATCAACGAGAAGGCGTTGTTGCGTCTGCTCCGGCGCGTAGAGGTACCCACGCATAATCCCCATGCCAGAGATCAGGAGTTCTCCCCGTTGCCCGACCTCCACTCGCTGCCCATGTTCATCCACCACATCGCAGCGCATGGAACGCAGTGCTCTTCCAATGGGAATGAGACCCGACGCATCGTCCTCGAGCAACGGGATCTCGTACGCGGTTGAGAGAGCGGTGCACTCGGTTGGACCGTAGCTGTTAACGAATCTGGTCTCGGGGAGTGCCCGCTGTGCCTTGCGTATGAGTTCCGCGTGAACGGGCTCACCACCGGTCATGATGACATCAACCGTATCGAATATGCTCGGATCGGACTCAAAGATCGCACTGAAAAAGCCAAACGCAATCCACGCTGCGCGGACGTCGTGGGATCGGATCAGCGTGCGGACCTCATCTGGCTCTGGCACACGCTTCGACGTCATGACGAGCGTCGCGCCGTGCAGGAGTGCTGCGTAGATCTCGATCGTGGACGCATCAAACCCGAACGACGAGACGCACAGGTAGTTCGTATCCTCACCGACAGGCATGAACCATTGATCATGGACGAGACGATGGATCCCATCGTGCTCAATCATGACGCCCTTGGGCTCGCCAGTGGAACCGGATGTGAACAGGATGTACGCAAGGTCGTTCGGATCGCATGGGCGATGCGGGTTGGTCTTCGGTTGCGATGCGCACATATCTCGTGTAATGACGCGTTCAACACTATCGCGCAACCCTGTAAAGTACACGTCGCACCCGATCATGAATCGGACGTTGGAGTTATTGAGGATGGAGCGCAGGCGCGGGATCGGTTGATTCTCGACGATCGGGACATATGCCCCGCCTGCCTTGAGGATCCCGAGCATGGCCGCAATTGAGGCGCAAGACCTCGGAAGGGCGATCGCGACCGGTTCCTCTTGCTCGATACCGAGTCCAATCAGCGCGTGCGCGATCCGATTCGACTCTTGGTTGAGCTTCTCGTATGTCCATTGCTCGTCGCCGCAGACCACGGCAATATGAGACGCACGCGCAGAAGCCACGCGCTCAAACGTCTCGTGTATACACGAAACCTGTTGCGCCATGGCACGCTCTGGAGTCATGAGGACCTGTTCCGATCAGGCTTTCACAATACGGGCACGGGGTGATTCGATCTTGGCCAACGCATTGCGTGTGTCGATCACCAACGAAGCGTGATCCGCGATCGCGTTCCAATCCGTGATCTCGTGATCCGTGACGATCACGACACAATCCGCGTTTCCGAGCGTTTCCTCGTCGAGGTTCACCGAGTTCATATCAAACTTGTAGTTCCGCATGTTCGGGAAGCTCGGCACGTGCGGATCGTGGTACGAAATCTTGGCGCCGCGTTCCGCGAGGAGCTCGATGATCTCTGCTGCAGGCGTTTCTCGGGTATCGTCCACGTTTGGCTTGTACGCAAGCCCGACGACGATGATGTTCGATCCCTTGACGGATTTGCAATCGTCGTTGAGTGCCTCCGCGGTCTTGTCAACCACATACTCTGGCATGCGACGGTTGATCTCACCTGCGAGCTCGATGAACCGGGTGACACAACCGTGCTCACGCGCCTTCCATGTCAGGTAGAACGGATCGATCGGGATGCAGTGCCCACCCAAGCCAGGGCCCGGGTAGAAGGGCATGAAACCGAACGGCTTGGTCGATGCGGCCTGGATCACTTCCCAGACATCGATATCCATCTCATCGAAAACGGTCTTGAGTTCATTCACGAGCGCGATGTTCACGGCGCGGAAGACGTTCTCGAGGATCTTCGCTGCTTCCGCGACTTCTGCAGAGGAGACTGGCACAACTTCTTTCACGCCGTGCTTGTACGCTGCACAGGCGAGTTCAGTCGAAGTTGCGTCGGTCCCGCCCACAAGCTTGGGGATGGTCGTGGTGGTATGGCTCTTACGTCCTGGGTCTTCGCGTTCGGGCGAGAACGCGACGAAGACGTCTTCGCCGAGGGTGAACTCCCCGCGGTTGTTCTGCTTCGCGGTTTCGAGCATCACGGGGACGAACTCGCCGGACGTTGTGCCTGGGTATGTTGTGGATTCGAGGACCACGAGCTGACCCGGACGAAGACGTGCGCCGATCGCTTCTGCGGTTTTGATGACGTACGTCAGATCTGGTTCGAGATGAGTGCCCACCGGGGTTGGGACACACACAAGGATGATGTCCGGCTCGTCCAGACGCGAGAAGTCTGTCGTGGCTTCGAACTTATCCGAAGCGCTCAGACGCTCGGTCATGTCCGCGCCGAGGTGCTTGAGGTAGTTCACGCCCTGCTCGAGGTTTGTGATCTTCGTGGGATCGACATCAAACCCGAGCACGCCCAGCCCGCCGGTATGGAGCGCGTCCGCAAGTGGAAGCCCGACATACCCGAGCCCAACAATGCCAACGGTCGCGGTCTTGTTCGTGATCTTGTCACCCAGTTCTGTCGCATAGTTTGTCATGGTTGTGCTCATTGTGCGCCATCCCTTCTCGTTGATCGCAGCGGCGCCTGTGCGTCACCCAATCGTGGCCTTGCTGATCGCCGATTTCCCCGGCTCTGGGTGGTTTATCGTGATTTTTTCACTCGTGCTTTGACGGAATGGGCCATCAATCGAAGTCCCCATGGGATTCCTTGAATCACATATCGTCTGAATAATCGTTTCGGCTCCTGGATCAACCGGTGCAACCACTCGATACCGGCTTTCTGGACCCATTCTGGAGCGCGTGATACATCGCCCGTGATGAAACTCAGGCTGATCCCCACCCCGATCCAGCACGCACTTGGGCAGACTGAACGGATATCGCGGATCAGTTTTTCCTGCTTGGGTGACCCGAGCGCGACGAGCACAATGTCCGGCGACGCGTCGATTAACCCATCGCGAATCACGCCCATCTCTTGTTCACTCTTCTCGAAACCGAAGGGCGGGCAATGATGCCCAGCGATCTGGATCCCGTGGTGACGATCGCGGAGCTCATCCGCAGCACGTTCCGCGACCCCCTCATCGCCGCCGAGCAAATAGATGCTCAGCCCACGTTGGGCAGCCCGCTCGCAAAGCGTGATCGTCATCGACGAACCCGCGACCCGTTCAGGGAGCAGAGGCGCGCCCTGGACCTTTGACGCCCAGATCAGGGGCATCCCATCCGCGACGACGAGATCTGCACGATCAACAAGTTCTCGGTAACTCGGATCGACGCAGCACCGACGCAGGTGATCGAGGTTCGCAGTTACCACGAACCCGCCCTTACCCGATGCGGCTCGATCGCACACCCAATCCACGCTCTGGGACTCGGTGATGCACGCGAACTCCACGCCGAACAACGACATGGTGTCGTACGCATCGGTCTGTGTCGTTCCGTTCGTCATCTCGAGCGTCTCAGCGTGCATCACGTTCCTCAAGTCGTTTGTGGAACCGATCCATGGTGCGGCGTTTCCCAAGGAACAACGAACTCATCTCGTATCGATGCAGATGCTTGAGATACGCACGGTCACCGAAACGCTCGTGCTCGCCCTTCCATGCCTGGAGATACCCGACGAGGATCCCGAGCCCACCCTTCACGAACGGGCGTTCGAGCATGCGATAACACGAAACCGCGATCACATATGGCAACGAGGAGCCCATAAAATACTTTCCGCGTCCCCAACGCTTGCGTCCGACCCAGACATTCTGTTGGCTGCTGCCCTGCGGACGATAGTGCTGCATCCGCAGTTCTGGACGATCGAGCGACATCGCCTTCCATCCCTTGATGCGGCACATGTGCCCATCGATCCCATCCCAGCACGCCTGAGGCACGAACCCGTTGATGTCCTTGAAACACTGAACGCGGTAGAACTTCGATGCGCCGATCGCGTTCTCATCGCCCATTCGCTCGGAGACCCACTTACCAGAGCTTGTGGGAATGTACGTCTTCCCGGAGAAGTTCCCGAGTAACGGGTCGGACTCCATCTCCTTCATCAAGGACTCGAAGTAGTTCTCTGTCAGTCCCAAGTCCGCATCGAGCTTGCAGACATAGTCGTACTCGTCAAGGTTGATCTGATCGAGTCCTTCGTTGAACGCCTGCACGACCCCCCCTCCCACGGCTCGCTCGCCCCGGTCTTTGCGTCGATGGAGCTTGATCCAGGGATGCTCCTTGGCTGCTTCCTCAACGAGTTGTGGCGTGGAATCCGTGGAACCATCATCCACGATCAACCAGAGCGTCGGGAGGATTGTCTGCTTGATCATCGTCTCGATCGTGATCGGGAGATAGTCCTCCTCGTTGCGGCACGGCGTGATCACAACATACCGGCGCCCGCCCTGAGAGGACTGCACGGATTCGGTGCGTGTCGTGATGGGTTCCTGCGTGCTGCTCATGCTCATGCCGACTCCTGGGCGTTGAGTTTGGACTCGATCCGCCGGGCGTTGAGATTGAGATCGAACTCCTCCTCAATCCGCAGCCGGGCGTTTCTACCCAGTTCATCGACCCGATCCCGATCCTGCGCCAGCGCGATCAGATGCTCCGTGAGCGCCGCTTGGTCTCCGGGTGGGATCATAATGCCCGATCGATCGTGCTCGATGAGTTCTCGGATCGTCTCCAGATCCCCGGAGATCACGCACCGCCCCCGCGCCATGGCTTCCATCAGGACAACGGGGATCCCATCGCGATCTCCGGACTCCGCAACCCGGCACGGGAGCGCGAAGACATCCGCCTCGGTCATCAGTTGCATGACCGTATCGTTATCGGTCTCGCCGAGGAGTTCGACATCCGCGTTGGGTGGGAGCAACCCGACGAGCGCTTGGAGATCATTGAACTGCGGCCCGTCCCCCGCGATCCGTACACGAATCTTCGGGCCATCACCCAGCGCGATCTCACCCGCGCTGCGGATGAGCACGTCCATGCCCTTCTTCTCAACCAGACGTCCCACGCTCAAGACTTCGAGCGTCTCGTTGTTCGGTGCGGGTGTTGCTTCGTACTGGGTTGTGTCAACACCACAACGGACGACAGGGTAATCATCATACGGGCGATCGACGATCGATTGATAGAACGCGCGATGCCAATCACTGATGCAGTTCGCCCACGCAGCACGCTCTAGCTTCTCACGAAGGAGTGTTCGGTTGGGAAAGATGTCGTTCGCGTGTCCCGTGAAACTGAACGGGATCCCGAGTTGCTTTGCGGCATACATCCCGATGGTCGTCGGCACGTGCGCCATGTGTGCATGGATGTGCGTAGTCCCCATCGAGCGGATCCGACGCGTCATCGCAAGTGCTGCGATCCCCTGCCAGATGACCTTGGGCTTACGATCCATCGTCACTTCGGACGAAAAGAACGCATCGAACTTGCAGCGAGCCATCGTCTTGATCGAGCGGATCGGGTGGGAAAGGAGTTCCACGCCCATGTCACGCAGGAGCGCGAACTTGCCCTTGGAGTAGATCTCGACTGTTTCCTTAGCCATCTCGGTCAGATCGCCGCCTTGATCGAGATCCTTGGTTGGCGCATGAACAGATGCTGTGCGTACGTCGATACCCAGCGCTCGCAACGCGAGTATTTCCCGATAGACAAAGGTCTCGGAACGCACGGGCAGTTCACCCGACATGTACAGCACCCGGTGTTTCTCGTTACCCACCCGCTGCTCCTTGCGTTGCGCTCTTGTACTCGATCAGGGTCGCCTTTTTGCCCGTGACTCTACGCCAATGGAACAAAAGCGCACCCTGCGCCTGCGCGAACTTCGCGATAATGATGAAACGCGCGAGCAGCGAGGCTTCACGCTTGGTTCGCCCGCGACGGAGTTCGTGGCCACGGATCCGGTACCCCTGCACACACAGCAACGCAACAAACAGAACAACCGAGATCCCATAGGTCCAATATGCCGCGAGGATCGCGAGCACGGGGAGGATCAACCCGAAGAGCAATGCGGATCGGGTCTGTTTTACGCCGTGCTTCTCCGGTGGGGCACCGTGCATGTGCGCCCCCTGTGCGTACGCGTGCCCCGCACGCTTTGCTCTCTTCCAGAACTGCCCCATGCTCGTCATCGCGGCATCGTGCCACGTCATCTCCTGATCGATCCGGTGCACCTCGTACCCCGCGTGACGCAGACGCACGCAGAGTTCAGGCTCCTCTCCCGCGATAACTGAGGGGTTATAACCGCCGACCTTGTTGAACGCATCAAGACGGAACAACGCGTCGCCGCCGCACGATCGGGCCTGACCGATCGGTGTGTCCCATTCCAGATCGCAGATGAAGTTGTAGATTGTAGATTCGGGTTCACGCTCGCGTCGACGCCCGCACACGACCGCTGCGTTCTCGTTCGATTCAAGGAATGCATGCGCGGTTTGCACCCACCCATCGCGGAGTTCACAATCCCCGTCGAGCACCTGCACGTACTTGAGACCAACCCACTTTTCGAGCAATCGTGCGATGCCCTCGTTGCGTGCGCGTGCAGCGGTGAACGGGATTGACGTATCGAGATCGACCACCTCCACGCCGATGGATTGAGCGAACGAAACGGACTCATCACTCGAACCGGAATCGACATACACGACCCGATCCGTGCACGCGATCGCGGATCGCAGGCACCGCTTCAGGCGATCGCCCTCGTTGCGTCCGATCGCGACAACACCGACATCTCGGAGCAACTCGCTCATGCAGCCTCCTTCGCGATCCACTCGGGCGCACCATCACGCATGACGACCTCTCGGTAGGTGCGGCAACTCAGATCGCGTCCGATCCATGCGCCGAGTTGGTCCATATCTGGATCGAGCATCGAGTGGATCTTCTCGATCGATGCATCGGAGAGCACCGGGCGTTCCTTCATCGTCCAGCGCGATCGGAACTTCGCACGCACCGACTCGGGCATCAGCGTGCGACGGATGACCTGTAGCGCACGGTTCCCGAGTATGGCGTCCGCCACCGGTCCACGGCGTTGACGTTGTGCGGACACATTCTGTGCATCACTCGTATCCCATCGCATCTCGGAAGTAATCCCGAGGAACCGCCCGACACGCTCGAACTCTTCTTGCGGGTTGTACATGAGTCGTTCGAAGAACACCGGGAGAACACGATCCATCCCCCATTTCTCAATGTACGGCGATACCTGCCTCGCATACTTCGAATACTCAACCAGGATTGGGTACAGATCAATCGCATCGTCGATCGAGCAACCATCTTCGATCACCCGCTGTGACCATTCATGGATGTACTGCGACACGATCCGATCAACCGGATCGCGCATCACGTAAATGAGCTTTGCGTCAGGGAGATGCTCATGCATGCGAGAGACGCACAAGGGATACGTTGGGACTTTGGTGTAATGCGTCGAGGACTCGCCTTTGAGATCACCCGTCGGCATTGAATCGAACAACGACTCATACCACCCCATCCCCTTCGCCCAGTTGAGCTCATCGGAGAAGAAGTTGGGCTCCTTGGGTTCGGACATCGAGACGCCTTCGATCCGCGCGAGCTGATCGTGAAGGGTACTCGTCGCGCATTTCATCGCGCCGATGATGACGAAGTCGGGCATCATGCGTCCGTCCCCATCGAGTGCTTGGGCGTTGCCCAGATATCACGCCATTCCTTCTCCACAGCGCCGGTTCGTCCACGGAGCGACCCGACGACGTACCCGATCGTCCAGAGTACATTTGCCACAATGTGACCCCGGAGCCCATAGAACGTGCGGAAGTAATGCGATCGAGCATTCGCGTAATACATCGGGCGACGCTTTCGTTGCTTTGTCGCTTCCTTTACCGGCGAGGACCCGCCCCGCAGATGCACGACGTGCGCCTTGGGTTGATACGCGATCTTGAACCCTGCGCGGGTAGCCTTGCGACAAAAAGCCATGTCCTCGAAGTACATGAAATACCCCTCGTCGAGCAGGCCGACTTTGTCGAATACCTCTTTACGGATCGCGATGCACGCGAAGCTCGCCCAATCGATTCCCTTCGTCCATTCGTGGAGTTCTCTCGCAACGACGTGAGACGGGAATACCTTCGCAAAGACGCCGAGACTCGAGGCATAGAGCAGTTCGGTCATCGGTGTCCGGTATCGGAAGGTCGAGACCTGATGCTTGCCGTCCATCCATTCGAGTTGAGGCCCGAGCATGTGGACATCGGGGTGCGTCTCAAGCGTTTCGAGCAGCGTCTCGATCGCACCTGCACGAACGATAGTGTCGGAGTTGAGTAGGAGATAGATCTCCGCGTCGATGGATCTGATCCCCACGTTGTTCCCGGCTGCGAACCCGCCGTTCACCGGCGATCGCTCCATACGTACCCATGCTCCCCAACCATGCTCATCGATCGCGTTCTCAATGATGTCCGCGGAGTCATCGCCAGAGCAGTTGTCGACCACGACCACCTGACAATTTGGCTGGACCTGATCACGCAGGGATTCAAGGCAATCGATCACCATCTCCGGCGTGCGATAGTTCAAGACAATGATCGCGAGCTTGTGCGTTGGGGTGCTCATCCGATACCCCCTCCAGGTGAACCGGCGGTGCTCAGGTGTTCATGCACCATGTACCCGGTAATCGAGAGATAGATCAAGATCATCACTAGATCGATGGAAGGCACCCATACGCCGTGTCGCCGGACACGGATCACCGCGAGTGGGTAGATCAGCAACTCCGCAACAACCCCACCCAAGAGCATTCCAACGATACCGCCCGCAAGGTATCCGAAGACCACGCCCAGGATGTGCAAGCCAGAACTAAAGAACATGACGAACGCGTGTCCGTAGCTGTCATCCTTGACGAACATCGTCTCCGCGAAGAACACACGCATCATGCGGATCGCGGTCGACGTGCTCAGGATCACGAAGTAGATCCCCGCTTGGTGGTACCGTTCGTCGTAGAGCAGCGCGATGATCTGCTCTCCGAAGATGATACAAATCAGGAAGAAGGGGAAGATTGCGAGGAGTACCCTGAATCGTGTCTGGCGGACACGGGCAACAAACTGTTCAGGATCCTTGCGATTGATCTCCGCGAACGCGGGGAAGAGAACGCCACCGACGATTCGATCGATGACAATCCGCGCGGGCATCGCGATCGATCCCGCAATCGCGATCATCCCGAGAACGCTCATCGATACGAGCGAGCCCTGAATCAAACGGAGCCCCTGCCCGCCGAAGTACGTCATCGCGGTCGCGAGGAAGATCCATTTACCAAAGTGGAAAATCTGACTCGCAGCATCGCGCTCGAAGTGGAAACGTGATCCCTCGGAGGGCAGCATTTTGTAACCGAGAATGAGACGGAAAACCGCCGCGATGAGTCCACCGCCGACGAGTGCCCAGACATCACGCGAGAAGTATGCCCAAACGATCATCGCGATGATCCCGATGCAGTGGGCAACAAACTCAAGAATCGCCAATCGCCCGAGTTGCATCGAACGGGTCGCGGTCGCGACGCCAATGCTCTGGAAACCCTTGAGGACTGTTCCGATGCTCAACATCGCGAGCAATGGGAACAGCACGGGCTCGTCATAGAACCATGATGCGGGATACGCGAGCAGGCACATCCCGAGCGCGAGCGTGAACCCACGAATGACCTGCATCGTCCATGCGGTTGCGAGGAAATCCGGATCGTCGCCGCGCGGGTTCTGTACGATCGAAGGTCCGACCCCAATATCGCTGAGCATCGCAAGACCTTGCGAGAAGACCTGCGCGAGCGCCATCAATCCGAATGCTTCGGGGAAAAGTAAGCGGGTCAGGACGAGGTTTGAGATGAGACGCAGAACTTGCTGGGCACCGAACCCGATCGTGGTCCAACTCGCGCCACGGAGCGTGCGTGCGCGGAGACCTCCACCTCGCAACGGGGAAACGAACCCGTTGATTCGGTCACGCATCGCCCCTGCCGGCTTGTCCGCATGCGCATCGTTCATTGATTCACTCGGCCCGGACATCCGTATCCCTGCTCCTGATCGCCTACACCACAACAAGGGTACTCGACCAAACGGTAGACCGATAACACCCCATGCGCTGGGAGACCATACCTGTATCGGCAACCTAGTCGCACACAGTTCATCAAGAGTCCCCACTCCCCCGCAGGATTTACTACGCATTTCTCGGCGTGAATGAAGGGCATTTCATCGTGAATCATGAGAAGATCGTGCCCATATGACCGATTGTGATCTTGAGGCTGGTGGAACCAGTTCATCAATCACCCATTGATCTGAACCGTAGACGGAATCGCATGAACACCCACACACCACAAACGAGTACCGCGTCGCTTGCGGAATCCTTTACCATCGCTACGGAATCACGGGAGCCCGTGTTCGTTCCGAGTTCACACTTCACGGACGATCGCGGCTGGTCGCTCATGAACCAGATGCAAGGCGTCATGAGCGGCGAGGGACAGATCAACTTTTCTATGCAATACCCTGGAGTCATCAAGGCGTGGCATCGACATCGGCTTCAGACCGATTTCTGGATGGCGCTCGTCGGGCACATCAAGGTCGGGGTCTACGACCAAGAGAACGACAAAGCGTGGTCGATCGTGATTGGCGAGAAACGCCCCGGCACCGTCATCATCCCCCCACCCCTATGGCATGGCGCAGCAACGGTGGGCAACACCCCCGCAGGTTTGCTCTACTACGTCACCCACAGCTACAACCCCGCTCAACCAGACGAGGAACGAGCCGAGTACGACCAGTTCCCCGGCTTCCCATGGCAGGTTGAGCACAAATGAGCTCAATCGCTTGGCAACGAGTTGAAGAACATCGACCAGCTCCCAAGCGTGTCCTCGTGCTCGGTTCAACCGGCATGGTTGGACGCGCGTGGTGCGAACTCCTCACCCAACGCGGGATCGATTTCCGCGCGATGCATCGCCCTGAGTTTGATCTGAGTAACCCTGAGTCAATCCAGGCATCCGTACAAGGCGAGTACGATCTCGTCGTGAACGCCGCTGCCTGGACTGATGTTGACGGCGCCGAAACAGACGAGCCCGGCGCGAACCAAGCAAACGCGTACGCGGTTGAGCAGATCGCAAAGAGTTGCGCCCAGATAAACGCAACCCTGATCTCGTACTCCACGGATTATGTCTTTGATGGGTGTGCGCATTCCCCATACGCGATCGATGCACCGATCGAGCCGATCAACGCATACGGGCGATCGAAGGCGCTCGGAGAATCGCTTTTAATAGAAGCAAGTGACCAGCACATTCTGATACGGACGAGCTGGGTACACGCGCCTTGGGGCAAGAACTTTGTGCTGACGATGCGATCGCTCATGACTGATCGTCACGAGCTCCAAGTGGTTCATGATCAGCGAGGACGCCCGAGTAGCGCGATATCGGTCGCGACCGGCTCGCTCAGTCTCTATACCCACGGCGCGCTCGGAACCTGGCACCTCACCGACGCGGGCGAGTGCACCTGGCACGGACTCGCTTCCGAGATCCGCGATGTGCTGGGCGCTGAATGCGACGTACACCCGTGCTCAAGCGACGCATTCCCTCGCCCGGCGAAGCGACCGGCGTACTCGACACTCGATATTCAAGCAACAGGGTCGCTTATCGGATCTCTTCCTGATTGGAAGCAAGGCGTTCGAGACTCTTTGAAGTAGATATCCGATCACCCCAAAGTACAAGAGCGTCCACGAGGGACGCTCTTGTTGGTGATTGAGATTGGGATACCAATCAGTTGCGACGGAGTCGCTTGACACCTGCGAGACCACCGAGGGTCAGAAGACCCGCGAGTGCCGCGGTGGGCAGAGGCACAACGAAGAGCTGGTCCTGTGTGTCTGCATTGAGCATCGCACGAAGGCCTGCAACAGTTGCTGATGGATCGTTGTCGACCTCAGACTGAAGCGCTGCCATTTCGGAACCAACGGTGCCGTTACCTGTGACGACTGCGAGATCGAGAACGACCTTCCAGATCTGACCCTGGATCGCAGCGAGTCGGTCGTTGGTTGCGTTAGCGCCAGCGGAGAGATCGGAGTTGATCCAACCGAGGCGGATTGCTGCAGCGACAACCGCGTGAACTTCTGCTTCGTCCGCGCTGTCGTACTGAGGACCACCGTTGCCTGGGGATGGGTTAGGCGAGTTCTGGATACCCGTCACATCATACGAACGTGTACCGCTCAATGTGTTCTGCAATTCGATGCAGAAGGTTGAGAACGAGCCACCAGCGAACTGACCTGCGCCACGATCACCACCACCGACATAGTCGAAGTTGTTGTGACCCGCGTCAAAGTCCAAGTTAATGAACCCGCCGGTGCCCGTGTTGTCGATGTTGATTGCGCCTGCAACCCCCGTAAGACCAGTAAACTCGGCATCGAAACCTGCCACTGCAACACCAGTTGCGGAAGCAAGCATGACACTCATGATCATCGCCTTTTTCATTTCTCACCCTCCCAGGTGTTAGAAGCCCAAACGAATCGATTAGCTGCGACGGAGTCGCTTGATGCCGCCGATGCCTGCGAGAGTCACGAGACCCGCGAATGCAGCAGTCGGAAGCGGAACAATGAAGAGCTGATCTTGCGAGTCAGCGCTGATCATTGCGTAAAGGTAATCAATGGATCCGCTTGGGTTTGAGTTGTACTCAGACTCGAGGATCGCCATCTGTGCTGCGACTGCTGCGGTTTCTGCGGAAACGTCAGCGTTGTCGAAGATGACCTTCCAGATCATGCCCTGGATTGCAGCAGCCTGATCCTTGTCGAGCGAGCCGGTTGCGGAAAGGTCCGAGTTGAGCCAACCGAGGCTGACTGCAGCTGCGAGGACAGCGCTGACTTCTGCTTCGTCGGCGCTGTCGTATGGGCCTTGACCGCCACCCGCGGATGGGTTGGGTGCGTCAGAGACGCGGCCGACGTCGTAGGACGACGACCCGGACGAGATGTCCTGAAGTTCGATGCAGAAAGTCGCGAACGAGCCGCCTGCGAACTGACCGATACCACGATCGCCACCCATGTCGGTGTAATCGAACAGGAACTGGCCAGCGTTGAATGTTTCGTTGAGTGTGCCGCCGTAACCGGTTGTATCAACGCGGATCGCGTCGATTCGGCCAAAGAGACCCGTGAAATCTGCGTCGAATCCGGCGAGTGCACCGCTGGACGCAATGACCATAGCTGCTGCTGCTGCGTACTTCATGTTTTCAATTCCCTCATCCACTTTGATGGCACTGTAATGTGCCGATGTTTTATCTCTCAAGGCACCAAAACAACCGGTGCCCAATCTCCTGTTCGCATGAGATGAAATCTTGCGGCTCCCTCAGCCACTCGAAATGGGCGTAAACCCGATTCTCATACATATATAGAGTATCGCGCTCCGGAACGAAGTCGAAGGAAAAAGGCAGAAAACAACGGTTAAATTTGATGAAGAGGTCGTTATTGAACCCAACAATACCCGTTCAAAAACTGGTGCGAAAGACGTTTCTCGGTTCAGGGCGCTTGGGCCGATGCCAAGTTCTCTATCCCATATTCCTCGAGAAGACCCAGCAACTCATCGTTCAACTCGCGTGATTCAGAAAATCGCCGGACTCGCTCGTATGCGGTTTCGGACTCTTGGATGAAATCCTCACCCATTTCACGTGTGACGATCAGCAACCCGACCCATCCTTCAGCAGATTCGGGCTCAAGTCGAATCGTCTCGTTGAACGAGTTCCGCGCGTCTGCAAGCAGATCGAGCTTCAGTTCTACCCAACCGCGCGTCCCCCAGTACGAGCCGACGTTCGGCTGTAGACGGGTTGATGCATTCACGAGTTCGAGGACACGCTCTCGGTTGTATGTGGCTTGTTCCGCGCGAACCATGGACATCGCGAGGTTATTGCTCGCCATCGCGTTCAAAGCATCGTTGTTGAAGTCCATACCCAATACGCGCTGGTATAACTCGATCGTCCGCTCGTGGAGTTCACCTTCGTTCGCGTATCGCGCGGCTTCGAGCAGGGCGAGAATGTTCTGCGGGTTCGCGTCGGCTGCATCGACCGCTCGATCAACCGCACGCACATACGAAGCACTCTTGTCCCCAGGGGCGTCTGTACTCCGCGCAATCGCGAGATGCGCGCTAGCTGCGACCCGATATGCCTGAGTTGCGGACTCATCATCGCCTTCCATGATTGGACGGAGAATCGTTAACGCGTTCTGTGCGAACTCCGATGCGCGAGACACATGCGATTGCGCAAGCTTGACCCACGCGTTCGCGATCCACAACTGGTCATTGTCATCCGAAAACGACGCGGCAGTCTCGATCCATTGCGCAGCCGCATCAGCGTCTCCAACGACACTTGACGCGAGATTGAGCCAGATACGTGTGCGTGCGTCACGATTGTCCTTGATCAAGGGGAGCAAACGATCCGCGGTGACCGCGGGATCCTCGCCCAAGCTCAATCGGATGTAACTGAACGCGTCGAGCACTTCGAGGCTGATCGGCTGATCGGCATTTCGGAACGCTTGATCAACGAACGGCTCAAGTTCTGATTGCGCCTTCTCGAGCTGATCCGTCTGGATCAGCGATCGCGCACGGATCGCATTCGCAACGATTGTCGTCTCAAGCGAGTTGGTACGCCAGAGATCGACGACCTGGATCGCCTTCTCGGGCTGATTTGAGCGAAGGTATGCTTCGCCTGCAACTTGCATAATCCCGGTATCTGAGGGCGCATTACGGAGTGCGGCATCCGCGATCTGTGCGATAACCATCGGATCCGTCTGCAGCAATCGGAGACGATCAACCGCAAAGCTCTGAACAACAGGGACCTGCGGGAACTCCTCGATCAACTCTCGGAGCATCGCAGCACGAGATTGTGCACTGGATGAGTCGGGGAGGTTGTCATACGCAACGACGCGCTCGATCGCGCGACGCTGGAGCGGGCTGTCCTGCACACCGGGGAGCGTAAGCATCTCTTCCGCGCTCTGTGGCGCGCCACGCGAGAGAACCCCCAATCGCTCGAGTTCGACATCCTCGTCGACCGATTGGACTGCCCTCGCGTACAACTCGCGTGCCTGCTCAAGGTTCCCGAGTTCGATGTTACGTCGAATGATCTGCTTCCACGCGACGACACTATCCGGAGAGGAATCGATCGCGGATTGCAGGATTTCTAACTCGCGTTCAGGGGTCAAGTACAGTTCCGCAAACTGCGCATGCACAAGCCGTGCCTCTGCGGCGCTGAGACCAAATTGCTCTCCCGACCCCGCGATGAGTTCTGCTTCGGGCTGATTGCCCGTGCGCATGTACAACCCAGCGAGATTGAGCACGTTGGGAGCGTTGAGTTCTAACTTCTCACTCACCTGCTGGAGGAGACTCCTCGCTGCGCCAGATTCACCCTGCTTCAGTCTGAGTTCCGCGAGCGACAGCATGGCAGCGGAGGCACCGGTCTTGTTGATAAGCTCTTCATAAAGCGCAGCGGCTTGATCATCGTCGCCGAGGTTTTCGTACCGGATCGCCGCCTCGGGCAATGCGCTTGGGTCATCGCCAAACATGGCGAGGTACTCGTCAAGGATGGTCCGTGCGAGTTGACGATCATCCAAACGTCGGTACGCAAGGTCAAAGCTCTCGATCAGGTAGACATACGCGCGCCTCCCACTGAGTTGGCGTGCGAGGGTGCGGTACTGCTCGATCGCACCAGCGTAATCGGGCGTATAGCGTTCGTTCTCCGGAAGCCCAGGGGCCGGCGGGAGCGCAAGCAGCCTACCGAGCATATTTCTCGCCTTCGTGTAGTTCGCGTCGCCGGCAACGACTGAACGGACAATCGCGAGCGCGTTTTCACGAGTCGTCTTGGTAATCCGATCCGGATCTGAAACCATCGCGTTGGCTCGGGCCAATCGCAATCGTGGAGGGAGTGCCTTCCCTTCAGAAGCGGTAATCGTAACAACTCGATCGATCAGTTGATCAACCTGCGTCAGGTCGCGCCCAATAGCCTTGGATTCAATCACGTTGTACAAGAGCGTAATATCGTTGGGCGATTCCTCAAGGAGCTTGTTCCACATCGGAACCGCACGATCGGGGTCATGCTCATCGACGAACCCGATGAGTACGAGATCCCACGCGGCAAGATCATTAGGATTCGCGTTCGCACGCGCTTGTTCGATGATCTCAATGCCAGCTTGCAGGTTTCCGATTCGGTCATAGATTTGAGTCGCATTCCGCAACGCACTTGTGGTCGATCTGCCTGCGATTGTGCTCGTCTCCATGCCACGCGAACTGGCAACACCCAATCGATAGATATCATCGATCGCTAGGAGATCCTGCTTCACCAGCAGACTGATTTGATCATCCCCTGCACGATCCAGACCAAAGTTGATTTCCTCGCGTGCTAGCTCTGTCTCTCCAAGCGAAGCGAAGATCGTTGCAACCGGTGGGGCGAAAACGAAGCGTTCCTGAGGATTGAAGGTGTCACGCTGATTGCGCCATTCTGTGATGAAGCGCTGCCCCATCTCGTAAGGCATCTCACCACGCTGCGCGAGGAGGACCTTGTAGTTAAAGACCTGGGCTCGAATCGAGTAGTCAAACAGCCCAACCCACTCGAGCTCATCTATGTAATCCGTTGCTTCTGCGAGTCGGTTTTGTTCCGAGTATGCATCGATGATTCGGATCAGCGGCTCTGCCCACCCCATATTGCTAAAGCGGTCCTGGGCATCAGTGCTCCCATTGACAATCTGGTTCGCGAGATCCCACTCTTGGATCGCTTCCTGAAAGCGCTGCTCACTGATGTGCTGTTCACCCATGCGCATGCGGAACGTGGGTTCGGCGGGGTACCACTCGAGCGCGTTATTGAGTTGCAAACGGGTTTCGACGAAATCGGAAGATTCCGACGCTCGCACGCCATCGATGTACGCGACCCATGCGGGGGCGCGACGATCATATTTGTTCTCACGGAGTTGCTGTTCGATCCCGTTTGCTGCTTCCACATCCCCTTCGCGAACAGCGCTCAGATACTGGTACCCGAGCAAGTCAGGATCGAGTTCGCCATGCTCTGTTTCGACGCGGAGCGCGTTGAGCTGTTCATCCATCTCAGCCCAGTACATCCGGCGCGCCGCCCAGACGGTGTTGACAAGTTCACCGGTTTGAGATGCGGCACGAGCTTGCGTGAACGCGGACAGGGTCGGTTGACCGATCGCGTTGAGGACCTTGCTGACAAACCACGCGGCACTCGCGGAAAGATCCGGCGCGTCGTCGTGCCATGTCAGTGTTTCCGGGTCGAGACCAATCAGACTTGCGAACTCGTCGCGAGCGGTTTGGTTATCGAGCTCCTCGTTGAGCGCCTGACGATAAAGCAACAGGATTTGGATATCGATTGAATCCGGATTTGCTTCTGCTCGCGCATCAAGCAACTCGTTCGATTCTGCCTCGCGTCCTGTCGCACTCAGGTACGTGAGGTAATCGCGAACGTGACTGAAGTTCGCATCAGGGTGATCGTATTTCGCACGCAGATAAGGCTCAATGAGTTCCTCGTCCTTCTCCTGTTGACGCATCGCGAAGGTGAGTTCTTCGAGGACCTCGATATCCTTCACGTTGTGTTCATTGAGAAGCTCATTCGCGAGTGCTTCTGCCTCGATATACATCCCGCGATAGTTCATCAAAGGCAACAGGCTCAGCTTCGCATCCACGTCGTCTGGGACGCGTCGCAGGTACTCACGGTACGAGTCAATCGCGACTGCGATGTGCCCTCCGTCCGTGACTTCACATATCTCTCGAGCCCGCGCGTGCTTGAGGAAGATCTCCGCGTCAGGGTTCTCCGCGTTGTTCTTGTATCGCCCAAGAAGACGTTCCGCGACGAGGTAATCGCCAGCGTCGTACGCGGCGAGTCCCTCTGTTCGCATCGCTTCGCGTTGTCGCTCGTTTTGCCAGGGACGGAAAACGAAGTAGCCGAACGCAAGAATCAGGACGATACCGCCCAGCGAGCCGAGCAAGACGACGCGCCGGAATGTTCTGGGCTTCATGGGCATGTGTGCGTTACCTTTCGTTCGATCAGCGTCGGCTCAACGCCGCGAATATCAATGCAATGGTCTTATAGATAATATAGAGATCCAGAAGGAAGTTTGCTCGTTCAACATACTCGATGTCGTACCGGATCCACTCCTGGAAATCTGCGCCGTCCGCGCGTGTGCGACGGATCTGCCATAATCCCGTCACACCCGGACGAACACTCAGACGCGCCTCACGCCAACCCGGACACAACTGGTTCTCTGAGAACGGGCTCGGGCGAGGCCCAACCACGGACATGTGCCCAAAGAGCACGTTCCAGAACTGGGGGAGCTCGTCAAGTTGAAGCTTGCGGAGGACCGCCCCCACTTTCGTGATCCGGGGATCCTTCTCCATAAAGAACTGAGGCCCATCTGCCTGGTTCTGTTCCTGCAGCTGTGCCTTCATTGCCTCGGCGTTGCGGTACATCGTGCGAAACTTCCAACAACGGAACTCCTTCGCGTTGATAGACTCGCGCTTATGCCCAAAGAAGAACGGCGAACGATCCTCGATCCAGATCGCGATCATAATGAACGGGTACAGAGGCAGAGTCAACGCGAGCGCAAAGAGTGCGAACACAATATCAAACAATCGCTTGAATCCGCTCGATGTGTACGTCGCGGCTTCATCGATCCGTCGTTCGGGGCGGGTCTGGATGGATTCGATGTCGCGCCACTCCACCTCGTCTGGTTGGGGACGGACCTCGGGGTTGTCCCAGAGTACCGCGGGCCCAACCCCGGACTTGCCCTTGGGGATGCTCCTGCCCGCACCGATCCAGATCGGTCCTGTTACGGCGGAGGGATCGGTCTCGCCCGAATCATCATCCGCCCAGCACTCTTCCCCCAATCGCTTGACTCGCCCGATCGTTGAACGCGGGTGCTTCCATTCCTGCGCGAGATCGCGGACGAACTGCGACCGTTCGATATCCATGTCACCCCGATAAACTCGTCCCTCAGCGCGAACCGCGGCACGCAGATCATCCGGGATGATCTGACGTAGACGCGCCCAGCTCTGTGACTCCGGGTCCATGCAAGCCCAGTCGAACGCAATGTCGGGATTCGTGGTGAGCGCGACACGGGCCTGTCGTTTGCTGCTGCTTGTCTCGTACTCGCGTCGGAAACGAAGGAACTGCCCATCCGCGCGTGCCTCGACGACTTCGCGATACTCGCTCTGCTCGCGCTGGCGCAGACGGATCATCAATAGGTCTGGGTTCAACCAGCACATCAGATCGAGTGCTTTCTGGAGTTGCATGATGACCAAGTGATCCTGACTCACGAGCAGGTACAACTCCGCTCGCTTATCGATCTCGATCCCCGGCGATCCCACGGGAACAATCTGAATCCCCCGGGATTTCCAGTACCGATCGTGCAGTTGCGCCGGAGTCAACCCCCAGAGCGTGTGCGGCTGACCTTCTGTATGGGTGGGCTGCTCGCTCGTCGCGATCATGGTGTCGCTTTCCGTTCCCTCGGCGCCTTGCTCGATGAGTGACGATCCGCAAAGAGCGTCCCCGCGACAGGGCCGCCGCGACTCGACGACGCGTGCTCGATTTCTTGTTGTTGACGCGAGAACTGCCGCGAGAAGTGTACGGACATGCTGCTCGCGGAATGACGGATCTCGTGCATTGATGCGCGATTGAAGATCGTTGCGGCAATCTTGCCGTCTACCGCGTGGATCTGATCGATCGCCTTCTTGATGAGCGGCTTGAACTGCCCGCGTCCAACGACGAGCATGACCCCATCCGCTTGCGGTGCGATGAACGCGGCCTCAACGGAACCAAGAATCGGACCGGTATCGACCAAGATGGTATCGAACTGTGCCTTGAGTGGCTCAAGCAGTTCCTCAACGCTCTTGGGCGAGAGTCGACTGACACGCATGTCGTCGCCGTAGCCCGCAGGGAGGATCGACAATCCGGGGAACTCGGTCTCGTGGATGAGCTGCGCGACCTCTTCCGTTTCGGTAAGACGATCCGCGAGACTCGGGGCGCGGGTGTGCCCGAAGTGCACGCTCAGTCCGCGCCCGATGAAGTCGAGATCGAGCAATAGGGTCCTGCTCCCACTCTCCGCGAAAGACAACCCCATCGCGATGATAAGACTGGTCTTCCCATCGCCGGGCGCGGGGCTGGTGACGCCGTACACTCGGGACCCCTCGCCCGAACTCTTGATCTGCAGCTGGGAACGGATCTGGTGAACCGCGAACGCGGACGCGGACGCGAGTTCCTGGTCCTCAAGTGAGTTCCCAAGATCGGGGAGCATCCCCACAATCCCCGCGTTCGCGCCCGAGAGCACCTCATCATCGGAGTAGTTCACGCGATGACTCAGGTATCCGAGTGCGAGGATGATGACAACAGGGATCGAACCGAGCCCGACGAAACTCGCAGCGGCCATCTTGATGCGTGGATCAGACGTGGGTGCGCGGGCAAGCGTTGCCGGCTGAGCGATACTAATCTTCCCGGAGATGGAGTTGTTGTCCTCAAGCTTCGACTCAGTCTCAATCATGGTGAGGCGTTGCTCAACCTGCGCGAGTGATTCGAGTCGTGTCGCAAGTTCATCGCGGTTTGCTTTGAGACTGAGTGAATCCGCGAAAATCTGATTAGCGCGTACCTGAGATTCCGCAACCGCGTTCTGCAGATCATTCTGACGAACACGGAGCATCCGTTCACCGGGAAGAGGGTTCCCTTCATCATCGTACAGTACGAGATTATCGCCCGAACTCAGTTCCTTCATGCGTTGTTCGATCGACTGGTTGATGTTGTCGATCATGACAGTTACACGACGGACATCACGATGCTCTTCACGGAGTCCTTCCGCGATCATCATCTGCTTGCGATTCTCGATGAGTGCATCGCGTTGTTGGATGAGCGAACTCATCCGAGAATCACGGAGTGCGGCTTCTTCCGGGGTCTCCGGGATATCCTGCGTGTTACCCTCTTTCGATTTCTCGATTCTGACGAGCGCACCATCAACAAGCGTCAACTCACTCCGAAGCCGACGGAGCTCAAACGTTGAATCCTCAATGAGCGGTTCAAGATTCTCCGCGTTGTACTCCGTCGCGATCTTCTTGATAGTGCTTCGTTTGCTATCGATGATCGCGTTAAGCTCGCGTTCACGCTCACGCAGGACGCTCAAAACACCCGGGTCCTTGATGCTGCCTTCTTTCCCGTGCTTCTGAATGTAAGCTTCGAGCACGGAGCTCACGATTGCTTGGGAGACAATGGGATCTATATGCTCGTATGAGACGCGGATAATTTCCTGCGCACGATTGTCCGAACGCACGCGAAGTCCGGATTGAATTTCCTCGTAATCATCGAAGAAAATCCCGCGATCGGATTCGAGCTTTTTGATCTGATCGCTCTCCAACGCGAGACGGATAACATCAACACTCGTGATGAGTTGGGCTTGCGAGTTCACAAAGCTCGTGAACATCCGCGGCGCGGTGCTTTGTTCGCTCTCGAAGAGGACTTTGGGCAGTTCCGGTTTGATACGAACGATCCCCGCGCTCGCGTACATCGGGCTGCGGGACATGTACCCCAGACCCGCGCCCACGGCCCCGAAGAGGAGCCCGAGCACGATCACGAGGATGTACTTCCCACGCAGGTTGCGATGGATCATCACGAACGGGTTGGTGTGTCCCTGCTCGGCGCCCATGTCCCAGTTCATCTGATTCGCGTTCATCGCGAGCTCCCTTCCGTTGGAGCAACTCCGCTCGTTGCGGAACGGACCCGTTCGACGGATTCGTTCACGAGCGCATACATTTCATCGAGGATCCACGCGTGCTCGGACTGATCGACTGAGCCGTCGATAATGATCTGGATCTGCGCAGCCCCGTAGTACCGGAACTGATAATTTGCGCTCAACTGATACACGTCTTTCATTGAGATGCTCGAGTCCCCCGTGGGGAGCGCGAACATGTTGTAGACAGTGATGTCCCTCTCAACACGCCCCGCGACACGGTGGTACTTATAGATCGCGAGTTCGTTGCCCTCGACATCGACCGTTTCGGGCTCGCCTTCATCACGCGTCAGCCATCCGTTCGCGGGATAACACCTCGGGGGGAAGTGCCCCGCCATGTCGCGTGCGTCCTTGCATTGGACGACCATAAGCGTCGCGCTGAGCATCTTGTCACGATGGACGTACCGACGCGCGACGAGCGCGTTGGGGTTCAGCAGACTCGTTGCGGCTTCGGGTAATGGAATATTCTCACCTTTCCATTGACCAAAGTCGACCGGGATCGATTCCACGATCTCGAGGATATTGTCGTGGTACGCGCGGACGTGCTCGGATTCCGTTGGGCTTGAACGCATCACACCGATCACCAGGAGGGTGATGAACGCGAACGGGATGGCGAGCTTGTTGAACACGTGGATCTCAGGTGGATTGGGTTGCGAGTGTGAATCGATACGTCGGGACCATCGCCCATCGCAGGGCGCGGGTGATCCCGAGGAGCATCAGGAACGCGATAGGCAGCATCAGCCACCCCGCGAAGTCGTGGAACGCGTCGGGCCATCCTTCGGGCAGGCGTTCCTGGTTCCCGTACATGATGACGGTGGGCGCGAGACGGAACACGTTGCAGATAATCGCGGCGACAGGGCTCAGGAGCAGCACCATCACACGCACCGAGTTCCGCAAGGGCACGGTGAACGCGAACGCATACACAACGAGCACAAGCGCAAAGACCATCCGCATTCCGTTGCAGGCTTCCGCAACCGCGACGGGCATGTCGTTGATATTCACCAAGTTCCCCGAACGCTCGACGTAGAACCCCATCATCTCCAGGGTGCTCGTAGTCACACGTGCAGTCGCGTTCTGCAAGGGTCCCGCAATCGCAAGACGGATATTGCCCGGGATCGGGACGAGCAGCGCGAGGATCATGACCGCCGGGAAGAAGTTCGCAGCGACCTGGGTCCCGACAACTGCAATCATCGCCCCGATGACCATCAACACCGCGCCGCCGTGCAGACC
>SPJK01070739.1_pt1 | contig 39949 bp, 36 predicted proteins | sample 3741771 | NCBI WGS metagenome assembly SPJK01 (sample SAMN10925997, study PRJNA522277) | cold seep metagenome | isolation source: Elba SIP-enriched marine methane seep metagenome, extraction at timepoint T2 | place: Italy: coast of Elba, Mediterranean Sea
ATGCACCGGCCAACGTAACTTTGATTGCCTAATAACGACTTCAGTAATTTGCTGATCAACAAGATGCGGTCTGATGCCGCGGCAGGTGGTCTCAACTTCGGGTAACTCAGGCATAGAATAAAAGACGAATTATAATCCTATGCTTGAGTCAATAAAAAATGCACCTCATCTTGTAATTTTTTTCTGAAAAACAAGAATTTCCAACGCGCGCCGCCGCATTGACGCCATAACATCACTGAACGCACGCCGGCCAGCAATGAAGATCGAATTTTATTAACGATTAAAGTATTTGATAAATACTCTTGACTGCCATTGACCATGATGCGGGGCGGAATAGTGCTGACCGTGCTGTGGTATAAATCCGCCAAATTAGCCAATACATTTTCATGCATTAAACCAAAGTGTTCCGATTGTTTCTGCGCCCGCTCAATGCCCTTATGAATCACATCTATCATTTCCGGGCGGTTCGCCAGCTCTTTTTCAAGAAACACTAAACAGGCCGCATAACGGGCTTGCTCTTGGTTGGCGATGCTGCGACCGGTAATTTGTTTTTCCAATTCATTCAGTCCATAGCGAATATGCGACAAACCGCCATAGACATCAGCCACGCTATCGGCATCGACTTTCAAAATACTGCCGACGCTGGCTTCCAGCGCTGATTCATCATCAACTTTACCAGTGGTCGCCAATTGCTGAACCATTGCGCAACTCTGCGCCAAACCAGCCAAGGCAATGGCCTGGTTAGATATATTTTTAATAGACATAATTACTGACAGGGAGATGCGTCGGCGCAAACTGTTTCCACCGGATTACCGGCTCCAACCCATGATCTCATGCCTGATGATAAATGATATACGCTCTTCATATTAAGTTGTTTAGCCAAAAATTCTCCTACTTTACCACTTCTGTTTCCGGAACGACAGACCAAAACAATGGGTTGATCGGGCGTTTTTCTGATTTTTTGTAAGTCCTCCAGCCATTTCTGAGGATTTGATCGCCCTTGACTATTGAAAAATTCCAGTTGATGACTGCCGGGAATCACCCCGCTATTGAGCCATTCCTTTGGCGTGCGGATATCCACCACCAGCGCATTAGCTTCATATTGCATCAACTTTAATTGCCGGTTATCCAGATTTTTAAGTTCCTCAGCCGACAATGCGCTATAAAATAAACTACCCAGTAAAACCAATAAGTATTTAATTTTCATAAATCCCAGTATTTTTATTGTAAATTCGTCAGCACTTCGTCTGTCCAGTTGATACTTTCCAAATAAATATCACTGTTTAAAGCGCCTAACACTTGAGACTCATTTTGGTTTGAAAGTTCCCAGCGCTCATAGTTTAAAACGCTGCTCAAAATTTCGCCGGCGATGCCCTCTCTATTGAGGATGGCCTGTTTAATTTCATCGGCAATCGGTAATTGCTCCAAAGCCTCTTCCATTTCCATATCCAACATACAGTCCAACGCTGATAACATACCCGTTAAAAACAATTGACTGGGATCTACCTCGTGTTGTGAGGCCAAAAGCTCACACATTTTGCCGCGAATTAAAATATTTTGACAAATAGGCCCCGGTTTATCAGCAATCGAAGTCATGGTTAAAATATTCACCCATAATTTTACTTGAGCCAACCCTAAATAAGTAATCGCCTGTTGAATGGATTCAACTTTTCGCGGCAAGGCAAAAGCCGCTGAATTAATGTATTTCAGCAATTTAAAACTCATACCCACATCTTCGGATATAATTTGAGTCAGTTCGTCAAACTCCACATCCGATTTATTAACTGCGCCTAATAACCTTATCGCTGATGTTTGGTTAACGCCTAAGCGCTTACCCGCCACAATATTCGGTTTACTGAAAAAGAAACCTTGAAATAATTCACAACCCGCCTCTTTTAAAGCGTTGAATTCTTCTAAAGTTTCCACTTTTTCCGCCAACAATTTAATCTTGTACGGCTTAAGCTTTTCTATCATCAGCAAAGTATCCGCTAACGGCATCGCCATCACATCCAGCTTCACAATATCGGCGAACTCAATTAACGGCAACCACTCATTGGTAAACACAAAATCATCCAAAGCAATGGTATAACCTTGCTGTGAAAACTCCCTTAAATTATTGATGATTCGTAAATCGACCGTAACATCCTCTAAAACCTCTATAACAACCCTATCTTTCGGCAAATTCAGCGGGGTTTTTTCCAAAATATTTTGCGCCGTAAAATTCACAAAAGCCTTACTGGAACCGACAATGCTATTTAAACCAATTTCCAATAAGGTATCGGTCAGAATTTGATTAGTCGCCGAAGTCGCGCCCTCTTTTTCACTGAGATCAAAATCTTTTCCTCTGAACAAAATCTCATAGGCAAAAACCTGCATTTGCGTATCCAAAATTTGTTGTCTTCCGACCAGAATATCTTTCATATTAAGTTTTTATTTTACCAATGCCAGCTTATTACACTATTATGTATAACGTTATTTTAATTGAATTCAGTAACGGGTCGCTACCATGCGAAGTATAATCATAGTTTAGTTTAAAATAATAATAGTTTGTAACCTAAGTTTAGAGGTCTAAAATGTCTGAAAACCAAACTTTAACCGTCACCGGCATGAAATGCGGCGGTTGTGAAACCAATGTCACTCAACAAGTCTCCGCCATTGAAGGCGTCATCTCGGTCAGCGCGGATCATAAAGAAAACCAAGTCGATTTAGAATTTGACGAAACCAAAACCTCAATAGAGACCATTATTGAAGTCATTACGGAAGCCGGTTTCGCCGTAGAATAATTGAACACCTGACGGAATAACGCTATGAATACGCAGCCGCAAACCCAACCATCCACAGAAACCCGCCTTTCCATTCTGGGCATGCGCTGCGCGGGGTGCGTCAGCGCAGTTGAGGGCGCATTAAATGAGGTCTCCGGAGTCGCCGAAGTCAATGTTAATTTTGCCGATCATTCGGCAACCATTATCGGCGCAAGCGACCCCGAACTATTAAAGCAAGCCGTTAAATCAGCAGGCTTTGACGCCGCCGTTATGGAAGGCCTGGAAGACCCGAATGAAGAAATTGAGCAGGAAGAAGCCCGTTATCAAGCATTGATCAAAAAAGCTTATGTGGCTGCCGCGTTCGGTTTTCCGTTAATGATTGCCGGTCATCTGGATTGGCTGCCCGCCATCGGTTCTTCCCCCGGACAATGGTTCTGGCCGATTATTTCAGTCATCACGCTTGCCTTATTAATTTATTCCGGCGGTCATTTCTTTTTAGGCGCGATTAAATCCATTCAGCTCAAGCAAGCCAATATGGATACCTTAATCGCCCTGGGCACAGGTTCCGCCTGGCTTTATTCGTCTATCATCATCGACAGCAGCAATAATTTAAGCAGCCTGTCGCCGCATGCTTATTTTGAAGCCGCCGTGATTATTCTGGCTTTTATTAATTTTGGTTCCGCCCTGGAAACCCGGGCGCGTGGTAAAACTTCCGCAGCGATTCGCGAATTGATCGGCTTGCAGCCGCGCACCGCTCGCGTGATCCGGGACGGCGAAGAAATCGACATCGCCATTGAAGAAGTCGGTTTGGAGGAAACCTTAAGAGTCCGGCCGGGTGAGAAAATCGCTGTTGACGGCGTGATTACTGAAGGCCATTCCAGTGTTGATGAATCCATGTTAACAGGCGAACCCTTAGCTGTTGAAAAAGTCGTCGGCTCCGAAGTTGTCGCCGGCGCAATCAATCAACAAGGTAGTTTCTTGTTTAAAGCGACGCATATCGGCCGGGATACCGCCTTAGCGCATATTATTGAAAGCGTACGTCAAGCGCAAAGCACTAAACCGGCTATCGCCAAATTGGTGGATAAAATCGCCGCTATCTTTGTGCCTGTAGTGGTGGCTATTTCAATTCTGGCCTTTCTTATCTGGTCGCTATTAGGTCCCGAACCATCCATCGACTATGCTTTTGTCGCGGCGATGACGGTTTTGGTTATCGCCTGCCCTTGCGCATTAGGCTTGGCCACGCCGATTTCGATTATGGTTGCCGTGGGCAGAGCGGCGCAAATGGGGGTATTGATACGCAACGGCGAAGCCTTGCAAAGCTCAGGCAGAATCAGCGCGGTTATTTTAGATAAAACCGGCACCGTCACCGAAGGCAAACCCAGCGTCAGTCATATTGAAACGGTTAGCGACTTATCCGAAGATAAGGTGTTGCAACTGGCCGCCAGCATTGAATCCGGCTCTGAACACCCTTTAGCTTCGGCCATTTTAAGCGCTGCCGAAGAAAAACAATTAACGCTGGAGAAAACCAGCGGCTTCCATGCTGAAGCCGGCAAAGGCATCCGCGCCGACATCAATGAACAAACCGTTTATTTCGGCAACACGGCATTAATGGAAAATGAAAACATCAATACCGCCGATTATCAGGAAACATTACAAGAGCTTTCCAGCCAAGGTCAGACGCCTATGCTGCTGGCGGTCGATAAAAACATTGTCGGCATCATATCCGTTTCCGACCCGATCAAAAAGGACTCCGCCGAAGCGGTTAAACAATTGAAACAACAAGGCGTGCGCGTACTCATGGTCACCGGCGATAATGAAATTACCGCCCGCGCCATCGCCGAACAAGCGGGAATCGAGCAAATTCGCGCCCAAGTGCTACCCAGCGATAAAGCAAAAGTCGTCAAAGAGTTGCAACATCAAGGCGAAATTGTCGGCATGGTCGGCGACGGCATTAACGACGCCCCCGCCTTGGCGGGCGCCAATGTCGGCTTCGCAATCGGCTCCGGCACCGATGTCGCCATCGAAAGCGCCGATATTGTAATTTTACAAGGCTCATTGCTGAAAGTACCGGAAGCGATGGCCTTATCGAAAGCCACGGTGGTCAATATCAAGCAAAACCTGCTAGGCGCTTTTATCTACAACAGCATCGGCATTCCGCTCGCCGCCGGTTTGTTTTATCCTTTTTTCGGCGTGTTGCTCAGCCCGATGTTCGCAGGCGCGGCGATGGCGATGTCTTCCGTTACCGTGGTCACCAATGCTAATCGCTTGCGTTGGTTGAAGCTGTCTTAAGCTAATGGTAGGGTACGCATTGCGTACCTTATCCGGCGTTAAACAGCCCCAACCATCCTCACTCCACACACAGAAAAATTTGAGCATTAATTTTCTATAAACCAATCAATTCAGGAAATTGTCAGCTTTTTTTACACTTATTTTTTCATTCCCGCTCAATGGTCGCTTAAACCATTAAGCTGAACAAAGTGTTATCAAAAGCTTACATCAAAGTTATGACCTGATTTAACGCCACACCAGTGTCAGTTTTTTTTACACAAAATAAACACAACGATACTATTCTTTACCTAAAAAAATATAAGTATTTAATTGCAAAGCAAAATAAAACATAGGTACAATTATTGCTTTGAATATTTCGCTTTATCATAGGGAATAATATCTGTATCTCTTTTATTTTAACTGCAACATGTTCCAATAAAGTTTTTATAGTCTTTTGCCCCGTTTTTTTAAACTAGAATTATTTCACCAAACATGAAGGTATTAAATGAGAACTCTACTTTTTTGCACATTACTCGGACTTGCGCAAATATCGAATGCCGCGCTCATCAACCGCGTAGATTTTGGCGGCGGCGCAATTGACTATGACTTTTCCGGCGACTCCTCAGGCGCTGCAACAGCCACAGATGGAAATTTAACAGTCTCTGGCGGAGCGGTTTTTACCGGCGTTACTGCAGGACCTTTGGTAATTCCTATGTACGCCAACGTTTCAACATCAGCGCCTATTCGCCTAGACTTTCTCAGTTTAGTTTCTGCAGTCGGCTTTGACTATGCAACGCTTGACTCTAATAATGACTTAACAATATCCGTATTTGATAACACAAATACTCTACTTGAAACCCATACAATCGACTCTACAGGCATTCCTTTGTGCCCCGGCTTTGTTAACCCATGCGGTTTTGTCGGCGTTGATGTAGGCGCGCCATCTATATCCTACGCAATATTGCAGGCGGCCGCTTCCCCACTAATGTTAGTAGACAATGTTATTTATGAATCCTCAGCATCGACAGTTCCAGTTCCGGCTACATTATCGCTTCTTACTGCAGGATTGCTTGGATTTCGTATTTTCAGAAAAAAACAATCCTAAGGAACGTTCACGAAATAACTTCGACCACTGACTTGTCTTTTTTCTCGTCTTCAGCCTTGCCTACATGGATGTAGGTAAGGGGCGTGAGCAGAAGCGGAAGCTTTGCACAAACAGTTACGAAGTACAGGATGTGCAAGTGTCGCTTGAAGCAGGACGCTGGTTGCGACCATAGCCTGCTATACGCATGTTTGTGCGCCTCGGCACACCGCTACGCTGCTCCATGCGTTGCTCTACCTCCTGCATAAACTACTGGGATGTAGTGGATGCAGATATTGCAGGAGCAAATATCTATCCTTGCAGAGAGGTGAAGCGATCTTTGCTGCAAGACGGCATTATTCAATATACCTAAATCGTATCGGTCTACTTCACCTGTTTTTTACTAGAACTCCTATTCTAATAAAAATGGGTTAAGTTGCTTTTTTTAATCATACAAGTCGTTGAATACGAAAAAAATCCTGCGCCTGTTACAGAACTCATTTCACTCCCGTTCCTAAAGGGTTTCCAGGATGCTGTTAGGTTAAATAATTCACAACTTAATTAACGAAAAACAATTAAAATACTTGTTTTTTATCACAGATCAGACCGCAACCCCACACGGAAAAATTTGAGCATTAATTCTCTATAAACCAATCAATCCAGGAAACTGTCAGCTTTTTTTACACTATTCTTGCGCACAAAGAGTCATAAAACACTTTTTTTTAAAAAAAAACTCGCCGCAATAAAATTTTTTTTTCAAAACCTTCTGTTATTCAATCATATAAACAGCAAAGGCAAGCAAAAACGATATTTATCAACATGTCAGTTTTTTTTACACCCGCTTCCATCACACCCAGCCATAAACCTATAATACTCTGATTTAATTACAAAATATATAATAGGCACAACTTTTGCTGTACTATGGCAAGGAATCACTTTGGAAGAATCTAATGACTTTAAAAAAACTCTGTTCTACTCTCGCCTTTTTGGCAATCGCCGGGTCTGCTCAAGCAGCCATTGTTACTTATGACATCAGCGTGGAAGTCACTGCAGCGCCCACTGCCCCGGGGAGCTTCGGCGCCACCAACCCTTGGGATTTCAGCGGCGTGTCCTTTCCCCATACTTATAACGGGACTTTTGATGCCGACGACACCACTCTTGGCCCAATCAGTAACTTAAACTTGACCATAGGCGGTCTTGATATTTTTACGACTCATCCCAATGTGATTTCAAACACTTTCAACCCGAACACAGAGCAATTATTGCTGGGCTTGCTTGACCCGACAAGGGGTGAGTCTTTTGTGGGCTTTGGAGACCTATTTGGTGCTGGAGCTCTTGACAATTATACTGCGGCAATCGAAAATAACTCCACCGCGCCTATCGACCCCTTTTACTTCAGCACCCAAAACTGGGCAGGCACATTCTCCATCACAGCGCCTACGCCTCCACCACCTCCCGGCACAACACCGGAGCCCACTACCTTGAGCATGGCGTTGTTATCGCTGGGTTTATTTGCCGCGCGTTACACGCGTCAACGCAAATAACTCATAGCGTCTGAAATACAGGGTGTTGAACCCTGTATTTCAGACACCGCGCTTTGATTCTGCATTGTTTCAACACAAAACCCCAACTCCCCTCTTAAGCGTAGTAAAATAAGGCATTAATCCTGCATCCGCCTTATTTTAATGAACCACCTACCCACCATTTCCCTGCAAAATCTGGCCATCATCGCCATACCGGCTTTGCTGGTTTTGTTGATTATGGCGCGCTGGAAAATCGCCATCGGCAACGGTTTGTACGCGCTTTTCCGAATGCTTCTGCAATTACTGCTGGTCGGTTATGTTTTAAATTACATTTTTGCTTCCGATTCGCCCTGGATTACTCTGACGATTTTATTGGTCATGGTGGTTATTGCCAGTTGGATTGCTTTGAACACCGTCAAACCACTCCGTTTCCAGCTGCTTTTTAAAACCATACTCTCCCTATCAATCGGCGGCGGCATCACCTTTGCGCTGATCGTCGGCGCCGTTTTGGAATTAGAACCCTGGTATCAAGCCCGCTACGCCATCCCCTTAGGCGGCATGATATTCGCGAATATTATGACCGGCATCAGCTTATGCGCGGATCGCTTTTATGTAGAACTGGAATCCGGCGCAGATTTCGATCACGCCCGCAACAGCGCCTTTAATACCGCGCTGATTCCCACCATCAATATGCTATTTGCAGTCGGCCTGGTTTCATTACCCGGCATGATGACCGGACAAATTTTATCCGGCGTTTCTCCATTCATTGCCGCCCGTTATCAAATCATGGTGATGGTGATGATTTTCGCCGCTTCGGGCTTGTCGACCGCATGCTTTTTATCGCTGATCAAACCAAAATGAATAATAACAATCATAATATTCCAGGCATTCGCCAGCTCACTCATTTACGCACGGCTTTAGCGATCTCGCGAGGAACCACTTTATTGTCTACTTTACGGCAGGAAATGGAAGCGACGGTTTCGCACGACCAAACCAAACGAGTCACCTATTTGACCATGTTATACACCCGCATCCACCGGGAAATGTTTGCCGATTGGCGGGAGCAGGCGACGGCAAGCCATCGCCCCGGCGTCATCGGAAGCTCTGAAAACCGGAAAATTTTCCGAAAAATAATCGGCGAACTGGTGCTGGACGGCGATAATAATGTCCGGACGGCGATTTTCGATAACAACGGCTTTGTTATCGAATATGATAATATCGCTAAGAAGCTGGCGACGTTTTATCATAAAATGCGTCAGGTGCGGCTTTTTGATTACGGCAACCGCATCACGCTGGATTTTTTTATGACGGCTTTGGGTCAACTGCCCGCCTTCAAAGCCGTATATGGGCAAGGTATTGATTTTCGTCGGCTAGCCGAGGGTGAAGCGGCATTATTGCATGATCACAATACGTCTTTGGAATTTGTCATCCAGGCTTTCGCTCATGTTCTGGACCCTTACCATCATAAATCCCTGCAAAACCAAGCCAATCAGTTTGGCAAATGGCCGGAAAAAAAATACAGCATAAACGGCCTGCCTTTTTTATCCTATACCTCTACACAAGGCGAGGAATGTTTAGTCACCGTTAATGGCGGTCTGGCGCCGCGCAAATATTTTAACGAAGATTTTTTTATCCCGGGCAAGCACTTTGCCGATTACCCCCTACGCGCCACCGAAAAAGTCGTCGAATATTTACCGGACACCGAACATTTACGCGCCGAAAATAAACGGGAAATAGACGGCATCAAGATTCGCTCTGATGGCGTTGCCCCATTACTGTGTCTGGATGTCAATATTTTAACCGGCTTACGCGCGCCGAATCACATTGAATTTCTGGAATTATTGCAGGAATGTCAGGGCAATAAAAAAGATTTATTTAAACTTGCCGGTAATGAATCATTAAAAAAACGCATGATCGCAACCGCTGAGGGGGATAACCGCTTACAACGCGGCGTGGAAATCGCCTATCAACGGCTGGGCAAGATGAATCGCATCTTGACTAATACGCTACAAAAAATCATTGCCGGTAAAACGCCGGTTATTAACCCCATGTTGTTTATGTGTATGGGCGGCGCCGGCGCGGGGAAAACCGCCGTTGAAGAAATTGCATATGCCCATTGCGGCGACAATTTCGTCATCGCCTCACTCGACGAATTCCGTAAAGAAAGCGACCTTTATAAGGTTTTAACCGCCGCCAATCACCACAGCGACGATTATGTCTTTGTCGAACCTTTCGCCAATCGTTTACGCGATTTAGTGGCCGAACACGCCAAAAACGCCGGCATCAATCTGCTTTATGATGGCACGGGGATACCCTATTACCCCCGCTATGGCGGAATTATCAACGAATTCAAGGCCGCCGGTTTTCATACCCAAATGACAGCAGTCGATGCTTTTTTAGTCAAACCGAAAGGTCGTGAACACGAGCTGTCCCGAATCAGCGTAATCGACAGCGTTAAAGCGCGCTTTGAATTATCCGGACGGGCGCTGCCCTGGGTGATCACCATTGATAAGCACATCCGCGCGCCGCGCTCTTTTTTGCAAGCGCTGACCGATAACAATCTGGATAAAATCACACTATTCGCCAATGACGGCGCTAAAGACATGCATTATCTGGTGGCGGAAAGTTTTGATTTTTCCGACCGGGAAATTAAGGCGCTGCAACACTACCAAAAAGAACAAAGCCTGCTGCGTCATTTAAAAACATTGGTGCGCAACCATAATGATTCGGCTTTAAAAAACATCGCCGACCACGACATCAACCAGGTGAATGATTTAATGGCGAAAAACCCGGATTTCACCGAGTCCAATATTGCTTATCAAATTTACAGCTCTCACATCGGTCATCGGGTGTTAATCATTTACAACACCCGAAGATTTATTGATTTTATGGAAAAGCGCCAGCTTAATCCTTATGCTTCCGGCGAGGAAGGCTTATTGCATAAACCCAATTCCTTGATTTTCCATGTTGACCCCAAAGCGGAAAAGCCCTGGATGACGCGACTGGGAAGCGATTAACTAAGGACTGAGATAAATCAATTCCAACAGATTATTTAAGGTAGAAATCTCGATTAAAAAGACATAGAGTGACAGTTTTATAGCCGCGAAATCCACTAATGAGCAGCCAATTGAAATCCAAGCTTAAATTTGATAATCGCTTCGTTAATGCCCTGCCTGTCGATATCGAAAGGGAAATCTTTCCCCGACAGGTGTTTAACGCCTGTTATTCTTTGGTCAACCCAACCGCTGTCAAGGCTCCGCAACGAGTCGCCTACTCACTGGAGGTCGCTGAAGAAATCGGCTTGACCGTCGCCGATTGTGAATCCGACCTGTTTGCAGAAGTTTTCGCCGGTAATCAACTTTTACCCGGCATGCAGCCCTACGCCATGTGTTATGGCGGTCATCAATTCGGTTATTGGGCCGGGCAGCTCGGTGATGGCCGCGCCATCAATCTGGGTGAAGTTTCCCACCGCAATAAGCGGCAAACATTGCAGCTTAAAGGTTCAGGATTGACGCCCTATTCCCGCTCAGCCGATGGTTTAGCAGTATTGCGTTCATCAGTACGCGAATTTCTGTGCAGCGAGGCCATGCACCACCTGGGCATTCCGACCACCCGGGCTTTAAGCATCATCTTAACCGGCGAGTCAGTCGCCAGAGATATGTTTTATGACGGCCACCCGCAATTGGAACCGGGCGCGGTGGTCTGTCGGGTGTCCCCAAGTTTTATTCGTTTCGGTAGCTTCCAAATTTTAACGTCGCGTAAAGAATTCGATTTACTTAAACAATTGGCTGACTTTACGATACAAGAACATTTTTCTCATTTATTGGATGGGCAAAATGAATCCAGCCTCTCTTTATATGCGCGTTGGTTCGAAGAAGTCTGTCTTAAAACCGCCGAATTAATCACCCATTGGCAACGGGTCGGCTTTGTTCACGGGGTGATGAATACCGATAATATGTCAATCTTAGGGGAAACCATCGACTACGGACCATATGGCTGGCTGGATGCCTATGATCCGCAATGGACGCCGAACACCACCGATGCTGAACACCGGCGCTATCGCTATAGCCAACAGCCGGAAATCGCCTTGTGGAATTTAAACCAGCTCGCCAATGCTTTATATCCGCTTTTCAATGATGAAAAGCCGTTGCAGCAAGGATTAGATCTTTATTGCAAAGCCTTTAATCAGGGCTGGCATGAAATGATGGGACAAAAATTAGGTTTTCGAGCTTTGTCCAGTCCTGAAATAGTGACCGATTTGCTCAGTTTATTACCGGAAGCGGAAGTCGATATGACTTTGTTTTATAGACAATTGGCCGACATTAATATTGAAAAACCGCTGGCACAATTTGACAATCCTCAGTGTTTAGCGCCGCTCAGCTCAGCCTGGTATCATTTTGATGCGCTCAGCGCCGATTATAAACAACGGTTCAGCAATTGGTTGCGCGCTTATGTGCAACAGCTTCAGCAGACAGGCATGAGCCAAGCAGATAAATCCGCATTAATGAATAGCGTGAATCCCAAGTATATTTTAAGAAATTATTTGTCTCAGCAAGCGATAGACTTGGCTGAACAAGGCGATTTCTCGATGGTTACAGAATTATTGGATGTGGTACGCAAACCTTATGCGGAACAACCTGATAAGGAAGACCGGTTTGCCCAAAAAAGACCGGATTGGGCGCGAAGCAAAGCTGGCTGTTCTATGCTTTCTTGTAGCTCTTAGTTCTGTTTTTTCAATTGAGTTTGGTTTTCTGCAAGGTATTTATAAAAGCCTGTTGGCTTTCAGTCAGCGTTTGCGGATTAAACAACACCACATCAAGCTTTGCATCTAGCTGATATAAAAATTCGTATTTTATTTGATCTGCTTGGCTAGAGCTGAATTCACTGGACAAAATCAAAATATCAATGTCTCCGCCCTTTTTTTGCCCATCCATTCGACTACCGAATAAAAAAACTTCGCCGGGAATTTTTTCAATCAGTTTGAATAATAATTTTTTTTCATCTTGAAATAGGCGCATGATTTGAATTTACCATAAAATACAGGTGAAGATAAGTTAGGACTGAGAATTTTTTTTAGCAAAAGCGTTAATGCTACTCTTCAGCCATTGTTGTCGGACTGAAGTCCGACCTACGCCTTTTCATTTAATACATTATGCAGGATGATTTCAGTCCGTTAATTTAGGCTGCTTATGCCTTTAACGCAAACCCGCCAACAAGGAATCAAACAAAGTATTGGTCACCGAGATCACCTGAGCTGCGGCCTGATAGGATTGTTGAAATTTAACAAGATTGGCGGCTTCTTCATCCAAATTAACGCCGGAAACTTCCGCCCAGGATTCCTTGGCATTGACCAGCAAGGTTTCCTGAGCCGAGGCGCTGACATTGGCGGCATGCGATAAGGTAGCGATTTCGGAAATCATTTGTCCGTAGACATCATTAAAGGTGGCGTTGCCGCCTAACATACCCAGTTTGTTTTCCAATTCCGCCAATAACAATGCATTTCTATTATCGCCCGGCATCGCGCCGTCGATCACGGTAACGCCATCAACATCAAGATTGGTGGCGGCGGCAATTTCATCGGGATCGCTAATCAAAGTTTCTATATTTTGAGCGGCGAAATAAGTCGGACGAATAATAAATGAATCGCCATCGACAGGCGCTGGAACATCCAGGGTTAGAACAATGCCGGGTAACTCATCGGGCGCAGTCGGCGTCAACACACCAGCCACATCAGTCAAACTAATGGAACTATTGTCGTTCAATCGGGTTAAGGTATATGCGCCCGCGCCTACATCCAGCCGATAATCACTGCTATCCAATGCGCTGATATTGCTTGCATCGTAAACGGCGGTAATCGCGCCAACGGCTGCGGGATCTGCTACCACGGCAACATCATTAATACCGCCAAAAAACAATTGCCCGGTATTCCCCTGTAAATCAAAACCCGCAGCATGCACAGCATTAAATTCCAAAGCCACACTGGCGGCAATCGCACCCAAAGTCTGCTGTGCGGGATCAAGCATTTCATCTCTGAATCGCATTGCGCCGGTTAAACTTCCTCCGGAAAGTTGATGAGTGATCATTTGAATCGTACCGCCGGGTATGTTCATACCTATTTCCAGATGAGTCGGGTCATGGTCAGCATTTTGAACGACAAAACTATTGGCATTGCCATCCAAAACCAATGATTGTCCTTGTCCAATCACCACGTTAACCATGCCGTGATTACTGGGAATCACCGATACATCGACTAATTCGGATAATTTCGCTATTAATCGATCCCGCTCGTCCAGTAAATCATTAGGCATTTGTATGCCGCCGGTGCGACCTTGTTCGGTAGCGATTTTTACATTAATTTCCGCGATGAGTGAAGAATAAGAATTAATATCCTCAACCGCCACGATAATATCTTGATTAACTTGTTCGCGCATCTCCACAAATCGCTGCTGCATGGTTCCAAATCGTTGTGTCATTATCTGCGCTTCCGATAACAACACTTGACGAGCCGGTATCGAGGAAGGATCATCCGCCAGTTCGTTAACCGCGTTAAAAAAATCTTTTAAGGCCGGCGTCATACCCGTCGTAGGATCGGCAAGAATATTATCAACTTGTGATGCTAAAGAACGATAACGATCCGCATCATTAAAGGCTGATGTGCTAGTTCTCAATTGTGTACTGATAAACTGATCATAACTACGCGTTATATTTTCAACGGAAACGCCGTTTCCAATAAATCCCGGCGAGCCGATAAAGGTTTCCGGCATGGTCGCCAGCTCAACCCGTTGTCGACTATACCCTTCAGTATTGACGTTGGCGATATTGTGACTGGTCGTTGCTAACGTTTTTTGAAAAGCGATTAAGCCGGTTACAGCCGTTTCTAAAATTCCCATACCCATGACGTCACCTCATCGCCAACTTAGCGTTAACCGTCGGCACAACATGCTGTTGATAAATGCGCATGACTTTATCCGCATAGTGCGGATCAGTCGCATAACCGCCTTGTTGCAGAGCTTGCATATAGGCGGCCGGTTTTTTCACTGCTTTCACCGCTTCTGCATAGCGTTGATTGTTTTGAATTAAATTCACATAATCAGCAAAGCTTTCGGCAAAAGAATCATAAGCTCTGAAATAGGCTTTTTCCTGACGGCCGACGCCATCGACAAATTCCAGAGTGCTCTTTTGCATTTTTTGCCCCGACCATTTAGAGGTGGCTTTAATATTGAACAAATTATAACTACTCCTGTCGCCTTGTTTGATCACCGCTTTACCCCAACCGGTTTCCAGCGCCGCTTGCGCTAACAACACTTCCGGCTCCACGCCTAACTGTTTAGCCGCTGCTTGCGCTTGCGGCATTAAACCGCGAATAAACGCTTCCGGGCTTTCAAAGGTCATTTTTTCCTGCGCTTGAACGGCAACGGCTTCCGGTTTTTGTTGAGGCGCATTTGGAGCTTGCCCAGGCTTATGCTGAATTGGCCTGAACGCCGGTCTAGCGCGATAATCTTCTAACCCATATTGCGCTTTGACAGGTTGATCCGCAGGCGATAATTGGCGCACAATCATATCCGCCAAACCGATACCCGGTTCACCGGATAAATGTAATGACATTTGTTGATCGTACATATCGCGATAAAATTCGCTTTGCCGATTATCTAAAATGCCATCGGACAGTTTTGCCGAACGCATGCTTTTCAGCGCCATATTGATAAATAACGATTCGAAATGTCTGGCGACCTCTTTAATCGCTTCCGAGCTTTGCTGGCGAGCGCCCGTTTTCAATTGCGCCAAACCGTTAAAATCGTTGTAAACATCCACCTGTCGCATGACTTTCACCTAGATGACGATCAGTTCCGCCCGCAACGCCCCGGCTGATTTCAAGGCTTCTAATATCGCCACTAAATCACTAGGGGCAGCCCCGACATCATTAACCGCTTTCACAATTTCATTCAATGAAACGCCGGGGTTAAAAACAAACATTCTTTTAGAACCTTCCTCCTCAACGGTGATTTCAGTCTGCGGAACAATCGCGGTTTCCCCTTCGGCGAGTGGGTTCGGTTGACTAATCAAAGGATTTTCATTAATCGTTACCGTTAGGCTGCCATGAGAAACGGCGGCAGGCTGCACTCTGACCTTGCTATTGATGACCACAGTTCCGGAACGAGAATTGACGATGACCCTGGCCGGCGCATCATCCGGCAATACCGTCATGTTTTCCAACATCGACACATACTCCACTCTTTGCGCCTTATCCGTCGGCGCATGAACCTTCACCGAAGTCGCATCCATTGCGCTGGCCGTACCCGGCCCTAGTAATCGGTTTATGGCTTCAACCATACGGCTGGCAGTGGTGAAGTCGGGGTTATGTAAATTAAAAACCAATGCATTGCCTTGATTAAAAGGACTGGCGACAGAGCGTTCTACCGTCGCGCCATTAGGAATGCGCCCGACAGTGGGATTGTTAACGGTAATTTTGGAACCATCCTGACCGCCGGCGCTCAAACCGCCGACCACTAAGTTCCCTTGCGCGATGGCGTAGATTTTACCGTCCGCCCCTTTTAAGGGACTCATCAATAAAGTGCCGCCGCGCAGACTTTTGGCATCGCCGATAGACGAGACGGTGACATCCAGTTTTTGGCCGGGTTTGGAGAATGCCGGTAACTCGGCGCTTAACGCGACTGCGGCAATGTTTTTAGCTTTGGGGTCCACGCCTTTCGGTAAATTCAATCCCAAGCGGGTCAACATATTAGTCAAACTTTGCCCGGTAAATTTGGTTTTGTCGCCGGATTTGGGTAAGCCGACCACTAGACCATAGCCTACCAACTGATTACTGCGTACGCCGTACAATGACGCCAGATCCTTGATTCGTTCTGCTTTTACCGGCAAAGCCGCCGATAACATCAATGCGATAACGGCTGCAAATTTTAAACTATTCATCACCCTATCCTCCTAAAACGGAAACAGCGGACTCATAAAAAAACGGGCGAACCATCCTTGTTTACTGGCGTTAGCCATTACCCCATCGCCGGTATACATAATCGTGGCGTCGGCGACTTTAGTCGAAGGAATGGTATTGGCTTGATCAATATCTTGCGGCCTGACGATGCCCGCCAGTCGAATATATTCATTGCCGTCATTCAAGGTCACCCGCTTCTCGCCGCGTATCCTCAAATTACCATTCGGCAATACGGAAACCACCGTAACGGTAATATCGCCGGTCAGGCTGTTGCTTTGATTCGCTTCGCCCTCGCCTTCAAAAGTATGCGATGAACTCATCGTGGTTTCTAAATCATGGCCCAGTAATGATTTACTGGCGACGCCCCATAAAGTCGGCGCAGTGGCGGAAATTGAATTATCTTTAGAAGCGTCCAAGTCGGATTGTTTTTTGGCCTGGGTTCTTTCCGTCAAGGTTACGGTTAAAATATCGCCTACCCGTTTTGCCGAATGATCTTCGAACAAACGCATATCGCTATCGGCTTGAAAAATCGCGCCGTTATTCTGCTGCGGCAGTTTCAATTGAACCGGCTGCACCGGCGCAAAATAAGGGTCGCGACGCGGCAAAGTCTCACATCCGAGAATGCCAGTCATTAATATAAACGGGAGAATTCTAATCATCTGCCTATGCCTCGCTATAATTGCTGACTGACGAAGGACAGCATCTCATCCGTGGTTGATATGGCTTTGGAATTCATTTCATAGGCGCGCTGGGTTTCGATCATATTGACTAATTCTTCAACCACATTGACATTGGACGTTTCCAATGATCCTTGAAAAAGAGCGCCGAATTCCTCTTCGCCCGGATTACCAACCACCGGCGCGCCGCTGGCGACTGATTCTCGAAATAAATTTTCGCCGATAGGCTCCAGCCCGGTTGGATTAACGAAATCCGCCAACTGAATCTGCCCTACCTGTACCGGGGTAGGATTACCAGGCTGCAAAACCGAAAAAATACCGTCGCGACCGATGCTAATGCTCAAGGCGTCGGCGGGAACGGTAATGGCCGGATCCAATAATAATCCGCCAGCGGTAACCACCTGACCGGTAGAATCTAATTTAAAAGAACCGTTACGGGTGTAGTTAAGATCGCCGTTCGGCATCAGAATCTGGAAAAAACCGCGACCGTTTATCGCCACATCTAAAGAATTTTCTGTTTGCAGTAAATTACCTTGAGTATGCAGTTTTTCTGTGGCCACGGTTCTCACCCCGGTGCCAAGCTGCAAACCTGAGGGCAATTCGGTATTTTGCGAGGTCTGCGCGCCGACTTGGCGTACATTTTGATAGACCAAATCTTCAAACAAAGCACGCGATTTTTTAAAACCGGTGGTATTGACGTTGGCAAGATTATTGGAAATAACCGCCATGCGGGTTTGTTGGGCATCCAATCCGGATTTAGCCACCCATAACGCTCTTTCAGTCATAATCTGTTCCTCATGTCAGTTTTTCGTCTTACCTATTAAAACAGCAGTTTTTATGCCATTTGCATCAACTTAGCGCCCACTCCGGAGGTTTCATCGGCGTTTTTCATCACTTTGGTTTGCAGTTCAAAGTTACGCGCCAATTCGATCATTTCCACCATCGCTGAAACAGCATTGACATTACTACCTTCCAAAGCACCGGAGATTAAACTGACATTGGCGTCAGCATCCAGCTCATCACCCTCTTTTAAATACATCAAGCCATCAGTGCGCTTTTCCAAGCTATTAATTTCCGGCCTGACTAATTTTATTTGTTCAACCACGACTAAGGTTTCCGGGTTTTCACCCAGCGGCACCAAACTAATCGTACCGTCTCGGCCGATTTCGATTTTTTCAAACGGCGGTAACACAATCGGCCCTTCCGCGCCGAGAACCTGTAACCCGGTTCCGGTTTGCAACGCCCCTTCCGGCGTGACTCTTAAATCACCGGCGCGCGAATATGCCTCTGCTTCATTTTCACCAACCACCGCCAGCCAACCGTCGACCTTTACCGCAACGTCCAACTCCCTGCCGGTAGTTTGAATCGCGCCCATTGTCAAATCGGTTCCGGGCCGTTCACTCATTGCATAAACTCTGGCCGGAAAACCGGGACCGAAAACAGGCATTGCTCTGAATTGCTCATAGTCCGATTTAAAACCGGTGGTATGGGTGTTCGCCAAATTATTGGCGTTCGCGGTTTGCGCCAACAAGGTTTGTTTGGCGCCGCTCATGGCGATATAGAGACTACGATCCATTTTCAGCTCCTGTTATCTGTAAAACGATTAAGCATTCAAAATAGTTTGCATAATGGTTTTTTCTGTTGTGATTGACTGGGCGTTAGCCTGATAGGTTTGTTGCGCAACGATTAAATGAACCAATTGCTGGGATAAATCCACATTCGAGGTTTCCACCGCGCCGGACTGTATCAAACCAAAGCTTCCCGTCCCCGGTTGCCCCGGCACTGGTTCGCCAGATTCTGTACTATCTCGCCATGCCGTATCACCGGCTTTGGTCAAACCCTGAGGATTGGCAAAGCGCGTCAAAGCAATCTTTCCCAACACATCAGCCCCACCGTTACTAAAACGGGCAAAAACAACGCCCGCATCGTTAATATCAATACCGGTCAAATTCCCCGCCGGTACACCATCTTGGGCTAAATCTTTTACCGAGAAAGCCGTGCTGAATTGGGTGGTCGTTGAGAAATCAAAAGTAAAGGATAAATCATTCACCGTTAATGACGGATCGATATCGGTGGAGACAAAGGGACCATAGTTCACCTTGCTCGGGCTGGGCGTTATTAACTCACCGGCAGTATCAAATACCAAAGTCGTCGAGGCTTGCGTACCATCCACAGGCACAGTGCTCGGCGTCCCATCGGGATCAAACGGCACCCCGTCAATAAAGAAATAAGCCTGCCACTGGTTAGCGGTGCCTGCGCCCGCCGCTTCTCGGTCTGTTACATAATAGGTGGAAGCAATATGCGCATTGCCTTGTGAGTCATACATCGTGATCGATGAAGTATGATTATAGGTTGTCGCATCAGTGGGATCGACAACAAGGTTAACCGGCTTAATTTCGGTTGCGTCTAAATTAACGCTGGTTAATACTTCCGTAGTCGCTACCGGCGCGCCCTGATCAGCGTTGACCCTTAATGGTTGAAAGACACCTTCACTAAAACCTTCCGCTTCGGTGGTGCCATTCGCTTTAAACGCCATCAGAAAGTTATCTTGGTTATTAACGACAAACCCATCTTTATTGAGTTTAAACTCCCCTGATCGCGTATAAAGTGTCGGTTTAGTTGCCGCCGAGTCTGTCGCCATTGAAAAAAAACCTTGCCCGGTTATCCCTAAATCCAGATTATTATCGGTAAAATTCAAATTGCCTTGCCTGAATTGTTGAGCAACGTTGGTCACTCTTACCCCTGAGCCGGGCGTAGTCTTGCCCACCCCACTGATACTGGTAGCATAAACATCGGCAAATTCCGCTCTCGACTCTTTAAAACCAGCCGTATTCGCGTTAGCAATATTATTACTGGTTACTTGCAGATCTTTTGAAGCGGCGTTCAATCCGCTTAGCGCTGTTGAAAAACCCATTTCACACCTCTTAGAAAACTTGTTTAACTTGACTGAATTTGATATTGCCTAATTGTTTTAGGTTTAAGGAGATACCTTGTTTTGCATCACCCAAATCGACGCTTTCCACCGTTGCGCTCATTAATGTTTCCAAGCCGGTATTCTCTCCGCCAATGCTGGCTTCCGCCGAGACAGTATAAATACCGGGTTGCGCATAACTGCCATCATCCAGCAAACCGTCCCATTCAAATTTGCTCATTCCCGCCGGTTGATTTTGCAGTTGCAGAGTTTTAACCGCCACACCTTGGGCATTCTTGATATTGAGGTTGACTAAATGCGCAGCAGAATCCAATTGAATATTGCCGCGCAAGGGTTTGTCGATTTCCAAAATGCCAGTATCACTGGGAAAAGCGACCGACCGCCCTACTAAAGCGGATGCCTCCAAAGCCTGTTTGGATGTCATTGAACCGGCAAAATCGGTAAAAGCGGTTTTTAACGCCCCAATCCCTTCCACCGTACTGAATTGAGCCATTTGCGCCAAAAAGTCACCGTTTTCCATCGGCTTGCTCGGGTCCTGATGCATCAATTGCGTGGTCATCAGTTTTAAAAACTCTTCCTGGCCCAAACTTTGTTTTTTGCCGTCGACTGCTTGTTCTGCCGCCGATAAACCTAAATTATTGATTGCTTCAACACTAAAACTCATGACTCATCTCCTACTGTCCCATCCGCAACGTTTGTATCATCATCTGCTTGGCGGTATTCAACACTTCCACATTATTTTGATAAGAACGTGAAGCCGACATCATATTGGCCATTTCTTCAACCGTGTTGACGTTTGGTTTATAGATATAGCCTTGTTCATCCGCCATCGGGTGGCCCGGCGCATATTCCATCACCGGCGCCAATTGGCTTTCGACAACCCCTAATACTTTTACCGGACTGGCTGCCGCATCTTTATCCATAATATTTTTCAATTCTGCGGCAAACACCGGCTGTCTGGATTTGTAGGTATCTTCAATGCTGCTGCTGACGCTATTGGCGTTGGAAATATTACTGGCCACTAAATTCAGCCGTAACGATTGGGCATTCATGCCGCTGCCGGCTATATCGAAAATCTTTAATGAACTCATCCTCATTCTCCTCTAATCGCTGTCATCAAACCCGACAGCTTGCCGTTAATAAATCGCAAACTTGCTTGATATTGCACGGCGTTTTCAGAATATTTGGCTTGTTCAACATGCGCTTCAACGGTATTGCCGTCTAACGACGCGTGTTGCGGATTGCGATAAAGCAAATCTGCGCCCATGTATTCGCTTGCCGGTGAGAAATGCTTAAAATGGGTCGCCTGCATTTGCTGCGCCCTGCCCGTTTCACCCGCCAAGACAGCTTTAAAGTCTAAATCGCGGGCTTTATAATCCGGAGTATCGGCATTGGCCAAATTGCCTGCCAACAATTCACTGCGCTTCTCACGCAATACTAACGCTTGCGGATGTATGCCTAGCGCATTGTCAAAATTAATTCCCATAACAACCACCTGAGTTTGTTTATCAATAAACAAGCAGTTGTTATGCCACACATGAAAAATACAATGAATATAAAGACTTGATAACTTCAAATCTGACAAGACTTTTTTTTGACGGTGAAGACTTAAGTAGGTAGGACTTTAGTCCTACAAAAGGACAATCCCAAAATAATGTAGGTTGGAGTGAAGTACAAACCCCAACAATAGGAAATTCATAAGCCATTAATTGTTGGGATATAGATGACTTGACTACGACGGCAAATGATTTCCGCTTATTGAAACAGGGAGGAAAAGCTTGTCCGCGCTGAGAAAGAAAAGAGTGAGACTAAAAAAAGAAATTTAAACACTCTGTCAAAATTTCGTCATTGTTAAGCAACACGTCTATAGTAGCGAATGCCTTCAAACTTAACCACTTCAAATTGGGTGATCTCTTTGGGCATAGACTCGGTACTGCTGAGAAATAAATAACCGCCCAATTCAATCACTTCCGCCATACGCCGTAAAATATCGATTTTGACTTGATCGGAAAAATAAATCAGCACATTCCGGCAAAAAACCACATCGAAACGCCCTAAAGCCGTGAAAGGCTTTAGCAGATTAAATTGCTGAAAACGGACCATCGCGGTAATCTCCGGCTGCAATTGAAACCCCTCATGAGTGCGAAAAAAGTACTGCTCTTTTAAGGCGGGATCAAGCCCTCTGGCGATAGACAACTCACTATAAACCGCTTTCTGAGCGTCTTTTAAAATCGTCTCTGAAATATCAGTGCCGATTATTTGAATTTTGCGGCCGGAAGACTTCATCAAAGCATCAGCGCTGATGCTGATTGAAAAAGGCTCTTGCCCGGAAGAACAAGCCGCCGACCAAACTTTTAAGGTGCCGACTTTTTTTTTCAACAACTCCGGAAAGATGTGTCGGTTCAATGCGGTGAATTGCAGTTTGTCTCTGAACCACAAAGTCTCATTGGTTGTCATTGCATCAATCACAGCGGCTTTCAAGCGTTGCGACATTGGATAATCCGAATGTAAGCGTTCAACCAGCTCTGAAAATGAAACTAAATCGTATTTTTTCAACAAAAAATTTAACCGGCTTTGCACCAGATATTGTTTATTTTCACCCAACATAATGCCGCAGGATTGCTGTAAAAACGCCCTAACGGCCTCATATTCTTGAGTGTTAATGCTATTGAATTCCCCTTTTGTTAAATGCATTCTTATTATTTTACTCACTTAACTCAGCCTTGCCGTTTCAACGCCATTCGGTTAAACCGCTTGCCCATGATAACGTTTTAATTGGTTTTGTATGGTCTGAATTAATAAATCCGGCTCGAATTTGGCCAAAAACTCATTAGCGCCGACCTTTTGCACCATAGAAGTATTAAATACGCCACTCAATGAGGTATGCAAAACAATATAAACATCCCTCATCTGCATATCATTTTTAATTTTAGAAGCCAAAGTATAACCGTCCATCCGCGGCATTTCTACATCGGAAATAATCATACTATATTTATCCGCAACTTTTATCCCTTGATCCGACAATTGCCGCAAATGATCCCAAGCCTCCTGACCATCTTTAAACGTTTCATAGTCAACGCCGACTTGATCGCAAACCTTTTGCACCTGCTTACGCGCCACCATCGAATCATCAACGACCAAGATCAAATCATTTTCCGCTTGAATTGAATCGTCTATTAATTGCTCCGAAGCCTCATCGCGCGAACCAATCACTTCCTTCATGACTTTTTCCACATCGATTACTTCAATCAACTCGCCGTCAACTTCAGTCACCGCCGTTAAATAACCGTCCTTACCCGCACCGCTGGGCGGCGCTTTCACTGAATTCCAACCAATGTTAATAATTCGGTCAACCGCTTGCACTAAAAACCCTTGCGTTCCGCGATTATATTCCGTCACAATCACATAATTGCTTTCATCGCGTTGTAAGGGCGAAAGCCCGATCGACATCGACAAATCCAAAACCGGAATGGTTTTGCCGCGCAAATGCGCAACCCCGCAAATCACGGAATGGGACTTCGGAATTTGAGTCAAGGGAGGACACTGAATTACCTCTTGCACTTTAAAGACATTAATACCGAATCGCTGTCTGCCGATTAACCTGAACAATAATAATTCAAAGCGGTTATGACCCGCCAATTTGGTTCTTTGATCAACGCCATCCAATATTCCAGCCATCTCAATTCCTCATATTTAATCACTCGTTTAAGTATAGCGACCTTCCCATAAAAAATTGAAAAAAAATGTTTGGCCTAAAAAGTGCTCTAAACTAATAAAGACAATTTATTGGCGACTATAATGAAACATCGAAAACGACTATTAATCCGCAGTTTTTGCTTAATGGGCTTGATACAAAACAGCGTCACATGAGCAACCCCGAAACAAAGCCTGGAGTCCATCAGCCAAGCGGTCGAACAGTACTTGCAAAACAACTATCATGCATCTGGCGACTTTGAATACCAAATGTCAACATTAGATCAAAGACTGAAATTGCCGCTTTGCAACAATCCGCTTGAAATTTTTACGCCTTATTCAGCCTTAAAAACCGGTCGTAATTCACTGGGCATTCGTTGCTCCGGCAAAAAGAAATGGACTATCTATACCTCAGTATTAATCAAAACTTACCGCGATGTTTTAGTATTAGCGCAACCGATTCAACGAGGTGAAATCCTGACTTCAAATCATCTGCGCACTATCAATAGAGAGCTTTCCCAATTGAGAAGCGGTTATATAGAAAATCCGCAACAAATTATCAATAAACAGGCGAACCGAAATTTATCAACCGGTACAGTCATTAATTTAAGGCACTTCAGCGTACCGAAATTGATCAAAAAAGGCGATAGAGTCAAAATCACTCATTCCTCGCCCTATTTTCAGATCAGCATGAACGGCATCGCCATGAAGGATGGCAAAAAAGGGGAAAACATTACTGTAAAAAATATTAACTCACAACGAATTGTTCAAGCCACGGTTATAAAGCCGGGCCAGGTCACAGTTTTTTAAAAAACGACTAAAGTTATCCTGTAAAATGCCGTTAACAATATCGGATTAAAAGAACAGGGGAACTCTCATGGTGACGAATTCAATAACCGGTAAAAGCGACATTACGCTGAATGCGCCGACACCGGCAAAAAAAGATAAACCGGCTCAAAGCGCCGCAACAAACAGCGAACAAACAACTGAAAAAGTTGATTTCATGGCGATAACCCAAGAAATCAAAAGCACTTTGGATTCAACCCCGGTGATCAATGAAGAAAAAATTGCTGCGGTAAAAAATGCGTTGGAACAAGGCAGTTACGAAATTAACGCTGAGCGCATCGCCGATAAAATTCTGCAATTGGATCGCCATATAAAAAGTACCTAGCGATGATAGAAAAAACATATCCGATTACTGAAAAATTATTAGAAAAAGGTCTATCCTTAAGTCAACAGTTTTTTGAAACTCTGACTCAGGAATCACAAAACCTGAAACAAAAAACAGCGACTGAAACAATGACCGCATTGACTGAACAAAAAAAATCAATTGTTCAACAACTTGAACAGTTCACCCAACAGCTGACCCAGGTTTTGGCCACAGAAAAGCTCCCCTATGACCAAAACGGCGTGCAACAATATTTTGCCATTGCTAACAAAGCCGGTCTGTTCAGAGAAAACCATTTACAACAATGGCTAGAAATCAGTCGTCTAGCTAAACAATGTCGCCAAGTAAACGAACAAAACGGCGCTGGCATCGCACTTTTAATGCGACACAATCAACGCGCGCTACAAATTTTACGCGGCAAGCCGCAAACCGCCGCTGTCTATAGCGCCGACGGCTCGACTCAATCTGCACACACATCACATACATTGATCTCTGTTTAAGACAAAGCAACAGCCATGTTCACTGCTCTGAAAAATTTTTTCAAAAGCCCTGAGCCCAAAAACGACGAACAGGAAGAAGAATTTGAGCCGGACCTCAAATCCAGCGCTAACTTCTTAACGGAACCGTCGAAAATTTCTAAGTTACTGTTAGATATATCCAAAGAATCGCCGCTATGCACGATTACCTTTCAAGACTCCGCCGATCAATTCAGCACATCTATCCTAGATGTAAACACTGACAAAAAACAACTTATCCTAGATGAATTAATGCCTAATTACGGCAATGACTTGTTACTTGAAACATCGGTGTCCAAACTATCAACTTATCACGACGGCATCCATCTGGCTTTCAACTTAAAAAATATCCAACATGGTTCATCACACGGCATTGCCTATTACAAAGCCAACTTTCCGGAACGAGTCTTCTATCCGCAACGCCGCCAATCGCCCAGAATAAAAATCAAGACCTCTACCATATTTTTCTCAGGCATGGCGGAGAAAAACAACTCCACCGTCAGCGGCAAAGTCTATGATATGTCCCGGGAAGGCATCTGCTTTATTTTAGCCAATCCGCATAGCCGCTTACAGCGCGGCGATATTATCAAAAACTGCTCAGTAACGCTGGAAAAAGAACAGATCAACTTCGACCTCATCGTGCGCTCAATCGGCAAACCCATATCTTCATCCTCCGAAGTTAATGTCGGCGGTTATTTTGAAAATTTCACCTCAAAAAGCCTCAATAAGATCAATTACTTTATTGCCGCGTTAGAGCGCAAAGAGATTCGAAAACTGAAAGCATAACAAAATACGCTTATGCTAAAATAAGCGCAAAGTCCCGATAGCTCAGCAGGATAGAGCGGCCCCCTCCTAAGGGGCAGGCCGGGGGTTCGAATCCTCCTCGGGACGCCATCTGTTCATAAGTCGATGCCCGCATTCGCTCTGATTTCGTCTCGATGAATATATAGCCACTGGATAGCAATAATAGGAATGCCGGAGATAATTTTACCCTGCTCCATCATCTGGTAAACCTCATCAAATGTGACCGCTGATACGCGAATATCTTCATCTTCATGATCCAGGCCGTGTATGCCGCCGACATTAGATGTGTCCACACGTCCATAAAATAAACTTAACCATTCCGATGCTCCGCCCGGCGTTGTGTAAAACTCTCGAATCAATTGGATTTCTTGTATTGCGCAACCCGCTTCTTCCATCGATTCCCTGATCGCGACTTGTTCAGCTGATTCTCCAGGCTCAACCGCGCCAGCAACAATCTCCAGCAGCCAAGCGGGTTCTTCACGCAATATCGCACCCACCCGAAATTGCTCTATCATCACCACTTCATCCCGAATCGGGTCATAAAGCAAAACCGCAACGCAATCTCCGCGGCGAAATAATTCGCGCTGGATAGTTGGACTCCACCCGCCTTTAAACAAGGTATGCTTTAGATGGTAATTTTCCAACCGGAAAAAACCCTGGTAAACGGTTTCCTTCTCAAGAATTTCAAACTGTTTACTCATTTTGATATTCGACCTTGTAAATTAATCCTAAAACATCATCAGTAATCAACAAACTGCCATCCGGCATTTGCAAGATGTCGGTCGGTCTGCCTAAAACGCGCTCATCTTCGGTTAACCAGCCTTCAATAAAGACTTCTTCCTGTACCGGTTTGTCGTCAGCAAATTTCACCAGAGCGATACGGTAACCATGCGGTTTGCTACGGTTCCAGGAACCGTGTTGGGCAACAAATAACTGGTTTTTATATTCGGCTGGAAATTGATTTCCCGTATAAAAACGTAAACCCAAAGGCGCCATATGCGCTTTGAACTTCCATAGCGGCGCTCTGAATTCTTTGCATGATCGTTTTGCGCCAAATTCCGGATCCGCAATATCGCCGCCATGACAATAGGGATAGCCAAAATGCTGCCCTTTGCTGTTCCAGTGATTTAATTCATCCGGCGGCGCATCATCGCCCAGATAATCGCGTCCGTTATCAGTAAAAAATAAGGCATAGGTTTCCGGCTGCCAATCAAAACCTACGCTATTGCGAATTCCGCTTGCTAATTTTTCAAATCCGCTGCCGTCGGGATTTAAGCGAATGAGTGAGGTATAAATCGGTTTTTTCGGCTCACATATATTACATGGCGCGCCAATGGCGGTATAGAGTTTGCCGTCCGGACCAAAACGCAAATATTTCCAGCCGTGATGCTGGTCAGCGGGCAGTTGGTCAAAGATAACTTGCGGTTTAGGTTTTCCTTCCAAATGAGCAGCGATGTTATCAAAGCGTAAAATGCGGTGTGTTTCCGCGACATATAGGTTTCCATTCTTAAAAGCAACGCCGTTGGGCATATATAAATCCGTTGCGATCCTGTATTTTTTATCGGCTACCCCGTCGCCGTTAATGTCCTTTACCGCATAAACATCCCCTTGCCTGCGGGTGCCGACATAAATAACGCCGTCATCCCCTAAAGCCAAGGTTCTGGCATTAGGCACATTATCTGCAAAAATCGAAATCTTAAACCCGGCAGGTAATTTTAATGCCTGCAGAACCTGATTGACAGGTTCGGCCACCGCCGCCCCCATCCAGATAAAAACAAAGAATGCTGTTAAACGCGCTATTTTCATGTCGTCCTCCTTATACAAATAAACTTTTGTTCATCATATCACTCTGAGATATTGAATATAATATTCGCTCCCCCATATTTTAATCATCAGGACTATAAAAAGGTTATAACAATGTTGAGAATTCTATTATTTTTAGCGACTAACGCGGCTATTTTAGTGGTGATTAGTATTATTTTCAGTGTATTCAATATAGGAGGCGCCTTAGACGCTAACGGCGTTGACCTCAATCTGGGCGCACTGTTAATGATGTCTGCAGTGATCGGCATGACCGGCTCATTCATCTCATTGGCCATGTCTAAATGGTCGGCGAAGCAGGCGATGGGCGTCCATATTATCGAACGTCCTCAAAACCAAACTGAGCAATGGATTTATGATATTGTCGCCAGACAAGCTAAACAAGCCGGTATCGGAATGCCGGAGGTGGGTATATTTCAAACACCCGACCCTAATGCCTTTGCAACCGGAATGAGCCGAAATAATGCATTGGTGGCGGTCAGCACAGGTTTAATGCAAAACATGAACGCGGATGAAGTGGAAGCGGTCATCGGCCATGAAATCAGCCATGTCGCCAACGGTGATATGATCACGATGAGCTTAATGCAAGGCGTCGTGAACACCTTTGTCTACTTCTTTGCTTCGGTGATTGGTCATGTGGTAGACCGCGTGGTATTCAAAAATGAAGAAGGTCACGGCATGGGATATTTTGTCACACAGTTAATCATGCAAGTGATCTTGTCTTTTCTGGCCACGATGCTGGTTATGTGGTTTTCCCGTTACCGCGAATATCGCGCGGATGCAGGGGGCGCAAACCTGGCGGGACGCGAAAAAATGGTCGGCGCGTTACGCGCCCTGCAAAGAGCGCATGAACCGCAGGAACTTCCCGGTCAATTAGCCGCCTTCGGCATCAATGGCGGCCGCGTGCAAAAATTATTCATGAGTCATCCGCCATTGGAAGAGAGAATCGCGGCTTTGCAAAACAGGCGTTAATTTAACAAATAAAGCGATAATTGTAGGTGCGAATAAATCCGCACCTACATCGCTTAGGAACGAGGATAAAATAACATCCGCAACTGGCGCAGGATTTCTGTTCATATTCAAGGCGCGGAAACAGGCGCATAGCAAGCTATGGTCGCAACCAGCATCCTGCTTCAAGCGACACTTGCACATCCATGTGCTTCGTAACTGTTTCCGCAAAGCTTCCGCTCCTGCTCACGCCCCTTACCTACATCCATGTAGGCAACGCAGAAGATGGACAGAAAGATTAGAAAAGCTTTAGCGATCCTTATGCTTTAATACAAGTCAGTTTCGGATGTTATAAAATTCACGTTCCTTAAATAAAAGCTAGACCAGCTCTTCTTCAATCCTTTAGGCCATGAACTATTTCCTACGTTTTCAGCTTAATATTAGTTATGATCAATATCTAAGCGTTTACCAAGGCAAAGGCACAGTAATTCGCACACGCAGTGAAGATGGCCGCATCATTGAATTCCCCGCTATTAAAGTACAACCATTTCTTGACCACCAAGGCGTTCGGGGGGTGTTTGAAATGGAGTTGTCTGATCAAAATAAATTTATAGGGATTAAAAAGATCTAACTCACCTATTGAATTAATTCTATATGCACCACTTCTAACCAAGCTTGTTCTGCTTCGACACCCGAATGATATTGCATAATGACTGAATAGGCATTGCCTGAATTGGTATCCGTTACCCGAGGAATCATCACTTGAGAATTTTCAGGGTTGAAAGTTGCCTGAAAAGAGTCCGCTAATTCTTCAAGCGACATTTCACTTAAAGAAGCTAAATAAAATTTGATGTTCCCGGAATCAGCGCTTTTTGCCAATTGGTTGTTTAACGTTAACTTAGTTTGAAACAAGCCGTCAAAAATCCTGATTTTAGGAATAATGAGATCGCCTGTCTTGGCGTCAAATGTAGATGATTTACTTTTTGCCTCTTCGGTTAACAATGGGTTTAAACCTGTTCCAGTTACTGTAATCGTGTATTGATCATCACTATTAGGGTGTACCGTAATAAACTGCTCGGTAATGGTATATGTTTTAGGTTCGCCTGCGGCATCCGATCCGAAAATTGAACCTCTTGTCCGTTCCAACATAATGGAACCAGCTCCGCAACCATCATCCGTTCCGGAATTACCATCGCCCAGTAACGGTGAGGAAATAGCAATAAAATAATCTCTTGAACCCGAACCGACACCAATATCAACCGTATTGGAAGTATCAAAACAAGGGTCAACCACACCGATTAAAGCTTCTTGAAACAAACCGCTACGGTAAGCTAAATACATATGATTTGAAAATCCAAATATAGGCTCCATTAATGCTGCGCCCGATTCATCAAAAACCGATCCCGTCTGACTTAGCCATTGTGAGAAAGCAACTTCTCTTTCTTCTATTTCTTGCGTTAACAAATTACTATCAAACACATACAGCACCCAACTCTTCTTACCGAAACAGTTGCTGCCTTGCGGACAAACTTCCAAAGTAATAATTTCATTTCCGGCACTGGTCAATTTATACCAATCCTTATCCCCGGAATCATGCAAATGCCCTTTAATATTGCGACCGGAATTTAAAGGAGTGGCCTGAGCGCCACGATCATTGAACTCTACATCGACATTGTCAAAAGGAATATCTTCAGGTTGTTCAAAAATAGTATTGCCGCCGGAATCGACTACATTACCTATCACTTGAGCTCTAATATTTGCCGTAACCGTTTGTCCTTCTGAACCAAACAAAGTATATTCAAAGCTATCAGAAACGACTTGACCGGTTGTTAGATTGATAACACTCGGCGAATTTTCATATAAGTTATACTCAAATTGACCGTCATCTTGCAATGATACATATCCGTAATCGCCGACAGGAGAACCATTCAGTTCTACACGCAAACCATTTCGGTCATTATCCATCACATTTCCCGACACCCCGATAATATCATTAGGAATCACCATTATTGTGTCATCAAACGCAGCCACCCCTTGTGGATTGCCCACTATTTCAATATTTATAGCGGCTGTTGCGCCATCTCCGGAAGCGTCTAAATAAGTATAACTGAATACATCAGTAATAATTTGACCGGTTCCAAGCCCAACCAGCACACTAGATTCTTGATTAACCGTATAATTAAAAGTCCCGTCTGAATTTAAAATTAAAGTCCCTTTATCACTAACAGGAGAACTGACTAATTTAATATTAGGGTTATTACTGATATTATCGTCATTAAGCGTTACATTACCGTTTACCGATGTTATGGTATTTAAAATAATCGTGGCAAAATCATCTTCAGCATCCACAGTTACTGAATTTCCGATAATCTGCACGACAATATCCGCTGTAGTGCTTTGCCCGGTATCGCTGGAATATGTATAAGTAAAGGTATCAGTAAGCGTTTCGCCTGTTTTTAAAGCTAAAATGGCTTCAGCGTCATCATCTAAGGTATAGGTAAAACTGCCGTCAACATTAAACAATAAAGAACCGAATTCACTCACTGGAGCTGAATTGAGGAAAACCTGGCTACCGTTTCGATCATTTCCCATGACATTACCGGAAGCTGAAGGAATATTATTCACCATCACTGAAACATTATCATTCAGAGCTACTAAGCTTTTCGGATTACCGACGATATCGACAGTCAAAGCTGCAGACGCGCCCTCACCGGTCAATCCAATATAGGTATATTGAAAAACATCGGTGACGATTTCGCCCGTGCCAAGACTGATTAATGTCGTTGATTCAGGATTGACAGTATAGGTATAAGCGCCATCCAAGTTTAATGTCAAAGTCCCTTTCTCTGATACCGGCGTACTGGTCAACTTTACTGATTCATTATTGGTTGTATTTTCATCATTATCAGCCACATTACCGGTAACAGAGGCTGCAGTATTGTTAAAAATTATCGTTGCGAAATCATTCTCTGCTTCAACAGTGGCTGTATTGCCGATAATTTGAATATTGATTGTCGCCGTTGTGCTTTGACCGGTATCATTTGAATAAGTATAAGTAAATGAGTCTGTGGCTATCTGACCTGTTTGAAGCGAAGTGACCGCTTCGGAGTCTTCATCTAGGGTATAAGTAAAGCTTCCATCTAAATTAAACAGTAAGGCGCCGAAGGCGCTGGTTTGTGCTGAATTTAAAAAAACACTTACACCATTACTATCGTTATTCATCACATTTCCGGTAACGCTAGGTGAACTATTCACCATCACCGAAACATTATCATCAACCGCAATAGGCACTAAAGGATTACCTTGGATTTCTATAATAATGCTAGCGTTATCACTTTGACCGAAGTTGTTCGACAATTGGTAAGTGAAAGTTTCAGTAACCACTTCACCTGGCCCTAAATTCAAAGTACTGGAATTATTAAGCAAGCTATAGGTAAACGTTCCAGAGGACTGCAAAGTTAAAATTCCAAAGGAGCCAACCGAAGAACCATTTAAAGTGACTAAAGTCCCATACAAATCATTAGCAACAACATTACCGGATACATTAGGCGTTAAACCGACAACAACCGTCCCAACATCATTATTTGCTTGTGGAGCAACAGTGTTTGATACGGCATAAATATTTTGACTGCTACCGAGAATGATAGTTGATAACAACAGCGATGCTCTTTTAAACATTGTGACGATTTCCCATGAAAATACGAATATTCAATTTCGTTATCAGTAATCAGTGGTTTTTAATCACCGTTATGATAAATTCTTCTCTTTGTCTATTACGGTTGAAGTTTCTAAACTAAATTTAATAATTTCTATATTTGAACACGTTTTTTATTTATACTTTATTAAGTCTCTGCTATTCAATAAGCTGCTAATGCGTCTTAGAAGCCCTAAACTTCTGAGAAAAAGCACAGAATCCGATCCGAAGCTTTAACACGCCTAACAAACAAAGTAATAATTTCCTTTTCACTCAATTAGTTAAGCATCAACTGGCGAAAATAATTAAAAACTGAGTTCTATCATATTACAAGATTAGTTCAGTTATCAACAGAGTCAAGCATAACATCAAAAATGCTCATTATATATTTGAAGCATATCTCCTTTTACTCACTATCAATCCAAAGCCGCGTCAACTATTATTTTTTATTGTACAAGCTAATTTAAGTATTTACTGCGGAATAGTTCTTTTTATTGTTTTTTTGTCGCTTCGCTACTCAGCTTTTTTATAGGCGGGTGTAAGGTACAGAACATAATATTCAAGCGTGTATGCCTGAATGGAAATTGAAAGTTTGATGATGGCATAAGTAACATCTAAGGGATTAGACAGACATATGCAGTTTGTTGAATAAATTAGAATTCAAAAAGATTTGAAACAACTGTCCACTGAGAAAGCCATCTAGCACTCACTCTCTAAATAATTAATAATATAAAAACTTGGCGCTTAAGCTTTAGCCTGCATGAATAGCCAGTTATGCAGGCTAAAGCCTACGCCCCGATTTATCAATTATTTATCTGGTGAGGCGCTAGTTGCGCCGATCACATGATAGAAATAAGCTACAGTCATACTTCACTCGACCGATTGCAGTTTTCTATCGGCTGTTGTTTGCCTGCTTCCATTCAAGCAAACAACAATGCCTTTTTAAAAGATTACTGCAAGAACTCGGCTAATGGCGTAAAGTCATCGTTATTATGCTGACTGCAAACAGCAAATTTATACTTTTTATTATCGACAACTTGATCTCTAATTTCCAGATTGGATTTACGCCGACATTGCGTACCTTTCTGAGTAACGGCCTGACATTGCTCAGCATGAATTGCTAAATTAATTAATCCCTGATCTGAACTTGCTTCTTGCGGCTCTTCGTTGATTTCCGACGCCTGTTGCTCAACCGTCTCCACCACTTCTTCTACTTTCGTTTCTTCAACAACCTCGACTGCAGATTCAACAACCGGAACAGGCTCAGGTTCAATTTCTTTAGGCTTTTCTTCAACTTCTTGCGTTTTTTTAACCGGTTTCGCTTCCGCCTTCGGCTTTTTTGCCAAATATTTATCAACGCCAGTCGCTTTCTTGACCACCGGAGGCGCCGGTTTTTTTTGACTACTCGCCAAATATTTTTCAACGCCGGTTAACGGTTTAGTCGGCGCTTTCTCTTCTTTAACATCGACGGCTTTCGGCGCTTGTTGTTGCTTTTTCTGCAAATATTTCTCGACGCCGGTTAACTTTATATCAGCAGCCAATCTGCTTTCTTCTTGCTCCTCTTGTTTTTTCGCCAGGTACTTTGCAACGCCAGTCAATTCAGCCCCTTGATTTGCTTTGTTTTTTTTCTGTAAATAGCGTTCTACACCTGACAGTTGAGAATCATTATTCTGTTGAGAGGATTCTTCCTTATAAACAGATGGATCATAATATCCATTCGCATCCGGAGCTTGGAATCCTATCGCATTAAATATCTGTTTAAATAAACTCATTGCCATACCTTTTGTATATTTATTTTTAAAGTAATTTCTCTATTATTATCCCAGCATATTATGCCGTACAAACGTAATAGTACACCAATTTACTTATATAATTTAATAATTTCTCTTTAACTTATTATTGCATAACGTTTTGTTGTAATTGTTTTAATTCGTCTCTTATCCGCGCAGCATCTTCAAATTCCAGATTTTTGGCATGCACATACATTTGATCTTCTAATTGTTTAATTTTTTTGGCCAACTGCTTAGGCGACAACGCTTTATAGTCAGCTTTAGGCTCAGCCACTTGTTGTTTGGCTGAATTGATATTGGCGCCAGCGCCCGGAATAGCCACTTCCAATATATCCGTTACCGACTTGTATATGGTTTTCGGCTGTATTTTATTGGCCGAATTAAATTCAGTCTGCTTTTCGCGTCGCCTTTCCGTTTCATCAATTGCCTGAGCCATAGAGCGGGTGACTTTATCGCCGTATAAAATAGCTTTGCCGTTAGCATTTCGCGCCGCCCGCCCGATGGTTTGAACTAAAGAGACAACAGAACGTAAAAAGCCCTCTTTATCCGCATCTAAAATGGCGACTAACGACACTTCGGGAATATCCAGCCCCTCACGCAGCAGATTAATACCGACCAATACATCAAATTGCCCTAACCTTAAGTCGCGAATAATTTCCACTCTTTCCACCGTATCAATATCCGAGTGCAAATAACGCACCCGTACATCATGCTCCATTAAATAGTCGGTTAAATCCTCAGACATTCGCTTGGTTAAAGTCGTCACTAAAACCCGTTCATTATTAACCACTCTCAGATTAATCTCAGATAATAAATCATCAACTTGAGTCGCCGCCGGGCGGACTTCCACTATAGGATCTAACAATCCGGTAGGTCGCACAACTTGTTCGACAAATACCCCGGAATGCTCTTTCTCATAGGGTCCGGGAGTGGCGGATACATAAATTCTTTGCGACGATTTTTGTTCAAACTCCTCAAAAGTCAGCGGCCTGTTATCTAACGCTGAAGGCAATCTAAACCCATATTCCACTAATGTTTCTTTCCGTGACCGATCTCCCTTATACATGGCGCCGACCTGTGGGACAGTGACATGGCTTTCATCAATAATCACCAAAGCATTATCCGGTAAATAATCAAACATCGTAGGCGGCGACTCGCCTTGACCACGCCCTGATAAATAACGCGAATAATTCTCTATGCCAGAGCAATAGCCCACTTCCAGTATCATTTCAATATCAAATAAAGTGCGTTGTTCTAAACGTTGCGCCTCAACCAGCTTATGATCATTACGCAAATGTTCTAAGCGTTCGGCTAACTCAACCTTAATCGCTTCAACCGCATTTAATAATTGCTCTCTAGGGGTAACATAATGATTTTTAGGATAAATGGTATAACGCGCCAAGCGCTGCGTCACTTCGCCCGTTAACGGATCGAACATCGATAACCTTTCAACTTCATCATCAAATAATTCGATACGAATAGCTTGATCTTCCGACTCCGCAGGAAAAACATCGATTACATCGCCCCTCACTCGATAAGTAGCACGGCGTAATTCAATATCATTGCGGGTATATTGCATTTCCGCCAAGCGCCTGAGAATATCCCGCTGCTTAATCAGGTCGCCGCGCACCAAGTGCAACACCATTTGAAAATAAGATTCCGGCTCGCCCAAGCCGTAAATAGCAGAAACAGTCGCAACGACAATGGTGTCTTCACGTTCAATCAATGCCTTAGTCGCGGATAAGCGCATTTGTTCTATATGTTCATTGAGCGAAGCGTCTTTATCAATAAAGGTATCGGAAGCGGGAACATAGGCTTCAGGCTGATAATAATCGTAGTACGAAACAAAATATTCCACGCTGTTTTCAGGGAAGAACTCTTTCATTTCGCCATACAATTGCGCAGCCAACGTTTTATTAGGGGCTAAAATCATTGCAGGCCGACCGCTTTGCTCAATAACATTAGCCATGGTAAAAGTTTTACCTGAACCGGTAACCCCTAATAAGGTTTGATGGACTTCGCCGTCGCCCAACCCTTCAACCAGCTCTTTAATCGCTTGAGGTTGATCGCCCGCCGGTTGATAACGACTTTGAATTTTGAATTGTTTTTGCACTTATCCAACGAATGACTGAAAATTCAATCATCATATCAATATGAACATTGAAAGGACAATATACTTCGCGCGACCACGGTTGCAGATTTTATAGCGAGTTTTTTTTGACCGAGAGCAAGGCGCTGAAACAGGCGCATAGCTGGCTATGTAACTGTTTCAGCAACGCCGCTATCGGTCAAAAACAGCCGCTAGAAAACCGCAACCGTGGTCGCGCGAAGTATATTTACGACCTACCCAGAATTTTATCCGCAACGCGTAAAGCATTGGCCGCAACCGTTAAACCGGAATTAAGACCGGGATTACTGGGAAAAAATGAGGCATCAACAATATACAGATTTTCAAGGCCATGAGCTTTATTATCGGCATCACAAACACTGGTTTTCGGATCGTCGCCAAAGCGACAGGTGCCACAGGCCAACGCAATAAAGTTTTTATTTTGATCAGCTTGCTTCATCAAAAAAGCGCGATAGGGCTTTAGAATTGTTTTCATGTGATTTCTCAAGCGAGAAATTCTATCCAAATCGAATTTCCGCGCTTTATATCGGAATGCGATTGAGCCGCCCGGCTGTTCAGATGGAAAAATCTGATTGTCTTCATAGGGCATGTCTTCGGAAGTGGTCACCAAAATAAACATTCTGGAAAACATAAGTTTGATGAAAAGCAGAGTCAGCGGTTTAAAAACTTTGAAAATAGGCAGCAAAAATGAAACGCTGCTGTATTGAATATCATTTTCCATTCCCTCAATCGTTGATTTTGGCGACAAAAATCCAAACGACTGAATGATGCCTAATTTACCGGCTTCCGGGGTATAAAAATCCGTTAAATAAAGTTCTTTAGGCCCATCATGACCCACTTTTCGTTTAGCAAAAACAAAATACAAATCATAAAGATTACGCATTAAATTTTTCCCAACCATACCGGATTGATTTGCCAATCCTTGAGGCCAATCCGTGGATGTTGAATGCGCTAAAATATTAGGCGTTTCCAAAGCACCGGCCGCCAAAATAATCAAATCACCGTTTATAACAATTTCTTGATCTCGCCACTGACAAACAATCGAAGTGACCCTATCTTTTTCAGCTTCCAACTTTAATACTTGGCATTCATCTAACAGCTCAGCACTGAATTCTGCCAGCGCAGGCTGCAAAAATATTTTGGCGCTGTCATTTTTACAGTTTTTCGGGCATATAAAACCCTGACAATTTAAACAGCCCTCCACGAAATCGCAGGCAATCGGCGGTTGATAGGGATTCAAACCTTGCTGTTGAAAATGTTGATATAACTCACCGGAAAAATCATCTTCTGCAATAGGCGCTCTTGCTGCAATCGGATCAAGATAGTCCTTTCTTAATGGGTCCAGCTCTCCACGCGCTTCAAACAGCGCCTCTACCTTTTTATAGTATTGACGTAAATCTGAATATTGAATAGGCCATTGTTCCGGCAAACAAGCGCCCTCAGCATTTTTATAATTCACTGATGGCGTAAAATCATCCGGCGAAAAGCGCTGCATGACCATCCCGTACAAAGTACTTGACCCGCCGGACCCTACGCCGGCAAAAGGGAAAAAGCGACTACTGATTTTTTGTTCGGTAGTATCGACTATCGGGGTAAACCAACGACCGGCTTTCTTGAGTATATTACTTTTTTGTTGCTCATCCTTTTCAAAAATCCCCCAATACTCTTCAGCATAACTCCCTGTCAAACTATCTGAACCTGATAAATGTGACTTGCCTTTTTCCAGAAAAAGCACTTTTTTCCCGGCTTTGGCTAATTCATAACCGCAGGCAGCGCCGCCCATGCCGGTGCCAATAACCACTGCATCCCAGGGTTGATTTGCTAATTCGTGCTTTTTTATTGCCATTTCATCACCAATCTTAGAATTGATTTAAAAAAATATTTAAACTTATCTTAACTATAATTCAAAATTAACTCTATTATAAGAATGAATACCAATTTTACCCATTTTATGCACAAAAAAAGGGAGCAACTCTAGGAGCTACTCCCTTAAATTTCATTCTCGCTTAATGGTTTAAATTAAGCTTTACGTCTACCTTTCAAGCCTAATAACATCAAACCCAAACCCATCAAAGCAAAATTCGTTGGTTCAGGAACAGAAATACTCGCATTTCCATCAGTTTCAAAATGAAAATCTTGTGTGCCTGGAGAGGTGACGGCAGGGTCAAACGCACCGTTTACAACAATTGGGTCAACAAACCCCGGAACAGTAAAAGCCGGTCCATAATTCGGAGCAATTGGACCACCATCGCTCTCTATCGATGTTGATGGATTAACACTATTAAACGGCGTTTCCAATGTTGCGTTAAAGTCTTGAAAAATGGTTGCGTTTGGATTATTTGGAAGAAAAAAATCAGTATCATAGTCCCCGGCTTTCGAAACTATTTCCATTTCCGTAGAGCCAAACCCATCTACAGTAAAAATATCGGGCAAGTTATTAGGCGGAAATTGATCCAGTGCAACAGGTGCACCTTCGTCAGCTGTAAAAAGCGCCCCAAACTGCTCAGGGCGTATATTACCTGTTAAAATCATCTTGCCATCACGATAACCAAGCCCGGAATTTCCGGTAAATTCATTAGCATCAACAGTCCCACCTGAAAAGTCATCATAATAAATTTCAAAAGTTCCGCCTATATGCGAAAAGTTGACTAATTCAAGAAAAGGGTCAGCATCTAAATTAATACCACTTAAAACAACTTCATTTAACTTAACCCAAGCTGTAATTTCATACGGCCCTCCTGCGCCCTCAATGACATCCACATTAAAACCGTTAAAATTTAAAGTAGTCAACTCGGCTTGATAATAACCAGTAAATGGCAAACCACTAACCGGCACAGAATCCACAGCCAAAAAATTTCCCGGCGCCCAGTCAAATGCTACCAAATCGCCATCAGAACCACCCACGCCATCTATGTCAAACTCTATAGCGCTGAGGATGCTAGAAAACCCCAAGCCTATAGAAAGACTGCTCACTAATAACAGTTTGTTTTTCATTATCTACTCCCAAATAATTTTAATCTAAAAGCCATCTACCAACAGTAGGTTCTTTAATTGTAAAAAACTACAATGGCCTTAATCCACTTCAATCTCACAAATAAATGCACACCTCATGCCAAATATAATTTTTTTATAAAAAACAATACATTATAAAATACCAAAAAACACAATTTCCACTACATGTAAAAAAAACCGACA
>SPJK01033376.1_pt1 | contig 39754 bp, 32 predicted proteins | sample 3741771 | NCBI WGS metagenome assembly SPJK01 (sample SAMN10925997, study PRJNA522277) | cold seep metagenome | isolation source: Elba SIP-enriched marine methane seep metagenome, extraction at timepoint T2 | place: Italy: coast of Elba, Mediterranean Sea
TACCAGGTAAAAAGGTAGACGACTACATCGCAACACTGCGTTATTCTACGCCTGGCGTTGGTCTGATTAGTCCACCACCGCACCATGATATCTATTCGATCGAAGACCTAGCGCAGCTGATTTATGACCTTAAGAATGCCAACCGACAAGCTCGCATCAGCGTGAAGCTAGTATCGGAAATTGGTGTTGGCACGATTGCCTCTGGCGTAGTTAAGGGTCATGCCGACCATGTCCTGATTGCTGGCGATGGTGGCGGCACCGGCGCTTCGCCACTTACCAGTATCAAGCATGCTGGTCTGCCTTGGGAGCTTGGCATCGCCGAGACCCATCAAACTTTGATGATGAACGACTTGCGTAGTCGTGTGATTCTGCAAACGGACGGCGGTTTGAAAACTGGTCGGGATGTTGTTATCGCTGCTTTGCTTGGGGCGGAAGAGTTTGGTTTCTCAACGGCACCGCTGATTACGCTGGGCTGCATCATGATGCGGAAGTGTCACCTCAACACATGTCCCGTCGGTATTGCAACGCAAGATCCTGAACTACGCAAGAAGTTCAAAGGTAAGCCTGAGCATGTCGTGAATTACTTGTTCATGGTTGCTGAGGAAGCGCGCGGATTGATGGCAGAGCTTGGTTTCCGCTCCATTGATGAAATGGTTGGCCGACTCGATTGCCTTAATGCAACTGATGCGATTGATCATTGGAAGGCAGATGGCTTGGACCTTACCAATCTACTTACGCCTACCGAACGTCCTTACCCAGATGCTGGCAGCTATTGCACGCAAGAACAAGATCACGGCTTAGAAAAGACGCTCGACTTGCGTCGCTTGGTCGACTTAGCAAAACCGGCCATCGAAAGTGGCAAACAAGTTCGAGCTGAGCTAACGGTTGTCAACACAGACCGAACCGTCGGTACCATCGTCTCGAACGAAATCGCCAAAAAATACGGCGAAGCTGGCCTGCCTGATGATACGGTCCGCTTTAAGTTTAACGGCCATGCGGGGCAAAGCTTCGGCGCTTTCCTCGCTCATGGTGTCACGCTTGAGCTGGAAGGCGATTCGAACGACTATGTCGGAAAAGGATTATCGGGCGGTCGCGTAATTGTGTATCCGCCTATGAGCTCGACGTTCAAAGCCGAGGATCAAATCCTTGTTGGCAATGTTTGTCTTTACGGTGCAACACGTGGCGAAGCATTCCTTCGAGGCCGCGCTGCGGAACGTTTCTGTGTTCGCAACAGCGGGGCTCATGCTGTGATCGAAGGAGTTGGAGACCATGGTTGCGAATACATGACAGGTGGTCGTGTCGTTGTACTAGGACCAACCGGTCGAAACTTTGCAGCGGGTATGTCAGGCGGTGTTGCTTATATTCACGCACCCGATAAAGACGCCTTCCGGCTGAACTGCAACCTAGGAATGGTTGAGCTTGAGGAAGTCATTGACGAGGAAGACATTCTTGAATTGAAGGAACTGATCGAAAAGCATCAAAATGCCACTGGTAGCGAAGCCGCTGCAAGTCTGCTTGACAACTGGGATGAGGCGCTAGGCGAGTTCATCAAAGTGATGCCTGTCGATTACAAACGAGTCTTGATGGAACGCAAATCAAAAGAAACACAAACGGCTAACGTCTAAGAAACAGGCATTAAAGCATGGGAAAACCAACAGGTTTCAAAGAGTTCGAACGAGAAACGGTTCCTTATCGTGATCCCGTCGCGCGCGCGAGTGATTACCTAGAAATTTATACCCAAGCTCCTGTTGAGCATTTGCAAACGCAAGGTGCTCGCTGCATGGACTGTGGAGTCCCTTTCTGTCAGTCAGATACGGGCTGCCCAATTGATAACCTTATTCCTGAATGGAACGATCTGGTTTATCGCAACGACTGGCAGGTTGCGCTTGACCGTTTGCACAAGACCAACAACTTCCCCGAGTTCACTGGCCGTGCTTGCCCTGCTCCTTGTGAAGGCGCTTGTGTGCTTGGTATTACGAATCCCCCGGTCACAATTAAGAATATAGAAAATGCAATTATCGATCGTGGTTGGGAAGAAGGTTGGGTAGTTCCTAACCCACCTGAGAATGAAACCAACAAACGTGTTGCGATTGTAGGCTCAGGGCCTGCTGGTTTGGCTGCCGCTCAACAACTGCGTCGCGCAGGACACATGGTCGTTGTTTACGAACGAGCCGACCGAATCGGTGGTCTTTGCATGTATGGTATTCCTAACATGAAGCTCGACAAAGACGTGGTCGAACGGCGTGTTGATCAGCTTCGTGCTGAAGGGGTTGAATTCATTACAGGCGCACATGTTGGCAAAGAAGAAGATTTCGAGCCAGGCCACATGACCAGTATCATGCAAGAACGCAAAGTACCTGTTAAATTCATCGACCCGGATGAACTTGTTGAAGACTTTGATGCGGTCTTGCTTGCCACTGGTGCAACCAAACCTTTCGATCCTACGGGACGTAACCCGGGTCGTGACTTGGAAGGTATCCACTTTGCGATGGACTTCCTCACAAGAAATACAAAAAGCTTGATGGACTCCGGCTTAGGTGACAAAGCCTACTTGTCTGCCGAAGGGCTTGATGTCGTTGTCATTGGGGGTGGAGATACCGGTGCAGACTGCATAGGAACTTCTCTTCGTCATGGTGCTAAAAGCATTGTGAATCTTGAAGTTGTTCCTCAACCGCCCGAAGATCGCCGCGATTCAAACCCATGGCCCCAATGGCCACAAGTTTATCGAGTCGATTATTCACATGCTGAGATGATCGCCAAAGAGGGTGACGATCCTCGAAAGTATCAAACCCTTGCCAAGGAGTTCGTTGGCGAGAATGGCAAGCTGACTGGCGTAAAGACGGTTACGCTCGATTGGTCTAAGCCCGTTGAAGGGGCCGCTCCGTTTAGCGAAGTCGAAGGAAGCGAAAAAGTTTGGCCTGCTGATCTTGTGCTTTTGTCGACCGGTTTCGTTGGTCCCGAACTTTCACTTGTTGAAAAGTTGGGGCTCGCTACCCAGAAGCCTCGTGGCAATTGGACAACCATTGATGCTGAACATGGCAAATTTGTAACTAGTGTTCCCAAAGTTTTTGCCGCTGGAGACTGCCGCCGCGGTCAAAGCCTTGTCGTGTGGGCAATCAACGAGGGACGTGGAGCAGCACGGGCCATCGATGAATACCTGCAAGGTGAAACGGTATTGCCGGCGCCAGGGATTAACCTTCCGCAACAGGTTGTCTAAGACTGGCGAGCAAAAACAAAAAAGCCCCTTACAGTTCACGCCTGTTAGGAGATTTTTTGTTTTTTGAGATTACTTCATCTTTTGATCAGCCTAGCTTATCAAGTGCCTTTAAAACGGCAACCGCTTGGTCGACACCACCAACACTATCGGCGAAATCTTTCGCAGTTAGTAAGTCGTTGATACTTACTTTGTCACCTGCAGCACGTCGTCCGGGTTTTGGTCCCCGCTTGCCTGTCGATATGCCACCATTCATTGCTTTTTTGACATTACTAACAAGTGCCGGGGTAATCTTGATCCCCTTCTTTTTAAGCTCCCTAACAACCTCGGTAGGACCAGCTTCAGGTTTAGCTTTCAAATAATCTCGGATTGCCTGGCTTTTGTTAATGCTTGGTTTCTTTTTTGCCACTATGAATACTCCACAAAATATATGCCTTACTGATACTTAGTATCAGTACGATACGGTGTTACATCTCTCGCATCAAAAGGCGGGAAACAAACTTCAGCATAATGTCAATCAGAAGGCCGCTTATGCTGATTGTGATCTTAACTATCAACCATTAATGATGGAAAACAAAATCACAATTAATAGAACTAGATGATTAGCACCAATTAAAACCAAATAATTAGGTATGGTCTATACCCTTGAAGAGAAAATAACTGTTTGAAGTTAAGGGGATAACACATCAAACAATTCAGATACTATGAGCTATGTATTTAAAATGATCTATTGATTAAAAAGTGGTTTTTTTTATGCTCATTCTTTGCTAGATTCGCAATAAATCAATTCAACCAAAATCGTTCAAAATGATTGATAGTTATTCGTTATTCAAACAATATTTGAAGTTAAGCCTATCTGACTGCACTGGCGATCGAACCATAAAAATCAATTACATCGAACAGGGGTAAAGTGTTCTTGGTCGGTTTGCACATTCTGACCATAATAATAACGGTTGTAAAGCGATCATTAATTCGTTCCGCTTTGGTAACGTAATGCTTCTCTTAGTCGGAGTTTTGATATGGCTTGGTTTTTTGAGCGGACAATTGAATTAGCAGCATGGGTGGCACTCATAGTGGCATGGATATCATTAGGCTTAGCAATCTATTGGTTCTTTGGCTGGGTAGCGACGCTTCAAACCTCTGATCCTTCCTATGAGTACTTGCGTGATTCCGCAAAGGCAGCAGGTGCGTTCGTCGGCTTTTCCCTCGCTTTGGGGGGCCTTGCTTGCGTCGATCAACTACTATTTGATGCAGACGAATAAAACCAAAGGAATAGTTCTTCGCTAATTAAAAAAGGACCATCAAGTGCGGGAAACTTGATGGTCCTTTAATTCGAGCAGGCTAAGCTGCGGGTGCTAAGCCTAAGAGGAGAACTTGGATCGGGAACTCCTTGAGCTTGGTAGCTCCAATGGAATGTCTCTTCTATCGCATGTTACATGCCAATTCTGGCTCTGATGAGGATCTTTATCCTTTGATCTTCGTATCTCATGGACTTGTAATAACTTACATCATCTATGAAAATGCTCAGCTTGGCCTCGAACGAGGCTGATTAGGTAAGCACTGTAAGATTTACCAATCGCAATTGAAGATAATACACTCGTTTAGTAGCCTCAGCGTAAATCTCGACATTCCCATATTACCCATATTCAATAGCTTTATGCTTTCACTTGTTGACGTTCGTAAGTCTTACCGGGAGCCTGATGGGTCGCCGCTTCCTATTTTGGATATTCCAAGTCTTGAAATCGCTGCCGGTGAACAGGTCGTGCTACGTGGCCGAAGCGGCTGCGGCAAGACCACACTGCTCAATACGATTGCAGGTCTCACAGCCGTTGATGAAGGCAAAATAACGATTAAGGGTCTCGAGATCACCAAACTTGCTGAAGTTGGACGAGACCGCTTCCGTGCCCGTAATATTGGATATGTTTTTCAAACCTTTCATTTACTAGCAGGTTTTACCGCTCTTGAGAATGTTCAGCTTGGAATGACCTTCACGGGTCAAAAATCTGATAAATCTCGAGCTCTCCAATTACTAGATCGCGTTGGTCTAAGTCATCGTCTTCATCATAAACCTTCGGCACTATCGGTTGGCGAACGCCAGCGTGTTGCCGTTGCAAGGGCTTTGGTAAATCAACCGGTTGTGTTGCTTGCTGACGAACCAACTGCGAATGTCGATCCTGCACACCAGCAACAAGTTATCGACTTATTACGAGAAGCTTGCCGAGAAGAAAAAGTGGCTATGTTGCTTGTAACACATGCTCCTGAAGTTTCCGATCAATTTGAGCGAGTAGAATTCTTGGAAGATATAAATCGGGCCTCTTTCTCACATGTAACAACCTCGAATGAGAAGGAAGGGACACCACAATGAGCTTTTGGAACATCGCTTGGAAGAATATTAAGCAGCGCTGGCTTCCTTCTTCACTGACCACCCTATCGATGGCACTGGGTGTTGTTGCCATGGTATGTGTCATCGTTATTTATTCAGTTACTGTCAAACAATTTTCTTCGAACGCTCAAGGCTATAATCTCATCGTCGGCGGCAAAGGAGGCAAATTGCAGCTTGTCTTGACGACCGCCTACAATCTTGGAGTTCCTCTCTATCCGGTACCTTACGATTACTACCGGCAGTTCGTGGATGGCAGGTATTCTGAAATGACCGCCGTAGCAGTTCCTTACTGCATGGGAGATAGCTTCGACCCCGCTCAAAACCCGAGCGATCCAACTGGCCAGCGCTACCGAGTTGTCGCCACGACTCCTGATTTATTTGACAAGATCATCTACGGCAATTCCGATAACAATCAGCCGCTGAAATATACCTTTCAAGACGGAAAGAATTTTAGAAGTGATCACGCATACGAAGCGGTTCTTGGTTCCGTAGTAGCAGCCAAATCTGGCTTATCAGTTGGTGACCGGATGAATATCAATTGCGGAATTACTGGCAACGATGCGCATAACGAGCAAGCATTTCTAATCACCGGCATCCTTGAATCAACCGGTACACCAAATGACCACGTTGCCTTCGTCAACATTGAAGGTTTTTATCTGCTCAATGGTCACGCCTTGAAGCCATCGAATGAAGTCGTTCGTGATCTGGTCGCGGGTGCTGCCGTTTCCGAGGAACTTGGATGGGAACGAGGAGACAGAATCTCCATTATTCGACGGCTCGAAGGTGGGCTTAGCGAGTCGAATGAATTCTCTGTCTCCGGCATTCGCAAAGCAGAAGACCCTTTGACTGACTCTTCGATTGTAACTGATGTGAAATCAAACCCGGTCGAAAGTCTTTCAGGCTCTTTGGTAAATGATTCACCGGGTACTGATGAAGTAGCCAGTTCAGAACCAAAAGAGTTGAAGGGAGTGCTCGCCCCAGAAAAGCTCTATGACAATTCAGGAAATTTGATTGAGCCTCTTCCCGATGATCAAAGAGAAGTAACCTCTATTCTAGTTCTGTGCACGAATGATCTCTTCTCAGGTCTATTGAATACGAAAATCAATAAAGACTCTGGACAGGCTCTGCAGGCCGTTGCCCCGGCAGGTATTATTGAGCAAATGCTTCGGACGATGGTCGATCCAATTCGGATTGTCCTTCTCGTCTTAACCGTGCTTATCGTTGTTGTAGCAGCGATTAGCATTTTGGTTAGCATCTACAATTCAATGAACGAACGTTCGCAGGATATTGCTATCATGCGTGCCGTTGGTGCAAGCCGAGCTTCTGTCATGCAAATCATCCTTACCGAAAGTATTTTGCTATCACTGGCGGGTGGCGTTCTGGGGATTTTGCTGGGGCACGGCATGATTGCTCTCGCTTCCCCATTTGTTGAAAATCAGACCGGCATCCGACTAACTTTTTGGCAGTTCGATCCCTGGGAAATCGCCGTTATTCCAGGGCTAATGGCTTTAGCTGCTTTGGCAGGCCTATTGCCTGCGATTACTGCTTATCGTACGGATGTAGCAAATTCTCTTCGGTAGCCGAGTGGGGCAAGGTTGGGATAGAATAGTAGACTTGCCACTCCCTTAATGACTGCTATCCATGGTACTCAAACCACACATACTAGTCCGATATCGTATATCCTTATTATGGGTATTGGGGTCCGTAGCATTCAGCATAATCACGCAGCCAATTCTGGCGTGTTCTTTCTGCATTGCGGAAAGCCAAACTCTCAGCGAAGAGTTTGAAACAAGCTCCGTTATTTTGATGGCAAATATGACGGAAGCAGCGCCCGCCGCCGAAGCAGTTCGTGACAGCGGAGTTCCCTATGGCTTTGTCGATCCCTCGACGGGTGCCGCCAAGTTTAAGGTTCTAGAAATCTTCAAAGGGAAAGAGCATCTTGAAGATCGGGAAGAAATCGAAGCCATCTACTTTGGTGAGCCCGATGAAGAGACGGTCTACTTAATCCGAGGTCTAGGCGTCCCCCCGGAATGGAATCTACCACTTCCACTTTCGCCGATTGCCGTTGACTACGTGCCTAAGTTGTTTGACTTGCCCAAAAGTGGTGGAGACCGACTAGCCTTTTTCCAGGACTATCTCGAACACGAAGACTTGCTCTTATCACAAGATGCCTACGATGAATTTGCTCGTGCTCCTAATTCAGATCTTTATGAATTAGGCGACCGTATGAATCGTGAACAACTAGTTGAATGGATTGAAAGTCCCAGTGTGAGCCCAAGCCGACGGCGACTGTTCTTAGTCATGCTCGGTGTGTGTGGAAATGCACCCGATCGTAATCGTGTCGAGGCAATGATCCTATCAGACATCCGCCTTCTTGAGGCTTCCGCTGAATTGGGGACGGCTGCCTGTTTGGGACTGAGTGGACCTTGGGGAATTATGATCTTGCCTGAGATGACGCGTATGCATGAGAGGCAACGAAAGCTTGGCCTCGATGCCATGATCGCCTGTTATTTACTGCTTAGCTCTAAAGAAGGAATTGCTGAAGAAAGTTTGGCAGAGATAGAGGACCGTTTCTTAAAAGATGATACGGTCGAATACACGCACGTTTACGCTTCGCTCCAAGCCTTAAGGTTCTTGGGAGATGAGCAGACCGACTTGGTTCCAATAGACCGCGTTATTCAATCCGCAAGGCTTCTCTTAGAAAGCGATGAATTTGCTGATCAAGTGATTCCCGACCTCGCACGATGGGAAGATTGGGAGACACTTCCAAGGCTCTACGAGATGTTTAAATTAAGTCTCATCACCGATAAGTATCAATACGTCCGCGAACCAATTGTGACTTACCTGGATGTTGCTGCCGAACAGCAAGGCGATGTTGGTGAACAAGCCAAAGAAGCACTTGAGTGGATTGAGAACGCGAGTCCAGAATCGGTAAGTCGAGCTAGAAGAATGGCGGCATTTGGGTTCTTAGCCAAAGCACGACGAAGCGAAACTCCCCCTGCTATGCTAAATGATAATGCCACTGAATCTTCCGAAGACCCCTCCTCAATCGCAGAGAACACACTGACTGAAGAGACTACCGAATCTGAAGCAGATCGAAATACAAACCCTACTCTTGTTTCGCAAGATGCAAAACAATTTGAAGATTTTATCGAACCTTCGAATCCACCAAGTCGATTTTTATTGATATTAGCGCCCTTGGCTGTGGCAGGTATCTGCTATGGCTTATTCTGGTGGATCCTAAAGGGGGGAGCTTCTAGGTAAGCATCCCCCATTACGCACACTAATTTAGTTCCCCTCACTTCGTTCAATCATGAATAACGAAAACATCAACAACGATATTCTTGAGTACCGATCCATCTACACCGGTGCAATTCTTGCAATGTTACTTGGATTGCTTTCGTCGGTTATTTTATTTAATCCCAATGGAAGCCTTCAGTACACTTTGCTGATGGTACCAATCCCGGTTGTCGGTTTTCTGATTGCTCTCTCAGCCCTCAAAGTAATCCGCGAAGCGCCTGAAGTTTTCACGGGAAAGAATTTTGCAAATATTGGTCTGCTTTTATCGAGTGTCTTTTTAGTTCTAGGCGTTGGTTCTAGTAGCTACGTCTATCTCACAGAGGTCCCTGACGGGTATTCGAGAGCTTCGTTTCTTGACATGAAACCAAGTGAGGCAGAAATGCTTAGTCGTGATCTCATCCCCCAAGAAATTGAGGAGCTGTTAGACAACAAGGTATTTATTAAAGGTTTCATAAGACCTGATTCGATCACCTACACCGAAAACATAAATAACTTTCTTTTGGTCCGTGACAGCAACGAGTGCTGTTTTGGAGATCAATCTACCGTGAAGTTTTTTGACCAGATCAGAGTCCAGCTATCGCCTGGTATGACAACCGACTATCACGCTGGGATTTTCCGTGTTGGTGGTACCCTATCGGTTGGTCCTGGCGATCCAGAGTTTGGAACTCCACTTACCTACAAACTTACTGCTGATTATGTGAAGGAATGAACCTTAGCAAATCATTTAGTAGGGTGCATCTGTCGTTCGCAAAGTTATGCTTCCAGACCGAATAAAATTGCCTGAGAGCCTTAACTCAATCTTCCTCTCAGGGATGATTTTATTCAGCGTGGGGTGCGGAGAAACTCGATCTACTCTCGGAGAACCAAATCCGAAAAGCTCACTTCAGGAAGTGGCGAATTCTGCTGGGGATTCATCCGCCAATAGCATTGAAAATATCCTCGATAAAACTTTTGACGACATTATCTTCGACATCGAACCAGATGCTTACTATGAAGAATCGATGCTGACGGATGCCATTCGCGACTTAGATGGCAAGCGAATTCGTATTCGAGGATATATTCTGCCGACGGCACGTCGAACCGGGCTTAAACAATTCGTGCTTGTTCGAGACAACCAAGAATGTTGCTTTGGCCCTGGAGCGGCTCTTTACGACTGCATTTTGGTCGAAATGATAGAAGGTGAGTCCGCTACCTTTAGCATTCGCCCGGTTGCTGTTGAGGGAAGATTTACTTTAAGCACCTTTGAAGGACCCGATGGTGTCCCTCTGGCAATCTACCATCTTGATGGCGAGTCCGTTCGTTAGTCTTTTATATCTTCGCTCAACCCGAGCTTGTTAAGCCAATTACGCCTACCACTGCCATCTTCATTTTTATCGGAGTGGCTCATCCGATACTGGTCAAGCTCTTGTTGCTGTTTCTCAATTTCAGACTGAGCTCTAGCTATCTTTGCTCGTTCAACCGACAATTCGAGCTCCGCGGTTCTAAGTTTTTCTTCCCAACTCTTTTCAAGATCGGCTAGTCGTTCTCGTTCTTGTTGGATGATTTCATCCTCATCAAGAAACGCCTGTACCACCTCGGTGGAGGCTTCATCTTGCTGTGATTCTACGGCTGAATCAAGCTGCGATAGCTTTTCATTTAAGGATTCAATCAGTTGATCCTTTTCAGCAACAATCTGATCTGTGATTTGGATAGTTCCTTCGATCGAAGCTCGCTCTTGGACCCGCTCTTCATCAAAATCGCCATCTTCTTCGCTAAGCATCGCCATCATTCGAGCTTTTTGGGCTTCCCAACCTCCGTCAGCAGACGTCGATGCAGCCGAAGGAGCTTCGGCAAGCTTCTGTTCTAGCTCAGCTTTCTCTGTCTTTAAGCTCCTAACTTCATCAACAGCCATTTCAAATCGCTGACGAAGTTCATCCATGTCGGGAGACGAAGCTTGCGTTACCGCCTGATTCGATAGTTCTTCTACCTGGCTAGCTAAGCTATCGCGATCCGCTTTCAATTGTTGCAGTTCCCTGGAGACTTCCTCGCTTATCTCAGGACGAGTTGATAATTGTTCTTCAAGTTGTGCGACCGAATCACGATGTCGTTGGATATCTTCCAAGGCAAGATTGAACTTACTTTGAAGTTCTTCATGAGCAGCTTCTAGAGCTTGATAATGCTCGACAAGTTCCGAAGTTGCCGTTGCTGCTTCCTGAGCAGTTGATTGTTCAATCAGTTCGCGTTCACGATTTGCGAGTTCAGCTTCAACCTCCTCACGGACCTGCTCCCACTCGCTGCGCTCTTGCTCATATTGGGCCCGTTCTTGGCGATAGGCTTCTAGCTCTTCGGAGATTTGTTCGCCTCTTTGAGCACTCACCTCTTCGGCAATCTCGCTAGCAATTTGCGTGGCGATCTGTTCGATGGTATTGGTGGTTTCAATACCGAACTGCTCTAACTGATTGCTCTGTCGTTCGAGAGACTCATTCGCGCGCTCTTGCATGCTTGCCAGCAACTGCTCAGAGTTTGCTGCAAGGTTGCGTATTTCGTCAATTTCCGTGCCGCTAAAAGCCATGCTGTCGGTCGAGGATGCCTGTTGATTTTTCGCAACAGGTTGAGCGAAATGATAAGGGTCCACCCATATATAGGTCGTCAATTAACCACGGGCAAAAAGCAAACCTGACAGGTTCCGAAGAGGACTAATATTCCGCTTATAGGGCCTCTTGAGGAGCCCAATTTGTCACCCGAGAAGGTTAACCTTGTTCTCGGGGGTACGTCCTTGAAGAAAATCGACTATTTGATGGGCGACTCGTGTCCGAAGCTCGGAGATGGCTTCTGGCGAGCAGAATGCTGTGTGAGGAGTAACAATCACCCGTGGGTCGTTATAGGGTGCTTGTGATAAGTCGGGCGGCTCAACCTCTTGGACATCAAGTGCAGCACCCGCTATTTCGCCAGCTTCTAAGGCATCGGTCAAAGCAGCGTGATCAACCAAGCCGCCTCGTGCCGTGTTAATTAGAAAGGCTGTGGGCTTCATCTTTTGATAAGCCTCGGCATTCATCATGTGATGAGTTTCTTCGGTAAGCGGTGCACTGAGCGAAACGTAATCACTCTGTTCGAATAGCTCATCCATGGTGACCCAAGTTACGCCATCAGGAACTTGCTTCGAGCGATTATTCCCAATGACGCGCATACCGACTGCTTGGGCTAGCTTTGCAAGAATTTTTCCCGTTCCACCGAGGCCAACAATCCCAATGGTTTTCCCAGCAACTCGATCAATCGGTAACGTGGCAACAAGATCGTAACGACCCATCATCGTATCGTAATGCGACGTGGCAATCTTTCTAGCCAAAGCGTAGACCATCGCTAAGGCATGCTCGGCAACTTCCTGCAGGCAATAATCGGGTACGTTGGTAACAAGTATCCCCTTACTAGTGGCATACTCAACATCAATGTTATCAAGTCCGATGCCCGTGCGGGCAATGTGGCGGCAGTTGGGAGCGGCATCCATGACACGTGATGTCACCTTAGCCCAGCATGTCATAATGACATCAGCATCTCCAACATGTTCGATAAGTGTCTCTTCCTGATTATCAGGTGAAACGATTATCGGGCAATTTGCCTCGGCAAGAATACGTTCCTCGATCGCAAGATCAGCCCAAGGATAATCTGTATGGAAAGCGCGAGACATATTATCGACGTTCCATAGTAGGAAAGATTAAACAGCGCCAGCAATCAAGGTAACGTTTTGACCACCAAAGCCAAAGCTGTTCGAAAGAGCTACCTTACAAGGCTTATCTCGAGCTTCGTTAGGAATGTAATCCAAATCGCATTCAGGATCAGGATTCTCATAATTAATCGTCGGTGGCAATTTGCCTTCGGCAAGTACCTTCAGACAGATAATCAACTCAGTCGCCCCTGCAGCAGCGATCAGATGCCCCATCATGCTTTTAGTACTTGAAGTTGGGACTTTATAGGCAACATCGCCAAGAGCTTGTTTTAGGGAGAGTGACTCGACTCGATCATTGACGCTGGTACTTGTACCATGGGCATTAACATAGTCGATGTCTTCGGGATTAACGCCCGCATCAGACATGGCAATCTTGAGGCAACTGGTTGCCCCACGTCCTTCAGGATGCGTGTCGGTAATGCGGAAGGCATCTGCCGTAGCTCCATAGCCAAGCAACTCGCCATACATTTCTGCTCCGCGAGCTTTGGCGTGCTCGTACTCTTCAAGCACCAACATCGAAGCACCTTCGCCAAGAACAAATCCATCACGCTCCCGGTCAAAGGGGCGTGAGGCACGCTGCGGTTCGTCGTTGCGCTCACTTAAAGCGGTTAGCAAATTGAATCCCGTCACGCCAAAGGGATGTATCATACTGTGACAGCCACCCGATAGCATGACGTCCGCATCCCCGCGCCGAATGATCTCGGTTGCTTCACCAACCGCTTGGCTGCTGGCGGCACAAGCGGTCAAGCAATTTGAATTTGGACCTTGAGCGCCGAACATTGATGCCAAGTAGGCCGCAGGCATATTTGGTTCTTGCTCGAGCTCTTTCTGGGGATCAAGTTTCTCAAGTCCTTCCTTAACAAACTTCGCCACATCAAGTTCACCATTCGCCATGGCGGCGGTCATCATTTTGCTGAAGGCAGCAAAGTCTTGTTGACCTTCCCCGGCACCAAGATAAACACCAAATCGGACCGGATCGATTGACCCTCCTTGATCGGTTGTGCTTAAACCCGATGCATTAATAGCTTGCGTTGCGGCACCGGCAGCAAACTGAGTGTGTCGGCCTCTCTTCGACCATACCTCAGGATCTTCACCAACCGAAGCAATCGACCAATCACGCACCTCAGAAGAAATCTTTGTCGGGAAAGCAGAAGCGTCAAACAACGTTGTGTGCCCTACTGAGCTCTTCGCTTCTAGCAGGTTATCCCACAGCTCATTGACTGTGTGGCCAAGAGGAGTGACGCAACCAATACCAGTAACAACAACACGCCTTCGCATGGATAAATCGCTTGTTCGGTGAGATAGCTGATAGGCTCTGCCCGATGGCACAGCCGACTTAGAATAATATACCCGTCCGAGAGCCCTTCTTACAACGCACGCAATTCTTCAGGGTTTAGAAAAGGCTGGCAACCTAGTTAATAAGCGTTGGAAGTCCGTAGTCTTCCGGCTTCATTTTTGTGCCGTCCTCTCGTACACCGACGGTAAATACGTCGGCCGTAATTAGCCAACGGACCATATCAACGGGGTCAAAAAGCCTAGCAGGTAAGCCTTTCTCGCGAGCTACTTCACTATTACCCGTGTCCAACCTGGCAAAGAAGATTTCTGCTCGGGCTTGCTCTCGAGTGCCTTCTGCTGTGATAACCGTACCAACAACCGAACACTGAGCCCCCGCGTCCATGCGTCGGCCAATCTCTGCCCGATAGCTAATGGTTTCACCTGGACGAACAAGCCCGTTGAAGGAGAGCTTGGTAAACTTGGCAAGCACAACCAGTTCTTGGAATTGATAGATTTCGCTGACCAACAGGCCAGCAGTTTGGGCCATTCCTTCGGCAATCAAGGAATTGGGCATCGCAGTGTAGCAATCCCAATGATCGTGAATAAATTCATCGGATAGCCCAACGCCTTTCACACCAACGGCGTGAGAGCCTGCGACATACTCGGTGAATCGATCAACCCAAAACCAACGCATAGAAACCTATCTCAAAAGCAGAGCAGTGCCGTAGTAACTAGGATGCGAGCTTGTGCTCGACAAAGTTGCACATGTCCTGAACGGTGAGTTGCTTTCCAAGTTTTTGAACTTGGGGATCTGCTTCAAACTCAGACAGATCAGCAAAAGGCATACGCTCTTTTAGCTTGGTCATGCCTGCGTCGTTTAGCTTACCGTCAGCAACAAACTCGGTGTTGGTGAGAATGTCTTCGGGGAAGAGCTCGCCACGTTCGATACTGATGTTAAAAGCTTTCTCAAGTCGGAAAACGATGTCGAGGAAATCGATGCTTTCAGCATCCAAGTCACCCGTTAGGGTAGCCTCAGGCGTTACTTCATCATCTTCAACCCCGAGGGCATCGACGAGAGCTTCCCGTACTTGATCGAAAATCTCTTCTTTGCTTGGCATGTCGTCTCTTCTGTCGATAGTGTTGGCGAGCCATGGCTCACGAAATAAAAAAGAGGCTTAAAGCCCTATTAAATATTAACTTGGAACTGCCGATATTTTCGTGCAGATGTTTCTTTCAATTTCATGAAGGTAATTAATGACCTGGGCATCCATCTCACGCTGCGATGGATCCGTGTCAGACAGGTTGTAGCGCTCAACGATTAGTTTGCCGCTAAGGCTTACCGCTTCACCAACCTTACCTATAACTTTGAACGTAGCGTTTCGCTCATCTTTCTTTACAAGCGTAACTTCGATGTCGAGCCGATTCCCGGGCTTCACAAAGTCAGCATACTTGATGTTCTTGGCCTCTTTTAGCGAGATGATACTGTGAGCGAAAGACTCACTCAGCCGCAACAACCAAGCACATGCTTGCGTTGCTGCCTCGAGCATAAAGACGCCAGGCAGCACCGGGAACTCAGGAAAATGATCCTGCAAGTACTCTTCGCTATAAGTAACTTGCTTAGAACCAACTAACCGAACGTCGGGCTCAAATTCGTCAATCGTGTCCAGCAGCCAAAATCGCATAAGCGTTTATTTTCACCGCTACGCTCGGCTTTCATAGGAGACCGCTTATCTGTAAGGCCCTATCTGAAGCACAAGAGTGGAGGTGGTTACTCTCTCTCGTCTAGCTAAGAGTTCAATTGCAAGCGTCGCATTATAACTGGCCAGAAAGGGGGCCACAACGCAGACAATTGCGGCAATCCGTATTTTATGGAAGACCGCTGAAAGACTCGATTTTCTGGGAAATTCAGCAGCCTATTATCGATCACTGCGGGGCTTCCGGCGTCTCCCAGTCAGCCGAAATCGCTCTCCTACCTCACGCAACGCTTCGACAAGGGCATCAATTTCAGAAGGTTGATTGTACAGATAGAAGCTCGCTCGAGTGCTTGCGTTGATATCCAGACGCCGATGAAGCGGCTCCGTGCAGTGATGCCCGGCTCGGACGGCAATTCCCTTGGCATCCAACAGTTGTGCTATATCGTGCGCGTGGGGTCGTTTTAGGACAAAGCTAACAAGACCAGCTCGACAGCCAGACCCGTGGCTGATCGGGTCGGGACCAAGCAGGCGAATTCCCTCAATCTCCATAAGCTTCGGCCATGCGTAGGCAATCAGCGCCTGTTCATGCTCATGGATGCGATCAATGCCAACCTCGTTCAGATAATCAATGGCTGCGGCAAGTCCGATGGCCTGGGCAATCGGTGGTGTTCCTGCTTCAAATTTTGCCGGGAGAGCTGCCGAGGTGAATCTGTCAAGCTCGACGCGGTTGATCATGCTTCCGCCACCCATAAATGGCGGCATGACATCGAGTAATGTTTCGCGGCCATACAGAACTCCAATGCCGGATGGGCCGCAGAGCTTATGACCACTAAAAACAAGAAAGTCGACTCCTAGTGATTGAACATCCGTCGCCATGTGCGGAGCACTTTGGGCAGCATCGACTAGAGTTACGGCTCCAACAGCTTTGGCCGCTTCGCAAATCTGCTTTACCGGGTTAACGGTTCCAAGCGTGTTGCTCACAGCAGTAAAGGCAACAAGCTTGGTCTTCTCACAAAGTACCTCGTCAAGCTTATCAAGCTCTAAAAATCCGTCATCTGACATGGGGATGTGCTTGATAACCGCACCGGTCCTTTCTGCCAGTTGGAACCAAGGAACAAGGTTCGAATGGTGTTCCATTGGTGTGAGAAGGATCTCATCCCCCGCAACCACATTTGCGTCACCCCAACTACGTGCAACAGCATTCACCCCTGCGGTAGTGCCGCCGGTAAAGATAATCTCGTTGGAATGCTTTGCATTCAGAAACGCTCGCACGGTTTCGCGAGCTGCTTCGTAGGCGTCGGTCGAACGCTCACTAAGAACATGAATCCCCCGATGCACGTTGGCATAGTCATGTTCATAGCACTTCGTGATAGCGTCGATTACTTGCCGAGGACGTTGACTGCTGGCAGCACTATCGAGAAATATCAGCGGTTTGTCGCCATGAATTTGCTGCTGAAGAATTGGGAAATCGACACGCAACGATTCACTCAGCAAGCGGGGAGAGTCGACGGACACTTTCTACTAAACTCCAAAAAAGACGGCTATAGATCAACCGGGGAATGAATTGCTTGCTGGATGACACGCCAGGAAAGCAAGCAACACTTCTGGCGGTTAGGAGTCAGTCTTGGCCCGTACAATTCCAACATTTGCTCAGCCGAGAAATTCTTTACGTCTTCGAGCGTCTTTCCATTCAACTCTTCCAGTAACATCGAAGCCGAGGCTTGGCTAATAACACACCCTTCGCCATCAAATCCACAGTCAACTATTTTGCCATCGTCATCGAGCTTTAAAGTGACCCGGATGACATCACCGCATAAAGGATTTTTATCCTCGTGCGCATGCGTAGCGTGCTCGAGATCCCCATGATGGAAGGGATCTTCATAGTGGTCCAAGATGTGTTCTTGGTATATCTCTTCTTCGGAAGGCATGGCAACATAAGTTGGATTAATCGGAGCCGAAAACCTATCAAGCTCCTCAATGAAATCTAAGTCTTAACAGCTTAGGCAACTGGCATGCTCGGGACAATGCTACTGGATTGCAAAGCTTGCATATAAGACAACTTAGAACTACGCAGGTTCCCTCAATACCGTTCGCCAATCGTTTTGAACGTCTAAAACCACGTACGAAAAAACTAGCCCATTAATCGCCATGCAACTACAGCAACACCAAGGGGTATCAAATACCAGGCGAACAGATCAAGCTTCCCCTGACGGACCCAGCGGATCAGCAAACTCAAGGCTCCAAGCCCAACCGCAAAGGAAACAACGAATCCGATGAGCAGCAACCCGATTGGAGTACCGGTGGACCCTTCGTCAAGAATATCGAGCGTCTCGAGTACGCCAGCTCCCAAAATCGCTGGAATCGCAAGCAGGAAAGCAAATGTCGAGGCACTTTGACGGTCGAGACCGGTCATCAGACCTGCCGCAATGGTCGAACCACTGCGCGAAATGCCGGGTAAAATCGCAAACGCTTGGGCAATACCAATCAGTAAGACATTTCTCCAAGTGAGATTCACATAGCTTGTCTCGCCAGGTTTCTTTCTTGTGGCAAGAATCAAAATCAAAGCCGTAACTGGGAACATTAAGCCAGCAAGTAAAACATTCTCCAAGATAGAGTTGGCCGTGCTCTCAGGGATGCCCTTCTTTAAGACGATTCCAACAATTGCGGCCGGTACCGTACCGAGAATTAGCAATGGTATCAAACGTCGATCTTCGCCAAACAGTTTGGCAATCTCAGTTCGGTAATAGAGAAGCACACTTGCAAGTGTGCCAAGATGTAACACGATACTGACTTCGATCAAATCCTTGGTTGGCTCTCTGCCAAGCGTTTCTAGAATTGCATTCGACACGACCAAGTGTCCTGAAGAGCTAACCGGCAAAAATTCGGTCAAGCCTTGCACGATGGCAAGCACGAGGATCTCTAAGAAAGACATGGCGAAGCTGCGAAGTCGCAATTCAGGGGGTGAGCGATTGTTCAGTAAGAAGCTATTATGCATGACCAAAGCGATCGGGGTAGCGTACCCCGGGGGCGTATTTCTTTGTTCTGAGCAACAGGCGTAAGGGTTTGCACGTTTATCAGGATGGCATCTATCTTCCCGCTGCTCAGCTCTGGGTCGATTGCCGGCGACGTCAGCCTCGGTCGTTCGTATCCCACGCCCATGCCGACCACATGGCAAGGCATGAGATGGCTCTCTGTACGCCTGAGACAGCTCAGCTTTATTGGCGGAGACTAGGTAGAAGGCCGGTTACGGAGATGCCTCTGGGTAAACCGATCGAGTACGGTTCGGTTCAGCTAACCGCCATACCAGCCGGCCATTGCCTTGGCTCCGCCATGTTATTTGCCGAAACAGAAGAAGACTCGTTTCTTTACACGGGTGATTTCAAACTTGGCCCTTCGCTTACTTCCGTCGAAGTAGAACCCCGCCACGCGAAGACCCTGATCATGGAATCGACCTTTGGTCGCCCTAACTATCGATTGCCTCCGAGAGACCAAGTGATCGAAGAGTTAGTCAGCCTAGTTCGTCAAGCTTTGGAAGAAGAAAGAACGCCTGTCGTACACGCTTATGCGCTTGGCAAAAGCCAAGAAGCAAGCAAGATTCTCACTACGCATGGCATCCCCGTGCAACAACATCGCGAGGTTTGGCGAATTAGCCAAACCTACGAAAAGTGTGGAATGGCATTAGCAACCGGAAAGGCAGGGGTCTCGAAGTACGATGAGAAGCCATTGCCGGGACACGCTGTAGTCACGATACCAAAAACAATGCGGAGCTATCGACTCAGTGGCTTAGGCGAAACGACGTCCATTGCCATTACCGGGTGGGCGATGAATCCAAGCACAAAGTATCGGCTCCAGGTTGATCATGCCTTGCCACTGTCGGATCATGCTGACTTCGATGAGTTGATTGAGTTCACCCGACAGGTCAATCCTGAAAAGGTACTCTGTACCCACGGCCCCAGGGAATTTGTTGATCATCTGAAAGATGAAGGATTCAATGCAGAACCTTTGGTTCCTGATAAACAGAAGCGGCTCTTCTAAGCATTTTTAGGTCTTAGCAAAGATCGTTGCCATCAGTGCTAGCATGCCACAGCCACTCAGATACGGCTGTAACGATTATGCCGACAGGGTCTGTCATTAACAATTCTCGGAGGTCCGGTTTTGCTGTTTGAAAGCATTTTGGCATGTCGAACCTAGTAGTGCCGTCGTGCACCATTGTATTTAGTGCGCGAAGGCATGATCGTTGGCAATGGAATGCCAATCGAAATCCAACTAGGCAGGGAAAAAGCCACACCGATGACTGTAACGCAGAAAAAGCGAGCCATTCTCTCTTTGCTATTCCTCACCGGAACAGCTTTGCTGGCTGCAGTAATGGTTTCAGTTGCCTTTACTCTGTGGCTAACAAATACACCGGAAACATCAGGCCCAAATTCTCTAGCTGAGAATAGCAGTCCGCGAACACAAAGCCGTTTTATCTCACATAGTAAACCACTTTCGGAACAGGTATTACAACCAACCAAAGTCGAAGTACTTCCGACGATTTTGGACAATCGTGTAGAACCGGCTTCGACGACGGAGACCTTGGAAGAGATGTCGAAGCGTGAGTCACTAGAACTTGCTGGACCAACGCTAAGACCAGCCAATGTTCAAGATGCTCGGACCGAGGATCCAGGGGTTTATGAACTTCCTAAGCTAGAGATCAATCCCTCATTAGATTCTAGCCTCCGCAACGAGCCAACTTCTTCGACGAATTCAACAAAGCAGGTGTCACCAGCGGGCTACAATCCAATTGATGAAGACCTATTCTTGCGTTCAACTTCACTTGAAAAAATCAATGACGAACTGATGCCCGAGGTGAGAGCTGGCTTCACGCTAGGTCGCTCAGGAGCGTTGTACGCCGCCCGTGATCAGTTTGTGTCGGTACTTCGCCAAGTGGCTGTTGCTAAGGATTCGCAAGAAAGAAGTGATAGGCATCTGAAGCTGCTTGCCAAAGGCCTAAGAGCGCTGGACGAAGCGGAAGATTTCTTACCAAGAGGTGATGTCTTAGAAATCGACATGAATGCAAACCAAATTGCCGCTTCTCACAAGACCCCTTTATTGAACGGCGACATCACCCCCATCGATTTAACAGCTCAAGAGGCAGCTGCACTTTATGCCCGTCATGCAGCAGTACTGTTGGGTGAAGCCGTGGCAAATGAACCAGCCGGTTCAATGGCACTTTACGGTCTTGGAAAAACGTTTGCTCGCTTAGAAGTCCAGTCGAAGGACCCCACGGCTGGACAGAAAAGCAACGTCATGTATCGAGCCGCTGTGACATCCCATCCAGAGAACTATCTTGCAGCAAATGAACTTGGAGTTCGGCTTGCCAAGAGTGGTCATTACGCCTCGGCTCAACAAATGCTTCGTCATGCGGCTAACCAGCCCTCCAATGCAACGGTCTACGAAAACCTTGCTGCGGTTGAACAAGCAATGGGTAATCACCAAGAGGCAACCCGACTCGCAAACAATGCAGAAAACATCGCTCAACGCGAGCGTGCTAACAATGAAATTTCACGCCGACATGGTGTTTCGTGGGTCTCTCCACAAGCTTTCCAAGAAGGCAATCCTGCGAGTCAACCAACTACGCAACAAGTAGCAATGAACCCACAGCAAACTCCAATGGCTTCACCGACTCAGCAAGTTGAACAATCACGAAGCCCTTGGCGTCAGGCACTCGATATGGCTAAGCGAGCTACGAACTGGGACCGTGACGATCAACCGTCCACTGCCCCTAGCCCCGTCGTATATGGCCAACCCAACACCAGATAGCCCGAATTACTACCGCTAAGGCATCCTCCATCTAGCAAGCAATAGAGAAATAGATCCTATGAGTTTCAGATCCCTGAAAAACATTCGATGCCGACTTGCTAAGGCAATCGTTTGCTTATCGATAGTGTCTCTTAGCCAGATTGCTATTGCTGCTCCTCCACCAATGCAAATGGGTGGTGGAAATCCTGTTCCATTAACAAGTCGGATGATGGGAGCAGCTTATACGGCAAACAAAACTACCACGAATCTATTATTGCCAAGAAAAACCGCCGCTCAACGCAATCCCGAAGTAACTGGTCTCGGGCCCGCTGCTCCCCATCCAATTTGGGGCGTCGACGCAACGGCGGCGATGGGACCATGCGGTAAACGGGGTGAACCTGGCTGGGATTCTCGGGCGATGATCGATTGGCAGCAATACGCCCAAGGCGAGTATGTTGGTAATGCGCGAACCGCCCATGTTCCTTCCTACCGACTGCGTGTGGATGATTCGCTCGCTGTTTACTTCCTCCGTACAAGGCAAGTTCTTTCCAAGCCTTATGAATTGCAAGTTGGCGACCGGGTTCGCGTCGAGTCATTGACCGCAGGTAGTTCAACGCCGCTCGCTTCGGGCAGTGCTCAGCAGTCAAGCACGGAAGATAGCCTCAATCGTGAGGTTGTTGTCCAACCTGACGGAATGATTACTCTACCACTGGTTGGGCGTGTACCTGCAGCAAGCCGGCAAGTTGAAGCGTTGCAAGGTGATCTCGAAGAACGATTCAAAGCGTATTACAACGTTCCTGCGATAACTGTTACCCCCGTGCAGGTGAACACTCGCTTGGAAGACTTACTTGATACGGTCGATAGCCGAGGGGGTCAGCTCGGTGGTCGCCAACTAAACGTCGTTATCACGCCGTCCGGCAAAGTACAGCTACCAGGACTCGGAAGCGTTTATCTACAAGGTTTGACTTTAGCTGAAGCGAAGTCTGAAATTGATGCTCGTTATGCCTCGACGATTCCTGGCGTCCAAGTCACCGCCGACCTTGTGCAACGAGCACCTCGGTTCGTTTATGTCTTAGGCGAAGTCACCCAGCCAGGGCAATTTGAACTGAATGGTCCGACGACGACCATGCAAGCAATTGCACTCGCCGGTGGTTGGCAAGTCGGTGCAAACTTGCGGCAAGTCATTGTTTTCCGCCGCGGCGAAGATTGGCGTCTGATGGCAACGATGCTCGACCTTCGTGGAGCCCTCTACGGCAGGCGTCCTGCGCCTGCTGACGAGATTTGGCTACGTGACTCAGACATTGTGCTGATCCCGAAAACACCAATTGAAACGGCTGATGAAGTGATTGAACAAGTCTTCACCCGCGGCCTCTATGCCGCGATCCCACTTGAACTGATCTGGGGACAAGGCTTTACCACCGTCAGTTCAATCATCAGCAATTTCTAATTGCGGACCGCTTAAATTAGCGCATGAAAAAAGGCGGCTCGATCCTATCGAGCCGCCTTGTAAATCCCCTGGTATTTATCCTACCGACGCTCCACCCCTTAGCGACGACGTGCAACAAGACCTAGCGAAGCAAGGCCAAGTAATAATGCTGAAGCTGGTTCAGGGATAACTTCGGTAACCGTTAGGTTATCAAAGATACCAAAGTTCGATTGGAAAGGATTAGCAACCGAGCCGAAAACGTCCGAGTAAAGGAAGTTGACTTGGTCACCTTGGCTTCCATCGAATGACTCTTTGACGATAGGAGTTCCGTCAAGTGAGTAGGTGATGTTACCAGCAACGACGTCAATCGTGAGAGTCGTCCAAGTGTTACCTGGCGATCCTGGGAAATCAGTAGCTGGGAAAATCGCTAGGTAAGTATCACCCGTTGCATTGGTGGTGTTTGTGCTATTTAGGTAGGCTGGATCACCAGATGGAGTACGGTTACCACCTGGAGTTGCCGTACGATAGTCAGAACCAGAACCACCTTCACCCGTCATGGAAAGGAAGTGACCGGTACCAGTGATTGGCAAAAATACTGAGTTGACTGCAGCTCCATCACCAGCAACACCGGCACCTGAAAACTCCGTAGTACCACTAGAGGCACCAACATTCATATAAATGTCAATTGAAAGACGATAGTTGGTGTAGGGAACCGATAGGTTGTTCCAAACCGTGGTACTGTCAGAAGCACCTACGGTGTCGTTGGCGGTGATCTTCACACCAAGAGTGCTACCACCTGAGTTTGGTGCAGCAGGGATGCCATCGGCCGAGTAATCATAAGCAAAGGCAATGGAACCATCAGCACCACCAGTTACGGTGTAATCTGCTGAGGTGTCTACGTCAAAGTCATCATCGATGAGATTTGACGGTGCAAGAGTCACAGCGAAAGTAAGTGCTGTTGACAAAAGGCAAGCGGTAAAGAGGGGTAGAATCAGCGATAGTCGTCTCATTGGAACAAACTCCAGGGGCAGCGCACGTAATGAAGTTGCTGAATGCAACCCTTTCGGTGCTAACATGATGATAGTATTCCGTCCTTCTGCAATTACCTAACTTACCTACGGGTAGAGATATTCCTACTCGTTTAACCGTGTGGTTTTCTCTAATAAGCGCAGACGCGCCGTGATGGCCTAATTTTGGGCGATTTCTGCTCGTTTCTGGGCCAATAGCTTCTTTTGGTAACGCCCTTGAACGATATCAACGACCACAAGAATCGCAATCGTAAAGTAGAAGGTGCTCTTGGCCATTGGCTCGACGACGTGACCAAACAGGTGCAGGTGGGCCAAATGGCCACCTTCACCGATGAGCATCACCCCAACAATGAACAGAATGAAGAGGCCAAGCACTTCGTAGAGTCGATTCTTCTTAAGAAATTCAGAAACCGTATCAGCCAGAACAATCATCATGATCCCACTAATGACAATCGCCACGGCCATGGTGATAAAGTCGTCCGTGAGCGCCATTGCTGAGAGAATTGAATCGAATGAAAAGACAAGATTCATAGCAACGATCGAAGCAATCGCCTTCGCCACCGAAGCTGGTTTGTTCTCCTCGCCATGATGCAAATCTTCGATCGCAAGCATGTGCATGATCTCTTTGACCGCGGTGTAAAGAATAAACACGCCTCCAGCCAAAACGATCAACGAGTGAAGATTGATTTCGCCATGCGCTATCCAACCCAGCATTCCTTCCTCATGCAAAGAAAGAATTGGCTGCTGAAAAGAATCGATAGCCCGCATCACAACAAATAACAGAATGATTCGCAACGCAACCGCTAAACCGATGCCCATTTTGCGGACATAGGACTGACGATCCTCGGCAACCCGCTTCGATTCGATCGAAATGTAGAGCAAATTGTCGAAGCCTAAAACTGCTTGAAGCAGAATTAGCATCGCAAGTGTAAACAAACCGCCAACGGTCAAGATTTCTGGCATGGCCTTGGAGCTCAGTCTGGAAAAAGAGTGGATTCAATGGAATTGGCTTAGCCAAACCATATCGGGGAACCCACATAACCGCCAAGGGGAGTTTGCCATTACGAAGGAAAGCTGCCGTGTGAGACGCAAAAAATCGGCTGATACCGTGCTATCCCTCGTACATTGAGCTCATTCGCTGTGTGATAAAGCTGAGCATCTTTCGCCACACGGTTTCCAGATTTTCTGACCACTCTGGGTCAGAATGGCTAGCAGAATCGACAAGGGCATTTATCCAATTTGCATACCACTCAGGACGTGCATTGTGGTGAAACTTATCATGAGTCTTGCCAAGTTCTTTCAAACGAGCCAAACCTTCAGGTCCACCTGTGATGGCATCACAAGTAACCCTGAGTGATTCATCGAGCATTCGAACTTGTTGCTCGATCTTCGTGAAACGAAACCGATCTTTTATCTCGGGATTACTGCCCATGAACTCAACGTAAAAGTTGGTCAAGAATCCTTCTGTTGCTTGGCAGCGTGCCAAGCTTGCTAGGAAAGCCTCTTTGTCAGTCAACGCGTCCACTGCCGACATCGCTCATGAAAAGGCAAGGTGAAATGAAAAGGGATGCGATACCCTAACTCATTCCGGATTTTACCTTTATGCAAGAAACTACGTACACACCTAAACAATCGATTTGACAAAGAATGTAGGTTTCACTTTAAGGACCTACATGTCCTGTGAGTACTTAATCTCTGGTTCGCCTACTGAATTAATCTGCAAAGAAATGCTAGATAACTCCGCGTTCCTCAAGCAATTCAATAATCTGAGAAGCACACTCGTCAAGAGAAGCCTCTGCGGTTTTGACGACTAGATCAGGTTTCGCGGGAGCTTCATACTCGATCGATACGCCTACCAAATTGATAATTTCGCCGGAGTCTGCCTTGGCATAGACGCCTTGCTCATCGTGTTCACGTCGCCAATCTTCAGGAGCATCAATATGAACGACTAAGAAATTCTCTTTCCCAACCACGTCCGCAGCTTTTTGGCGAACTACTTCCTGCGGAGCAACAAACGCTGCGATGGTGATCAAACCATTCGCGTTCATGGTCTTAGCTACTTCAGAAGCACGACGTAAGTTTTCGCTTCGGTCATCCATGCTAAAGCCAAGGTCACGGCTCAAACCGCGACGCATATTCTGGCCGTCGATCGTTGCGACGGCACGGCCCATATCAAAGAGCTTGCGTTCCAAAGCATTGGCAATCGGCGTCTTACCGGCAGCAGGGGGACCCGTAAGCAAAATCGTTGCAGGCTTCTGGCCGTAACGGGCGGAACGCTCTTCGGATGTGACGGGACTCGTTCGGGCTGCCAAACCTTCGGCTGCTTCCTTCTCCCAAAGATCCTCATCTTTGGCAGCTTTGCGATCAAGAATCATTCCCGCCGCAACCGTTACGTTTGAGACGCGGTCAACAACAATGAACGCACCTGTCCCCTTGTTACGTCGATAACCATCTAAGGCGATTGGTTCGTTCAGCTGAACTTGGCAACGACCGATTTCATTGAGACCAAGCGTCGGTGCTGGGCTGCGATGCAAAGTATTAACGTCGATCAAATAACGAAGCGTATTTATTCTGCCAGCAGTGAGCTTCGAACAATGCTTAATCCAATACTCCTTACCCGGCGTCATCGACTCTTCCGACATCCAAACCAGCGTCGCATCAAACTGATCGCTCACATCCGGTAAGTTATCAGGCCGAACGATCATATCGCCCCGGCTAATGTCGATCTCATCTTCAGTGGTAAGAGTAACGGCAAGAGGTGCGAAAGCTTCGTCGAGCTCACCTTCGTAGGTGACAATCGACTTTACTTTGCTGCGCTTCTTCGAAGGAAGCACCATGACTTCGTCACCCTTGTTGATCTTCCCAGACGCTATCGTTCCGCAGAAACCACGGAAATCGAGGTTAGGGCGATTCACGTATTGAATCGGCATGCGGAAGTCGATCAAGTTTCGATCCGAGGCGATATGCACATTCTCAAGATGGTGCATCAACGTGGAACCTTCGTACCATGGTGAATTCTCACTGCGTTCAAGCAGATTATCACCATTGAGAGCACTGATTGGAATAAAGTGCTGATCTGGCATATCGAGACGCGTAGCAAACTCTTTGTAGTCTTTTTTGATTTCTTCAAACCGATCTTCTGACCAATCAACCAGGTCCATTTTATTGATCGCAATTAAAACGTGCTTGATTCCCAGCAAAGACACGATAAACGAGTGTCGCTTTGTCTGAGTCATGACTCCATGACGAGCGTCGATCAAAATGATCGCCAAGTCGCAAGTCGATGCGCCGGTCGCCATGTTGCGGGTGTACTGCTCATGACCGGGGCAATCAGCAATAATGAACTTCCGCTTAGCGGTCGAGAAATAACGGTAAGCAACATCGATGGTAATACCTTGCTCACGCTCTGCCTTCAATCCATCCGTGAGTAGTGCCGGATCAAAGCCACCACCGGTCGTACCGTGAGTGGCGGAAGCTTGCTCGATCGCTGCCAATTGATCTTCGTAGATCATTTTCGATTCGTAAAGCAGCATTCCGATAAGGGTACTCTTACCATCGTCAACCGATCCACAAGTCAAAAAACGAAGGAGCTCCTTGTTTTCGTGCTGATCGAGATAAGCGTCGATGTCGGTGGCGATGAGATCAGATTGGTGAGACATAATCGGTTAATGACGAATTTGGAATTACGAATGAAAATAATCAGTCGTGAAATTATTTGGAATAAAACAAAGCCAAACTTGTTGCTTAGAAATAGCCTTCTTTTTTCTTTTCTTCCATCGAGCCTTGCTGATCGTGGTCAATGACGCGACCTTGGCGTTCGCTGGTGGTGGTGAGAAGCATCTCTTGGATGATTTTGGGTAGCGTGGTCGCTTCACTTTCAACCGCACCCGTTAATGGGTAACAGCCAAGTGTTCGGAATCGGACCATCTTTTCTTCGATCACGTCCCCCTCTTCAATTGGCGTCCGATCATCATTAACGTTGATCAAGACACCATCTTTTTCAACAACGGGGCGTTTCGCAGCAAAGTAAAGCTCGGGAATTGGTATCTGCTCTAAATGGATATATTGCCAAACGTCGAGCTCAGTCCAGTTTGATAAAGGGAAGACTCGAATTGATTCCCCTTTGTGAACACGGCCGTTGTAGACGTTCCACAACTCAGGGCGTTGGTTCTTTGGATCCCAACGGTGAGACTTATCACGAAATGAGTAGACGCGCTCTTTGGCTCGTGACTTCTCTTCATCACGCCGAGCACCACCAAACGCCGCATCAAACTGATGCTTATTGAGTGCTTGCTTCAAGGCTTGAGTCTTCATGATGTCGGTGTGGACAGCACTACCATGGGTATAAGGACCGACACCTTGCTTAACTCCCTCCTCATTAATATGAACAATCAGATCCCAGCCGAGTTCATTCCGAATAAGATTCTCGCGGAAAGCAATCATCTCTTTAAACTTCCACGTCGTATCGACATGCATCAATGGGAAGGGTGGCTTGCCGGGCGAGAAGGCCTTTTCGGCGAGGCGGACCATGACGGCCGAGTCTTTACCGACCGAGTAGAGCATCACCGGGTTACCAAACTCGGCGGCTACCTCGCGGATGATATGGATACTCTCAGCTTCAAGCTGCTTGAGGTGTGTCAGATTGTAGGACGTCATCGACGTGCTTCGGGTGGGAGTCGTGATACGGGTAATGGCACAAAACCAGTAAACCACACAGTATCACAGCCCAAAGGAGACTAGTCTAGGCAACCGAATGAGGATTCTGCCCAGAAATAAGCCGATATCATGCTCAGCCGCCTGCTGATTCTGACGAACTGCTATCATTTTTGTCGGTTGATGTTTCGACGTCGGGCTTACGCTCGGTATGCGTACCAGGCACAAGCTTTGGCTCGGGGCTCGATTTATCAATCAATTCGGCCAATTGCTCGGCATCGATAACCTCATGCTCCAACAGCGATTCCGTAATCGCTTCGAGTGCAGGACGGCGTGAAGAAAGAATTCGGCGCGTCTGTTCGAGTGCTTCTTCGATGATCCGCTTGACTTCTTGATCAATCTCACGGGCGGTTTGCTCGCTGTGATGCTGGACGGGCATGCCACCTCCATCAGCGAGAAAGTTGGTAGTCCGTTCACGGTAGGTAACCCGACCGAGTCGGCTCATGCCGTAATCCATAACCATGCTGCGAGCGACCTCGGTAGCACGGTCGAGGTCATTGCTGGCGCCTGAGCCAATATCCTCAAGGATAAGTTCTTCGGCCAGCGTACCGCCGAGCATCACCTGGATACGGCTTTCAAGCTGCGCTTTCGTAATCATGTAACGATCGTGCTCAGGTCGTTGTTGCATATACCCCAGAGCGCTCAAGCCACGGGGAATGATCGAAACTTTGTGCACGGGGTCGGTATTCGGTAGTGAATAAGCAACCAGAGCGTGTCCCGATTCGTGAACGGCAAGGCGTTGCTTCTCTTCGTCAAGAATGATTCGGCTCTTCTTCTCTAGGCCAATGCTTGCACGTTCGACCGCTTCGTAGAACTCTTCTTTGCCAACAACTTCTTTGCCGTTACGAGCGGCAAGCAGAGCTGCTTCGTTAACCATGTTGGCAAGGTCCGCTCCGACAAAACCGCTGGTGATGCCTGCCAAGGCTTTGACATCGACTTCGGCATCGACTTTGATTTTTTGTAGGTGAACATTCAAAATATGCTCACGGCCCGAAACGTCCGGACGATCCACAAGCACATGACGATCAAATCGGCCTGGACGCATCAAAGCGGGGTCAAGTGTTTCAGGTCGGTTCGTTGCAGCCATCACAATGATGCCGCTATTGGTTCCGAAGCCATCCATTTCCACAAGCAGGGCGTTAAGGGTCTGTTCACGCTCGTCATGGCTTCCGACGGCTCCATTACCCCGGGTTTTTCCGAGAGCATCGAGTTCGTCGATGAAAACGATACACGGAGCACGTTGCTCGGCTTGTTGGAACATATCACGAACCCGAGCCGCACCGACGCCAACAAACATTTCAACAAAGTCAGAACCGCTGAGTGAGAAGAACGGCACGCCCGCTTCACCGGCAACAGCTTTACTAAGAAGCGTTTTACCGGTACCTGGAGGACCGACAAGCAACACACCCTTGGGAATTCGACCACCGAGGCGCTGATAGCGCTCGGGATTTTTGAGGAAATCAACGACTTCGCGAAGTTCTTCAACCGCTTCTTCGATACCGGCGACATCATCAAACGTGACTTCTAGGTCTTCTTGTGCGTAAAGCTTGCCACGGCTTCGCCCAAACGCCATCGGCGAACCTGCTCCACCGATGCGGCGGATAAGCAAAATCGCAATCGCGATGAAGAGACCCATCATGATGAGCGTCGGTATCCACTCAAGCATCGGGTTAGGACCACTGGCGCCCTTATACTCGATGTTATAGGCATCAAGCATTTCGCCCGGCTTTGGCATCGCTGGGTTCCAGTTGACATAGAAACTGATCGTTTCCGTTTCCGGAACTTCAGGCTGACCGTCAGTATTCTCGGATCCGCTTGAGATAAGCAATCGGTCGACCTTACCCGTCACCGAGCTAACACCAACGACGACACTATCTATATGAGATAGTTTGTACTGAACATTCTCGCCATTAATCTCTCGGTTGATTTCAATCGAACCATCCTGATCTTTGTCTTCGGGATTGCACTCTTTAGCAAGTTGTTCGAAGTCGGACCAATCAATGGCAATGGAAGATTGGCTTTCACGGAAGGTCATAAAGACCAAAAGCAGTAAACCAAGTGCGATGAGATACCAAAAGAAGTTGCTTCCTTGAGAAGTCTTCTTATTCTCACCGTTTGAATTCGTGTTTTCTTCGTTGGGTTGATTTTCCATAGCTACGCTGATGCGTGTCCAAAATGTGTGTTTCTTGCTGTACCACTCTAGCTGGTGACTTGCTAGCTAACACCTAGGATGTGGTATTCCCTACGCAAGATCCGCCCCTATTCATGAAAACGGCTGATTTCCCTAGTTGGTTCGCTTTACTGAGCGGATAGGCCCAATTCGCCTCACCTTGTCCAAGAATTGTCCTAAATCTACAATTCAATAAGCTTGGTCGGTTACTCGGAAGGATAATCCTAACAACATATTACCGCCATGACTGCGGTCAGGTCGGACGGTTTTTGCTATGGTTGGTTAGGCAGGACAAATGATCTCGGCCAAAGCCCCCCCGACAGGTATAAACGGTGCAACCGATTCGGGAACGATCGCACCGACTCCAGCAAGGATGATCTGCTAGCACCGGATTGCTAGCCATCGGCTGAACCAGCACAACCCCAAGAACCTGTTTCATCATGCCTACACCTGACGACAATCTGGCCTTCGCTGGCAACTCTCCGGCTGGCAAAGCGCGCCACGTTGCCGTGTTTGGCTCGACAGGTAGCATTGGCCGTAACGCGCTGGAAGTCATCCGCGCAAGTAAAGGAGCCCTACGTCTGACAGCAATCTCGGCCCACAGCCGACTAAGCTTGCTTGAAGAACAAGCTCGTGAGTTTCGACCCCGATATGTCATTGCAACCGACGAACAAGAGGCTGCCGAACATGCCTGGCAAGGTCTTCCAAAAGGGACTCAGCTTCTGGTCGGAAGCGAAGGGCTCGAAACCGTGGCTAGGTCTGAAGAGATCGATGCCGTGCTTGCCGCCATTGTTGGTAGCGCTGGACTTCAAAGCACACTTGCAGCTCTTGAATCCAATAAACGCGTTGCCTTGGCGAATAAAGAGACGCTCGTCATGGCAGGCCCACTCGTTCGCAAGATGCTTGATGATGACATCACCGATGAAAGCAACCCGGCTAAATCTGAGCGATTGCTTCCTGTCGATAGCGAGCATAGTGCCGTGTTTCAATCGCTCGGCTGTGGTCGGCGTGACGAAGTCGCCAGAATTGTGCTAACCGCCAGCGGTGGTCCGTTCCGAACTTGGCCGCAAGAACAACTGGCTCAGGTAACGGTCGATGAAGCGCTCGCCCATCCTACCTGGGAGATGGGTCCGAAGATAACGATCGACTCCGCCACGATGATGAACAAGGCGCTCGAAGTCATTGAAGCACGTTGGCTGTTCGACATACCCGCAGAGCAAATCAAAGTGATGATTCATCCGCAATCAACGATTCACTCGATGGTTGAATTTGTCGATGGTTCGGTGGTCGCCCAATTGGGTCCGCCCGATATGAAACTACCTATCCAATACGCCCTACAGTATCCCAACCGGATGCCGGGCGTAGCCCAACGGCTCGACTGGACCGCGTCTCATTCCCTGACGTTTGAGCCAGCTGATTTTGACCGCTTTCCAGCTCTTGAACTCGGTTTTGAGTGTGCTCGGGCAGGGGGAACCAGCGGCGCCGTGTTGAATGCTGCTAACGAGGCAGCGGTGCAGTCCTTCCTTGACGGTGAGCTACACTTTACCGAGATTGTCCCGGCTTGTCGGAGCATTCTCGAAGCGCATAACTACGAAGCGAATCCAACGCTTGACGATCTGATTGAACTGGATCGTTGGGCTCGCCAAGAGGTGATTACTTGGGTTTTTGCCTAAACCTCCGCAGAATCTCCTTCGTACCAAGAACTAACCAACTGGCGGTCAGCGTCTAAATAGCTTATCCCACCGCCAAGATCCTTAATCATCCATCCAAATATGTACATCGATCTGCCAATTTTGGCTGAAAGCACCAATAGTTTTTTAACGGAGCAACTCCCTTTCATTTGGGCGTGTGTCCAAGTGGCGCTCGGCCTTGGCTTCATTATTTTTGTCCATGAGCTTGGCCACTTTGCTGTTGCGAAATGGTGTGGCGTTCAGTGCGACAAATTCATGGTCGGCTTCGACATCGGCGGGATGAAGATCAGCAAGAAGTGGGGCGAAACCGAGTATGGCATCGGCATCCTCCCTCTAGGCGGCTACGTCAAAATGCTTGGCCAAGAAGACAACGTCGCCAGTATGGCCGAAGAACTTGAACGTTCCAAACAACTGGAAGGTTCTCCCGACGCGAAAGAAGTGACTGGTCCGAACGGTGAGAAGTATTTTGTTCATCGCCGCAGCTATATGGCTAAAAGCGTTCCGCAACGGATGGCCATCATCTCGGCAGGCGTGATCATGAATGTCATCTTCGCGTTTGTCTTTGCCTGGATCGCCTACGGCTACGGCGTCCCTGAAGTGCAATGCGTGGTTGGAAATACTTCAACAGGCGGACCAGCATGGGAGGCAGGCCTCGTCCCAGGTGATCGGTTTGTGAAGATCAACGACGTTGAAAACCCAACCTACAAGGATCTGCAAGAAGCAGTAATGCTAGGTTCAAAAGAGAAGCCAATTGTTTGTGAAATTGAAAAGACAACTGGTTCGATTGAAACTCTTGAACTAGAAGCAGATCGATCAGGTCCGATCCCCATGGTCGGCGTAGTTCCATCGATGACGCTTCGTTTGGCGCCCAAAGATGCTTTGGTTCCTAATGGTGCCGCTGCCGCTTTACCCGCGGATGACAGCTTTGAAGATGGAGACGAAATCACTGCGGTTAACGGAAACGAGATTAGCGAGTTTCATGAACTAGTTTCCGCGCTCATTGCCAACAAGTCGGAAAACCTAACCTATTCCGTCATACGCGGTGGCGAAATCGACCCCAATAACCCTTCGGGACCACTGCTTGGTGGTGAAAAAGCTGAGGTAACCGTTGGACCAAATCCAATGGAACGTCTTGGGATCGTCCCTACCTTAGGCCAGATTGTTTCTATTCAGGCAAATTCTCCCGCCGTGGAAGCAGGATTTGCCGAGGGTGATATTCTTGTTGCAATCAATGAAATCTCCATCGGCTCGGGCGAAGAGGGCCAAGAGAGTTGGGATCCGGTAACGCTAGATGATCGATTAGTCTCTTTTGCCAAGGCCAACGAATCGGTTACTGTGACAGTCCTTCGCGGCAAAGAACGAATCGATCTTGAGGTTACCCCAAGAGTAGCCGCTTGGCAGTCTCCAAGAACGGATGAGTTTGCCTACGATACTTTAGGGATCGCCTGCAAATTGCTTGCAAAGGTTGATGCGGTAGTCGAAGGAAGCCCTGCAGCAGAAGTCGATCTTCAACCTGGTGATGAAATCGTCTCGGTTCTGTTTAAGTCCGATAATGAAGAGGATAAGGTCAGTGATAAATCTCCGCCATTTTCCTTATCAAACGAAGAGTCCATTTGGCCGAGCGTGTTATCTGGCATCCAGAATAGATCGGATGCTTTTGTAACCGTCCTTGAAGTCAAACGAGGCAAAGAGAAGCATACCGTCGAGCTAAAGCCGGAATCGGTTGAAGGAACTTACACCTACCAGCGCGGCACGATCATGACCCAACTTAAGCAGTTGGACAAAGTGGAAGATCCCGTTAAACGGGTTCCAAAAGCTTTGTCAGCAACGGGGCATGAACTGACGTCCGTTTTTCGATTTTTAAAGAAGATCGGCGGTGATATTCCCGTCCGTGCCCTGGGTGGACCGGTCTCTATCGCAGGAGTCGCAACCAGTGCTGCTTATGATGGCTTCGGTGCGTTCTTAATGATCTTGGTAATGATCTCAGCGAACTTGGCGGTGATTAACTTCTTGCCGATCCCGGTCCTTGATGGTGGCCACATGGTCTTTCTCCTCTGGGAAGGAATCACCGGTCGGCCTGCTAATGAGAAGCTGATGATAGCACTTCACATGCTTGGCTTCTTCTTCCTAATCAGCTTAATGCTGTTTGTCTTCGGCTTGGACCTTGGGTTTATTCCACGGAACTTATAAGCTGAAAATCGCTACTTCCGGGACAAAATCATGCGCTCTCGAAGAAATAGTACCATGCTAAGCGACCCTAGAAGCATAGCGGTGCTTGGTTCGGGGATGGCTGTTCCGAATGATTGCGATGGCAGGGATGTACCAAAGTTAGAAGTCCAGATGTCGTAATCGAGTGAATCGACCGTGCCATCGTCGTTACCATCGGCAGCCAATCCGTTTCCGTTGTTGCCTTGCTGATCACGCCACACCGTGTAGTCAGCGGCGTCAACCGAGCCGTCGCCGTTGAAGTCTCCAACAAAACGTGGCTCGAAGCTGCTGCTAGGATTCCAGAAAATGGTATCTAGGTAAACTTGCGCATCACTGGAACCGGTAAATTGAATCGAATCAATTGTCACGTTTAGGCCATCGATCGATCCGTTAGCCGCGCCAACCCAAGCTTGCCAATCATCATCACGTTCTAGAAACCATTCGTACTTTCGCCACTGTCCGTCGGCAATCACGGGCTTAAAGACACCGCGCTCTCCGGTCGTCGGGTCGTCGATGGCAAGTGTCACCTCCAAACCAGGATCATCGGTCTTAAGCCAAAAGCCGACCGAACCGATTGATTCGAACTGCAGGTTCGATACCCTCGCAGCAGCATTGCTTGACCCACCGAAATCGCTGAATCGGGCCCCGGAAAGATGGCGCAGGAGGAAATCACCCCCTTCGTTTTCATCGTAAGTGATGTCGATCAACTGGGAATGCGAGCCTTGATGAGCTTCTGCACTGGAACGCTCGGCCGTTGATCCGGCAACGTTCGAGGTTGTGCTACCAGAGAAATCAGGAGCCCGATGGAAGTATCCTTCATGGCCGTCAAAGGTCGCGCCGAATCGATCACTGTAGTTGTCAAAGTCGGTTAAAACTTTCTCCGAAAAGGAGACGCCGGTACCTTGGGTAGTCGCTGTGCGAAGTTGAATATCGGCGCCGTAGTAATACTTCAGAATATCCATGTAATGGATGCTGTTATCTGACAAAAAGTCAGCCCCGTTTTGACTTTTGGCACCACGGTTGGGCCAGTTGGGATTGTTTGGAGTCCCTTGGAAACCGAGTGGCGTCCCTGTGTTGAAGCCGCTTGATAAATTATTCTCGTAAGTATAAGTGACCCACTGTTGTGTCGTGGTAGGGTCCGAGTCGGTTGGATTAGGGATCGCACTCGGTGCTGCAGGATTAAAAGGCCCCGTTGGAATTGCCCCCGCTACATAGAAAGAGGCAATAAGAATGTCGGTTCCGCTGAAGTTCTCCACGTAAAGGATTTCCCCTTCCGTCTCAGCAGCCGCGTCGTAGTGAATACCCAAAGCACCGTTCGGACCTCCATAGACTTGATCGATGGTTCCATCTTGGATGGACCCTGTATTATTCATCCGGTAGTAGGCATACGTCCTGGCAGCAACCGCCTGTGCCTTAAGGGCCTCGAAGCTAGCTAAACCGTTCTCTCTGAAGACAACATTGGGAACGTAGTCTGTCTCCGTAGCAACGTTCCCCCAGCCAATAACATTGATCGTGGGCCTCGCATCGAATTGAGCAAAACCTTTTGATCCTACTGCTAGGAGAAAAAGAGTCAGAAAAAGTGACAGTCGGTTTGCGTTCATGATGATGTTCTCAACGAAAGAGAGTGCCTTAGGGTGCTGCCAAGTTAGCAAGCATGCATATAGATGGTAATTAACGGAAGAGCCCCTCAGCTATCTATGCTAGCAGCCAACTGCGAATCATGCGATGCGGGCTTCCGTCTTGTTCCAGTTCCTAAGAACAAGTATTCCCTCTCTGCTCGGATGATGCTCTTCGTTTCGCGCTAAGGATTCTCTCGTATGAAGAATTCCAAACCAGATCATTTCCTAATTGAATTTATGATGGCTGTTACAAAACCTGCACAAATTGGATGCAACCTAAAAATGCTCTTCGTGGTAATCAGTTTGATTGCCTCCGGAAACATTAGCCAGGCACAGTATGAATCTCTGCTTGAGCCAACCGGTCAGGGCGCACCGAGTGATTTGCCAGCGACACCGGTAACTCCCATCCCCGCCGTAACGCCGAAACCACTTTTTAATGCGCCTGACTTGCCCGCACTGCCGGTAACGCCAATCGAGCCTGCTCTTCCAATACCAAATACGCCAGAAGACACCGTTGAAGCCATCAAGGCACCTGAGGCGATGACAGAATCCATTGTCACCTCCGTAACCGAAGAACTATCGAGCGAATCAACCGAACCTGAAAAGATCATTCACTGGTACTACCCCTCCTATTGGTTTGGGCCAACGCCTTGGGACAATGGTTTTGAAATAGGCCTCAACGGGGCAAGTGGTACCAGCGATTCGTTCAGTATGCGTACCGGCGGTTTCATAAAACGAAAAGGGAAAGATTACAAGCTTGATGCAAGCCTCTATTACAACAAGAACAAAAGCGAAGGGATCGAAGTCCAAAGCAATGCGCTACTTGATGTGCGCTACGATTGGCTCTTCGATGATTCGCCATGGTCGCTCTTTGTTTTGTCCCAAACTTTCTACGATGAGTTCCAAGCGTTCGACCTGAATGTGAACGTGAACGCTGGTATTGGTTATCAATTTATTGATACGGAAAGCCTTAAGTTCGCAAGCAGCTTCGGTTCGGGTGCGTCGCGCGAATTCGGAGGACCTAACGAAGAATGGGTCCCTGAAGCTAGCTTTGGCTTGAACTATGAACAATACATCAGCAAAACTAGAAAACTCTACGCCAAGATGGACTACTTCCCCGAATGGGAGAATTTCAACAACTACCGTATTTTGGCCGACGTTGGTTTAGAAATTGAGTTGGTTCAGCCCTCGAACCTTAGCCTCAAATTCTCAGCCACCGACCGTTACGACAGCCAACCAGACGGCGTCGATCCGCACAACCTGAACTACTCGGTTCTGCTGATTTGGAAGAATTAAGGGTACTAACTAAGCTCGCTTCAAAATCGCGGCGGTGCTTTGGCCCGATTTGGCGTAATTCAAGGCTAGAATTGCATCCCCACTCGCTTGGCGATGCTCCTTCGATAGATTTAACGGGCATTCTTTGTCCGGCGTTTCATAGTTCAGCGTAGCGGGGACAACTCCTTCGCGCCAAGCAATTAGCGACAATGCTAATTCAATGGCTCCACTGCCTGATCCTGAGGAGCCGGTATAGCTCGTTGGTGCTGTGACGGGAGTATCACCAATTACCTTCGCAAGCGCTGCTGCTTCGATTTGATCCTGCTTCGTTTGACTACTGCCATGAGCTTTTACCATGGCTAGGTCACTTGCCGAGAGTTGGTTTTCTTTCAGAATATCTGCAATCGCCTGCTCGATGGAAATCCCTTGGAATCCGTTTTTAATGATTGGTTCGCTTCGCGTTACTACTTTCGTAACCTCTCCCCAAGCGTGAGCATCTTTGGCTTCGCCTCGGGTTCCAAAACCACGACGCTCAGCATGTTCTCTTGATTCAAGAACAAAGAACGCTGCTCCTTCTGCATTTACTTTACCATCTCGATCAGCTTCAAACGGACGACAAGCGGCAGCCGGATCGTCAGTTCGCATGGAAAGATTATTTGTGCCGCCCCAAAGCAAGTGCGTGAGGTCAAGGCAAGAACTCGTTCCGCCAATCAGCATGACATCGGCTGCTCCGCGGCGGATGGTTTCAGTCGCTTCGCCAAGGGCAACGAGGCTCGATGTGTCACCGTGAGAAATCGTGTTGGTTGGCCCCCGAGCATCGCGTCGAATTCCAACGTGGCAAGCTGCCATGTTAGGCAGATACTTGAGCATCCAAAGCGGAAACATTCGGCCCATGCCCGATTCGCCCCAACGGACGAGATCCACCTCGCCCTTCTCACCTAGGCTTGCCGACATCGGGTCGGTTAATTCATCAACGGGGCAATACTGCAAACCAGCGGCACTGATGACGCCAACCCGCTCAGGATCGACTTCGCATCCGTCAAGACAGGCGTTTTCCCAAGCCATCTCTCCCGCAGCAAAAGCAAACTGCGTTTCGCGGGACATCACTTTGAGACTTTTCCGCGGTTTGACATGTTCCTTAGGTTCGAAGTTATCAACCACGCCGCCAAAGGCCGCAATCCAACCGGCTTCTGCTAGGCTTGGAATGGGAACTACCCCGCTACGTCGAGCATCCAAGTTCTGCCAAACTTGGTCAACACCAATACCAATGGGTGAAATGATTCCCACACCGGTGATGATCACATCGCATGACATAAAAATAGTGGGGAAGTGCTAGCGTAAGGGATGAGGGGAAGTGCGATAGTCGAGAAGCCCTTCAGACTATTCTGCTATAAGCTTACCCGACAGAAGACGTAAGGCTAGCAACAGTTAATCGGAACCATCCGGCTGAATGCCCAATAAATCGTTGTAAATAGTATAAACGACAGGTTCGGGGTAGTTTCATGGCTTCCAAAACCTAGAATAATGCCTCCGGCGGATTGCTGACGTCTTATAGCGAATGCCAGCCTTAAAGCGATTCAAACTTACTAAGAATCAATATCCATGACGGAATCCAATCCTTACCTTTCTTCCGAAAAAGAAGAGACTGAGCAACGGATAATCGACCCACCGCATCCTTACACGGGTGCGCTGTTGGCGTGGATATTCCCCGGGGTGGGTCACCTTTATCAAGGGCGAAAAGCAAAAGGCTACTTGTTTATGGGATGCCTAGTTCCCTTGTTCCTGTATGGAATGATTCTTGGGAACGGCAAAGTTGCTTTTGCTTCGCCAAAACCGTTAAGCCCGCCGGCAGGGTTTGTTGTCGATCGTTGGCAATTCATTTGTCAGAGTGGCATTGGTGCCGTTGCCTTGCCGGCAATGATTCAGCGCGAACGTTTTCTGCTTGATCAAGGTCCTCTTATCACAAACTGGTTCTATCCGCCCAGTAGTCAGAACACCGACTCGGCCGGCAACAAATTCACCTCCGAAGATTTTAGTGGCAACGTTATCGAGCATGCATCGCAGCTTGATCAATGGGCATCGGAGCTCGGATTTCGGTTTGAGCTAGGTAGCGTCGTTACAGCCATTGCAGGTCTATTAAATCTTTTGGTGGTCTACGATGCGTTGTCAGGTCCGATGGTGGTTGAGGACCCAAAGAAAAAGAAACAAGAAGAAGAGAATCCGAATTCTGAAGAGATGGGCAGTTAGCAAAGAGAAATGATTATGTCCAATCAA